>ERZ761607.507-NODE-507-length-67514-cov-14.492596_pt1 | contig 67514 bp, 64 predicted proteins | sample MGYA00511164_ERZ761607 | MGnify/ENA primary metagenome ERZ761607 (study PRJEB28899, sample SAMN02445080) | bioreactor sludge metagenome | biome: EBPR sludge | place: Australia: Brisbane, Thorneside Wastewater Treatment Plant | collected 2011-06-22 ...
GTTGGGGGGGGCAGGCGGGCGGGAAGGGCCACCGAAAGGGGGCCGCTAGCCGCCGGCGGGCGGCGGGGCGGGGGTGCTGGCGCGGCGGCGGCCGGGAAAGTGCGCCTGCAGGTCGGCGAAGATGGCGTCGGCGCCGGGCGCGCTCCCGCGTGTCGGCGTGGATCATCGAGCAGTAGCCGAAGATGTCGGCGTTGCTCAAAAAATTGATGTTCCGCAGATACTCGCGCAGTGTTTCCGTCAACGTGATCATGCCGGAGGCCTGATCCCGCCGCGTCTTGTCCTTGGCGACCGCCGCAGGGTCCATGTCATCGGTGGAAATCAGCCTTGGTGTCTGCGCGCTGTGAATTAGATCGTGTGATGAACTTCGAGGTGAAAAAGCGCCGCACACTCGAACAAGGCGCGAGCATGAGCTGCGGATGCCCCAAGAACCAAAGAGGCCGACGAGCCAGCGAACAGTCAGTTCTATGAACGCCTGCCCAGCACCCTCGCCGGCCTGCACTGGCTAGCCGCTGTCTTCCTACTGCTCAACAACCTCTTCTAGAGTGCATGACACGCTCCAGCCAGCGCGGCGGTATGTGAGTGGATTCATGGCAGGCTCTTGTGCAGCTCATGCACCTTGCTGATGATGCGCTCCTCCACATCCTCCGCCCAGCCTGCGGCGGCCTCGTAACCGCCCTCTTTCTGGATGCGCAGGCTGGGGATGTAGCCTGTGTAGTCGTTGCTGTATCCGGCCACCCACACACCCGCCTTGCCGGCCAGCTCTTTTTTCAGCCGCAGGGAGTAGTCCACCACCACCTCGCTGCCGAGAGCCACCAGCGTCAGGTCATCCCCAAACTTCACCACCTGCACGGGGTAGGCGTGCGGCTCCTTGCCATCCCTGGCATAATGCAGCGTGACCTCCTCATAAGCGGAGCGCAGCCTGCCGGTGACGGGCATCGGATTCGCGGATATGGCCACCTCCACCGCGTTCGCCAGCGAGCGCCCGTGCTGCTGCGCCAGCTCCACATCGCTGACCCCAGGCACCACTTCGGAGCGGCGCGGATAAGGATTCTGGTCGCCGCCGCAGCCTGTGAGAAACATTGCCTGAAAGTCCGGACGGTGCTTCTCCAGATATTCCTGCGCGTAGCCCGCGTAGTCTCCGCACCAGTTGTAAAAGCCCAGGCAGGTGTTGTGGCAGGCGTAGCCAAACAGCACACCGCGCGGCGCACCTTCTGGAGACTCAACGCGAAGGGAGGGAACCTCGTGATCCACCACCCCGGCGGGGTTGGGCGCCTTGTTCGCGTTCGGATGCTCCGGCGGCAGCGTGTAGTCCCGGCGGCGGTTCATGGCAAAGCCGCAGCGCGCCTTGTTCCAAGTGAGACGCGCGGGTTTCATGTCTCCGAGTGCCGCGCGGATGATGCCGAGGATTTTTCCTTCGAGGTCCTGGGTGTACTCCCAGGCATCGCGGATTTTCGGATTCTCCAAGTCCGCGTCTATCACCGGCGAGCCGCGCAATTGCGGCCCGCTGTGCGTGTGCGAGGCGTTCATCAAAAGCGCGGAGGGAGGCAGGCCATGCTCCTTTTCCACAGCAGCGGCCAGCCGCCGCCGCAGACTCTGCGGCACGCCGATCAAATCCAGCGTCACAAACACCATGCGCGCGCCCGCCTCGTCTTCCAGCGCCAGCGCCTTGGCGAACAACTCCTGCTGCTTGCCCTCCGCCGGCTTTTTGCGCGCCGCGTAACCGGCCATCCAGATCAGCTTTTCCGGAGTGACAATGACCGAGGCCAGCCCCGCCTTCCACACCGCCGGCACATGCGGCGCCACGGACTTCGGCGCGGGCGCGGTCTGCGCCAGAATCAATCCCGCCAGGATGAAGGGCATGAGAACAGTGAACGGGAATGCGCGGCTCATAATCAGATGTGGCAACTTCAAGCAATAAGCTCCCGCCAGCCCCGCCCTTTCCATCAGTTCGCCTGCCGCATCCACGCCAGCAATCGAGCGGCGGGCTGGAACCCACTGGTCTGGGCGGTCAGTTTGCCATCGCGGATCAATGCGAAGGCCGGAATGCCCTGGATGCGTAATTGGCTGGCGATCTGCTGCTGCTCGTCGGTGTTCACTTTGACGAAAAGAGCCTCGCCAGCCGCTTGTGCGGCCGCTTTGGCAAACTCGGGTGCCATCATCTGGCAGGGGCCGCACCACGGCGCCCAAAAGTCGATCACGACGGGCAACGGGCTCTGGCTGACGAGCGCGGTGAAGGCCTCGATGTCGCTGATCTCGGCCGGCGCAGCGACGAGCGGCAGATCGGCTTTGCAGGTGCCGCAGCGGCCTTGCTGGCTGACTTTGGCGTAGGCGATGCGGTTCGCGGTGTCGCAGGCGGGGCAGGACAGAATGATGCCGCGGGCATCGGTCGCAAGGGAGGCGCTCATGGATGACAAAATCGGGTTGGAGTTAAATATTGCATATACGCATACACTCATATAGTCGTCTTGCAAGACAACCTTTCCCCACCATGAACAAGCACCTCCTCATCCTCGGCGGCGGCACCGCGGGCACCATGATGGCCAACCATCTACGGCGTCGCCTGCGTGCCTCGGAGTGGCGCATGACGGTGGTGGATCGCTCGGAAAAGCACCTTTACCAGCCGGGCTTTCTCTTCCTGCCCTTCGGCATCTACGAAGAGAGCCAGATCGTGCGGAACACGCGGGACTTCATGCCGCGCGGGGTCGAGTTCGTGCAAGCGGAGGTGGATCAAATCAGGTCGCAGGACCATGCGGTGACGCTGAAGGACGGTCGCGAGCTGAAGTATGACGTGCTCATCGTCGCCACGGGCTGCCGCACGGCACCGGAGGAGACCGAGGGCATGCTCGGGCCGAACTGGCGCGTGAACGTGCATGACTTCTACACACTCGATGGTGCGAAGGCGCTGCGGGAGAAGCTCCAAAACTTCACCGGCGGCCGCGTGGTGGTGCATATCAACGAGATGCCGATCAAGTGCCCGGTGGCCCCGCTGGAGTTCACCTTCCTCGCCGACACCTTTTTCCGCGAGCGCGGCATCCGCGAGAAAGTCACGCTCACCTATGTGACGCCGCTCTCCGGGGCCTTCACGAAGCCCAAAGCTTCGAAAAAGCTCGGCCACCTGCTCGGTGACAAGGGAATCGACCTCGTGACCGACTTCGTGGCGGAGCGTGTGGATCAGGAAAACGACAAACTGGTGTGCTTTGACGGTCGCGAGGTGCCCTACGACCTGCTGGTGACCACACCGACGAACATGGGCGACGAGGCCGTGCGCCGCAGCTCCCTTGGTGATGACCTCGACTTCATCCCGACGCACAAACACACGCTGCAATCGCTGCAGCATCCAGATGTCTTCGTCATCGGCGATGCCACGAACGTCCCCGCGTCGAAGGCGGGTTCGGTGGCGCACTTTGAGAGCGAAACACTCGCCGACAACGTCATGCGCCACATCCAAGGCGAGCCGCTGAAGGAAGAATTCGACGGCCACTCGAACTGCTTCATCGAATCCGGCAACGGCAAGTCGTTGCTAATCGACTTCAACTACGAGTATGAGCCGCACGAGGGGAATTTCCCCTTCGCCTTCGGCCCCATGAAGCTGCTCGAAGAGTCCCGCCTTAACCACCTCGGCAAGCTCGCCTTCCGTCATGTGTATTGGAATGTGCTTCTCAAAGCCTGGCCCATGCCCGGAATCAGCCGCCAGAAAAAGAAACCGCTCAACGCATAACCTATCATGAAAAAGAACATCGCAGGAACAGAGATCGACGTGAACGAAGAAGGCTATCTGACGGACATGTCGCAATGGAACGAAGCCATCGCTGCCGCCATCGCGGTCGAGGAGGGCATCGGAACGCTGACGGACGCGCACATGAAGGTCGTGCGTTACTTGCGCGAGCAGCAGGCCAAAGGCGCGGCGCTCACCATTCGCAGCATGGGCAAGAGCGGTATCGTGACCACCAAGGAATTGTATGACCTCTTCCCCGGCGGCCCACTGAAGAAGTCCTCCAAAATCGCCGGTATTCCAAAGCCCGTTGGGTGCATTTGACCTGGTAGGGACGCGCTGCGTCGCGTCCCATTTTAAAAACTTCGGCGGCGACGCAGTACCGCCCTACCCAGACGATTTATGACCGACGACAACCAACCCGTGAAAAAGATGTCCATCATCGTGAGCCGAGGCTCGCTGGATGGGATTTACCCCGCGCTGATCATGGCGAATGGCGCCCGCATGGAGGGCATCGAGGCGTCTCTGTTCTTCACCTTCTTTGGCCTGAACGCGCTGGCAAACAAGACGCTCGACAGCCTCAAGGTCTCCACCGTGGGCAATTCGGCGCTTAACATGGCCATGCCGATGCTCGGCCTGCCGATGACGATGCCGTTTCCCACCTGGATGGGCGCGATCCCAGGCGTGTCCGCCTTTGCCACGCATCTCATGAACAAGGAGATGGAGAAGCTCGACATCCCGCCCGTGCGCGAGTTCCTGGAGCTCATTTCCGATTCGGGCGGCAAGATCTTCGCCTGCAAGCTGGCGATGGACATGTTCAAGCTCAAGAAGGAGGACCTCATGGACCGCGTCGATGGCGTGCTGACCGTGGGCGACTTCTACAACGAGTCCGCCGGAGCCGGCACGCACATTCTTTTCACCTGAGCCATGCCCGCCCTGAGCAATGACGCAGCCCGCTGCGAGGTGATGAACCTGGGGTGGGGACCAAACGGGCACGGACCGTATCTCGTGCGTCAGGAGGGTTATGAGCCCGGCAGCAGCACTTTCAAAATGCAGCGCTTCATCCTGAAAAGAGACGGCCGCTGGCTGCTCAATCTCGCCTTTGTCATGCTGCCGGAGGCCGAGCAGGAGGCGCAGTTGTTTCATTCCCTCAAAGATGTGCTCGTGCTGCTCGATCAACTCGCCGGACAACCCGTGCTGGCGGATGCCGCTCTGCCGCCGGGCACGAATGCCGATGAAATCCTCGAGCACTTCGAGCAATGCACCCACCGCATCCTGCGCGGCATGAGGGATGCCGCCGCGACTCCGCTCCACTCCTGACGGGGAAAATTGTGGCGGAAGGGGTGGGATTCGAACCCACGGTGAGGTTGCCCCCACGTCTGATTTCGAGTCAGATACTTTAGACCACTCAGCCACCCTTCCGTGCCGACGATGATAAGCCGCCGCGTCCTCTTGGCAAGTGCCGGACTTCGCGAACAGCCTGACGCATGTTTTCAAACCGCGCCAACGGGCGGAATTCTCCATGCGGGTGTGATTGACGGACGTGCCGCGCTTCGTTCTGAATGCCCCATGTTCCCGCGCTCCACCCTCCTTTTCCTGCTCGCCCTAGGCACCGCCTCCGGCGAGGTGACTTATGAATTCCAGCCCGACTTCATTCAGCCGCCGCCGGGCAGGGAGACCATTGGCAATGGCCACGGCGAGATCGCCTGTGACAGCGCCGGGAATTTTTATGTGAGCGTGCAGGGTCCGGAAAACAAGGACGCGGGTGTGCAGGTTTACGGGCCGGACGGCAAGTTCGTCAGAGCGCTGAACCTGCCGAACTCCCTGCACGGCTTCGTCATCCGCAAAGACGAGGGCCGGGAGTTCATCTTCGCCGCCGTGCTGGGCGAAAAGAAAGTCATCAAAGCCAGTCTGGACGGTGCCATCGTGCTGGAAATTCCCACCAGCGCATTCCCGGAAGGCAAGGCTGGTCCGAAAGGGCTCGCCCTCACCAACTGCGATGTGGCCCCGAACGGAGACATCTATGTCGTGGACGGCTACGGCCAGAGCTGGATTTTCGTCTTCGACCGCGCCGGCAAATTCAAAAAAGTCTTCGGCGGCCCTGTCGAGCCCCTCAAGCTGGCGAACACCCACAAAATCTTCATTGACCGCCGCTTTGAACCCGCCCGCGTTCTTGCCTGCGACCGCGGCAACAACCGCCTGCTCCACCTCGACCTTGACGGCAATCTCATCAGTGTCATCGCCAGCGAGGGGCTGCGCCGCCCCAGCAGCGCGTCCTTTCACGGCGACCTGATGTGCGTGGCCGAAATCGCCGGCCGAGTGAGCGTCTGGGACAAGGAGGGAAAACTGGTGGCCCAGCTTGGCGCCAATGACACGCCCGGCCAGACAAACACACCCAAAGTCGAGCCCAAGGACTGGCTCCAGGGCACCGTCACCTCCCCGCACGGCATCACCTTCGACAATCAGGGCAACATCCTGGAAACCGAATGGAACCTCTTCGGCCGCGTGCTGCGCTGGAACCGCAAAGGATGATGCGCCGCCTTCGGAACTTCATTTTATCCGCGGCAGGGGGGACCGTTCTGGCCCCCCTGTTCGTTTGCGGACATGGATGCGAGTTCCTGATGGCGCGCCTGGATGTGGAAAGCGGCAGGGTGCGGCTGGAGATCACCGCCGACGTGGCGGGCAATCCGCTGATTCAGGATGAATCAGCCGCCGAGGAGGCCGTGCGCACCAGTCTCCAGTTGCGCACACCGGCGGGCTTGGTTCCGCTGTCCGGTCTGGGCTCCATGACACTGGAGCGCCGCAGCGAATGGGATGCCGGGGCGCCCGCGCTTTCCGCGCCAGCCACCCCCGGCCAGCCGCACCAGCTCACCACAGCCGTCTGGGAATGGAGGCCTGATTTGCCGGATCTCGTCTTCGCAGTTCCAAGGGGCAGTCTTCACGACGTGCTGCTCTGGACTCGCGCCGGCGCCAGCACAGGCAAACAAGCCCAATGGACCCTGCTCGTTGAAGGCGAAAGCAGCCCCGTCATCCAGATGCCGCGAACCGCGTCCGGCAAAATGCTGGCATGGCTGTCCAGCGGCCTCGTCCTGGCCGGAGTGCTGCTTCTCCATCACAACCGCTCCCGCTTGCGGCGAATCCGCGCTTTTTCCCTGGAATGACCCTGCTTTGCTCGCCGACCCGCCCTCGCGTCACCCATGCTGGACAAAAAAAGAGCACGCCCGGTTGGGATCGAACCAACGACCAGCGGATTAGAAATCCGCTGCTCTATCCACTGAGCTACGGGCGCGTCGTGGTGTGCGCATCATAAGGCGTTATCAGTGCCGGGCAAGCCTGCTTCTGCCAGAGGGGATCGGCATGTTCCAGTCTTCGCGCATGGGTGGGAGGCGCTTGCCCGCGCGGGTTTGCCGGCCTGCGCCGGACAACAAAAAACCGGACACCCTTGCGGGCGTCCGGCGGGAGACTGAGGGCGGCTCACTTTTTCTTCTGAAGCAGCATGACCACCAGAAGGAGAAGCACCACTCCCATGCCAATGATCAGATAAGTTTGAAAACCTGACTCTTCGGCGGGTGGTGTCATCATGGGGGCGGGTGCGGGGATTGGCGCAGGCATCGGCGCGGGTTGCTGGACCACGGGTGGATTTGGAGCCGGGGTGGCGGGCACGGGCGCGGCCACGGTGGCGGGCTGAGGCGTCGCGGCTTGAGGGGCGGCGGGGGCCTGGCCGCTGGCCTCGGCCAGGATGGCGGCCACACGCTCGTCCTGGCCGGCGGCAGGGGTGCCGCCGATGGCCGAGGAGCCTGCGGCGGCGCTTTGCGCGGCGGCCATCTGGCGGCGCGTCAGGGTGTTGTAAAGGGCGAGCATTTTGCTCTTCAGGTCGTTGATCACGTCGCGGTATTCAGGGACGTTCGACAGGGATGAAATGCGCTCAAAGGCGGCGAGGCCGCCGTTGTAGTCCTCCTGCCCGATTTTACGGTAAACCTGGCTGATGGCCTCGTTGCGGATGCGCATGTCCTCCAGGTTGAGGGCCGTGAGCCGGGAGCGCTCGGCGACGATCTTCTTCTGCATGTTGAGGATGGAGGGGAGATCGTACTTGTAGGGGGCGATCCAGCCGATCTGGGCGCGGCGGTCGGCTTCGGCCTGGGCCTGCCATTTGGCGCGCTCCTCCTCAATGGCCGCTTTGGTGCGAGCTTTGTCGGTCTCCTCCAGCTTGTTGATGCCGTCCTTGCGCGCTTTTTCCAGCGCCGGCTGCTCCTGGCCCATTTTGGAAAGGAGAACCTCCCATTTCTCCATGCTTGCCAGCGCTTCGGTGATGGCGGCGGGGTAGTAGGTGGAGCCTGTGTAGCCGGGCTTCTTCTTGGAGAAGTTCTCAAAAACTCGCAGCGCTTCGAGCCAGTCGCCCGCCGCCATGTGCGCGCGCATTTTCGCCAGCAGTTTGTAGGCTTCGATGTTGTACTCCTCCCCCCTGGCTTCGGCGGCGGAGAGCCATTTGCCCTCGAGTTTGATGCCGCCGTCTGAGACTTTTTTCTTCTCGTCCTGGAGCGTGGCGATGATGCCCTCGGCCTCCTTGGCCTCGGGCGTGTCCTTGTATTGGTTCACAAAGGGACGCAACCGGTCCTGGATGATCTGCTCGTATTTGTCGGCGGTCAGCAGATCTTCCGTGGGCAGGATTTTCCGCAGTTCGACAATCTCCACCTCCTCCGGCCGCTGCTTCACCACCTGGTCAATCTCGGCGCGCGGGAAGTCCTTTTCGTCCCAGATTTTCGGCGTCAGCCGGTATTTCATGCGCACGGCGTCGGGGGTTTCGGAGAGTATGGTGCCCTCCACTTTGTCGCCGTTTTTCATGATCAAATAATCAGCGCGCAGCAGGGAGGTGCCGCACAGAAGTGCCAGGAGGGCGATGCGGAATCGGCTGGATTTCATGGTCTGTGATGTCGTGGTATGAATGGATGTTCCGGCGCGGAGACGCCTTATTTCACGGATTTAATCTGGATTCACCATGCGAGTAAAGCCCGAAACTGCCTGTTTTTAAAACATGCGCCCGCTGCTGCCGGCGGCATGCATCAAACGGCGGCCTCGCTGCCCTCCGCCAGCAGGCTGGGGGAGAGGCCGAAGCTGAAGGAAAGCACGCCACGAATGAGCGCCACGGACGCCCTGCGCGAATCTCCCGGCGGCAGCGGCGTCACCGAATCCACCACCGCGCCGGTGATCACCGGCACGGGATCAATGACGGACTTCAACCGTGGACTGGCCTCGCATCACGGCGCGGGAGAGGGAGGTGGAGAGGGAGGTGTCGAAGGGCATGGCCGGAGAGGGGCAAGGGGGGCTGGGAGACACCCTTGCTGGATTGGCTCAATCCAGCAGATGGATTGCCGCGTTTGAATGTCGGGTTAAAACTGACCAACGGCTTGCTGCGATATCCGAATGTTGGAGTTGAACTTCGGGTCCGTACCCACCTGCGATACCCCGTCCGCTATTTTCGGGTGCGCGACCCGCGCTGGATGCGCTGATCCTGCGCGCCGGTTGGCATTCGCTTTTGACCGGCCCGGCATCCCGTGGTTGCATGGCCGCCGATGATCCGCCGCAGCTTTATGATTCCCGACGGCCGCCGAGAGGCGCGCGGCGGTGCCGCGCGCGGTTGCACCAACCCCGTCGGCACGGCCGGTTGACCGCACGCATGAGCGCCTCCGCCTTTTCCACAAAAAGCCTGCTGCCCGCGCTCGCGCTGGCGGTGGCGCTGGAGGCCGTGCTTTTTTTCTCCGGGGCGCCGCGCTCCGACCTGGGCGCGGATCCGGACGAGCCGGCACACGCAGTCACCGCGCTCATGGTGCGCGACTATCTGGCGGAGGCTGCCGGCTCGCCGCCGCTGGCGTTCGCCAGCCGCTATTATGAGAACTTCCCGAAGGTGGCGCTCGGCCATTATCCACCCGGTTATTATGCCGCCGCGGCGCTGCCGCTGCTGCCCGGCGCGGACCCGGATGTGCTGCTGTCCATGCAGGTCGTGCTACTTGTGCTGCTGGCTTTTTGCATCGCGAGTTTCGCTCGGAGCTGGCTGGGCGCTTCTGCGGCCTGGGCGGCGGCGCTGCTGGTGGTGGCTCTGCCGCCGATGCTGAAGCTCACGGTCCTGGTCATGGCGGACATTTTGCTGGCGCTGCTCTGTGTGCTGGCGGCGGCGGCCTGGGCGCGCTATTTGCGCACGGGGGCGGCGCGCGCGTCGCTGGCCTTCGGTTTCCTGGCGGCGGCGGCGATTTTGACGAAGGGTTCCGGCCTGATGCTGGCGGCGCTGCCGGCGGGCACGCTTGTGCTTAAGGGGCGGTGGGGGCTTTTGAAAAAAGCCTCATGGTGGCTGGCGGCCGCGCCTGTGGTGGTCTTCGCCGCGCCGTGGATGCTCTACTCCTCGCGCATCACGCAGGAGGGGATGCTGCGCGAGCCGGTGGCGCAATTCTTCCTGCGGGCGCTGGGCGAGTATGCGCGGATGCTGCCGTGGAGCCTGGGCTGGGTGCTCATGGCGCTGCTGGCGCTGGCACTGGCAGGGGCAGTGTGGCAGGCCGCGCGCGCGCGGCGGCTGGAGATGATGGAGGCGCTGCTGTGGTCCTGGCTTGCGGGCGGGGTGGCGCTTATGCTGCTGATCCCGGCGGGCTTTTCCAGCCGGTATCTCGTGCCGCTGCTGGCGCCGGTGGTGCTGCTTTCGATCAGCGCGGTGACGCGCCTTGCCATGCCGGGGAGCGCGGCGCGCTCGCGGCTGGCGCTGCCGTGGCTGGTGCTGGCCTTGACGCTGGGCATGGTGGGTGTGCTGCCGAAGAAGGACGTTGCCGGTTATGCCAGCGCCGCGCGCAAAATGCTCGCGGAGGCTGTGCCCGCGCGCCAGGAGCGCTGGCTGGTCTCCTCCGACGCGCGCGGAGAAGGCGCGCTGATCGCGGAGGCCTGCTACGCCATGACCGCTCAAATGCGCGTGCAGGGCAGGGTGCGCATCCTGCGAGCGAGCAAGGAGCTCTCCACCAGCGACTGGCTCGGGCGCGACTACCGCGCGGCTTTCACCGAGGCAGGCAAGCTGCTGCGCCATCTGGACGATGGCGACATCACCTGGGTCGTGCTGGACGGCGCGCAGGCGCCCGCTCATGTGCGGCCGCATCACGCGCTTTTGTCCGCCGCGATGGCCTCGGAAAACTCCGGCTGGCGGCTTTTCTGCGAGCAAAAAATCAGCCGCATGGACACGCCGGGCGGCGTGCTGCGGGTTTACCGGCGGGTGGAGAAGCTGCCATGAGGATCCTTTTCATCTCGAATCTCTTTCCAGACACCACCGAGCCTTATCGCGGCTTGGATAATGTGACGGTGCTGCATCACCTGCGCGCGCTGGGCCATGAGGCGCGCGCGCTTTCCCCGCGCCCGATGCTGCGCCGCCGCCCGCTCCTGCCGCGCGGGATGGACGCGGTCTTCGCGCCGGAGTATGTGCCCGCGCTTTATGTGCCGAAGGCGGGCGGCCTGTTCAACCACCGCCTGATGGCCGCCGCGCTCCGCCCCGCTCTGGCGCGGCTGCGCGCGTCGTGGAAATGGGATGTGGTGCTGGCGAGCTGGCTTTTCCCGGACGCCTGGGCGGCGGCTCATGCGGGTGCGGACGCGCCCCTGGCGCTCATCGCGCAGGGCAGTGATGTGCATGTCTATCTGAAAAGCCGCCCCCGCCGCGCCGCCATCCTCGATGCCTGCTCGCGCGCGCGGGCTGTCATCACGCGCAGTGAAAGCCTGGCCGTCCTGCTCGGCGGCGCGGGTGTTCCTGGGGTGAAGCTGAAGCCCGTCCACAATGGCGTGGACACCGGCGTTTTTCACGGCGGCGACAGGCCGGAGGCGCGGCGCGCTTTGGGACTGCCCGAAGACGGCAGGTGGCTGCTCTTTGTCGGCAATCTGCTGCCGGTGAAGGACCCGGAATTTCTGCTGCGCGCCTTCCAGCGCGTGAACCGGGCGGAGAATGACACGCGGCTTGCCCTGGCCGGGCGCGGACCCATGCGCGCGGCCTTGGAGAAATGCGCCGCCGAACTCGGCATCGCCGGCCGCGTGCGTTTCCTCGGCCCGCAGGATGCCGCGCAAATCGGCCAATGGATGCGCGCCGCCGATCTTTTCTGCATGACCAGCCGCAACGAGGGCCTGCCCAATGTCATCCTCGAATCCCAGGCCTGCGGGCTGCCCGTGGTCTCCACCCGGGTCGGCGGCATCCATGAGGTGGTGGACGAGGTTTGGAAGGGCGCGCTCACGCCGCCCGGCGATCTGGATGCCTGGGTGGACGCGGCTTTGCAGCGCCTGCGCCAGCCCGCCGGGCGCGCGCGTCTCTCCGAGCTGGGCATGGCGCGCGCCTGGCCGAATGTGGCGCGGTTTTACGAAAACGCGCTCAACGAGGCGCTTGCGCAAAGCGCCTCTCCGGCGCACTGACACGCCCATGCCAGACGCCGCGCCATCCGCCAACGACCCGCCTCCGCGGGCGGAGTTCGACGCCTTCGCGGAGGACTACGACCAGGCGCTCAACCGCGGCCTCAAGTTCAGCGGCGAGACCAAGGAATACTTCGCCGAAGGGCGCGTGAACTGGCTGCGCGCGCGGCTCTCCGCCGCCGGGCACACGGCGGAGCGCTGTCTTGACTTCGGCTGCGGCACCGGCACCGCCTTCCCGTATCTGCAGGCGGGTTTGAGCCTTGAGGACTATCTCGGCTACGACCCCTCATCCGAGTCCGTCAAAGAAGCCGGCGGGCTGCATCCGCGGGCGAAATTCACCGCCGATGCCGGTGATGTGCCGGAGTCCGCGTTTGATCTGGCCTTCACCAACGGTGTCTTCCACCACATCCTGCCGGAGCACCGCGCGCAGGCCGCGCGCCTGGTCTGGCGGGCCCTCAAGCCGGGCGGCTGGTTCGCCTTTTGGGAGAACAACCGCTGGAATCCCGTGGTGCATTTCATGATGAGCCGCGTGCCCTTTGACCGCGACGCGCAAATGCTCTTCCCGCATCAAGCGCGCGCCCTGCTGCGCGACGCCGGCTTCCAGATCGTGCTGGGGGACTCGCTGTTTGTCTTCCCCGGTTCGCTCAAGATGCTGCGCCCCCTGGAGCCGCTGCTGTGCAAGCTGCCGCTCGGCGGCCAGTATCTCGTGCTTGCCAGAAAGCCGCCCCTTGCTTAGCCAGTCCGCCTCCCGCCCATGTCTTCCGCGCCCGACCTGACTTTCGTCTTCCCCTGCCTCAACGAGGAAAAAACCCTCGGCATCTGCATTGAACGCGTGAAGGCCTCGCTCGATCCGGCGGGCATCGCTTATGAGATCGTCGTCGCCGACAACGGCAGCACCGACCGCTCCCGCGAGATCGCCGCAGCCGCCGGCTGCCGCGTGGTGCCCGTGGCCGCGCGCGGATATGGCGCGGCATTGAAAGGCGGCATCGAGGCCGCGCTTGGCAAATATGCCATGTTCGCCGACTCCGACAGCACCTACATGTACGAGCATGCCGCGCCGCTGCATGAGGCGGCGGTGAAAAACGACGCCGGCATGGCCATCGCCTCCCGCATGATCGGCGAGATCGAGCCCGGCGCCATGCCGCCCCTGCACCGCCACCTGGGCACGCCTGTGCTCACCTGGCTCATCAACACGCTTTTCCACGGCCGGCTCACCGACTGCAACTCAGGCTTCCGCTGCGTGAAAAAGGAGGAGTATCTCAAGTGGGGCATCCGCTCCGACGGGATGGAGTTCGCCTCCGAGCTGCTCATCAAGGCGCTCAAAGCCGGCACCAAAACGGTGGAAATCCCCTCCGGCCTGCGCTGCGGCCCGCCCGACCGCGTGGCGCACCTGCGCACCTGGCGCGACGGCATGAGGCATCTGCTTTTCATCCTGTCCGAGCGGCCCGCGCTTTTCGAATGGCTCGGCCTGCTGCTGCTCGTGCCCGCCACGCTGCTGCAAATCCTCTCCGCCATCACCGGCCCCGTGGCGCTCGGCCCCTTCAACGTCTTCGACATCCACAGCCAGGCCCTCCTGCTCATGGCCGGCATCCTCGGCACCCAGCTCTACATCTTCGGCTGCAGCCTGCACCTGCGCGGCGGGGACAAGCCGCTGCGCTTCACGGAAAAATTCATCCACCTCGACGAGGGAACGCTTTTTTTCATGCTGCTCGGCGTCTTCACCGCCTTCCTCGCCACCGTCGGCGGCCTGCTCATCATCTGGGCCGGGCGCGGCTTCGCCGGTCTGCACCAGGCCAACAGCCTCCTCGTCGCCGTCCACATCCTCGGCCTCATGGCCATGGGCGGCATCGGCCTGCTCTCCATCCACACTTTGAAAAAAGCCCGCACCGGCGCCTGAGCGCGCGGAGCGTGACATTTTCGAGACAGGATTGGCAAAGGCGGCGGGGGTGTGCTAGGGCATCCAGTTCCCCCCGTCCCGCGCGGGGGAGCATCCCCCAGCGATGTCTGATCTAGCCCAATTCATTTCACGCATTCAGGACTCCGTGGAGCCGCGCCTGCGGCAGGAGGCGGAGCGTCTGGCCGATGATGACGCGGTGCGCGCCTTGGATCTCTTCGAGGATGAAATCCTGGCCGAGGTCATCCTCGACGACCGGCGTGTGAACGTGCGCTGGGCCAGGTCCCCGGAGGGCCGTTGGAGCGAGGAGAGCGACTGCGAGGAGGAGACCCTGCACAAGCTGGCCGCCTGCGCGGTGCTGGAGGCCGCGCGGCGGCGGCTGGCCCGCCAGCCGGAGGCAGTGGCGCCATCGGCGGAGTCGGAGGAGGCTTTTCAGGCGCAGATCGAGCGGCGGCTGGCGCGCAGGCTCACGCCGGATGAGGAGAACTACCTCGGCAAGCTGGAGAAGCGCTTCGAGCGCGTGCGCCAGAGCGGCGGGCGCATCTACGACCAGGACATGGTGCGCCTGCATTCGCGCTGGAGCATCCAGAGCACGGACCCGCTGCATCTCTGGCCGGAGACGCCCGCGGGGCTGCGGGAGTTTTGGGACTATGTGGCGCTGGCGCTGGACGAGAAAAAGCTGCCGGCGCCCGCTTTTCTGCGCGGCTTCACGGACTTGGCCGCTCTGCGTGGAAAGCTGGCGTTTTGGAGGCAGGAAAGCACCCTGCCGGCATGGAAGGAGCGCATCCGCGAGGTGCTGCGCAGCATGGACTCGGCGCGGCAGCCGGGGCCGCTTCCGCTGGACTTCCGCCTCATCCTCACACCCTCGGAGGCCAGGCTGCAGGCGCGGGTGGACGGCCTGGAGGGCTTCCGCAATGTCAGTGTGGCAGAGCTGGCGGGCAGCGCGCGCGAGCATGAGCGCGGCGCCCTCGTCCTGCCTGCCGAGGCGGAGCTGCTGCTGCGCGCCTGCCTGCCGCTGCCGTGCTCCGGCGAAGCCTGCCGCTACGATCTCGACACTCACGGCGCGTGGCTCGGCGCGCTCTTCCAGCAGCCGGCGCTGGCCTCGCGCCTGCTGACCCTGGACGAAACACCTTTTCACCGTCCTGCGGAGCCTTTGCACTGGCGGAGTGTGGAGGACGCGGAGACGCGCCAGCTCAGGCTCGGCCTTGCGCTGGCGGATGGCGCGCCGCCGCCCCTGCCGCTGCGCGTCCTGCCCGGCGCGGTCATGCTTTATTTGGCGGCGGACACTTTGTTCACGGGGCCGTTCTGGTTCGGCGAGGGGACGCTCTGCCAGGAGCCGCTGCGCATCCCGCTGGGCGCATTGTCCACGCAGGAGGGCATCACTTTTCTGGAAAAGCTCGGCCTGCCCCTGCCGGCGGAGATCGCCGCGCGCGTGAGGCACGAGGCGCTCTCCGTGGGCATCCGCGCCTCGTGTGTCGCGCGGCATCCCGGCGGCGGCACGGAGCACGCTGTATTTCAGGTCGTGGCGACCGCGCCGGACGGCACCGCGCGCGAGGTGCTCCGGCACGGCGGCTGGCAGCCGGCCGAGGACGCGCACCCGGGCGATGGCACCATTTTGTACAGCGACCGCGCCGCGCTCGCCGCCGCGCAGACCGCGCTGCATGAGATGCGCGCGCTTTACGACCCGGAGTTCGACGGCTTCCGCGTGCGGATGACAAAGCATTTCCCGGATCAGTTCGAGTCCTGGGCGCGGCGGCTGCCCGGGGGCGTCACCCTCACCACCGACGAGCGCCTCCAGACCATCCTCGCAGACCCGCTCATCGCCCGCGTGCGCATCGAGGCCACGCAGACCGTGGACATTGACTGGTTTGACCTGCGCATGATTTTCGAGGTGGAGGGCGCGGAGTTGAAGGCCGCCGACATCCGCCGTCTCATCGCGGCCAGGGGCGGCTTCGTCCAGCTCGCCGACGGCACCTGGCGGCGCGTGAAGCTGGAGCTCTCCGAAGAGCAGCAGGCGCTCATGGACCAGGCCGGGCTGGACTTTGACGAGTTCAGCCACGAGGCCCACCGCCTGCACTGGCGCCAGCTCGCCGGGCAGGGAGTCAAGGAAGTCGTCAACCCGCGCGCCTGGCAGATGCTCACCCAGCGCATGGAGCAGGCGCGCCTGGAGGAAAAGCCCCCCGTGCCAGGCGGCCTCGGCGTCACCCTGCGGCCCTATCAAGTCGAGGGCTTCCATTTCCTCTCCTACCTCAGCCTGAACAAATTCGGCGGCATCCTGGCCGATGACATGGGCCTGGGCAAAACCATCCAGAGCATCTCCTGGATCCTCTGGCTGCGCGGGCGCTACCGCAAAGCCTGGCCCTGCCTCGTCGTCTGCCCGAAATCCGTGCTCGACGTCTGGGCCACCGAGTTCGCCAAAGCCGCGCCGGAGATCAAAGTCCAGGTCCTGCGCGACAAGGACGAGCTCGACCTCGAAAGCCTGCTCAACGAGCAGCATGTGCTCGTGCTCAACTATGCCCAGCTCCGCGGCTGCGTGGATCTGCTCGAGACCGTCAAATGGCTCGCCATCATCCTCGACGAGGGCCAGCACATCAAAAACCCCGACAGCAAAGCCGCCCGCGCCGCCCGCCAGCTCAAGGCCGAAAACCGCCTCGTGCTCAGCGGCACCCCCGTGGAGAACCGTCTGCTCGATCTCTGGAGCCTCATGACCTTCGCCATGCCCGGCGCGCTCGGAGACCGCAAGTATTTCAACCACCACTTCGACCGCCGCAAAGACGGCACCGCCTCCGAGCGCCTGCACGCCCGCCTGCGCCCCTTCCTGCTCCGCCGCACCAAGTCCCAAGTCGCCAAGGAGCTGCCCTCCCGCAGCGAGGAGACGCTCCTCTGCGAGATGAGCGACGCCCAGGCCGCGCGTTACAAAGAAGAGCTCGCCCGCGCCCAGCAGATGGTCATCACCTCCTCCGGCTTCGAGGTGCTCACCCGCCGCCGCTTCGCCATCCTCCAGGCCCTCACCCGCCTGCGCCAGATTTGCTGCCACCCCGCGCTCGCGGACAAATCCGCCACCGGGGAGGAAAGCGCCAAGCTCACCGCCACTCTCGAGCTCATCGAGGAGCTCCACGCCGAGGGGCACAAAGTCCTGCTCTTCAGCCAGTTCGTCTCCATGCTCGAAATTCTCCGCAGCCGGCTGGAGGACATGGGCGTGCCCTATTACTGGCTCACCGGCGCCACGCAAAACCGCGCCGAGATCGTCAGCCGCTTTCAGGAGGACACCTCACCCGCCGTCTTCCTCCTCTCCCTCAAAGCCGGCGGCAGCGGCCTGAACCTCACCGCCGCCAGCTACGTCATCCTCTACGACCCCTGGTGGAACCCCGCCGTCGAAGCCCAGGCCATAGACCGCGCCCACCGCATCGGCCAGACGCAGCCCGTCATGGCCTACCGCATGATCACCAAAGGCACTATCGAGGAGAAAATCATGCTCCTGCAGCAAAAGAAGAGCCTCATGTCCTCCAACATCCTCGGCGAGGGCGGCTTCTCCCGCTCCCTCGACAAAGGCGACTTCGAATTCCTCTTCGGCCTCGAAGCCGAGGAGGCAATGCGCAGGGAGGACTGAGTTGCCGCGTCAGCACCCCAAGCTCACCGGCCCATTCCCAGCAGCCGCCGGAAGTTGCCGCCGAGGATGAGTTTTTTTTCTTCCTCGCCAATGTCTGCAAAGAGCACCTTGCCCAGCTCGGTGCCCAGGGAGCGGGAGGGCAGGTGGCTGCCAAAGAGGATGCGCTCCGCGCCGAGCTCGCGCGCGGCCATTTCGATAAAGCCGGCGGTGGCGTCGAAGCCGGAGGTCTCCACGACGATGTTGGGGGAGCCGCGCACGGCCTGGATGCCCAGCTCCCAGTTGCCGCCTGCGTGCGCGCAGATGAAGGTCTGGCGCGGATGCCTGGCGGCGAGCGCGACGAGGTCGGCGGGAGTGCTGCCGTGCGGGCCGGCTTCCTCGCCGGTTTTGAACCAGGTGTGCACCATGATCGCGCCTCCCAGCTCGTGGATGCGCGCCACGAGCGGGTCGAAATTCGGGTGGGTGCAGTTCAGCCCTCCGGGTGCGGAACCAGGGAAATACACGCCCTTCATGGTTCCGTCGCGCAACCAGCGGTCCAGCGCGCGCATTGACGCGGGCACATCGCCGGCATTGAGTTGGATCATGCCCAGCATCAGGTCCGGCCATCGGCGCAGCGGGGCTTCGATTTCATTGGAGTGCTCGCGCGCCCATTTTTCGACTGCGGCATTGCCTGTGCCCAGGCCCACATCGGCGAAAAAGCAGAGTTTTTGCAAAGCGAAACGCTCCACCACGGGCATGAGCGCCTCCAGAGATGGCATCAAGGCGGCGCCGCGCGACTGGGTGAGGTAAGAGTCCCAGATCTCGAAGCCTGCCAGCACCTCCGGCGGAGGCATCGGCGACCAGGGTGGAATGGCAAGGGCGGGCATGGCGGGGGTGCGCGGGTTGGGGTGGATCAACGGGCGGCAAGGCGCGCGGCATTGGCTCCGAGCAGGGCAGCGGCATCCGCCTCCGGCAGACCGGCCAGCATTGCCTCCTCGACCCGGATCAATGCCGCCTCCGGGATGAGAAACGGCGCATGCGAGCCGAACACGACCCGCTCTCTTCCCGCCAGCGCCACCAGCCTGGCGACTCCGTCGGTGGCTTCGGTGCGCGCGGTGTCGAACCAGACGTTCGGCAGCGCGGCGAGGGGCGCGGTGACGGCGGCTGCGGGCCGGTGGTTGAGCAGCATGAGACGCGCCTGTGGGTGCCCGCTCAGGAGTTCCGGCAGCGGGCGCAGGTCCACATCCGGCACATGGGCCAGCGGATGCTGGGTGCGTGTGTCCTCCATGGAGGCGGCGAGCTGGATGAGCAGGCCGGCCTGCGCGGCAAGGGCGAGCAGGCGCTCGAACGCCGGGTCCTCAAGCGTGTAGCCGTGGTAGTTCGGATGCAGCCGGATGGCATGCATGGCGTGCTTTTCCGCGCAGCGGCGCAGGGTCTCCTCCCAGCCGGGAAGGGCGGGATTCACACAGCCCACGGGGCGGAAAAGCCCGCCGCCGTGGCGTGTGCAGGCATCGGCCAGGCGGGAGTTGACGGTGTCGGGATCGCGGTGCAGCAGGGCCTCGTAACTGCCGGCCCATGCCTGGTGGAAGCCGAGCTTCCTCAAGCGCGCGGCCAGCAGGCCGGGTTCGTCGTCCGGCAGCCGGCGGAAGGGCCAGTGGAAAAGGCTGGCATTCACATCCACGAGCCCGCTTTCTCCCGCGTCAGCGGCAGCGCTGGACGAGGCACGCAAGTCCGCCGCCAGTGCGGGGCAGGCGAGCATGAGGCGCAGCACTGAGCGGCGGGGCAGGAGGTGGGACATCGGTGGGAGTCAAACGGCTTCCGCGCCGCTGTCTTCGCAACGGAGCCCGATCAAGTGCCGTCGTGGGGCAGTTTGCTCTTTGCGCCCATGGCCGGCATGGTACAGTCCCGCTTCCCGAAAATTCTGAAATTCGGAATTCAACCTCCCCAATGCCGCGCGGTGCCTGGTTTTTCCAGGCGACCAGGGGCGGCAGCTTGCCCGCAAAACGCATGATCATTCTCGGACTCAACGCCTGGCATGGTGACTCCGCCGCCGCCCTCGTGAAGGACGGAAAACTCGTGGCCGCCGCCGAGGAGGAGCGCTTCCGCCGTGTCAAACACTGGTCCGGCATGCCCGCCCAGGCCATCGAATGGTGCCTCAAAGACGCCGGTTTAACCCTCGGAGATGTGGACCACATCGCCATCAACCGGAACCCGAAGGTGAACAACCTGCGCCGCGCGCTCTATGTGCTGCGCAAGCGCCCCAGCCTCGGCCTCATCCTCAAACGCCTGCAAAACATCCGCCGCGCCGGCGGCTTCGAGGAGGCGCTGCGCCGCGCCTTTCCCGGCCAGGCGCTCAAGGCGCGCACGCATCATGTGGAGCACCATTTGGCGCACCTGGCCTCGGCATTTCATGTCTCCGGCTTCGAGGAGGCGGTCTGCCTCTCGGTGGATGGCTTTGGCGACTTCGCCAGCTCCGCCTGGGGCATGGGCCGGGGGAATGACATCGCCATTGACGGGCGTGTCTATTTTCCGCACTCGCTGGGCATCTTTTACACCGTCATCACCCAGTTCATCGGCTTTCCGTATTATGGGGATGAATACAAGGTCATGGGACTCGCCCCGTATGGCGAGCCGAAGTATCTCAAAGAGATGCGCCAGATCGTCCTGGTGCGGGCCGATGGAAGCTTCCGGCTGAATTTGAAATTCTTCCGCCATCACAGTGACGACGTGCATTACACCTGGGACGACTGCATTCCCGAAGTCGGCACCCTTTACCGCAAAGACGCGCTCGAATCCCTGCTCGGCCCCGAGCGCGCCCCTGGAGCGCCCCTGGAGCAGCGCCACCGCGACCTGGCCCGCAGCGCCCAGGCCATGTATGAGGAGGCCTTTTTCGCCATGCTGCGCGCCCTGCACGCGAGCTACCAATGCCCGCGCCTCGCCCTCTCCGGCGGCTGCGCCATGAACTCCGTGGCCAATGGCAAAGTGTATCTGAACTCGCCCTTCCAAAGCCTCTACCTGCCCGCCGCAGCGGGTGACGCCGGTGGAGCCATCGGCTCGGCGATGGTGGTGGCGCGCCAATTCCACAATGGCGAACCGCAAGTAGCGAACCGCGAACGCTTCGTCATGGACCACGCCTACACCGGCCCGCAGTCCAGCGATGAGGAAATCCGCGCGCTGCTGAAGACCCGCGCCGCCGATCTCGCCGCCGAGAACTGCGCCACGCAGCGCTGTGATGATGAAACCGCGCTTTGCCAGACCACCGCGCAGGCCATCACCGAGGGCAAAGTCATTGGCTGGTTCCAAGGCCGCATGGAGTGGGGGCCGCGCGCGCTGGGGAACCGCTCCATCCTCGGCGACCCGCGCCGCGCCGACATGAAGGACATCCTCAACCTCAAGATCAAGCGCCGCGAGTCCTTCCGCCCCTTCGCCCCCAGCATCTTGCGCGAGCATGTGCATGAGTGGTTCGAGCAGGATGACGACGTGCCTTTCATGATGCAGGTCTTTCAAGTGCGCGAGGACAAGCGCCCCCTCGTGCCCGCCACCACGCATGTGGACGGCTCAGGCAGATTGCAAACCGTCCATGCCCACACCAACCCGCGCTACCACCGCCTCATCTCCGCCTTCCACGCCCTCACCGGAGTGCCCATGGTGCTGAACACCAGCTTCAACGAAAACGAACCCGTCGTGTGCCGCCCTGAGGAAGCGCTCGACTGCTTCCTGCGCACGAAGATGGACGTGCTGGTACTGGGGGACTGGATGATCCGCAGATGACGCAGATTTCACAGAAGGTTAGAGGAGGCGGCCCGTCGGGTATTTCGAGCATTCGCATGCTTCTGAATCCTCTGTGAAATCCGCGAGATCTGCGGATAAATTTTATTTCTCAGTCAAATAACCTCAAACCATCAACAGCATGAAACCACATCAAAACACCACTGTGAAATCCGCGAAATCTGCGGACCGTGACAGCCGGACCTACGCCATCATTGGCGCCGCCATGGAAGTGCATCGTGAAATGGGCTGCGGTTACAACGAGTTGATTTTCCAAGACGCTTTGGAAGTGGAGTTCGAGCTTCGTGGCATCCCCTGCACGAGGGAGCAGCCCTACCACGTCTTTTACAAAGGCCACAAACTGCCCTCTCACCTGCGGCCTGACTTTGTTTGTTTTGGCGAGGTCATCGTGGAATTGAAAGCACTCTCAGAAATCTCTGGCCGCGAAGAATCTCAAGTCCTCGGCTACCTCAAAGGCACCGGCTTTCAAACTGGACTGCTCATCAACTTTGGCTCGCCAAGTCTGTTCCACCAACGCTTCATCCATTCCTCCAAATGGCTGCCCGAAGCTGCCGCCGAACGATCCACAGATCGCGCAGATTTCGCAGAATAACCGACCACCTCTGATCATCTGCGCAATCTGAGAAATCTGCGGACCAGACAGCCCCATGAAATCTGCGGACATGAAAGGCATTCTACTAGCTGGTGGCAGTGGCTCGCGGCTTTACCCGCTGACCCGCGTCGTGTCGAAGCAGCTCCAGCCGGTTTATGACAAGCCGATGATCTATTACCCGCTGACGGTGCTCATCGCGGCGGGCATCCGCGAGGTGTGCGTGATCACGACACCGGAGGATCTGCCGCGCTTCCGGCAACTGCTCGGCGACGGCACAGCATGGGGTATCCGCATCGAGTATCGCGAGCAGCGGCAGCCGCGCGGCATCGCGGAGGCGTTTCTCATCGCGGAGGACTTCATCGCCAGCTCCAACACCGCGCTCATCCTGGGCGACAACCTTTTCTTTGGCGGCGATGCCTTCCCGCGCGCGGTGGCTGAGTTTCAGGAAGGCGCGCTCGTCTTTGCCTACCATGTGCAAAACCCGCGCGACTACGGCGTGGTGGAGTTTGATGCCGAAGGCCGCGCCGTCAGCCTGGAGGAAAAGCCCGCCACACCGCGCAGCAACTACGCCGTGCCCGGCGTCTATCTCTACGATGCCCGCGCGTCCGCCATCGCCCGCGCCCTCGCGCCCTCCGCGCGCGGCGAGCTGGAGATCACCGACCTCAACCGCGAATACCTGCGCCAGGGCAAACTGCAGGTGCGCCGACTCAGCCGCGGCACCGCCTGGCTCGACGCCGGCACCAGCAGCAGCCTGCACGAAGCCTCCGCCTATGTGCAGACCATCGAAAAACGCCAGGGCATGAAGCTCGGCTGCCCCGAGGAAGCCGCCCTGCGGCGCGGCTTCATCAGCCTCGACGACTTCGAAACCCTCGCCTCCGCCATGCCCCCCTGCGAATACCGCGACTCCCTGCGCGCCGTCTCCGCCGAAGTGCGCCGTGTGGGGGTCGTGGGAGCGTGAGACGGACGTTGCCGTCCCAGGCGAAAGATGCGAACGCTTGCCCGCCATGAGCCAGTTCAAACTTCCCCTCAAAGCCATCAATCCAAAACGTGAGGAAATGGTCTCCCTGCCCATTGAAGCTCTGGTGGACACAGGTTCCGAACTCACCTGGCTGCCGGCGGATGTGCTGCAATCCGTGGGCATCACACCCCGGAGGGAGAAGCTTTTTCAAACCGCCACCGGCCAGCGCCTCAAACGCCCCATTGGTTACGCAATCCTCTCCACCGACGACTTCGAAACCACGGACGAGGTGGTCTTTGCCGAGCCTGGCGACATGACACTGCTCGGCGTGCGCACCCTGGAGGGTTTTGGCGCCATGGTGGACCCCATCTCGCACAGGCTGGTGGCCTCCACCACCATCGTGGCCTGACTCCACGCATGAACCTCCTCATCACCGGCGGCGCGGGCTTCATCGGCTCCCATGTCATCCGATCCTGGATGGACAAGCCGGAGGTGGCGAAGCTGGTGAACCTCGACTGCCTGACTTATGCGGCGAACCTTGGCAGGCTGGATGGCATCCATGAACAGCATCCGCGCTACGTTTTCGAAAAAGCCGACCTGCGCGACGCGGCGGCCGTGCGCGGCGTCATCAAGCGGCATGAAATCACGCACATCGTCCACCTGGCTGCCGAGACGCATGTGGACCGCTCCATCACAGGCCCGGGCGATTTTCTCCACACGAACGTGCTCGGCACCTTCCATCTGCTCGAAGCCTGCCGCTCTTCGGACTTCGAATTTCGAGTTTCAAACTTCGTTCACGTCAGCACCGACGAAGTCTATGGCTCACTCGGACCGGACGACGACGCTTTCACCGAGGAGAGTCCGCTTTTGCCCAACTCCCCCTACTCGGCGAGCAAAGCCGCCGCGGATCATCTCGTGCGCAGCTATGTGCGCACCTATGGATTCCCCGCCGCCATCACCCGCTGCGTGAACAATTTCGGCCCCGGCCAGCACGAGGAAAAACTCATCCCCACCGTGCTGCGCTGCCTGGCTGAAAGACGCCCCATCCCTGTCTATGGCGATGGCTTCAATATGCGCGAATGGCTGCCCGTGCGGGATCATGCCGACGCGCTTTGGCGTGTCCTTTGCGCGGGAAAAAGCGGCGCGGTTTACAACATCGGTGCCGGGCATGAACTGGCGAACCTCGACCTGATCGGCAGGCTCTGCGATCTGCATGACGAGGCCCGTCAGCGCCCCTGCGGAGAATCCCGCCAGCTCATCTCCTTCGTCACCGACCGCCCAGGTCATGACCGCCGCTACGCGGTGAATTCCGACAAAATCCGCGCCGACCTTTCCTGGCACCCAGCGCAGGATTTCGACACCGCCCTGCGCGCCTTAGTGTTGGAGTTCAAGCTTCAGCTTGTTCAATGACCCCCGCAGCAAAGAACGGGGAGCACACGCGCCCTCGCGTGTTCCGAGTCGCGCCCTCGCGGCTCGGCCACTTCCACTGCGAAGCCACTTTTCCATGAGTGCCGGCAACGGAGTCCACTCCTGTGGCGCCTAAAGGCTTCACTCCAACACTCCCCCAAACCATGCCCCACGATTGGCAGTCCTGGCCCAGCATGGTCCCCTTCATTGAGGGCGGCACACTTACCGGCGATGACGGCGGCGTGGAAGTCCCCCACTCCACCTCGACACCGAACAATCTCACCGTGCTTGCCCATTGGCATGAAATCATCCGCCCGCAGCGCACCTTGGAGACCGGCCTCGCCTTTGGAGCCTCCGCCACCTTGTTTTGCGAGTTGCACCAACGCGCTGGCATCTCCGGGAGCGAACATCATGCCGTGGACCCTTTTCAGCAGAAGCTCTGGAAAAACTGCGCCCTGCGTCACCTGGAAGCGCATGGCCTCAGCTCATGCCTCACCCATCACGACGGACTCTCCGCGCAAGTCCTGCCGCGGCTATGGCAGCAGGGCCTGGGCTTTGACATGATCTACCTCGACGGCAGCCATCTTTTTGAGGATGTGTTTCTCGACTTTTCCTTCGCCCACCACCTGCTCGAAGTCGGCGGCCTGCTCGCCTTCGACGACAGCAGCCACCCGCACGTGCGCAAAGTCCTGCGGTTCATCCGGCGCAACTTCCACACCGCCTACCAGGAGCACTCGCCCTACCAAGTGACCCGCCCCCGGCACGCGCGCCTAACACACCTCGCCGCACGTCTCCTTGGCCGCCAGCAGCTCACCCTCTTCCGCAAGACCGCCCACATTCAGCGCACCTGGATGACGCCTCTGCGCGACTTTTGACGTGCTTTCCCACCTTCAAGTTCTCCGTGAAATCTGGAATGCCCCGGGCAATCAACCTCGTCGTCTTCATGCCGTCTGGCGGGCCTTCCGCTGGTTCCTGCGCTGCCGTCTGCGCCCGGGTGCTGAGCCAAAACTGCTGCCGGTCTTTGGCGCGCGCCTTTACCCCTGCCACACGGACAGCATCATCGCCAAGCATGTCATGTATCGCTCCGAATGGTATGACTGGGACCTGCTGCAGTTCATGAACGCATTCCTCCAGCAGGGCGATCACTTCCTCGATGTCGGCGCGAACACCGGCCTGCACACCCTGCTCGCCTCCACACGCACAAGGCGCATCACCTGCGTCGAGCCGGAGCCGCGCAATTTGCAGCGCCTGCGCCACACGTTGCAGGTGAATCATCTCGACGAAGTGAACGTGCTCCCGCTGGCCGCCTCAGACACCGCCGGCGAGGTCTGCCTGGAGGGCAGTGATGTTTTCACGCGCATCACAACCCCTGCCTCAGACTCACCCACCGTCCCCGCCGCCCGGATCGACGAAGTGCTCGGCCCTCAAACCCGGGTGGACTTTTGCAAGCTCGATGTCGAAGGCGCGGAATGGCTGGCCCTGCGGGGCATGACGGGACTCATGGAGCGCGGCGCGCTGCCCGTGCTGGCCTTCGAGCACGTCGGCCACCTGCACGCCTTTGGGCAAAACGAAGGCGACTTCCTCCAATGGCTGCGCGCCCAGGGTTACACGCCCGGCGTCTATCATCATGCCACGCGCACGCTCGACACAAGCGAGCCTTTCACCGGCTCCGACCTCATCGCCTTCACACAGGAAGGCAGGGGCATGATTGAGAGCAGAATGCCCGGCTTGTCGTTTTCATGACCCCATCACGCCAGCGTCAACGGACTGCGAAAAGCAGGAAAGCCGAACCACGAATGCACACGGAGAGACACGAATTTCGCAAACTGAACAGTAGGCGCATTCGCCAGAATGCGGAATCCGCTCCCGCCTGCCACTTGTCCACCGCAGCCCGCATACCCCATTCGTGCTCATTCATGTCCATTCATGGTTCCTCTCCCCGCGCTTTGGCAAGCGCGCCTACTCCTGCCCGTAGGCGCATTCGCCAGAATGCGAAACCGCTCCCGCCTGCCACTCGCCCACCGCAGCCCGCATACCCCATTCGTGCTCATTCGTGTCCATTCGTGGTTCCTCTCTTCGCGTTTTGACAAGCGCGCCTGCCCTTTGAAACACACGTGAATGTTCAAGCTTCCGGAAACCCAACAAGCCAGGCTCGCCACACTGCGGCGCTGGGCCTCGCTTTCCGGGCAGGTGGCCGGGATGCAGGTGCTGGTGCAGGGCGTCAGCGCCGTCACCGGGCTGCTGCTCATCCGCGCCATGGAAAAGGACGCCTATGCGTGGTTCACGCTCGCCGCCTCCATGCTCGCCACGCTGCATCTGCTGGCCGATGGCGGCATCTCCACCGCGCTCACCTCCATCGGCGGGCGGGTCTATCAAAACGCGGCGGAGTTCTCCCGCCTGCTGGCCGATGGCCGGCGCATGGCGCTCCGGCTGGCCCTCGCTGGCATTGTGCTGTCAGCACCCTTCTTTTGGCATCTCTACAACCGTCTCGGCACACCTCCAGCGATGAGCTGCGCCCTGCTCGGTTTGGCCGCTCTGGGAATGGCGCCCGCCATGCTGGCCACCTTGCTGACAGTGGCCCTGCGCCTGCATTCACGCGCGCGCCAGGCACAGTTGGCGGAGCTTTTGGCGGCTTGTGTGCGGCTGGTCCTCTGCGGAGGCCTGCTCTGGCTTGGATGGGGCGACGCGCGCGCCTTGTTCGCAGGCACCATCCTGGCATCGTTTTCCCATGCCTGGCTGGTGCGGCGGCAAACGCGCGAGTTCACACTGCCTCCACCCTCGGCCACAGGACACCAGAGAGAGATCACCGGCTTCGTGCGCGCGCTTTACGGCAACCACATCTTCTTCTGCGTCCAGGGCCAGATCGCCACCTGGCTCATCGGCTGGCTGGCCGGAGTCGAGCAGGTGGCCGACCTTGGCGCGCTGTCCCGGCTGGCCGTCATCTTCGCCGCCTTCGGCGCGCCCTTTACGCATCTCGTCGCGCCCTCCATGGCCCGCATCCATGACGTGCGCATCCTGCGCCGCAGGTTCGCGCTCGCGGTTGGCGCGGCGTTTGCAGGCACAGCCGTCGTGCTGACGGTCGCAGCCTGGAAACCGGGTTGGTTTCTTTGGTTGCTGGGGGCGAAGTATGCGAATCTCGGCCCGGAGCTGACGCTGGCCCTGGCTTCCCAGGGGCTGGGCATGATTGCCGGAATTTGCTGGGGTTTAATGGTCGTACGCGGCTGGGTGAGCCACGCCTGGCTGAACATCCTGCTCTCCTGCCTCGGCTACATGCTCGGCGCCGCTATCATGCCATTGGATACCGTGGCGGGAGTGTTAAAAATGAACCTTGTCGCGTCAATCCCGCTGCTCGCCTGGGTGCTGCTGCGCTGCTGGCGGCAGTTGGCAGTTCCCTCGGCCGCAGCCTGAGCCGGTCAAACGCAGTCTCGATTTTTTCTTCATGAGCCATCCCTTGGAAACCGTGCTGCGCACCGCGCGTCGTCTGCTCGGAGTCAGCGAAATGCACGGCAGCCAAAGCCTGCCCGCGCGTCTTTACACCCTGGCACTTGAGATCGCCACCCTTGGCAGGGGCATTCCACGCCGCTTGAATGGCGAGACTGTCCTCCGGCTCGATCCCCGCTGCCGTTTTCTGGACAATTCCTACGAACCCGAAGTCTGGTCCTGGCTCAAGCAGCGCCTCAACCCCGGTGATGTCATGCTGGATGTTGGCGCGCAATTTGGCCTTTATGCCATGCTCGCCGCGCGCTTGACGGGGCCAGGCGGCAAAGTCCACGCGTTTGAGCCCGCGCCGGATTCCCAGGCGGTGATGCGCAGGCATTTGAAGCTGAACGGCCTCACGGACTCGGTAACGCTGGTGCCTGCCGCTGTCAGCGATGATTCCGGCGAGGCGGTGCTGCACATGGCGGGCACTCACCCGAGCAACACCCTTGCACCCACAGGAGCCGATCCTGTCGCCTTGAAGCCGGTCAAGGTTCGAGTGGTGAGTCTGGATGACTACTGCCGGGACAATCTCATCACCCCCAAACTGGTGAAGATTGATGTGGAAGGCTGGGAGCTGAACGTGCTCAAGGGCGCGACGTGTCTGCTGGCGAATCCGGGCACGATCTTCCTCGTCGAGATGCACCCCTACGCCTGGCAAAGCGCCGGCCACGACGCGCGGGCGGTGGCGGATTTCCTGAGCGCCCATCACTTGGAGATGGAGCCGCTCACCGGCCAGAGCGACCCGCTGCGGGAGTATGGCGAAGTGTGGATCAAGACCACGCGCCAAAGGGCATCAAACGAATCCCTGTCTTGAAATCATGACTCGCGACACCACCGAAAATCTCATCCGCGAATGCCTCGACTGGCGGCCTGCCGAATGCCGGGGAGCACTGCTCTTCCACCTTCACAAAAAACTGCCGCGCTTCAAAGGGCGGGAGCGCCTGCTTCATCTTCTGGCCCTGCGTCATGCGCGGCGCAGGCTGAGGTTGGTCAATGGGCGCGGCATCCGCCTTACCATCAACCCGTTGGAGCACATCGGCTACGCATTGTGCACGAAGCAGTCCTTTGAACCGCTCTCGCTGTCCCTGGCTGTCAGGATCATGGCTGGAGGTGGTGTCTTCCTCGACGCCGGGGCAAACTTCGGTCTCTATTCGTTGACTCTGGCGGGCATCCCCGGCGTGCGCTGCCTGGCGGTGGATGCCCTGCCTCAAGCCGTGAGCCTGCTCCATGAGCATCGTTTTTTGAATCCGCAGGCTTCCATGGAAATCTTCGCCGCCGCGCTCTCCTCATCCTCATCACTGATGAAGCTGGCCGCCCCGCATCCGGGGAACTTTGGCACCGGCAGGCTCAGCGAAACAGCGGGAGCGGATGCCCTGTGGGTTCATTCCACCACACTGCGCTCCGTGCTGGACGCTGCGGGGAACCCGGCGGTGACTCTGATGAAAATGGATGTCGAAGGCCACGAGTTTGAGGCTCTCCTCGGCATGGACTTGGATTCGTCCGGAGCTCCTCCTCATTTAGTGCTGGAGCAAGAACCTGCGGTAGCAGGAGTGGCTCAGTTCCGAGCCATCTGGGATTTGCTTCATTCCAAAAATTATTCGGCGCATGATGTGCTTGGCAATCCTTTAACTTTTGGAGATAGACCCTTGGAAAACAATATATGGTGGACGCGACACGAACAGGCGGTGGATGCCATATGACTAGGGGGGCGAATTGAACCTTTTGTTTCAAACACCAACCACTCAAGTCTTTGCACCCTCAGCAGGAGGGATTGCCACCATGAAGTGGCATCTTAGCTGGAGATGCCGCAATCCGGGATGATCCACGTCTTTTAATGAAAACTCATTCAGATCTGGCAATTGTTTGTTACCAATTATGTCCGCAGTTCTACAGCAGCTCGATTCAGCCCTGACCGGCCTGGCATATTCCATCTGGCACTTGTTGACTTTCCCGTTCAGCCGCTCATCACGCTGGCGCTCGCTACGTTTATTATCGGTGTGCCGTGACCCGTTTGTATTGAATCGTATTGCCTTGTCGCGGCTGCTGCCAGAACCCTTCGTGATCACTGTTGGTCCGCTCAAATCCCTCGACCACAACACCAGCGAGTATGAATTGGTCTGTCTCGCTGCTCTGGTCAAGGCCGCCAGTGCCGAACGGGTCTTCGAGATCGGCACCTATGATGGTCGGTCATCCCGCGCTATGGCGATAAATTTGCCGGACCAGGGTCAGTTGACCACGCTAAACCTACCGCCCGGCAAAAGCACGAACTCATCCGGTGAATGCACCGGCGACAGTGTGCTCAACGTAAAGGTCACCAGCGGCAAGCGCTTCCTCGACACGCCGGAGGCGGCGCGCATTGAGCAAGTCTTCGGCGATTCCGCGACCTTTGACTTCAAAGCATACGCAGGCGCGATGGATATTGTCTTTATCGACGGCTCGCACACACGCGCCTATGTGGAGAACGACACCGAGGTGGCGCGCCAGCTCGTCAAATCAACGGGTGGCTGGATCGTCTGGCATGATGCCACACTCTATGGTGTCGCTCAATACTTGAAAATGCAGATCACCAAACACGGCTGGCCACTGCGCCTGATAGATGGCACTACCCTAATGTTGGGGTACTGCCGTGAAGGTCGTATCGTGCCACTGCCGCTGGCGGCCCGCTGATTGCCATGACATCGCCCCATGTCTTCTGCACCCTCGGCGAGGGCGATTACCATCACGGGGTTGCCGCACTGCTGAACTCGCTGGTGCGCAACGGTTTCACCGGCGTATTTTTCATCGGCTGGCGCGGCACGTCGCCGCCCTGGCTGGAGTCGCTGGAGCGTCATTCTGACGGTGGCTGGCGGGTTGGCGCGGTGCGGGTGCGACTCGAGTTGTTGGACACACCCTGGTTGCTGGCCCATGTGAAACCACATTTCATGCTCGATTTGCTCGACCGTCTGGAGCCGACAGCTGGAACAGTCTGGTATGCCGATCCTGATGTCGTCGTGGATACCTCCTGGTCCTTTTTCGAAAGATGGTCCGAGCAGGGTGTGGCTTTGTGCGAAGACTGCTGCTTTCCCAAACTCGCCCCTCATCACTACCTGCGCCGCGCCTGGGCAGTCTTCGCACGCGAGCGTCTCGGCCTCGTGCTTGATCCTGCAATGAGCAGCGGTTTCAACTCTGGGTTCATTGGAGTTAGTCGCGGGGATCGTGTTCTCCTGGAAACCTGGCAGCGGGCGCTTGTAGAACTGCCCGCAGTGGGCGTGCCGCTTGAGAAGCTCAAGCCAGGCTCCCGTTTGGACTTCTTCTTCGGCACCGACCAGGACACGTTGAACATCGCTGCTCTTGCGCATCCGGAGATCGTTAGCAGCCTTGGTCCCGAGGGTATGGGTTTCACTCCGGGGATGAGCGTCGTCTGGCACGCCGCAGATTCTCCAAAACCTTGGAGAAAACACTACTTGCTCGATTTGCTGATAAATGGACGCGGGGTGGGGAACGCTCATCGGCGTTACTGGTACTATGCTTGTGCCCCCGTCCAATCGTGGAGCAATCGTCAAGTTTGGCTTCGGAGGGCGCAAATGAAAACTGCGGTCGTTTTGAGCCGCTTTTATCACGCTGCCCCTTGAACATCTGTAGGCGCGACAAATGTTTCAGGCGCTCCCTGCGCAACTTCGTGCCACGCTGTATTATTGTGTGATTTATGCTGGGGCGGCATCGCCTCCAGGTTGGGATGAGCACAACGAACGTGTTGATGACCTCGTGGACGAGACTGTCACTGTGCTCTAGGTGAATAGTGAGGGATCTGACGTCTGGATGCTCGAAGGCACCGCCGAACTGCCGCGTCTTCGGGGATATCTGGCATTTTTTTGAGGAAAATGTGTGTCGGCAGGAGCGCCTGGGCATTGCAGAGGGCAGTGCGTTGAACCGCTTGCTTGAGGCAGACCATGACATTCGCGGGGCCGGCAAGGCTCCGTCAGGAGGGCAGTGAATGAAGCGCGAATTTCTCTGTTATCATGGAGGCTGGTTCGCCGAGCCCGCATGGCTGCAGCGCCTGCTTGGCTGGGAGGAAACTCCCTGGCTGACAAATGCCGGGCAGGAGCATGTGGTGGAAAACTCGATTGTGCTATGTTCGGACCTTGGCTGTCTGAAGCCCGCGTTGCTGCAGCGCTTGGGGAGCACTGCCGGAGTGGTGCTTTTTCATGTCAGCGATGAATGGTACCGCTCCCCGTTGGAGGTTTACAGGCACTTCAGCCATGTGATTCGCAATTACCATCATTCAGCGCTCAATCATGATGGCATCACTCAGATCCCTCTGGGACCGTGCCGGGAATCGCGGAGCGCGGGCGGGCTGCCGGCCGCCTCAGAAAGAAAGCATGTGTGGAGTTTCGCCGGGCAGGTGACTTCCACGCGCGGCGCCATGCTGGACTGCCTGCGCTGTGTGCAGCCTCACTGCCTGCGCCTGACCGCGGGGGTGCGGGCTGCCGGACCGATGCTGGAGTCAGACGCCTACCGCGCGCTTCTGCATGAGTCCGTGTTTGTTCCATGTCCCATGGGCAATGTGAATCTGGAGAGTTTCCGGTTGTACGAGGCGCTGGATGCCGGCGCGATACCCATCGTGGAGCAAAGGCCCTGGCTCGACTATTACACGCGGCTTTTGGGGCCGCACCCTCTGCCGTCTGTGAACACCTGGCGCCAGGCGGCGGGCGTCATGCGGTCGTTGATGTCAGACAAGGACGCGCTGGATCGCAGGCAGGAGGAGATTCAAACCTGGTGGTCACAGGTCCAATACCAGATAAGCCGCAGAGTGACGGATGTGATGTGCAAGACCTATGGCGATGCATCCACGCCTCTGGCATCAGCCCGGCTGCCCGGCAAAATGCGTGGCCGGTGGGAGATGCTGAAGCATCACAATGGCGCAGCTCTCCAGGCGCGCCTGCAGATCATCACCCAACGGCTGCTCCGGCGCTGACTGCAAATGCCGTGAAACTCCTCTACGCCCTTCCGCACCCGGTCCAGTACCAGAGCCCGATGATCCGATATCTGGCATCCGGGGGGGTGGAGCTATCTGTAATCTACGCGCGGGGAGAAGAGCGATTTTTCGACCCCGAATTCAACCGCGAGTTGGCGTGGGACAGGCCGCTGATGGAAGGCTATGATTCGCAGGTGCTGGGACCGCCGGAAGACCGCCCCGCTTTGTCCCGCCGCCTGGAGCTTCATGCCCGGGAGTGGGGAGCCGAGGCTGTGTGGGCGCATGGCTGGAGCCAGCCGATGGACTTGGCTGCGTGGGACACGGCTCGTCGTTTGCGGCTGCCCCTTTTGGTTCGTGGAGACAGTACTCTGGACGGTGTGCGCGGCGGACGTTTGCGGCGGCTGGCACATCGCTGCTTTCACACCTGGCGTTTGCGCCGGGCTTCGGCATGCCTGGCCGTGGGCACTCAAAACGCGGCCTTTTACCGGGCCTACGGAGTGCCTGAAGCGCGCGTTTTTCCGGTGCCCTACGCGGTGGACAACGCCTTCTTCCAAAACCGCTCGAAAGAGGCCCGCCCGGCACGCGAAAATTTGCGGCGCAGTCTGGGGCTGGAATCTGGGCTGCCGGTGATTTTGTTCTGCGGCAAGCTGATCGGCAAAAAAGACGCGGCTACCCTGATCCGGGCGATGGGGCTTTTGACCGCAGATGTGCAAGCCCGGCTCCTGGTGGTGGGGGATGGTGAGCTGCGGCCCGCTCTGGAAAAGCTCACGGATGAGCTGTTGCCGGGAAGGGCGCGGTTTGCCGGTTTCAAAAACCAGTCGGAATTGCCTGCACTTTATGATCTGTGCGATGTGTTCGTGATTCCCTCCACCTATGAGCCGTTTGGCTTGGTGGTGAATGAGGTGATGAATGCGGGCAGGCCCGTGATCGCGAGTGATCGTGTGGGGTGCTGGCCGGACTTGGTGCGGCCGGGGGTGAATGGAGCGGTTTTTCCCGCCGGGGATGCGCGGGCGCTGGCGGAGGTGCTGCGGCCCTTCCTGCTGGATGCTTCCCTGCGCGAGAGCGCGGGGCGGGCGAGCCTGGAGATCATCAACCGCTGGAGCTTCGAGGAGGATCTGGCCGGCATCCAAGCGGCGCTGGAGTTTGTGCGCGGACGCTGAGTTGGTGTCCAGGCTTCAGCCGCTCTGGGAGAATTTTTGAACCACTGATGGAACACTCATCGGCACTCATAAACCCATTCGAATTTCGAGCTTTGATCGCTGAATAGACGTGATGCTGGAAAAACAACGGCAAACAGGCGGGACGCCTGTTCCCCATGCTGTGACGGTGGCGTATTCGGGGGTGCATCAGGCTTTCCAACTGGCGCTGGCGGCGCAGGAGGCGGGCGTGTTGCGGGAGTTTTTGTGCTCGCTGCATGACGCACCAGGAAAGTGGGGCGGACGCTTGGCAGGTATCATGGGTCGCGCGAGGTTGGCGAGCCGCGGACTGCCCGGACTGGATGCAGCGCGGACGGTGGAGCATCCCTGGCCTGCCTTGTGGAAGGTGCTGAGGGACAAGCTGGCACCCGCGCGGGCGGCGGACTGGCTGGGGGTGAATGACGCCTTCGACCGCTGGGCGGCCGAGCGGTTTGCGCGGAATCCGACGCGGGTATTCGCGGGCACAGAGACCTGCGCTTTGCAGGGATTTGCAGCGGCGGAAAAAGTCGGCGCGGTGAAGGTGCTGGACTGCCCGCAACTGCATCCGGGACTGCTCGCCGAGGTGATGGCGGAAGCGGGCGAACGCGCGCGCCTGCCCGCAGCCGTGGAGCGTGATGATCCGGCGATGGCGGAGCGCAAGCGACGCGAGTATGATCTGGCGGACTGGCGCATGGTTTATTCCCCCATGCACCGGCGCAGCTTTGAGCGGGCGGGCTTTCCTGCGGAGCGCCAGGTGGAGATTCCGCTGTGGGTGGACCCGGTATTGTGGTTCCCGGAAACGGAGCGTCATGAGTCGAACGGCAAGCTGAAGGTACTCTTCGCGGGTTCCATCACGCTGCGCAAAGGCATCCCGTTTTTGCTCGACGCTTTCGATCTCGGCGGCGGTTCGTGGGATCTGACACTGGTGGGACGAGTGGATGAGACTTTGAAGGAAAAGTTCGCGTCTTATCAAGACCGAGTGCGTCTGCTGCCGCCGCAGACGAAGGCGGAACTGCGCAGGCTCTATGCGGAGCACGATCTTTTTGTGCTCTCCTCGGTGGCGGATTCCTTCGGTTTCGTGGCGCTCGAGGCGATGGCCTGCGGCACGCCGGTCCTGATCAGTGAAAACTGCGGCGCACCCGTGCCCGATGCCGGCTGGCGCGTGCGTCCAATGGATGCGGAGGACCTGGCGGCAAAGATCGCGGCTTATGCCGAGAGGCCGGAGCGAGTGCTGGAGCAGGGGCGCCGCGGGCGGGAGTTTGCGGCGCAGTTCACCCCGGAACGTTACCGGCGGGAGGCGGGCAGGTTTTTCCGGCGCTTGCTGGAGGGAGGCGGAGCGTGAGGGCAATGTGTGCTGGATGAGTGCCCTCGGTTTTGACTCCATGCGTAAGCAGTGGGACGCTGCTTCCACTTCAATCACCATGCGCTGGCTCCATCTCATCCCGCGACAGCCGCCACCCGTGTGCGGTGTGGCGGATTATGCGCGCTGCCTTTCGGGGGCATTCCAGACGCGCGGGATGGGCTCGGCTTTGGTGCCTTTCAAATCTGAGGCGGACTGGCGGGAAGTCATGCTCGCGGCTTCCCGAGAAAGCACCGATAACATGATTTGGGTCCTGCACTACTCGGGCTATGGCTATGCGAAACGCGGCGCGCCGCTGGGCCTGCTGCGGTCCATGCGGGAGATGCGCCGCGAGCGTCCGCAGACGCGTCTGGTGACGATGTTTCACGAGCTCTTCGCGGGCGGCGCGCCGTGGACGAGCGCGTTTTGGTTTTCCATGCTGCAGCGGCATGCGGCGGCGGGACTGGCCCGGCTGAGTGATGCGGCTGTGACGAACCGCCGTGATTCCGCCGTGTGGCTGCGCAAGCACCTAACAAAAAACGCGGATGTCAGCGCGCTGCCGGTGTTCTCCAATTTCGGCGAGGATGCCGCGCCCAAGCTGCCCATGGCGCGCCCGGCGCGTCTGATGGCGTTCGGCGGCGGCCCGGCTCGAAGGCCGGATTTCTGGCTTCAGGTGGAGGCCGCCATGAACCAGCTCAGCCTTTCCGAACTGGTGATGGTGAGTCATCCAATCACTGTGCCAGAAAGCATCCGCGCGCGCTTTGTCGTGAGGCAAACTGGTGTGCTGGAGCCTGCGGCGATGGCGGAGGAACTGCGCTCGTCACGCTGCGGCATCCTGGATTACAACCCGGACTATCTCGGCAAGTCCGGCGTGCTCGCGGCCTATGCGGCGCATGGCGTGGTGCCTGTGCTGACGCAGGGGCATGGTGTGATCTCGGAAGGGCTTACGGAGGGGCGACATTTTTTATCCACTGCTGATTTGAAATCCACTCATGATCTCGAAGGCGTGCAGAACAGACTGCGCGAGTGGTATGCCCCGCACTCGCTGGAGATGACAGCGCGTGAATATGTGAGGGTGGCAACCGCATGAAAGTCGTCATCCATTCGCCCGCCTTCCATCCGATGATTGGCGGGCTGGAGGCATTTGCAGCGATGCTGGCGGGTGGCCTGCATGAGAGAGGGCATGAGGTGGTCGTGCTCTGCCAGTCCGACCTGCCCGCTGGAGAGGCGGAGCCCTTCCCCTTCCGCGTCGTGCGCCGCGCAGGCTTCCAGGCAATGGCGCGCTGGATGGCCTGGGCGGATGTCGTCATTCATGCGCAGATCAGTTTGAAGGGCTTGCTGCCCTGGCTCATCACGCGCCGTCCGCTGCTGCTGAGTCATCAGACCTGGCTGCGTGAAGAGCGGGGCGCGCCGCTCACCTGGCAGACCCGGCTGAAACGACTGGCCTGCCGCCTTGCCGTAAATGTGACATGCAGCGCGGCCATCGGGCGTGATCTCAGCCTGCCGCACATCGTGATCCCGAACCCGTATGACGACGCGCTTTTTCATCCGCGCCTCGAAGTGGCGAGGGACCGCGACCTGCTTTTCGTCGGGCGCCTCGTCTCGGACAAAGGCGCGGATCTTCTGCTTGAAGCGGCAGCCCGATTTGCAGTGCAGCACATGCACGTTTCAGCGACGATCACCGGCTCCGGCCCTGAGGAGCCGGCTTTGAAGTCACAGGCGGAAAAGCTGGGCATCCAGGACCGGGTGCGCTTCACCGGCCCGCTGCGCGGTGAGGCGCTGGCGCGGGAAATGAACGCGCACCGGGTGTTGGTCGTGCCCTCGCGCTGGGCGGAGCCGTTCGGCATCGTGGCCCTGGAGGGCTCGGCCAGTGGTTGCGTGGTGGTGGCCTCCAATGGCGGCGGGCTGCCGGAGGCGGCGGGGCCTTGCGGGATCCTCTTCGAATCCGGCAATGCGGAGGATTTGACCCGCAGCTTGAAAACTGCGCTGGAGCAGGACGCGCCCGATGCCCGTGAGCATCTGCAAAGACATCAACGGGCGCGCATTGTGGCAAGCTTTGAACGAATGCTGCTGGAGATGACAACCCCTCACCTAAACTCATGAACGCTCAAGAATGGATTCGCCGCTGGGTGCCCCGATGTCTGCGCAATTCGTTGAGAAGACCGGGCACGAGCCTGCGACGCGCCCTGAACAAGCTGCGCCGGCTAACGGGCGTCAGTGGGGGATTGGAACTTGTGCCAGGCTGGAATCTGCGCTGCCATCCGATGTGCGTGGAGGAGTTCCGGGCCTTCGAGCAGGATGCCGAGCAGCGGCAGGAGTTGCTGTCCTTCACCCATCTCTGCGAACCGGGGATGCGTTTCATGGATGTGGGCGCGCATTGGGGCGTTTTCACACTGGCCGCTCTGCATTTTGGCGGGCCGGAGGCGCGCTGCCTGGACATTGAGGCTTCCGACGCGGCGGCGCGTGTGCTGAAGGACAATCTGGCGTTCAACAACGCTTGCGGCAGTGTAACGCTGGTAAACGCGGCTTGCGGCGACAAGCCGGGCACGCTTTCCATGCTGACCACCGGCGCGGGCGGGGCGGATTACTTCGTGGTGCCCCGGGAGCAGCGCGCGGACTGCGTGACGGTGGAGCAGGTGACGGTGGATCAAATGGCGGAGCGGCATGGCTTCGCGCCGACGCATCTGAAGGTGGATGTGGAGGGTTATGAACTGGAGGTCCTGCGCGGCGCGAGGGAGGTACTGGCGAGATACAAACCACGGATTTTTCTGGAGCTGCATGGCGACCTCATCCGCGCGCGCGGCGGCGAACCGGAAGCGGTGTTGCGCCTGCTTCAAGAGTCTGGCCACAGCATCTGGCTGGATGTCCGGGAGCAGCCGTTGAGCCTGAATTCAGCGCGCGAACGCGGGTTCAATCTCCGAATGATCGCATTGCACCCGGAGGCTTCCGCTTCATCCGTCCAAGACTGATTTCAGCATGAGCACCCCTGACATTTTTCTCGCCGTGAGCCTGTCGAAGACCACCCTGCTGGGCGTGGGGGCGGCGGGCGCGCTGGTGTTGGTGGCCTGGAGTTTTTATCACTGGCGGGCGGCGGTGAAAGCGGCGCTGGTGGTGGCGCTGATCGAGGGCGCGCTGCGCAAATGGGCCTTCCCCCAGGGGCAGGAGCTGGTGTATTTCCTCAAGGATGTGTTTCTGTTTGGCGCGTATGTGAAATTTTTCCTGGCGCCGGACCTTGATGTGCGGTCGCACCGGTTGAGAATTCCGACGGGAGTGATTTTGCTGCTCTGCGGCATCGTCGGACTGGGGGCTGTGAACCCGAACATCAACTCCATCTTCCTGAGCCTGTTCGGGCTGAAAGTGTACTTCTTCTACCTGCCGCTGGTTTTCATGATGCCCTACCTCTTCCGCACCGAGGACGAACTGGTGCGGCACATGACTTGGTTCGTCCTGCTGGCGCTGCCGATCTGCGTGCTCGGTCTGTTGCAGTGGCAGGCCGGGCCGAACAGCATTCTGACAGTTTATGCGCACCGCGAGGGGTCCGAGGGGGGCGCGGTCGGCTTTGGCTTTGGCATGGGGGACCGCGCGCGCATCACCGGCACCTTTTCCTACATCACCGGACATGCGACTTTCATCATCTTCTTTGTGACTCTGTGCCTGGTCATGCTGACGGTGAGGGAGACACGGTGGAAATGGCTGATCGCCTGGGTGGTGCTGCCGCTGCTGGCGGTGAACAGCCTGATGAGCGGCTCGCGCTCCGGCTTGTACACGGCGGCTTTCATCATTGCTGGCATGGCACTGCCGGCGTTTGCGGGAAGGATCGGGCAGGGAACGCCGATCCGCACCATTCTCATCACCTCGCTCGGCGTGGGCGGCCTTGTCATCAGCTACTGGTTTTACGAGGCGTTCTTCTACATGTCGTTCAGGGCGCGGTTCACGGGTGACACGATCTACGAGCGCACCATCGGTCACACCGCCGAGGCGCTGGCCTTCGCGTTCGAGAAAGCGGGACTGTATGGCTACGGCCTGGGTTTGACGCATCCAGCGGTCGGAAGTCTCAAGAACTTCCTTGGCATCGCGGGCCCCGCGGTACAGCCGGTGGGTGTCGAGGCGGAGCCTGGACAGGTGTGGATGGATGTCGGTGTCTTTGGCTTTGTGGCCTGGTATTCGGTGCGGCTGCTGCTGGTCTGGCTGTGCTGGCGGAGCTACACTCTGGCGCGCACGTCCGTGCAGAAGTCTTTCGCCCTGGCGGCCTTTCTGATTTCGTTCCCTTACCTGACGATGCAGGTGGTGATCAACCATACCGCCAACATCCTGCTCTTTGCCCTCTATGGCCTGGCCATGCTGCCAGCCCTGGAGCCTTTGGTGATGCTGCGGCACCGCAGGCCGCAAAGAGCCGGGCCGCCCGTCAGGCAGCCCGCGCACGGCTGACATGCTCTGTGAAATGACGCGGATCACCGCCATTGTGCCGACGCATGAGCGGCTTGACATGGTCAGCCGCACGCTGGAGCGGCTGCTGGCCTGCGACCCGGCCCCGGCGGAGATCCTGGTGCATGTGGACGGCGGCAATGCCGCGCTGCACGCGGAGATCAAGGCCCGGTTTCCTGGCGTGCGCTGCATGCTTTCCGAAAAGCGGCTCGGCCCTGGCGGCTCGCGCAACGACCTCATCACCGAGGCCGCGCATGACTGGGTGGCGAATTTTGACGACGACTCCTACCCGGCGCATCGGGACTACTTCGCGCGTGTGTCGGAGCTGATCCGCGCATTTCCTGATGCCGCCGTTCTTAGCGCCGCGAGTCACGCCCCGGAGTGGGCTCGGCTGGTGATTCAGCGCATCTCCGTGTTCTCCGGTTGCGGCTGCGTCTTCAACAAACGCTGGTTCGCCCGCACGCGGGGCTTCGTGCCGCTGCCTATCGCCTACGGCATGGAGGAGGTGGACATGAGCCTGAGGCTGCACTCGCTCGGCGGCCGAATGATTCATGATCCCCTGCTGCGGGTGAATCATGAGCCGCCGCTGGATCGTGCCCGCGACGAGCGCATGGTGGGCGCGGTGGTGCTGGCGAACACCGTGCTGCTGCCCTGGCTGCGTTATCCTGTGTGGCTCTGGCCGGTGGGGATGGCCCAGGTACTGTCCAAGATCCGCTGGATGCTCGCGCATGGCCAAGCCGGAGCGGTGTGGCGCGGCCTGCAAATGACTCCGGCGCATCTGCTTGCTTATGGCGGACACACGGGGCGCGTATCCGCGCGGGCGCTGCTTTCCTGGCTCCGGCTTCGGCGCGCCCATCAAGATTTGCAGGGTGCGAATTCGCTGCCGCATGGGTTTGTGGAAGGAGCAGCCAGGAACCACACCCGGACCATGGGTGAGGGGCGGGATGCCGGTCCTGCGTCATGAGCACGCGCTTGATCCACGTCTGGGCTCCCGGCATCCGCCAGGGCAGCGGCGGCATACAGGCTTTCAGTCGCGACGCGGTGCGCGCTTTGCTGGCGGCCTATCCCGGGGCGCGGCTGCATGTGCATGTGAAGAATGACGCGCCGTGTGAGGACGACCCGCTATTTTCAGAAAGGGTCACCTGGTCTTCCTCGCGTGCATTTCCCGGTGTCTTGCGCACACTGCATTTCGCGCTGGCCGGCATCCTGCGCGCGCTGCTCACGCGGCCCCGCCTGGTGCTCTCCACGCATGTGAACTTCCTGCCCGCCGTGCATCTTCTCAAACCCGGCGCCTGCCGGACTGCCGTGGTGCTGCATGGCATTGACGCATGGAATCTGCGCGCGGGCGCCAAGCTGCGCGCCCTGCGCAAGACGGACGCGGTGATCTCGGTGAGCCGCTTCACGCGCGATCAGGTGGCAAAGCTTCCTGGGATGGAAGGATCGCGCATGTTTGTGCTGCCCAACACATTTCAAACCGGTGCTTTCCAGCCCGGTCCCAAACCTGAGGCGTTGCTGGAACGCCACGGGTTAAACGCAGAACAGCCTGTGCTGCTGACTGTGTCGCGACTGGAGGAGTCCGAGCGTTACAAAGGACACCAGGAGGTCATTGAATGCCTGCCGGAGCTGCGAAAGGAATTCCCCGGACTGCGCTATGTCATCGCGGGCCGCGGAGGCTACGCCGCTGAATTGAAGCGCCGGGTCGCAGAACACGGTCTGGAGGAAGCGGTGATCTTTGCCGGGTTCGTGCCCAACAGTGAGCTGGCCGATTATTACCGCCTGTGTGATGTGTTTGTGATGCCGAGTCGTGGCGAAGGCTTCGGCATCGTCTTTCTGGAGGCCATCGCCTGCGGAAAACCCGTGGTGGCGGGCAATGCGGACGGCTCGGCGGATGCGGTGGATCAGGGCCGGCTGGGAGTGCTGGTGAACCCGCAAAGCCGCGAGGAATTGACGGAAGCCTTGCGCAGTCTGCTGTCGGGGACGCATTCCAACCGGCTGCTCTTTGAACCGGCAAAATTGCACGAAGAGGTGGTGGCGCAATTCGGCCCGGAGGCCTTTCGCGGACGCTTGAAGGCCATCCTCGACGAGATTTGGAGTTGATCACTCATGTGTGGAATCGCCGGTATTTTTCAGAGCGAGCCAGCGCCCATGAAGGCGGCATTGGAGAAGCTGCGCGCGGCCCTGCGACATCGTGGACCTGATGACGAGGGGCAGTGGCTTTCCCCGTGCGGCATGGCCGGGCTGGCTCACACGCGCCTGGCTGTGCTGGACCTTTCCCCCGCCGGGCATCAGCCGATGATTACGGCGGATGGCAGGTTCGCCATCGTCTTCAACGGGGAGATCTACAACTTCCGCGAGCTGCGCGCGGAGTTGGAGGGTGCGGGCGCGGAGTTCCGCACGCGCTCGGACACCGAGGTGCTGCTGCGGCTGTATGAGCGCGAGGGCGCGCCAATGGTCCGGTGTCTGCGCGGCATGTTCGCCTTGGCCATCTGGGACGAGGCGGAGCGGACGGCCTTCCTGGCGCGCGACCCCTTCGGCATCAAGCCGCTCTACTACTCGCATCAGGCGGGCCGCCTCGCCTTTGCCTCGGAGGTGCGCGCGCTTCAGTCGGCCGGGCTGGCGGACAGCTCGCTGGATGCCGCCGCCATGATGCGCTACCTGGAAAGCGGCAGCGTGGCCGAGCCTGCGACCCTGCTCAAAGAGGTGCGCGCGCTCCCGGCGGGCCATTCCATGATCTGGAAGGCGGGCGCGCCGCGCATGGAGTGCCATTGGCGTCCGGTATTCAGCCCCGGGCCGATGAGCGCCGCGGAGGCTGCGGAAAAAACACGCGCCGCCCTTCTCGACTCGCTGGATCATCACTTCGTCAGCGATGTGCCTGTGGGCCTGTTTCTGAGCGGTGGTGTGGACTCGACTCTGCTGGCTGTACTAGCCCGCGAGCAAGGGCGCGCGGGGCTGGAGAGCTTTTCCATCGGCGTGGATGACGCGCGGCTTGACGAGTCCAGCGTGGCGGCGCGCACCGCCGCGCACCTGGGCCTGCGTCACCATGAGCTGCGGCTGAACGCGGCGGGCATGGCGGAGTCGTTCCCGCGCTTTTTGAGGCACATGGACCAGCCGGGCATTGACGGCTTCAACACCTTCATGGTGTCCGGCTTCGCCCGCGCGCAGGGCATGAAAGTGGTGCTCTCGGGTCTGGGTGGTGACGAGATTTTCGGCGGTTACGCCAGCTTTGAAAAAGTGCCGCGCCTTGCTCATGCCACAAGCTGGCTGCGCAGGCTGCCAGGCTCAGTCCCGCTCGGTCGCTGGATGGAGCACTCCATGCCACGCGCGAACCTGCGGCGTGCGGGCGACCTGCTCCAGCGCGGTCCCGGCATGACTGAGGCATGGCGCGTGTTTCGCGGCATTTTCCCGCGGGCACAGGCACGCCGCTTGACGGCCCTTTACTCGGGCTGCGACGAAGCCAGCCTCACGCCTGAGCCAGCACTCGCGGCGGACACATTGGATGAACGCGATCAAGTCAGCCTGCTGGAGATGACCCTCTACATGCGCAACCAACTGCTCAAAGACAGCGATGTGATGAGCATGGCGCACGGGTTGGAGTTGCGCGTGCCTCTGGTGGACCGCGCGCTTTTTGAAAGCGTGGCCAGCATCCCCGCGGACCTGCGACTGCGCGCGGGCAAGCAACTGCTGCTCGATGCCGTGCCCGGGATCCCCGATTGGGTGGCCGGGCAGCCCAAGCGCGGCTTTTTGTTCCCCTATGAAAAATGGCTGGCCGCCGACTGGGGCGGCGCCTTCCAGCAGGCGCGCGCCGACATCCGCGATCCGCGCGCGCCCTGGTATCAGCAATGGTGCGTCTTCATGCTGCGGCAGTGGCTGGAGAAGAACGCGGCTTCTTGAATTCGATGCCACGACTTCGTTCACACGCTCAATCCCCGCATTCCGGCGAATGCGCCTGCATGCCCTGATCATGCGCGTGCTGCATGTCATCCCCTCGCTCTCGCCTTCGCAAGGCGGGCCCAGTTTCGCCCTGCCTGCGATGGCACGCGCGCTGTCCATGCAAGGTGTGGAAGTGGATGTGGTCACAACCGACGACGACGGACCAGGGAAATGTCTGGCGGGCGTGGCGCTTGGGCAGGCAGTGATCAGGGAAGGCTTCCGGGTGTTTTATTTCCCAAAGCAGACCGAGTTTTACAAGGTGTCGCTGCCTCTCCGGCGCTGGCTGCGCGCGCATGTGCGGGAATATGACGTGGTGCATGTCCACACGGTTTTTTCTTTCGCGACGCTCGCCGCCGGCCGGGCTGCCGCGCGGGCGCGAGTGCCCTTCATCGTGCGGCCTCTGGGTGTGCTGAACCGCTGGGGCATGGTGAACCGGCGGCGCTGGCTGAAGTCGCTGTCCTTCCGGATGCTCGACAAGCCGGTGCTCGACAAGGCGGCGGCGCTGCACTTCACCAGCAAGCAGGAGCGGGATGAGGCTGCCGCCCTGGGCATTCAAGCGCGCCCGGTGGTGCTGCCGCTGGGCTTTGATCTGGGCGCGTTTGGGAGGCTGCCGTTGGCGGATGCTTTCCTGGATGCGTTTCCCATGAGCATGGGGAGGCAGGTGGTGCTGTTTTTGTCCCGCCTGGACCCGAAAAAAAACGTGGAGGGCCTGCTGGAGGCGTTCGCCCAACTCTCCAGCGAGGTCGTGCTCGTGGTGGCGGGCGCGGGAGAACCCGCCTATGAATCGGCCTTGAAGCAAAAGTCCGCTGATCTCGGCCTGGCCGACCGTGTGATCTGGACAGGACGCATCGAGGGCGGCTTGAAGCTCTCGGCCATGGCGGCAGCGTCTGTTTTCGTGCTGCCATCGTACTCGGAGAATTTCGGCATCGCGCTGCTGGAGGCGATGGCCGCCGGACTGCCCTGTGTCAGCACACTTGGAGTGGCCCTGGCGGCGGAGTCGGAAGCCGTGGTGAAAGTGGCGGCGGACGACACTGCCGCCCTTGCGCGCGAAATGGCCCGGCTGCTGGCAGATGCCGGGGAACGAGCCCGTCTCGGCGCGGCGGCACGGGAGGAGGCGTTGGATAAATACTCGCTGGACACGATGGGCGGCGCTTTGCACGCGTTGTATGAGGAGGTGCGTCATGCCAAGACTTGAAAACATCACCCCGCTGATCCTCACTTGGAACGAAGAGCCAAACCTCGCGCGGGTGCTGGCGCGGCTGGGCTGGGCGCGGGAGATCGTGGTGGTGGACAGCGGCAGCACGGACGCCACATGCGAGATGGTGCGTGCCCACCCAGGCGCGCGTCTGCTTACGCGCACCTTCGATGATCACACCTCGCAATGGAACTTCGGCGTGGACGCTGTGACAACGCCGTGGGTGCTGGCGCTCGACGCGGACTATGTGCTCGGGCCGGATTTTGAAAATGAGCTGGCCGCCCTGGATGACCAGGTGGACGCTTATGAGGCGGGCTTTCGGTATTTGATCTTTGGACGGGCTTTGCGCGGCTCGCTCTATCCGCCGCGCGCGGTGCTTTTCCGCAAGGACCGCTGCCGCTATGTGCAGGATGGCCACACGCAACTGCTCCATGTGACGGGCGGGAGAGGCAGGCTGCGCACTCTCATTGACCACGATGACCGCAAGCCCCTCACACGCTGGCTAAGCTCACAGGACAAATACTCGCTGCTGGAGGCCGAAAAACTCCTGCGCGCGGACCCGGCAGCCCTGCGTCTTCAAGACCGCCTGCGCCTCACCGGCTGGGCGGCGGTGCCTGCGGTGGCGGTTCACACGCTGCTGGTGCGCGGTGTCATTCTCGATGGCTGGCGAGGCTGGTATTACACGCTGCAGCGGATGCTGGCGGAGATGCTGCTGGCGCTGCGGCTGCTGGAGAAAAGGCTCAACAAATGACCTGGCGGATGCTTTTCGCCGGGGGCTGAACTTATGAAATTCGACCTCAACCCTTTGAACAAGCTCAAGCTCAAGCTCTGGCTGGCGCGGCGCTTGAATTTCCGATACTGCCACTATCACGGCTACCGGTTCTTCTGGGACAGGGTTTGTTATCCCGAATTGGAAAGCGTGGCGCGTCCGGTCATTTTTGATGTGGGGGCGAACGTCGGACAGACGGCGGCGGGTTTTCGCGAGCATTTTCCGGGCGCTGAGATTCACTGCTTTGAACCCGTGCCCGCCTCTTTCCGGGCGCTGCAATCCCACACAGCCGGCATGGACATCCGGTGCCATCAACTGGCGATGAGCGACACGCCGGGAAGGGTCAAGGTGAGGCTCCTTTCGGATGATCCCGAGTTCACCATGAATTCCCTGAGCCATGAGGCGGACGCTGATGCGGAAGGACCGGGAGTGGCCTGGTTTGACGTGGTGACGCTGCCGGAATTTTGCGCGCGGCACAATGTGGAGGTCGTGCATCTTCTCAAAATTGACACCGAGGGCCGGGACCTGCACATCCTGCGCGGGGCCGGGGCCATGCTGCGCGCGGGCAGAGTCTGGAGCATTGTCCTTGAGACGGTGCCCGCGCCCTACCAGGACAATGGGCTGGTCTCATTGCATGAGTTCACTGATTATTTGAGGCCGCTCGGCTTTGAATTGTACAGCCTGTTCGACATCATGCACCAGCATGGCGGCCGGGTGGCGTTCATGAACGCGCTGTTCAAGCACCAATCCGCCCACGCGCGCTGACATGGCGGATGCCGGACATAGCATGAAAAGGCGTCTTCATCTCGTGGTCCCCTGCTTCCGTGAAAGCGCGCGGCTGCCGAGGTTCCTGCCGCAGCTCTGCGCGGAGATGGATGAAATCGCCGGAGTTTCGGTGCTGGTGGTGGATGATGGATCGGGAGATTCCGAGGCGGCTGCGACGCGAAAGATCGTGGAGGATTTGCGCGGCCGCCATGCCTGCCTTTTGCCGCTGCTAGAGCTGCCGCAAAATCTGGGCAAAGGCGGCGCGGTGTATGCCGGCTGGGCGGCGCATGAGGGCGCTGAGTGGCTGGGATTTGTGGATGCGGACGGCTCGTGCGGCGCGCTTGAAGCTGCGCGTCTTGCCAGAATGGCCATGACGGACTGCGCCAGCCCTTCCGCGCTGTTTGCCTCGCGGGTGAAGATGCTCGGGCGGCGGGTGGAGCGCCTGTTCAAGCGGCACCTGCTGGGGCGCGTGTATGCCACGCTGGTGTCCGAGCTGCTGCGCATCCCGGTCTATGACTCGCAATGCGGACTGAAGCTGGTGCCGCGCGCGGCTTATGAAAAGGCGGCGGGTCATTTGCATGTGCATGGCTTTGCCTTCGATGTGGAGCTGATGGCCGCGCTGCTCGACACCGGCTGCCCGGTGGTGGAGGCGCCGATTGACTGGCGGGAGACGCCCGGAGGCAAGGTGAGCCTGCTGCGCGACTCGTGGCGCATGGCGCTGGATGTGTGGCGCATCCGAAGGCGGCGCGCCAATGGCTGGAAATAAGACGACAGACCCGCTTGCAACAGAGCGGGTTTTTTCGTTTCATGGACCGGTATTCAAGCATTCATGGAAAAAGACCCACTCATCACCGTCTGCGGCGCGGGCGGTTTCATCGGCGGCGCCCTGGTGGCGGACCTTCGCGCGCAGGGATTCGCACGACTGCGGGCGGTGGATCAAAAACCCCTTGCCGAGTGGTATCAGCGCTTTGATGACGTGGAGAATCTCTGTCTCGATTTGTCGGGGAAACCGGCCTGCGAGACAGCCGCCAAGGACACGCACACGCTCTACAACCTGGCCGCGGACATGGGCGGCATGGGCTTCATCGAAAACAACAAGGCGCTCTGCATGCTCAGCGTGCTGATCAACACGCATCTCTGCATGGCCGCGCGTGACGCGGGTGTTGCGCGCTACTTTTACGCCTCCTCCGCCTGCGTGTACAATGCCGACAAGCAGAAGAGCTACGACGTGCCCGCGCTGAAGGAGGCCGACGCCTACCCCGCCATGCCCGAGGACGGCTACGGCTGGGAGAAGCTCTTCAGCGAGCGCATGTGCCGGCACTTCCGCGAGGACTTCGGACTGCAAACGCGCGTGGCCCGTTATCACAATGTCTATGGCCCGCACGGCACCTGGGATGGCGGGCGTGAAAAAGCCCCCGCCGCCGTGTGCAGAAAGGTGGCCCTGGCGAAGCGCTCCGGCGCGCATGAAATAGACATCTGGGGCACGGGCGAGCAGACGCGCAGCTTCATGTACATCACCGACTGCGTGCAAGGCACTCAAATGCTGACACAAAGCGACTTCATCGAGCCCGTCAACATCGGCAGCGCCGAGATGGTGAGCATCAACCAGCTCGTGGACATCGTGGAGGAGATCGCCGGAGTGAAACTCAAGCGCAGCTACAAGCTCGACGCGCCCAAGGGCGTGAACGGCCGCAGCAGCGACAACACGCTGATCAAGGAAGTCTTCGGCTGGGAGCCCTCCACCCGCCTGCGCGACGGCATGGAGAAGACCTATGCCTGGATTTCCGACGAGATTGCAGCCGGCAGGGCCTCGCTCTGAGAAGTCCATTGCGCATGAAGGTGCTCCTGCTCAACCAATGCTTCCACCCGGATCATGTGTCCACGGCGCAGCATTTGACCGATCTGGCGCTGGGCCTGCGCGCCGCCGGGCACGAGGTGACAGTGGTGGCGGCCTCGCGCGGGTATGACGATCCGGCGCGCCGCTTCCCGGTGCGGGAGACCTGGCAGGGCATCGAGATCCACCGCATCTGGACGCCGGGCCTGGGCAAGAAGGCCAAATGGCGGCGCTTCACCGACTTCGCCATTTTCTGGATGAATGCCACGCTCATCCTGATGCGGCTGCCGCGCTTTGATGTGACGGTTTGCCTGACCTCGCCGCCGCTGATTTCCACACTCGGCACAGTCATTGCGGCGCTGAAAGGCGGAGCGGTTGTGCCGTGGGTGATGGATTTGAATCCCGACGAAGCCGTGGCCGCAGGCTGGCTGCGTGCTGGCGGCCTGGCCGAGCGTGTTTTGTCCGCGCTGCAAAAATGGAGCTTCCGGCGCGCGGCGCGCATCATCGCGCTGGACCGGTTCATGGCGGCGCGCATTGAGGCCAAGGGCGTGCCTCCGGTTTTAATCCACACGGATCCGCCGTGGTCGCACGATGACCAGGTGCGATTTGATCCCCAAGCACGCGAGGCTTTCCGCGCGGAGCACGGGCTGGCAGGTAAATTTGTGGTCATGTATTCCGGCAACCACAGCCCCTGCCATCCGCTCGACACGCTGCTGCAGGCGGCGCTGCGGCTGCGAGGCGAGGATGATGTGCGCTTTTTGTTCGTCGGTGGCGGCAGCGAGATGGGCAAGGTGAACGCGTTCCGCGAAACCCATGCTTTGACCGGCATCCTCACGCTGCCCTATCAGCCGATCGAGAAACTGGCTGCCTCCCTGTCCAGCGCGGACCTGCATGTGGTGGTGCTGGGGGACGCCTTCGCCGGCATTGTGCATCCGTGCAAAATCTACAACATCCTCATCCTCGGCCTGCCCTTCCTTTGCATCGGGCCGGAGCAGAGTCATCTCAATGACTTGGCAGGCCGCCTCCGCGAGCCTGGCTTCGCCTTTCAGGCGCGGCACGGGGATGTGGACGGGGTGCTGGCCTGCCTGGGGAAAGCCAGGGCTGCGGGGTTTCGAGGCTGCTCGGAGGAATCAAGGCAAGTGGCGGCGGAGTATTCGCGGGAGATTCTCCGCGGGCGCATGGTGCGCATTCTTGAACAGACGGCGCAAGCCGGGTGACACATGGCTGGATGAACGCGCCCGCTGAAAACTTCAACCCCGACCTGGTGCTCACCATCACCTGGTCGGAGCTGGCCGTTCATGCGATGCTTGTGCTGGCGCTGTCCGCATCGGGCACATGGTGGCTCTCGCACAAGCGCGCGGGTTTCGGCATGGACGCGCCGGATGGCCGACGCAAGCTCCACGAGACGCCGGTTTCCAGACTGGGTGGGCTGCCGATTTATCTCGCGACGGTCATCGGCCTGACGGTGGTGATTTTTCTGGGCAACCACGGCTTCCGCGCCTGGGCGCCGCTGCTGATCTGCAACACGCTCATTTTCACCGTCGGCCTGGCGGATGACCTCAAGCCGCTCGGCGCGCGCGTGAAGCTGGTGGGCCAGCTCGGCACCGCCCTGATTTTATACTCGCTGGGTGTCTCCATAGACGTGCTTAGCAATCCGTTCGGCGAGGGCGGCATCCACCTCGGATGGTGGAGCCTTCCGCTGACCCTGGTGTGGCTGGTGGCGATTCCAAACATCATCAACCTGATTGACGGCATGGACGGCCTGGCGGCGGGGTTCGGGCTTTTCCTTTCGCTGACACTTGCGTTCATCGGTTACTTTTCGTTTCAGACGGATGTGATGATCGCCTCGGCTCTGATGGCGGCGGCGCTTGGGGGTTTTTTGTTTTTCAACCTGCCGCCGGCGAAGATTTTCCTTGGAGACGGCGGCGCGTATTTGATCGGGTTTTTCATCGCCTCGGTCTCGCTGCAAAGCTCGAACAAAGGCTCGGTCATCGCGGCGCTGCTGGTCATCGTCATCGCGCTGGGCGTGCCGATTCTTGACACTTTCTTCGCCATCGTGCGCCGCACCATGCGCGGGGTGCCCGTGTTCAGCGCGGACGCGGAGCACATTCACCACCGGCTCATTCTCCTGGGCTACAGCAAAGGCCGGGCGCTGGCGGTGATGTATGCCGTGTGCCTGGTGCTGAGCCTCGTCGGCATCAGCATCCTGCTGACCAAGGGCATCGCGCTCCCGGTGGCCGGAGCGGTGCTGTTCCTGCTGGCGGTGGGCGCGGCGCGCTACCTCGGTTATGTGCGGAGCTGGACGCGGCTGCGGGAGCAGGTGGGCCAGGCGCTGGAGCGGCGGCGGAAATACGAGCATGTGCAGGCCCATGCGCGCGCGCTGGAGTTTGATGTGGAGGTGTGCGGCACGCTGGAGGAGTTTGCCGGTCTTTTGCGGGAGCGGCTGCGCTGGGCGGGTTTTTCCACAGCGAGTTCTGAGGGTGCGAGGCCGGTGAAAATCAGCCTGACGGGAGGTGGGGAGGTGCTGCTTCACCACAAGCAGGACGCTGACGCGGAAGAGCACTGGCTGCGGCGCGCGGATTGTTTTGTCACTTTGCTGGAGCGGTGCGAGGAGCGCTGGGGCTCTCTGCCCGATGTCTTGCAGCGCGTTCCCGTCGAGGGCCGCGCCGCGAATTGATCACAGCCCTATCCTGCCGCTGACAGCCTCGTGCAAAAGGCGGGTGCATTCCGGGATGTCCAGGTGGTCGGTGTCGAGCACGAGGCCCGGATCGTAGTCGGGCTCCTCGAATGCGGAGTCCTTGCCGGTGAAGTTCGCAAGCGCGTTGGCCTGTGCCTTGGCGTAGAGACCCTTCACATCGCGCGAGGCGCAGGTGCTGAAAGAGCAGCTCACATAGACATCGAGCAGGTCGCCGTTCTGAATGATCTCCCGCACCATGCGGCGCATCGAGTTGAGCGGCGTGATGAAGCTGCACAGCACGACCGCGCCGGTTTGCACCGCGAGTTTCGCCACTTCGGCGGCGCGGCGCAGATTCTCCACGCGGTCCGCCTCGGTGAAGCCCAGGCCGCGGTTGAGACCGTGGCGCAGAACGTCGCCGTCCAGGTGCAGGGTGAGGCGCCCGGCATGGTGAAGGACGTTGGCGATCTCGTTGGCCAGCGTGGACTTGCCCGCTCCAGACAGGCCGTAAAGCCAGATGATCATGCCGCGCTGTCCGAGGAGCTTTTCCCTGTCGGCGCGTGAGACGGTGAAATCGGGGGCGGTGCAGTTTTCCATTCGCTGCCATATCTTGGAGGGCCGTGATTTTTGCAAGGGCCGATTTTTGCTTCGCGCCGCCGCGCCTGTTTCAAAACGCGAGACTGCGGATGCGAAATGCCGCGCGTGTGGTAAAGGCCAGCCGCCCTCATGAAATCCCTTTTGATCACCGCCCTGCTGCTCGCCGCCGCTTTTGTCGCGTATGACCGGTTTCTCGCCCCGCCCTGGGAGCGGATGATTTTTGAAAAAGGCCCCCGGCCAGCGCCGCGCGCGCCGGCCCAGTCCGCGCCGAAGGCGGAGCCGGCTCCAGCCGCCATGCCGGTGGCGGCGCCCAAGCCCAAGGACGACTGGCAGCCCACGGTGCCGAAACTTCCATCCGGCGAGTTCACTCCGCCAGCCATCCCGGATGTGGAGACGATCACCGAAAACTGGACCCGCATCCCGCCGCAGGCCTTTCCGCGCGCCGTGGTATTGAAAAAGGAGGTCGAGGTGAAAATGAGCATCGGCGCCTCGCGTCTCGGCGCGGGAGCGGGCGCGCACGCCCTCGCGGCCTCCGGCGGCATGCTCACCATCGCGCCCACCGAGACCTCCAGCGCGCGCGGCGTCATTGCCGTCACCGACACGGATTTTCCCGATCAGATCCGCGCCAGCTATGCCGCATGGAAGGAGGCTCGAATCGAGCAGGCGCGCAAAGCCTGGCTCATCCGCAAGAACACGCCTGACCGTCCTGTCACGGACAAAAGCACCCTGCCCAACGGACGCGGCGTGGCCTTTGAACCCGGCGGCAAACCCGTGCAAAACGCGGATGGCAGCTACAACCTCCTCCTGGCTGTCATTTCCGCGGGACAGATCAGTGATGTGGACCCCGCCAAAGTCGTCCACTGGGGCAGGCCGGAGGCGAGGGAAGTGGACGGCAAGCCCACCTGGGTCATCACCGTGCGCTACCAAACGCGCACCATCTTCGGGCTCATGGAGGTGGACAGCCACGCGCATGTGCGGGACGGGCGGCTGGTGCGCTGGGTGTATGACTCAGGCGAGCCGGTGCCCTGAGCGCTCATTCCACGCGCACGCTGACGGACTCGCCATGCGCGTCCAGCCCCTCCACGGCGGAGAAGGCGCGCACCACCATCTCCGACTTGGCGCAGCTCTCCCGGTCCAGCCGGATGATGCTGGTGCGGCGCTGAAACATGTCGGCGGTTAGGCCGGGGAAGGACTTGCCCGCGCCGCCGGTGGGCAGCGTGTGGCTTGGGCCGGCGAGGAAGTCGCCCACCGCCACGGGCGAGTGGTTGCCGAGGAAAATGGCGCCCGCTGTGCGGATGAGCGGCAGAATGTCCGACTCACGTTCTAAGATAAGGCTGAGATGCTCGGGCGCGTAGGCGTTCACCAGCCGCGCGCCTTCCTCCAAAGTCGGGACCAGGATGAAAAAGACGCCCTTGTCCAGCACGGGCCGGAGCTGCGCCTGGCGGCTGAGTTTTTGCGCCCGCGTCTCCACCTCTGCCACCACGGCGTCAAGCAGCGCGGCGTCATCGGTGATGAAGCCGGCCTGGCTGTCCTTCCCATGCTCGGCCTGCGCGAGGATGTCGGCGGCGATGAAATCGGGCCGTCCGGTTTTGTCGGACAAAATGAGCACCTCGCTCGGGCCGGGCAGCAGGTCTACCGAGACGAGGCCGAAGAGCTGGCGCTTGGCCTCGACGACGTAGCTGTTGCCGGGGCCGAAGATTTTCAGCACGGGCCGGATGCTCTCCGTGCCCAGCGCCAGCGCGGCGATGGCCTGCGCGCCGCCGATGGTGTGGACCTCGGTGGCGCCGGCCAGCTTCAGCGCGGCGAGCAAACCCGGATTCACTTTGCCATCCTTGCCGCATGGCGTGCAGACAACGATCTCCGGCACGCCCGCCGCGGCGGCCAGTGTGACGGTCATGATGGCGGTGGAGACGAGCGGCGCGGTGCCGCCCGGCACATAACAACCCACGCGCTCGAAGGGATGGAAAACCTCCCCCACCCGCGCGCCCTGCTCATTGATGCAGAACCAGTCCTGCCGCAGGCTTTTGCGGGCGAATTCAAAGACGTTCCTGTGCGCGGCGGAGAGCGCCTCCCGCAGCGCGGCATCCGCTTTCTCCCAGGCGGCATCCAGCGCTTCATGAGGCAGGCGGAAATCCTCCACGCGCACACCGTCGAAGCGCTCGGTGAGATCACGCAGGGCCTCGTCTCCGCGCGCGCGCACGGCCTGGATGACGCCGGCCACCACTTCGCGCACATGCTCGCTGGCCTCGGCGCGGCGGTCCAGGGCGGCGGCGGTCTGCTTCCAGTCAGGGTCGGTATGGCGGAGGATTTTCATGCGGGGGGCTTACGTTCCACAGAAACCGGGAGCGTCAAGAATGCAGGGCGCGGGATGATGGCTCAAACAAGGCGCTCCTTCAGCGCGCGCGCCACGGCGGCGGCGCGGCTGTGGACGCCGAGCTTGAAGAAAAGGTTCTTCGTGTGGCTGCCGGTGGTGTGGATGCTCACACCCAGGCGGTCGGCGATTTCCTTGGCCGTGAGGCCCTCCACGAGCAGCGCCAGCAGCTCGCGCTCGCGCGGGGAGAGCGCCACCGGCTCGGAGGCGGGCGGGGTGAGGCGGGCGAGCATTTTCACCACGCTGGCCGCCACCTTCGGGGACATGGGGGAGCCGCCCTCATGCGCCTCGACGATGGCTGTCGCCACATCCCCGGCGCTGGAGGTTTTCAAAAGATAGCCGCAGGCGCCGGCGCTGATCGCCTGGCTGATCTTTGCCTCGTCCTCGAAGACGGTGAGGATGACGATGCGGCAGTCCGGGGCATGCTTGTGGACTTCTCCCATGATTTCCAAACCACCGCGTCCGGGCAGGCCGAGATCCAGCAGCAGCACATCCGGCATCTGCTGAGGAGGGGCGGCGCGCAATGCGGCGAGCATCGTCTCCGCATTGGCGAAGCCGGTGGCCGGGCCGAGGCCGCGATCGGGGGAGCAGAGGCGCTGGAGGGAGCGGCGGAAGGTGTCGTGGTCTTCGACGATCCAGGTGGTGATGGGGGCTTCGTGTTTCATGCGCGGGTCCTGCGTTGCCAGCGCCCGCTGGCGGGCACATCGAGCTGGATGGCGGTGCCGTTTCCGGGTGTGGAGGTGATTTCCAGCCGCGCTTTCATGCCGGCGGCGCGCTCGCGCAGATTGCCGAGGCCGTTGCCGGCGGAGGGCTGGGCCGGGTCAAAGCCGGCGCCGTTGTCGCTGATCTCGACGCGCAGTCCCTCGCGGGTGGGCGTGAGGTGAAAGCGCGCGCGGGTGGCCCGGGCGTGGCGGGCGGTGTTGTGCAGCACCTCCTTGCAGAAGAGGTAAATCTCCCGCCGCGTCTCCGGGTCGGGATCATGCGTCAAAGGCGCGGCGGGCAGCGCGCAGTCCAGCGCCAGGCCGCGCAGGTGGCGCTCGGTGAGGCGGTGCAGCACATCCAGCCAGTCGTGCTCGTGCTCCACGCGGCGGGTGCGCAGCAGGTCCACCATGTCGCGCATGGAGTCGGCTGTCTCGGCGGCCACGCGGCCGATCTCGCCGAGGTCCTCGCGCAGAGTCCCGGCGCTGGTCCCGGGCTGCGCGGCCATGGAGCAGATGAGGGTGATGCTGCCGAGGTTGGAGCCGATCTCGTCATGCAAGTCCCGCGCCAGCTTGTCCTGCAGGCGCTGCGCGTCGAGACGGCGCTGCCTGCGCTGCCGCCAGAACATGAGGCCAAGCGCCAGCGCCGCCGCGCCCATGCCGCTCACGCTGCCATAGACGAGCTGCTGCTGCGCGCGCCGGGCCAGTGTCTCGCGCTCCTCCACCAGCCGCGCGCGCTCCGCCTCCAGCGCGCGCCTTTCCTCCAAATGCGCGAACCACTCCGGCAGCTCAATGAGCCTGCCACCCTCCGTGAGTCCGTCATTCAGCGCGGAGAGCGACCACTCTTTTCCCTCCGCCTCCCGCGCTTCGTCACTCGCGGTGAAGGTGCCGCGCGGGGCCAGGTTTTCCCCGCCGCGCAGCGCCTGCATTTCCGCGAGGGCGAAGACGTAATCACTCCTGCGATACCAAAGCTGGCGCGCCGTGACGCGGATGAACTTCGCCCGCGCTCCGCGCGCCGGGATGCACACCAGGTTGGCTCCCGGCGCGGGGTGGAGGCGGTCGGTGACCTCATGCAGCAGCACCGCGTCGCTGAAATCCGCGCGCGTGGCGGCCTCCACCTTGTAGAGCGCCGGGAAGCCGTAGTCGAACCACAGCGGCACCTCCCGCACCCGCGCCGGCACGAGGCGTATCTCATCCAGCGCCGTCATCTCCGGCAGCTCCAGCGTGAGCCATTTTTCCTCATCCGCTTTTGCCGCCACGGCGCTGTGGAAGCCGTGCGTCCCGCCCGCCTGCGGCGTGACCGGCAGGCCCAGCGGCGTGACCATGTCGGTGAGATTGGACCGCGTCCAGGCGCGCGGTGAGTTGCGGCTGCTGGAGCTGCCCACCTGCGCGTCGAGCGCCGCATTTCGTGTGCCGGAGAGCACCAGCATCTCGGCCAGCGCCAGCACCTCCGGGCCGTCCACGGTCCAGGGGTCGGTGGCCGTGAGGCGCACCCGTTTCACCGGCCTTGGCTCGAAGCGCGCCACGACGGGGTAGCAGCCCGGATTTGGGAAATCCTCCGCCGTGCGGTCCATGATGGTGAAGGGCGCGTCACGCTCGTCGAAGACTTCCAGCTTGAAGCGGATGGGAAAGCCGTAGCCCGCCACCACGGCGGACGCGCCCTTCGCCAGCGGCGGCACGAGCACCACGGCATCCGCCAGGGCCGGCCCGGGCAGAGTCAGCTCGATCCAGCGCACATCCTCCGCCGTGGTGTAGCCCGTCTTCAGGCCGACGCGGATGCAGCTGTTCACCAGCGCCATTTCCGCCAGGGTGGAAAGCTCCGTGTCCACTGCGGAAACGCGCGCGTCCAGCCTGCCCAGCTCCGCCCGCGACCAAAAAGCCAGCCGCTCGCTCCAGGCGGGCGGGCCGGCCTGCGCGAGCGTGGCCGCGGCCAGCGTGAAGACGAGGCATCTCATCATGCGTGGCGCCAAGCATAGCGTCATGCATGGAAAAGTCGCATCCCCTGTTTTGGGGAGATGCCGCGCGGGCGTCAGCATGAGTTTGCGCAAAGCGTCATGGCTGCTTCATTCGCGCGTCATGCCGCCCGCCGCACCCCACGCCCCCTGGACCCTTGAAGGCCGCGCGCCTTACGGGGAGGCGGACACGCGGGCGAAGCTGATTGACCCGCTGCTTTACGCGGCGGGCTGGACGGAGGAGCACATCCGGCGGGAGGAGACGGCGGGCGGCATCGAGGTCATCGAGGGCGAGGCGCGGCGGCTCTCGAAGGGGCGGGTGTGGAAAAGACTTCTCGCTCGACTCCGAGGCCGCGCGTCCGCTGCTCATCCCGTATGCGAGCGGCGAGGCGGTGCGGCGGTATTTGGAGGGATTGCGGGCGGCTGATGGTTGAAACATTGCACAATCTCAGGCTGCATTCAAACTAGCCAAATACCTCGCGCCTTCAATTCACCCATCGCCATGATCCCGCCCAAACTCACCTGCGATCAAGTCGCCCGCCTGTGCCCTGGCTTTTCCGACATTCGCGAGATCGGCGCTGGCGGCTTCAAGACGGTCTATGCGGCCACTTGGGGTGGGCAGCCGGAGGTGATCAAAGTCATCAGCATACCTCGAGCCGATGGCTCAACGGACACGGACCAGTTTTGCGAGGAATGCCTGGGCCGCGTGGAGCGGGAGGTCGCCATCCTGCGGCGCTGCACGAGTCCGTATTTGGTCCGCCTGGCTTCCATGCCCCTCACACCGCAAGAGGTGAACGGAAACTGCTATGCCATATACTCCGAGGAGTATCTGGACGGCCCAGATCTCTGGAAGCTGGTGCGGGCCAAGACAGCCAGGCCTGATGAGCGCGAGGTCAAAATGCTGATGAAGTGCCTGCTCCACGCGATCAAGGAGCTGTGGGGGATGCGCTACATCCACCGCGACATCAAGCCGGCGAATGTCATCAAGTTGAGCGACGAGCAGCGCCCATTTGTGCTGATTGACCTTGGAATCGCCTTCGGGCTGCTGGAGACAGGGCTGACCTACAACGCCTCTTTTCGCGATCCACCCGCGACTTTCCGCTATCTGGCACCGGAGATGGCGAATCCCGCATTTCGCTCAAATCTTGATTACCGCAGCGATCTCTACACCGCTGCGCTGACCTGTTTTGAGTATGCGGCAGGCCAGCACCCCATCGCGCGGGACAGTGATGATCTGGTGCGAACAGTGACCCGCGCCCTTCACGACGCGCCCAAGCCGCTGCATCAACTGCGCCCAGATTTTTCCCTCGTCTTTTGCAGACTCATTGACCAACTGCTCAAGAAAAAACCGGCGCTGAGACCTGCGAACCTGGATTCACTCATCAAACAAATGGAGGCCTGACCGATGAAACTCTACGCACAACAAGGCTACGGCACAGGCAGCGGGGATCGTGACAAAGTGATCGCGGGTCTGGCTGCTGGCTACATCCAAGGTGCAATCATCAGCCCCAAGGACTACGGCATTGACCGTGCCACAGAGCTGCTGGAGCGGATGGAGGGCGAACATGCGGACGCGGACAGGCTTTTTGACCCTCAATTCTATGCGTCGGTGATGGCGCACGATGCCGATGGCCGGCTGGGCAAGCTGCTTTCGTCTGACTATGAACCTTACTTTGAGCCGCGCCGAAGGTCCCAACTGGAGAGTGAATCCAGAGTGCGTGATGATCTGCGCGCATGTCTAGGATTTCAGGCGGGACTCGCCGTGACTGCAGCCATTGCCCCGAACATCGTGATCCGGCAGCGGTTCAACTCGATCGAGGCGGTGATCTCCAAAAACTTCATCCGCAACGCACGTCAGGCTTGGAACGATGAGGGGGATGACCGGCCGCTCTTTGTGACGCTGGCGATGGATGCCGAAGCCCTCCAGGAACGCCATGAACTGGAGGAGTTTTTATCAGACATCACAGTGATGGACGAGCCGCCGGACGGCTTTTACCTCCTGGTGAACAATCCCACCTCCGACATCGCTTCTGAGCTGGTTGATGCGCGAACGCTAGCCGGATGGATGATGATGAATCACTCCCTGCAACTCAACGGCTTTCAGGTGATCAACGGCTTCTCAGACATTCTAACTCCTTTCCTATGCGCCGCCGGCGGCACTGCTGGTGCCACCGGCTGGTTCAATACGCAGAAAGTTTTTTCTCTGAACCGCTTCGCGCCTCCTGCCGCAGGCGGAATGCGCCCGGTGCCGCGTTATTTGTCCAAGGGCCTGCTCAACTCGATTCGCTTTGACGAACTGCACAGGCTGCGGGGAAGATTCCCCAACGTGCTGAACGGCCTGCCTACCGATGCCAACTATGACCTGAGCAATGGTTCCCAGCCCGACGACCAACTGGCTGAAGTCCTGCAAACTTGGGATGCCATCTCCAGCTTTGCGACACCAGTCATGGAGAATTGCAATTTATGGATCGAAAGAGCAGAGAGCCTCTACAACGAGATCAACCTCAATCCTGGTTTGCGACTGATGGGGCGGTCAAATGACGCGCACCTGTACTTGCTGCGCGGCGGCGTCGCACTCTTTGCGGAGCTTGCGGAGATTGATCTTTGAAGACAGCATTTCGACTGCCTTCTGACGCGCTTGGGCGCTCAAGGCCCGCACCCGTGTGGGAGTGAAGTGCTCCCGGATCACCTCGCTTTCAGGATCAAAAGACCACAAGCCCACAGCATGCTCCCGAAAAACATGCAGATGCTGGAGCGCGGGCTTCATATTGGAAGCAGGCATGAGCACCACGGCCTTGTCAGCGAAGTAGCGGTAGCGGAATGCTTGCTGGAGCGCCCGCTGCCAGTCTTTGATTTTGGCCTCAAAGGCGATCAAATGCCGCTTCGACAGGCTTTTTGCCAACGAAACCGCTGTGAAGTCCTCCTTGGAACCTTCTGGCTTCCACGCTACCCATAGCAAGTCCGCGACGCCGAATCCGGGCAGGCCAAACTCTCCTGCCGCGAGTCCGTGGTGGTGTTTGACGAACCACGCTTTCTCGAAGGCACGGAGAAAAGCCGCCTCACCCGTCCTCGCCGAAAGGGCACCGGGCAGATTCTGACGGTGCTGATGAGAAGGCTGTTTGATGCGGTGGATGCTGACTTGCATGAACGGATGAACTCTACCTTGCAAACGGACACAGGCACCAGAAGTATTTCATTTTCGTTAAAGAAGTTGAACGCCCTGCCCAGCGCCAGATCGCCGTACGGCTGCGGGAGCAGTTCACGCACCTCCAGCAGCTCCAGAGCACCAGTTCGAAGCCCTCGACAAGCTGCCGGGAGCGTTCTTGCGGGAGGCGTTTGGGAGCCTATAATCGTCTCATCATGAATCGTGCTGAATTTGAAGCCCTGCGGAACCTGCCCGACAAGCAGATCACTTCCGACATTGTTTTTGAACTGAAGCAGCCCACCAGCCCCAATCTGGTGTTTGAAGATGTGAAGGTGGACAATGCGCTGAACTACGACGTGGTGCTCAACGGCACCTACAAGCCCGGGATACCCTCGATCACCTTCAATTTCGTGCTGCGCGGGACCGGGCCGATCTGCCGGGTGTGCGTCAACGGGACCATCCACCCGCCTGTGGGGCGGACGCACAAGCACGACCTGCGCAAGGACAGCGATCCACGCAACAACCTGCCTGCCGCCGTGGCCCGCCCGGACCTCGAAAACCTGCCCACGGTCAAACTAGTCTGGGACATTCTGCTCCAGCAGGCGAACATCAAGCACACCGGCACCTTTAACGAACCATGACGCCTGACTGCTCCAACATCCGCAGCCTCATCACCGATGTCTGCCTCATCACCGCCTGTGACCAGGTGCGTGACGGGTCGCTGCGCCTGGCGACGCCGTTCCGCTACCCGGATGGCTCGCAGATTGACGTGTTTCTGAAGGCCGCTGGCGATCTTTTTGAGGGCTTTGAGCTTTCAGACAAAGGCCAGACGACGGCCTACCTGCTGGACCTGCACGTGAAGCCTTGGACCAGTCAGAAGCGCAAGCAGACGCTGGCGGACATTTGCGCCACCCTCGGCGTGGAGCAGGACGGCGGCGCCTTCCGTGTCAGGCTGGGGAAGGAGGAGATCAAAGACCTCCCAGATGCCATGCTGCGCCTGGCTCAGGTCTGCATTCGCGTGGCCGATCTGGCCTACACACAGCGTCTTCGCTCCCCCGCCGCTCTGACAGAGGATTTTGAGGAGTTCATCGTGGCACTGGACCGCCCCTACCAGTCCGGAGTGAAGATTCCCGGCCAGTATGGCAAGGAGGTGCCGTTTGATTTCCTCGTGGAAGGGCGGCGTGTGCGCTCGCTGGTGCAGATTCTCACCACCGCCAACCGGTTCGCGGCCCACACGCTGAGCAACGAAGCCTTTGCCCGCTGGTATGACATCACGCCATCCCGCAACGACTACCAATGCCTCACCGTTTATGACTCCGGCAATGACGTTTTCCGCGAGGAGGATCTGAAGCGGCTCGAAAGCGTTTCAAGCATCGTGGGCTTTCCGGCTGAATCGGACCGCCTGAATCTCTCACTCGCCGCATAAACATGGCGGCTGTGGGAGCAGTTCACGCACCTCCAAAAGGCCCTGAGCACCCAGCTCGAAGCCCTCGACAAGCTGCCGGGCGCGTTCTTGCGGGAGGCGTTTGGGAGTTTGGCGGGGTAAATCACGTTCTTTCGCCACTCATGACCTTTGTGCCACCGCATCATCATTGGAAGCCCACCCGCATTCGCGGTCTCGTGCAGGCTTTGCCCTCGGGATCAGAGGCGCTGCTGGTGGAGACGGACGCTGGCGCGGCCTATGCCAAGCTGCCCGGTGGCAAGGAAGGCCCACACATCCTCGCCTGCGAGCTGGTGGGCACCCGGCTGGCGGCACTTTTGGGGCTGCCGGTGCTGGATTGGGTGCTGATGCCTTATCCGGGCCAACCGGCCCTGAAACTGAGATCCGGCAGGATGGCCCAGGCGGGAACGGCCTGGCTGACCCGGAAGGTGAATGGCTTTGGCTGGGGTCGGGAAGCCTCAGACCTGAAACACATCTCCAATCGGGCCGACATCGCCAAACTGGTGATTCTGGACCAGTGGACGCGGAACTGTGACCGCTACCGACCGGAGCCGAAACTGCGCGTGAACGAGAACAACGTCTTCCTCAACCGGGAAGGTGCTCCGATCGGCCAGTTCATCCTCATGGCGATGGATCACACGCACATTTTCACCTGTGGCGGGCCGCTGTCGCGGGACATGGCCAAAATTGATCTCGTGAAGGATGTGACGGCGTTTGGCCTGTTTCCCGAGTTTGAGGGCGCCATCCAGCGTGCGGACGCCGTGGCGGCGGCAGCGGCTCTGGCGGCGGTTACGGACGAGGCGATCCATGAGATCGTGGCCTCCATCCCGGCAGATTGGGAGGTGGACGGCACGATCCGGGCTGCGATGGAAGATTTCCTGCGCCAGCGCCGTGACTGGCTGTCGAAAACTTTTGTGTCCCGACTTTTTCCCCAGGACGAACTTGCGCTAGAATAGACCACTCCAACCACCATGAACACACCCACCACCGGCTACTACAGCCTGATCCAATACTGCCCGGACCGGATGCGTCTGGAGGCAGCAAACATCGGGGTGCTGCTGTTTTGCCCCGAGCGGAAATTTCTCCAAGCCAGGCTGGCATCGTCCAACCGGCGCATTGACCGCTTCTTCGGAGCGGAGGCGGGGGATTTGAAGCAGATCAATGCAATGAAGAAGATTCTGGAGCACCGTCTGGCTGCCGAATCGCAGAAAATTCAGGATGTGGAGGGACTTCAGCACTTTGCCGAACTGCTGGCGAACGAGATCGTGATCACCGAGCCTCGTGCGTGGCTGGTGGAGGAACCTGAGGTGGAGCTGGCACACCTGTACGAGCAACTGGTGGGCCGGTTCATCAAGTCGGAACCAGGACCTGAAAAGCTGCTGCTGGAGAAGCTGCGACTCCAGCTTGAAACGCCCCGCATCCAAGCCGTGCTCAAGCGTGACGTCGTGGTGAAGGTGCCGGTGTTCGGAAACGAACTGAAAGTGCCCTACGCCTACCAGAATGGCCGCCTGAACCTGATCGAGGCGCATGAGTTCAACCAACAGCGGGAGCAGGATATCATCCGCGACGTGCTGACGAAGGCCGCCCAGGGCAACCTCATTTACAAACATCCCGACCCGGAAGCTGGCGAACGTCAGCTTGTGGTCGTGGCCTCCTTTGGTCGTGCCGCCGTAGAGCACCGCCAGCAGGTGGAAACCGTCCTGCGGGATCATCATGTGACCTTTGTGCCGGACACCGGGCTGGCTGACTTGGAGCGGCAGATCGCGGAGACGGCGCATTGAGGCAGGTTTTAGCCCCTGTTAGTCGTCGAACTACATTTAGTCCGACGACTAAATGTAGCCTCCAGGCTGAACACCACTTAATCCATGCCCAAACCCGCCAAACCGAAGCCCAAAACGACCACCCGCTCCGGGCTGGACAGCGCGATCTGGGGCGTGTGTGACATTCTGCGGCGGTCGAACTGCGCGGGGGCGCTGCAGTATGTGCCGGAGCTGACGTGGATCCTTTTCCTCCGCATCCTGGACGAGACGGAGGAGATCGAGGCGATGAAGGCGGCGGTGGTGGGCGCGGAGTTCCGGCCCTCGCTGGAGGCGCCGTTTCGCTGGCGGGACTAGGCCGCGCCGGAGGCCCCGGAGCGCAAGAGGCTGGTGGAGAGCACGACGAACGCCTTTTACGACTTCGTGAACACGCTGCTCATCCCGCACCTGAAGGCGCTGCGGGACAAACCGAATGCCACGCCGCGCCAGAAGGTGATGAGCGAGATCATGTCCAGCGTGGACCGCACGCGGGTGGACACCCAGCGCAACCTGCTCGATGTGCTGGACAAGATTCACGAGATCAGCCTCGACACGGTGGACGACACGCACGTCTTCGCCCTGAGTCAGATTTACGAGGGCCTGCTGCTCAAGATGGGCGAGAAGGGCAATGACGGCGGGCAGTTCTTCACTCCACGCGAGGTCATTCGAGCAATCGTCGAGGTCATCGCGCCCAAAGTGGGGGAAACCGTGTGCGATCCCTGCTGCGGCACGGGCGGCTTTTTGGCGCAGGCGTATGAGTTCATGCGCGGACAACTCGGCGAAAACGCCACCGGCGACCAGATCGAGACGCTGAAGCACAAGACCTTCTACGGCCGCGAGAAAGAGAACCTGGTCTATCCCATCGCCCTCGCGAACCTCGTGCTGCACGGCATTGATGAACCGCACCTCTGGCATGGCAACACGCTGACCCGCGAGGAAATCTACGGCGGTCTCTATCAGAACGCGCCGGGGCAGTTTGAGGTGATTGTGACCAATCCGCCCTTTGGCGGCAAGGAGGGCGAGGACGCGCAAACGCGCTTCGCCTACAAATCCCGCGCCACGGAGGTGCTTTTCCTCCAGGATGTGATGGAGACCCTGAAAACTGGTGGGCGCTGCGCCATCGTGCTGCCGGAAGGCATCCTGTTTCAGACCAACCAGGACGCCTTTGTGAAAACCAAGCGCCGCCTGCTCGACACCTGCGACCTTTGGTGCGTGCTCAGCCTGCCCGGCGGCGTCTTCACTGCCACCGGAGCCGGTGTGAAGACGAACGTGCTTTTTTTCACCAAGGGCAGGCCCACGGAGAAGATTTGGTATTTCGACCTCAGCGATGTGAAGGTGGCGAAGAAGACGCCCTTCACCCGCCAGCAACTCGCGGAGTTCTACAAGCTCCTGCCTGACCGCGCTGACAGCGAACGAAGCTGGACCCTCGACATCGCGAAACGCCGCCGTGACGCCAAGACAGAGGCCGACAAGCTCCGCGCCACCACCGCCGAGCCGAAAGCCCGGCTCAAGAAGCATCAAGAGCAGCTCGATCTGCTCAAGAAAGCCAAAGCCAAGCCCGAGAAGCTGGAGGAGGTCAAAAAGCTCATCACCGCCTGCGAACGCGAAATCCGCGAGATCGAGTCCAAGGCCCAGACCATCGAGGATGCGGCCTTTGACCTCAAAGCCGTCAACCCCAGCGCCAAAAGCACCGAGGACACCCGGAGCAGCGCTGAGCTGATGGATTTGATCGAGACGAAGGGCAGGGAAGTGCTGGAGTTGCTGGGCACTCTGCGGAGTCTTTGAGGCATTTTATTCGCATCCCCTGTTTTGGGGAGATGTGAAGGCGGGGGGAAGATGCGTTGATGGGAGTGATGAAAGTCACCTCTCTTTTTGCATTCCTCATTCTCGCCGTGGCGGCGCATGGCCAGACGGCTGACGCGCCTGCTGAGAAAAAAGCGCCGGTCCCCAGCACCAAGGTCATCCCGCCGGACATCAATGGTTACAAAACCATCATCGCCCCGCCGGAGAATCCCGCGCCGTTGAAGATCGCCATCTTCGAGGGCAAGGGCGCGCCGGGCGGCGGCATTGAGAATGTCTGCGCGAAGGTGGAGCTGATGCCCGGCTCGACGATCACGAGGCTGAAGCCGGAGGAGATCGCCAGTGGCGGGTTGAAAGGCTATGACGTCGTCGTTTTCTCCGGCGGCAGCGGCAGCGCGCAGGCGGCGAGCCTGGGGGATGAGGGCAGGGAAAAGGTGCGCGAGTTTGTGAAGGACGGCGGCGGCTATGTGGGCATCTGCGCGGGCGCTTATCTCGCGTGCTCGAATTTTTCCTGGGGTCTCGGCATTCTGAACGCCTCCACCGTCTCCAGCAAATGGATGCGCGGCAGCGGCTACATGGACGCGGAGGTGACGGTGGATGGCGCTCCGATCCTGGGACCGGTGGAGGGCGTCTTTAAAGTGCGCTACAACAACGGCCCGATCATCAAGCCCGGCACGCGCGCCGACCTGCCGGCCTACCGCCCGCTGGCGCTCTTCCGCTCCGAGGTGGCGAACAATGGCACGCCGGCGGGCGTGATGGTGAACTCCCCCGCGCAGGCCGTCTCCACTTTTGGCAAGGGGCGCGTCTTCATCTCCAGCCCGCACCCTGAGAACACCCCCGGCCTGGAGCACCTCATCCCGCGCGGCATCTACTGGGCCGCCGGGAAGCTGGCGGAGAAACCCCTCGTCCACATGCCATGAGGGCGGTCATCCACATCGCCGCCCTGCTGTGCGCGCTCGTGGCGGCGCGCGCGGATGACGACCGGGCGGCTTGCAAGACACCCTGCACCGTCGAGTTCAGCTCAAGCCCGGGGGAGCTGGTGCTTCACCCAGGCCAGCCATGTGTTGAGGATCATCCCGGACGGCATGTGAAAACGCGTGCGCGCCTCGGTGGCGCGGGGCAGTGACCCGCGAAGGGGCGCGCATTCCGGCGTCACTGCCGCCGGCTACAGGGGGCCCCGTAGGCGCGCTTGCCAAAGCGCGATCTGCGTCCCCGCTCGCACGCATAATCCCCGCACTCTGGCGAACGCGCCTGCGGGGCGGCCGCGCTTGAGGATCACAGGATGCGGATCTGGGCGGGGTCACTCCACACGCCCTTGATGTTTTTGATGCCCAGGGTGCGCACGCGCGCCCAGACCACCGCGCCCGGCGGGAAGCCCGTGATCTCCGCGCGCCCGCCTTTGATGATGCCTTTCTGCACCCAGTCCGCCTCGTTGTTCGGATCACCCGCGCAGGTCTGCACCTCGTTGGTGCTGTTGGGCTTCCGCGGTTTGTAGCGGGCGATGAAGCCGCCTGGCAGCCCGCTGTGCCTCAGGCGCAGGTTCGCGGGCGCGCCGGGCGGCGTGGTGTCCGGCGCGCGGTTCACCTCATAAAAAGGGAAGCCGCTTTTCTCCACGATCCCGCCATCTCCCTTCGCCACCACGTTCACATAATTGCCGAGCGAGTTCAGCGTCTCCTCCAGCAAGTCACGCGCCGCCTTCAAGGCCATCACATCCGCCCTGGCCAGGCTGGCGCGGGCCACCAGCCTGGCTTTGTAATCGGTGATCCGCTCCTGGAACGTGGCCATGTCCACGGGCGGAGCGTCAAAGATGGCGGCGTTGAGCGTCATCTTGTCATGGATGACCTGCGCCGCCGGGCTGAGTTTGGCGGCGGTGTGATTTTTGAAACTGACGGCGGCTTTGATGGTGCTCATGGCGATGCGGGGTGGCGCCGGCGGCGTGTGGCAGGGCAACGCGGCGGGCATGGTTCAGCATGGGTTTGGAGGTTTCCGGGTCTCGCCGCCTCCCCGGCGGCAAAAACACGCGCCCCGGCGGACAGCCGCACGGCGGACCCGCGCGGACACAAGAGGGAGCGCTGGAAAAACATGCTGCCCCGCATCCCTCCCAGGCTCAGAAGGCCGGAACCCTTGCTGGATTGCACCGTCCCCCATTGGAAATGCCGCTTTCCCAATTGGAAATGCGCCGTCCCCCATTGGAAATGCCGCGTTCCCAATTGGAAATGCGTCGTCCCCCATTGGAAATGCCGCGTTCCCAATTGGAAATGCGCTGTCCCCCATTGGGAAAGCGGCAATCCCAATTGGAAATGCGCCATCCCCCATTGGGAATGTGGCGTTCCCCATTGGAAATGCGCCGTCCCCCATTGGAAATGCCGCGTTCCCCATTGGAAATGCGCCGTCCCCCATTGGGAATGTGGCGTTCCCCATTGGAAATGCGCCATCCCCCATTGGAAACGAGCCATCCCCCGTTGGAAAAACCGCATCTTGACCATCGAGCGCGTTCTTCCCAAACGCGAATCCCATGTCCTCACCGCAGAGTCATGCGGCGGGTGGATGGGGCGGCGGATCGGATTCATCGCGGTGAAAAAATCATTTCACGCGCACTTCAGCACGACATGCGGATGCCGCGTTAGCCAAAAGAAATTGGGTAATGGCGCAGCCCCGCGCTTTCACGCCTTTGCCTCAACGTCGAAGGTGAGCTACGGAGGCAAGTGGCGCGGCTCCTGCGTTAGCAGGAGGCGTGACACTTGCCGGAGTTAGCTCCACCGCCTTGTTGAACGAAGCCGCTGAGCGGCGGGGTGGGTTGTGGGCGTCTTGGGCAGGCGGA
>ERZ761607.510-NODE-510-length-66921-cov-7.234140_pt1 | contig 66921 bp, 64 predicted proteins | sample MGYA00511164_ERZ761607 | MGnify/ENA primary metagenome ERZ761607 (study PRJEB28899, sample SAMN02445080) | bioreactor sludge metagenome | biome: EBPR sludge | place: Australia: Brisbane, Thorneside Wastewater Treatment Plant | collected 2011-06-22 ...
AAAATTAATGTGTATTAAATAAAAACCCCCGCCATAAGCGGGGTTTTTTATTTAATAATAGTTGTAAGATTATCTCTGAACAACAACTTTCTTAATAGTGCTTTTACCTTCACTTTTAAGTGTTACAGTATATATACCTGAAGCATTTTCTCCAAGATCAATTGGACGAACAATTGAGCCACCATTACGGAAAGTCTCGCTGAATACAACCTGACCTATATCGTTGAAGATTTCAAGTACGTATTCCTTACCTGAAACAGATTCGAAAGTGATCGAGAATTTACCATTCGTTGGATTAGGGAATACCATCAACATATTGAGGTTCTCTTCATCAATTCCAACATTGGTAACATTAAGTTGCGAAGATGCAGTAGAAGAACATCCGCTCAATGTTACAACAACAGTGTATATACCATTTGTTGTAGGGGTATAATTCTGTCCTGTTGCACCTGAAATCGGGCTACCATTTAGGTACCACTGATTACCTGATGATGAACTTGAGGTTAGTATTCCACCATTCTGCGTAATTGTTGGTGTGGCCGGTGTAGCATTTACAATTACAGATGCAGAAGAAGCAGTACTTGAACATCCGTTTGTTCCGATTGCAACAACAGAATATGAACCTGTATTAGCAGTTGTGGAACCTGTGATCGTTGGGTTTTGCGTGGTTGAAGTAAATCCATTTGGACCAGTCCATGCATAAGTAGCGTTTGCAACAGTACTTGCATTCAACTGAATGGTATTACCTGAACACACCGGAGAATTCGTAGATGCACCCGGAGCAGAAGGTGAAGGATTAACAGTTACCGTTACAGAACCTGCAGCACTTGAACAACCACCAACCGTTACAGTAAGTGAATATGTTCCGGCCATACCTGAAGTTACATTAGGTCGATTCGGGTTTTGTGTATTGGAAACATAACCACTTGGACCTGTCCATGCATAAGTTGCACCGGTAACAGCACCAGTAGTTAAATTGAGTGTACCGTTTGTACAAACAGGTGTGTTTGCCACAGGTGAAGGCGTAGTAGGAACAGGACTAACAGTCATGGTTACGCTATTCGAAGTTGCAGGATTTCCTGTTACACCGGGCATATTCGAAGTCATTACGCAGGTAACAACATCACCAGTTGAAAGAGTAGATGATGAAAAAGTTGGGCTATTTGTTCCAACCGGATTTCCATTAACTAACCACTGATAGGTTGGTGTTGTTCCTCCGTTGGTAGGAGCAGCAGTAAATGTTACGTTGGTTCCAATACAAACCGCATTATCCGCATCATTTGAAGTAATAGCTACAACAGCCTGAGTACTTGCCTGAAGCTGGAAAGAATAAATACGTGTACGAGCAGCCGTTGTTGCACCATTTGTACCGCCCATCCATTCTCCAGTATGCCAGAAAGTAACGCCATCAGGATCAAGAGATGTATGCGAATAATCACCATAACGGTTTCCACTGGTTTGAACTGCTAAACCAGCAATTGCAGTTTCTTCTGCAAAGGTCATTTGTCCAAGCGGATCTGTAGAAAGGCGTCCTGTGTAGCAAAGTGATGGTTTAATTGTTGAAGCATCAGATTTTGCATATGCAAGCGCAATATTTCCATTATCATCCATAGAGATAGAACCATTCCAACGGCTGGCTGCATCAGGAGTAAATACCCCTTGCTGGTACATTGACCAAACACCGGTACCCTGGTTTTGGCGAAGTTCGCACCACATAATTGAGCGTTGTGATGCACTAATACGTACACCCCAGGTCAATACAACCGAGTTGTAACCCGACCATTTTCTCCATTGTGCGCGATAGTTTAATACGCCACCAATACCATCTAATTTTTGAGATGTTCCAGGCTGTGAAATATCATTCCAGCCTGAATTGTATGAACCATCGAATGCAGCAGTTGCTACAGGACCGGCATTAGTAATTGTAAGTGTAGGAGTTGCAGGAACCCAGTTAACTGTTGCATGGTATATTTGAATAGCATCAATGTTTGACCCACCCCAACCATTATCTGAGAAGGAGAAAATTGGGCATGGTGCACTTGCAGCGGGTAATCCACCATTTCCATCGGCGTCACCCGGTAGCGGGCAGAAAAATCCGCCCGGACGTGGAGGATTGAACGTTGCAGATACTGCACGTGCAGTTGCACTACCAGCAAGCATTGCATCACGTTCAAATGCAAATACGCGTTGAGTTGATGTATTTGCGGTCATATAATACCCATTACTCCAGATCGAAAATTTCAGGTAATCCGGAAACTGAGGTGAAGTAAACGTATAAGTGTAATACGATCCCAATGGGTCTGCCGTTGTGGAAATCGCGATATACATTCTGTTACCTGACGTACCAAACTGTGAAATAAACCAGCGGTCTGCAAAACGATCGTACATAATGATAGGGTCACCATCATTTGGTGTGGAGGGTGACCACAGACTTCCGATAAGTCCTGTTGCCATATTTCCTCCATTGGCTTTATTATACACCCTGTACGTAGTAGCATTAATAGCCTGGATGTAATGGTTAGGTCCAGCAGCACCGGATGGGTCAAAAGGACGAAATCCTGAAGCGGTAAGGCCTGCCCAATTCACCAGAGGTGCGCGGTTATCGCGAGATCCATTGTCTTTTTGAATGAATTTTTCATCGGTAGCATATTCTGCACCATCTTCAAGAGTATGCTCAGGAATTGCTGCAGTACGGTGTTTTCTGTCGGGAGATTCGAACTTCTTACGGCGCGCCTCTTCGATACGTTTAATATCTTCCATCCCTTCCTTAGCAAGATCGCGAAGTGGGCGGGTGACATGGAACTCATCGCAGTAGATAACTGTAGATTCCGAATTTAATTGGGCCTTAACCGGTTTAAAACAAAGCATTCCGGCAACTCCAATGAAAAGAAGTAGAGATTTTTTCATGACAAGCATAGATAGTTTGAGGCCCTTAATATACTAAAGGGTGGTCAAGGTTCCGAATAAAAAATGACCAAAAATTGACTTCCTATGCCTAATTAATATGATTGATAGGCAATTGCAATGAAGTGAAAAAATCAGATAGCCACATTAATAGGACCAGCGAACCAACATGCCTCCCCAGGTAAATCCTGCGCCGAAAGTGGTGAGAATCAGGTTATCTCCTTTTTTTAATTGCTTTTCCCATTCCCAAAGACATAAAGGCAGGGTAGCTGATGTTGTATTACCGTAACGCTGAATGTTTAACATCACTTTTTCCATACCAACACCCATCCTGTCGGCAGTTGCTTCAATAATTCGTTTATTAGCCTGATGTGGAACTAAAAATGCAATATCATTAGCACCGAGTTTATTGCGAACCATTATTTCCTCTGCAACATCGGCCATTTTCACAACTGCTACCTTGAAAACAGATTGCCCTTCCATGGTAACGAAATGCTGTTTATTCAAAACAGTTTCGAAGGACGCAGGCTGAAGTGAACCGCCTGCTTCCTGATACAGGTATTTTTTCCCACTACCATCAACATACATCCTTGCATCCAGAATTCCGGTTTCATCTGCAGACGGCTCAAGCAAAACTGCACCGGCTCCATCACCAAAAAGAATAGAAGTTGAACGATCGGTGTAATCCATAATACTAGACATCTTATCTGAACCAATTACAATCACCTTTTTATGAGCACCGGATTCAATGAATTTACTTGCTGTCTGTAACGCATAAATAAAACTGGAACAAGCCGCCTGAACGTCAAAACTCCATGCGTTGGTTGCACCTATCATATCAGCAACAATATTAGCAGTGGCAGGATATTGGTGATCGGGTGTTACTGTTGCCACAATAATAAGCTCAATATCTTTTGCACTTGTCCCTGACTTCTTAAGAACTTCCTTAGCAGCTTCAGCAGCCATAAATGCGGATGCCTTGGTTTTATCCTTCATTATACGGCGTTCAGTAATACCACTGCGTGTTACAATCCACTCACTGGTGGTATCCATCATCGTTTCAATCTCCTCGTTAGTAAGTACATACTCCGGAACATATCCGCCAACAGCAGTAATTGCAGCTTTTGCCATGTGATTTGATTTTGGACAAAAATAAACTGAATAAGTCCAAAGAAAATTTAAGAAAGATATATATTACGATGTCTAAATTGAATTACTAAACAACAAATTCAACTATTTTACTATTAAAAATACTTAGATTTGGCAAAATCATTCTACGATGTCCAAATTGAAATCGGAGGATCTTTTCAGACTAATAAAGTCATTAAGTCCTTCCGAAAAGCGCGCATTTACATTGCAATCCGGAAAATCGTCAGGAACCAAATACATGCGCTTATTTGAGGAAATGGTGAAGTTAGAAGAATACAATGAGAGCAAGCTGCTAAAAAAAATTCCGGAGCTTCCGCCTCATCAAATTTCCAACCTCAAGGCGCAATTGTATAAACATCTGCTCAAAACGATACAACATCTTGAAAGCAGAGAAGTAGAAGAAGTGCAGTTAACCTCTATGATAGATCATGCACGGATTTTGTATAACCGTTGTTTGTATAAGGAATGCTTAACCCACATCGACAAGGCAAAACGAAGAGCAAAAAATACAGATAGTTTCTTATTGTTACTGGAACTGCTCGAGCTAGAAAAACTTGCTGTATTGCGTTCGCCGGGAGAGTATTCGGAGGATAGGGTAAATAGGATAATTTCAGAAACAGAAAAAACTGCAAACGCCATTCGCAATATCAATACATTTTCAAATTTGGCTTTGCGCATGACCAACCTTTATCAACGATCGGGATTTTTACGCAATAAACAGGAGGAAGAAAATTTACACCACATTTTATTTTCAGCTCTTCCACCCTATAAAGAAGCAGATCTCTCATTTCATGAAAAAATGTATTTGTACCAATCGCTTACTGGCTACTATTTTTTCCGGCAGGAGATGAAAAAAGGACTTGTTCAGGCAAGAAAATGGGTGCGTCTGTTTGAGTCTTATCCTGAAATGATTCGTATTAAAACGGAGATGTACATCAGGGCTTTAAACAGTTTACTAGTAGTGCTGAATAAACTCTCGATGTATGAGGAATTTATGGATACACATCGGAAGCTTGTGGGATTAAAGCGCCGAAAAGACCTTGCAATTACCGAAAACATCAATCTGAATTTATTCAAAGCCATTTACATTCATGAGATTAACCGACACTTCATGCTTGCTGAATTTCAGTCGGGAACACGAATTGTCTCGCGCTTTGAAGATGAATTGAACAAGTTCATTCCCCGACTCGACCTTAATACCGTTATTCTCTTTTACTACAAAATTGCTTGTCTGTTTTTTGGAGCAGGTAATTTTAAAACAACATTAAAATGGCTTTCAAAAATCATCCAATTGAGCGATCGCGAGATCCGGGAGGATATTCAGGCATTTGCAAGAATTTTGCGCTTGATCTGTTATTTTGAGCTCAATAATGCAGATATGACAGAGCACGCTACCCGAAGCTTATTGCGGTCACTTTTGCGTGAAAGTAATTTCCCCAGATATACAGGAGCTTTGCTTGATTTTTTGAAAGTTGCCCCCAAATCTCCAACGGCACGGCGAATGAATGATCATTTTAAGCGTTTAAGATCGGAGATGGAGAAACTAAAAAAAGACCCCTATGAGCGCAGGGCATTTTATTATTTCGATATAATAAGTTGGCTCAACAGCAGGATTGAAAACAAGTCCATTCAGGAAGTAATCAGGCAAAAAGCAGGTTAAAAACATTCGAGAAAACAACGTAAGTAACATATATGTTAAATTATTAATCAATGTTTTGATTCGTATTTACCAATAACTTCTTAGATCACTTCTATTTGCAGGAACCTTTTACTTTTGTTAAAAAAAGCACCGTGAAAACCATCGGCCTTCTGATCATTTCCAATTTATTTATGACCTACGCCTGGTACGGTCATCTTAATTATAAGCATGTTACGCTATGGAAAGTGATCCTCATTTCATGGGGAATCGCATTTATCGAATATTGCTTTATGGTACCGGCAAACAGAATTGGACATGGACAATTCAATGCCTGGGAACTTAAAACCATTCAGGAGGTAATAAGTTTAGTGGTGTTTATTGCCTTCGCAGTATTCTTTCTTAAAGAAGGAGTGAAATGGAATTATTTGCTTGGATTTGCATTGATTGCTTTGGCTGTATTTGTGATTTTTAAGAAATGGTAGAAATACTGATTTTTAGTTTTTTTTGTTTTGTCGCTTTTATATAGCTTCGTATTTTCAAAAAAGATATATTTGCGCCCTCAAATCCATGGCGGGATAGCTCAGTTGGTTAGAGCGCAGGATTCATAACCCTGAGGTGGAGGGTTCAACTCCCTCTCCCGCTACCATTAAAGCAGAAAAAGCCACGATGATTTCGTGGCTTTTTCGCTTCATTGTCCTGAAGCGATTCAACGAAGGAAAATCTGCTTTCTGAATGGTAGTAAAATGAACTTCATTTTCTTATCCGGTCTCGCATATCCTGTTAGCAAGAGTATCAACAATCATAAGGGATTATCCATTAAACTCAATTCTATTATTAAAACTAATGTAGTAGGTTTGTAAAGCATGATTAAGAACATCCTTCTCAACAAGTTTACCTGGTGCTTTTTTCTGGCTACCTTTCTTTTGGGATATGTGTTGTTCGGTTCTGATAAACTGATCCTCCATCTGGGTATCAATCATTACCATTCCAATTTTAAGGATGTAGTTATGCCTTACCTAACCCATTTGGGTGATGGTATTTTTGCTTCAGTTCTCATTATTCTCTACCTCCTGTTTTTCTCGGTACGAAGTGGGATTGGACTTTTCATAGCTTTTGCACTTTCGGGAATTGTGGCTCAACTTCTAAAACGGAATTTTTTTAATGGTGAAATGCGTCCCTTTCATTATTTCCGGGAACACGGCGATTTTCATTTTGTAGATGGTGTAAAGCTACATCTGGAACACAGTTTTCCTTCCGGACATGCTACCTGTGCATTTGCGATGTTTGCGTTTCTGGCATTCAGATCCAATAATGGATTCATTCAAATCCTTCTTTTTCTGGCAGCTGCATTAGCGGCATATTCAAGAGTATATTTATCCCAACATTTTGTGGCTGATGTTTTTGCAGGAATGTGGATCGGAACATTATTTGCCGTTTTCGCCTATATTGTGGTTGCTAAAAGCAGCTTTTCCAAATTTGATAAAGGACTGATTCAAAAACGCTGATCATGAGATTTTCTTTTCCATATCCTCGTTTGGTCATTCTGCTACTCTCAATTGTTTTCTTTCTCCCCTTTCTTGGTAGTACGCATCTCTTCGATTGGGATGAAATCAACTTTGCCGAATGTGCCCGGGAGATGTTGGTTACCGGAGATTATTCCACAGTCACTATCAATTATCAGCCTTTCTGGGAAAAACCACCACTCTTTATTTGGATGCAGGCTCTAAGCATGAAAATATTTGGAGTAACTGAATTTGCAGCCCGGTTCCCAAATGTTATCGCTGGTATATTGACACTTTTTGTTTTGTTCACTGCAGGAAAACAATTGCGCAATGAGAGACTGGCATGGTGGTGGGTTATTCTCTACGGTGGATCACTGCTTCCTCACCTCTACTTTAAATCCGGCATTATTGACCCTTGGTTCAATCTGTTTATTTTCATCGCTTTTTACCGTTTCTATCTTGGAATGGAATCTATTCAGGACAAAAAACATTTGAAACATTTTGCACTTGCAGGTTTGTTTCTTGGTTTGGCAGTAATGACCAAAGGTCCTGTTGCATTGATCATTGCCGGTGGAAGTTTTGGAATTTTCTGGATGTTGAACCGCTTCTCAAAAATCATTGATTTCAAAGGAATACTGGTCCTTCTTTTTTTTATCGCCCTAAGCGGAGGAATCTGGTTTTTATTGCTCGTTATGAATGGGAACGGACATATTATCCGGGAATTTATCGTTTACCAAATCCGCTTGTTCAGTACCCAGGATGCGGGTCACGGTGGTCCGTTCTATTATCATTTCATCATCCTTCTAATCGGATGTTTTCCGGCTTCTGTTCCCGCAATTCATGGTTTATTTACACTTAAAGGTGAAGGAGCAGGATTCAGAATGTGGATGAAAGTGATGTTTTGGGTGACACTTATTTTGTTTTCAATAGTAAAAACCAAGATACCGCATTATTCCTCCTTGTGTTATTTTCCGCTCACTTATCTGGCTGCCGACAGTTTGTATGCAATGTCGAACGGATTCGCTTACCGTTGGAAAAAATGGATGAATTTCCTCCTGATTTTCATTGGTGGAATTTTATCTCTCGCACTTATTGCAATTCCTTTTGTAATGATGAAAAAAGATGTTTTGTTTACATCGGAAACAGTAAAAGATCCATTCGCATTAGGCAATTTGCAGGCAACAGTAAGCTGGTCCTGGATGGATGCTTTACCCGGCATTGTCTTTTTTATCATGTTGATTGTTGCTCTGGTATTGATTGCAAAAGGAGAATTGGCAAAAGGCTTTGTTTCCCTATCGCTTGGTTTATGTATCACCCTCCTTGGTGCAAGTATTCATATCCTTCCTAAGGTTGAAGCTTATTCACAAAGAGCGGCCATTGAATATTTTGAAAGTCTGCAGGAAAAAGATGTTTATGTTCACACTCTGGGCTACAAAAGCTACGCTCATTTATTTTATTCGAAAACGCTTCCACATTCTAATCCTGACCACTATACCGAACATTGGCTGGCACGTGAAGCAATAGATAAGCCTGCTTACTTTATTTGCAAAATTCAAACCAAACAAACCTACCTGGAAGCCTACCCTTTGTTGGAAGTTATTGGCGAAAAAAATGGTTTTGTTTTCCTCCGAAGAGAACCCTGACAATTTTATTTAGCCCGGAATATTACCGGTTTTGCCAACCCCCATTTTGCGAATCGGTATTGAAAGGATACACGAAGAACTCCCATTCCATACTTTACAGAGCGGCTAAAATTTATTGAAGATGCTTCTTCAAAATATTTTGTCGGACAGGTCACTTCACCAATTTCAAATCCTGCGAAAAAAATCTGCGCGAGCATTTGGTTATCAAATACAAAATCATCAGAATTTGCTTCAATATTGATCCTGGTAAAAACCTCTTTTGAAAAGGCTCTGTATCCTGTATGGTACTCGGAAAGTTTTTGTCCCATGAGGATATTCTGACCAAGTGTAAGAAAACGGTTGGCAATGTATTTGTATTTGGGCATTCCTCCTTTTAGGGCTCCTTTTCCGAGAATCCGGGATCCAAGCGTAACCGGGTATACATCATATGCAATTACACTTGCCATTGCATGTATCAACTTTGGTGTGTATTGGTAATCGGGGTGCAACATCACAATAATATCACCACCAAGCTCCAATGCTTTATTGTAGCATGATTTCTGATTACCGCCATAACCCCGGTTGTTTTCGTGTCGAATGACATGTTTAATTCCCAGTTTACGTCCAACTTCGGAGGTATCATCCTTGCTGGCGTCATCCACAAGGACAACATCATCCACAATATCGAATGGAATCTCGTTATAGGTTCTTTCAAGTGTCTGCGATGCGTTGTAGGCTGGCAGAACTACAATTATGCGTTTTCCGTTGAGCATGGCACAAAAGTACATTTCCTTGTGAAAAAACAAGAGATACCAACAGGTGTTAACAATTAACTTCTTGTTTATCTTGATATTTCCTATTATATTAGGTGCAAATCCATCAGAATGAGCAGTAAAGTCAAATTCGAACTGGAGTTCCCACTCCGGTCCTCCAATAAAGTGTTATTTAACTCCGTAAGTACTCCCGACGGTTTGTCGGAATGGTTTGCAGATGATGTCAACATCCGCAATGACATTTTCATTTTTCGCTGGGACGATACCGAGGAGCGTGCCCGGTTGATCAGCAAAAAGCCATTTGAGCATGTCCGCTTTCAGTGGGACCGTGAGGATGAAGAAGAGAATACTATGTTCGAATTTCACATTAAGACCGACCCACTTACCAAAGAGGTAGCGTTAATGATTGTTGATCATGCGGAAGAAAATGATGTGGAGGATTCCACATTCTTATGGAACAACCAGATCAACGTCCTTCGTCAGCGCCTGGGAGCCTGAAGCTCCTACAATTTTCGTAGAATTGCAGCGTTAATTGCACAGTGGGGAAACTTACACGTCTTGTCATTGCTTCCTATCTGGGTCCGTTCATTCTGACCTTTGCTATTGCTATGGTCTTCCTTATCCTTCAGTTTTTGTGGAAGTATGTGGATGACCTTATGGGGAAAGGTTTGGAATGGTATGTTGTTGCAGAATTGCTGTTCTATGCCTCAGCAAATCTGGTTCCTATGGCACTCCCACTAGCCATTCTGCTTAGTTCGATCATGGTATTTGGAAATCTTGGCGAAAGCAGCGAGCTCACGGCCATGCGGTCTGCAGGATTATCATTGATGCGCATTATGCGACCACTCATCATTTTTATCGCATTCATCAGTATCTCCGCTTTCTTTTTTGCCAACTACTTATGGCCTGTTGCAAACATGAAATTCAGGTCGCTCATTTTCGATATTCAAAACCAAAAACCTGCACTTACACTTACAGAAAGAAGATTTTACAATGATATCCCAGGTTTCAGTATCCGTGTAATGGAAAAAACCAAGGAGGGAAGTCATTTTAAGGATATTCTGATTTACGATCATTCCACCGGAAATGTAAATTTCAAGAGAGATATCTGGGCAGAGTCCGGAAACCTCGAAAAGATCAATGGAGGAAAGGGAATGTTGTTCCATCTTAACAATGGAAAAATCTATGAAGAAGTTCAGGGAAGAATGATGAAAGGGGGGATTTTTCCTTACCAGAAAATTCAATTTAAAAAAGCGAGTTTGTATTTCGATCTCAGTTCATTTCAATTGCAGCGAACAGATGTTCAGGTGTTTAATACGCACTATGAGATGATGAATATGGCGCAACTTGCCTCTGCAGAAGATTCGCTGAGAATGAATTTGTATGAAAAGCGCAAGGAAATGAGTGATAATTTCGCACGTCGTTTTCTCATTTTTCGTCCGGTCGGAAATTTTGACCCCACTCATCCGGTGGCAGTTCCAACATTAACATTGAATAAAGTAGCAAATCAAAAACCTATTCTGAAATCGGCCAACGATTCTATTCAACCTTCTTCAGTAAACCATTCCTTTGTTCCCTTTCGCGAACAACATGGGGAACAACGAACCCGTACTTTGGCAAGCGCTCAATCGATGGCAAGGAATTCTTTGGAATATATATTGGGACGAAAGGAAGAATTTACCGGAAGAGAAGAATTCATTCAGCGCCACCGTTTGGAATGGCACCGCAAACTGACATTGTCGGTGGCTTGTTTCATACTATTCTTTATTGGGGCGCCGTTGGGAGCAATTATTCGCAAAGGAGGACTAGGTACACCAATTGTTGCTTCTACGATTTTGTTTATTTTCTATTACATCCTTTCCATTTCCGGAGAAAAAATGGCGAAAGCCAATGTTTTGGATCCCTTTTGGGGAATGTGGATGAGCTCTTTTATTTTATTTCCGGTTGGACTTTACCTAACCTGGAAATCAAATAACGATTCTGCCTTGTTCGACAAAGACTTTTACCTCCGCTTATTCTGGATAAAACGATTAAGAAAATCGTAATTTTGCCTCTATGAAGATCCTTCAGTTATGCAATAAACCACCCAAGCCCGCCATCGACGGAGGTTGTATTGCAATGAATAATATTACGCAAGGATTGATTTCAGAAGGCCATCAGGTAAAAATTCTTACAATAGAAACGCAAAAACACCCCGCGCTTTTTGAAAAAATGTCGGCAGAATATATCGCCAACACTCAAATTGAAGCGGTTTACATTGATACTTCCATTAATCTGATTGATGCATTTTCTGCATTGGTTACCAGTGATTCGTACAACGTCAGCCGTTTTTTTTCTCCTGATTTTGACAGAAAACTGATTGAGGTTTTAACAAAAGACAATTACGACATCATCCACCTCGAGAGTTTATTTATGACTCCATATATCGCAACGATCAGACGATATACAAAATCGCCAGTGGTATTACGATCGCATAATCTGGAGTATATTATTTGGGAGCGACTTGCTGATGTATCGAAGAATAAAGCAAAAAAAGCGTACCTCAAACTACTCTCACGCCAGCTCAAAAAATACGAAACCGGAATCATTAATTCGGTAGATGGAATTGCAGCGATCAGCAATGAAGATGCCCGAAAGTATCTTGGATTAAAGTGCTTCAAACCCATAGTAAATATTCCGTTCGGAATCGATATTGAAAATTATCCAAAAGAATCAGAAAATATTGAACATCCAAGTTTGTTCCATATTGGTGCAATGGACTGGACTCCAAATTCTGAGGGAATAGAATGGTTTCTAAAAGAGGTTTGGCCTATTGTCAGAAAATCATATCCCAATCTGAAATTCCACCTCGCAGGTCGCAAAATGCCGGATGATCTGATGAACAATGCACCTGAGAATGTGATAGTGTATGGTGAAGTAAAAAGTGCAACCGCATTCATGAACAGCAAGTCCATTATGGTTGTCCCCTTGTTGACTGCCGGAGGAATGCGAGTAAAAATCATTGAAGCAATGGCCTTGGGAAAAGCTGTGATTTCAACACGAATTGGCGCAGAAGGAATTGATTGTAGAAAAGGAGAAAACATTTTAATTGCAAATTCGCCGGAAGAATTTTCGCAGGCCATTTCGCAGCTTATCGAAAACCAGCAACTTTTTACATCCATTGGCATTAATGCTCGTAAACTGGTTGAACAGCATTATGATAATCGTTTGTTAACACGTGATCTTTTGAATTTTTATCATAGTTTACGTCCTGCATGAGATTGTTCATCATTCTTTCCAGAGTACCCTGGCCTTTGGAAAAGGGCGATAAACTACGGGCATATTATCAGATTCGCGAACTATCGAGATATCATGATGTTTCGCTGTTTTGTTTGAGTGATACAGCCATAGATCCCAAGGCAAAAACAGAGTTGCTTCGCTATTGTAAAGAAGTTCATATTGAACGCATCAGACGACCCGGAATATTGTTCCGACTCGCAAAAGCTGTGTTTTCCAAACTTCCGTTTCAGGTCCATTATTTTTACAAACCTTCTTTAAAAAGTAAGGTGCATTCAATTATCCGTGAATTCAATGCAGAACACATTTACTGCCAACTTATCAGATGCAGTGAGTATGTAAAAAATATTCATCATATCCCGAAAACGCTTGACTACATGGACGCTTTTTCCAAAGGAGTTGAACGAAGAATTGCTTCTGCTCCATTTGGAATACGTTCAATATTTAAAACTGAAGCACGGAGACTGGTCGAATATGAAAATCTGATTTTTGATTATTTCGAAAACAAAACCATTATTACCGAACAGGATAAACGGTTTATTTATCACCCCGATCAGCAACACATTCATGTTATTCCCAATGGTGTAGATGTAACTCATTTTTCGCCAATGGAGCGAAAGAAAAAGTATGAAATTGTGTTTAATGGGAATATGAATTATCCTCCAAACATCGATTGCGTGGAGTACATCGCAAAGGAAATTCTGCCGCTTCTACCCCCCACTACCCGATTCCTCATTTCGGGTGCATCTCCTGCAGGGCAAGTTTTGGAACTTCGGGAAAATTCCCAAATAACAGTTAGTGGTTGGGTCGATGATCAAAGGGAATCTTATGCATCCGGAAAAGTTTTTTTGGCACCATTCAGGATTGGTACCGGATTGCAAAACAAGCTTCTTGAAGCAATGTCCATGGGTATTCCCTGTGTCACTTCAACACTCGCCAACAATGCACTGGGAGCCGAGCCGGGCAGACAAATTTTGATTGGGGATTCGCCGACAGAAATAGCAGATTTGGTAGCTAAACTTCTAAACGATAAGGACCGGGCTGCTGCAATTGCTGAGGAAGGCAAGTCATTTGTGCATTCGAGGTACAATTGGGAATCTTCCTGCCTGATTTTGAACAATCTTATTACTGGGAAATAAGCAAATAACTACAAACTATTCCCCAGTTCTTTCCCCGGAAAAGGTATATAAATCCTTACCTTTGCAGTCTAATTATTCAGTGTATGAATTACCAGTTGAACACGATAGAGGAAGCGATTGAAGATATTCGGAGCGGGAAGGTCGTGATTGTTGTTGATGATGAGGATCGGGAAAATGAAGGTGATTTTCTTACTGCAGCCAGAAATGCTACTCCGGAAGTCATCAATTTTATGGCTACCCATGGTAGAGGCTTGATTTGTGCTCCATTGGTGGAAACACGTTGTGATGAATTGGGACTTGCCTTAATGGTTCAAGCCAACAGTGCTGCATACGAAACCCCATTTACGGTATCTGTAGATTTGATTGGTCACGGTACTACCACTGGCATTTCTGCATCGGATCGCGCCAAGACCATACAAGCACTTATTGATCCGAACACCAAACCGGAAGAATTAGGAAAACCGGGACATATTTTCCCTCTACGCGCAAAGAAAGAAGGTGTTTTGCGCAGAGCAGGTCATACTGAAGCAGCTGTTGATCTTTCGCGCATGGCAGGATTCGAGCCGGCCGGTGTTATTGTTGAAATCATGAACGAAGACGGTTCCATGGCACGCCTTCCTGAATTGGTAAAAATTGCAGAACGTTTTCAATTGAAAATAATCTCTATTGAAGACCTTATTGCCTACCGTCTCCGAACCGAATCGATGATCGAACGCCAGATTGTTGTAGATCTCCCTACCGAATACGGACATTTTCAGTTGTATTCCTATACCCAGACCACCAACAATATGGATCACCTTGCATTGGTAAAAGGTACATGGGAAAAAGATGAAGCTATTTTGGTACGAGTGCATTCCAGTTGTATGACAGGAGATATTTTTGGAAGTTGCCGCTGCGATTGTGGTCCGCAATTGCACAAAGCGATGGAGATGATCGAAAAAGAAGGAAAAGGAGTAATTCTCTATATGAATCAGGAAGGTCGCGGAATTGGCCTTCTCAACAAACTCAAAGCCTATAAACTCCAGGAACAAGGAAGAGATACCGTTGAAGCGAACCTCGAATTAGGCTTTAAAATGGATGAACGCGATTATGGCATAGGAGCGCAAATCCTTCGCGATTTGGGCATCAGCAAGATGCGCTTAATGAGCAACAATCCGAAAAAACGGACCGGATTGGTGGGATATGGATTGGAAATCATTGAAAATGTAGCCATTGAAGTCGCTTCTAACCCACACAATGTCAATTACCTCAAAACCAAAAAAGAAAAAATGGGACACTCACTTAACCTCGACTGAAGTTAATCAGTGTTAAAAAGGCAACCCATCAACCATTATTACGTAATTTAGTCAAACACAAATTTCTCAAACTATGAAAAAGGTCCTATTTGCCGTTGCACTTTTCGCTTTTGCAGGTTCAGTTTCTGCTTATACTGTTAATGCATCTACTGAAACCAAAACTGAAAAATCGAAAGACGACAAGAAAAAGAAAAAAGACAAAAAAGCATGTTGCTCTAAAGACAACAGCACAAGTGCCACTACCAACGGTACAACCGGAGGTTCTGCTACAACCGGTACAACTACAACTTCTACCAGTGGTAAAAGTTGCTGCAGCAGCAAGTCAACCACAGGAGGAAGCTGCCAGGGTGGTGAAAAGAAAGAAGAGAAAAAAGCTGAATAATCAGCCTTTCATAAATGAAAAGTCCCGGAATTCCGGGACTTTTTTTTTGGATTATAGCAGTGATTTCAACTCAATGAGATCATGAATGGTATGCGATGCTACCGAGGGAATTTGTTTGTGATGAGGGTCGAAAAATACCGCATGCATTCCCACATCCACAGCGCCGGAAATATCGATGGAAGGTTCATCACCAATCATAACTGACCGCGGGGCAATAGAATTTGAAATTCCCATTGCATACCGAAAAATATCAGGATGAGGTTTCCGCACACCTGCCATCTCAGAGGTGACTACCTTTTTAAAATACTTATCGATTCCGCAATTTTTTATTTTTCGCCACTGCACTTCCTCAAAACCGTTGGTGATGATAATCATCGGGTATTTTTCATGCAGATATTCCAGTACCTCTTTTGCATTGGGAAAAAGGTTGGTTTTTTCCGGACTGATCTCAATATATCCTTTGGCAAATGATTCATGTATTTCCGGATTTTCTATTCCAAATTCAGACAAAGACTCACGAAAACGACCAATTCGTAATTCAGCTTTTTCCATTTCACCTTTACGGTACATTTCCCAATAAGTGTGATTGATCTCCTTGTACCGTTGTATAAATGATTTTACTTCATTGCCAAGAATTCCTTGAATGTTTGTCAGATCAATCAACTCAAGCAATGCCTCAGTAGAATTCGCTTCGAAATCCCACAATGTATGATCGAGGTCGAAAAAGACATTCGTTACTTCTCCTTTCATCAAAAAAGATAATTGATGAGATCGTTGACTTGTTTATTCAAAAATGTCAGGATAAATGCCCAACCAGTAGCGGAAATAAACATTGCCGTCAGGACTTTGGTTCTGTTTTTAAAAAAACGTGCTGCCAGAATACAACCTATTGGAATGGAAATGATACAGGGAGTAACAATTGCAATACCTACAATACCAAATCTGTTTTTTACCCGAATCATTCTTCTTCGGCCTTTTGTAAAAATCTTTTTTTCAGGTACTGTCTTGCCTTGAGAACGTAACAATTCTTCTTTTTTCAATCTTCGCTTTGCCGAAGCATCCATTAACCAATCTGCTCCCAAATAAAAAAACAGAATTCCGGTAACACCTCCAACAAGTGTAATGAGAACTGTTGTCATAGGTTGGAATCCGAGTCCCAGCGCAAGTGTTGGTGCAAGCAAAAATTTTACTGATGCGGTAAGAAAGACGAGAACTATATTGAGAATACTCATCAGATTTTCTCCCCAAAAGCAAGATCACCGGCATCACCTAATCCGGGAACGATGTAGGCTTGTGCGGTTAACTCTTCATCTACATCTCCAATCCAAATGGTGGTATTGTCCGGCATAAATCTTCGCACATATTCCACACCTTCTGCGCTGCCAATAACCGAAACAACATGAATATGACGGGGTACTCCTCGTTTGAGCATCGCTTTGTAAGCAGCCACCATCGAACGTCCTGTTGCCAGCATTGGGTCACAGATCACGAGGTCTTTTCCTTCGATAGATGGAGATGCCAGGTACTCCAATTGAATATCGAATGTGTCATCGGCATGGTGTTGCCGGTAGGCAGATATAAATGCATTTTCTGCACGATCAAAATAATTCAGAACACCCGTATGAAGCGGCAATCCTGCACGAAGAATCGTTGCGATTACAGGTTGCGATTTCAATACTTTACAATTTGCCATTCCCAGCGGAGTTTCTATTTCCTTCTCTGTGAACTCAAGATGTTTGGAAAGCTCATATGCTATAATTTCTCCAATGCGCTCCAGATTACGACGAAAACGAAGAGGATCTTTTTGAATATGTGCATCCCGGATCTCAGCTAAAAAAGATGAGAATACCGAATTCTGATGTGCGAGTGTGTGTACCTGAATCATGTTTTCGATTAAGAATGAACCAATGATTGTCCGATCAGTCTTTTCACTGCATCAACAGCTTTGTCAATATCGGATGTGCTTGTATATTTTGAGAATGAAAACCGGACATTGGTTCGTTTCGGATCAACATTCAGCGCTCCCAGCACATGAGAACCCTTGTTACTTCCCGACGAACATGCACTTCCACCGGAGGCTGCAATTCCTGCAATATCAAGTGAGAAAAGAAGCATTTCGCCATTGTCGGAAGCAGGAAAAGAAACATTCAAAACAGTATAGAGCGATTCTCCCTCGGCATCACCGTTAAAACTTACACCGGGAATTTCGCTTTTGAATCGTTCAATCATCCTTTTCTTAAGACCTGAAACATGTTCCCTATGTTTTTGCATGTCACGATGTGCAATTTCAAAAGCTTTTGCGAGACCGATGATACCGTACAAGTTTTCAGTTCCTCCGCGGTATCCACGCTCTTGCGCTCCACCTTGAATGAAAGGATGGGTTTTGAGGTTCTCACGCTTAAACAAAAATCCAGCGCCCTTTGGACCATGAAATTTATGTGCACCACAAGCGAGAAAATCTGCAGCGATCATTTTTGTGTCGATTGAGTAATGACCCATCGTCTGAACCGTATCGGAATGAAAAAGTGCATTATTCGCCTTGCACATATCCGCAACTTTTTGAATGGGAAGTAAATTCCCTATTTCATTGTTGGCATGCATCAGGCTAACTAAAGTTTTATCGTTGGTTTTTAGACTTTGCTCAATTTGAGTTAAGTCAAGATGTCCGTTTGAATTGGCGTCCAACCAGGTAACCCTGACGCCGTATTGTTTCTCAGCTTCTTCGATAGTGTGCAAAACGGCATGGTGTTCCAGGGGGCTGGAAACAATGTGGCGCACACCTAGATCAATAACAGAACGGATAATTGCCGTATTATCAGCTTCAGTGCCACCGGAGGTAAAAATAATTTCTCCGGGAGAAGCATTCAGCAAGTTGGCAATGGTTTTACGGGCAGTTTCAATTGCAGAACGTGTTTTACGCCCAAAATGGTGTGTTGATGAAGGATTTCCAAAATCATCCCGCATAAGCGGTAACATAGCATCCAGCACCTCAGGATCGAGGGCTGTAGTGGCGGCATTATCAAGGTAGATCCTTTCCATATTGCAAAAATAAGGAAAAACAAACGGTGCAGGTCGGTGAAGCCTTATATTTGGAGTCCAATTTTAACCCAAAAGAGATTATGTCGGCAACAGCGGATAAGAAACAGGACCTGGATTTCAATAAGAACGAGGATCAGATGAAACTTTTGATTTCGGGTTTGAACCGGAAACTTGATGTCATTCATCAGGGAGGAGGAACCAAGCGCATAGAGAAATTGCATGCAGAAGGGAAACTTACGGCCAGGGAGCGACTTGATTATTTGTTCGACAAGGACAGAGAAACACTGGAAATTGGAGAGTTTGCCGGCTATGAAATGTATGAAGAGCACGGAGGGTGTCCTGCGGGTGGTGTGGTTGTCAAGATTGGATATGTATCGGGCAAGCAATGTATTGTTGTTGCCAACGATGCTACTGTAAAAGCCGGTGCCTGGTTTCCCATTACCGGAAAGAAAAATCTGCGTGCCCAGGAAATCGCCATGGAGAATCGTTTACCCATAATCTACCTTGTAGATTCTGCAGGTGTATACCTACCAATGCAAGATGAAATTTTCCCCGATAAGGAACATTTCGGGAGAATTTTCCGCAACAATGCTGTTATGAGTTCCCAAGGTATACTGCAGATTGCCGCTGTAATGGGAAGCTGCGTTGCCGGAGGAGCCTATCTGCCCATTATGAGTGATGAAGCCATGATTGTTGACAAAACAGGAAGCATTTTCCTTGCAGGATCCTATTTGGTGAAAGCCGCTATTGGTGAGGATATCGATAATGAAACGCTGGGTGGTGCCAGTACACATTGTGAGATCAGTGGAGTTACCGATTACAAATGCAAGGATGATAAGGACTGCCTGAATCGTATCCGAAACATCATGAGTAAAGTTGGTGATTATGAAAAAGCTGGATTCAACCGTGAAAAACCGGCTGATCCTAAAAAAGATCCCAAGGAGATTTATGGCATTTTACCGGAATCGAGAAACAAGCCATATGATATGCGAGAGATCATTGCACGATTGGTGGATGATTCGGATTTTGAAGAATACAAAGAGCTTTACGGAAAAAGTATATTGTGCGGATTAGCCCGAATTGACGGCTGGGCTGTGGGTATTGTTGCTAATCAGCGAATGATTGTAAAAAGCAAGAAAGGAGAAATGCAGCAAGGTGGAGTCATTTACAGCGACAGCGCCGATAAGGCTGCACGATTTATCATGAATTGTAACCAGAAAAAAATTCCGTTGGTGTTTTTGCAGGACGTTACAGGTTTCATGGTAGGCTCACGATCTGAACAGGGTGGAATCATTAAGGACGGTGCCAAACTGGTAAACGCCATGAGTAATTCTGTTGTTCCCAAATTCACCATTGTGATCGGTAATTCATACGGTGCAGGAAATTATGCCATGTGCGGTAAAGCCTATGATCCGCGTCTGATTGCAGGCTGGCCAACAGCACAGGTGGCAGTTATGGGAGGTGCACAGGCAGCAAAGGTGCTTGTTCAGATTGAAGTTGCTTCTCTCAAGGCGAAAGGAGAACAAATCACACCGGAAAGGGAAAAAGAATTGTTCGATAAAATTAAAGACCGTTACGACAGGCAAACCACTCCGTTTTATGCGGCATCACGACTTTGGCTGGATGCCATTATCGATCCATTGGATACCCGCAAGTGGGTTTCGATGGGCATCGAGATGGCCAACCACTCCCCTATTACACGCCCTTATAATGTGGGAGTTATCCAGACCTGAAGAGCTTGTTCAAAACAAATTCGGGGATCATTGGTTATTGTATCAAACACAGGGCTAATTTTGCACTCATTCACAAACTAAAAAACAAAAAAATATGTCAGTACTTGTAGGAAGAAAAGCACCATCATTCAAAGCATCAGCCGTAGTTAACGGAAACCAGGTGGTGAATGATTTTTCTTTGGATCAGTTCCTTGGTAAGAAGCACGTTCTGTTCTTCTTCTACCCTAAGGATTTCACGTTCGTTTGTCCTACCGAGCTTCACGCTTTTCAGAACAAACTTGCAGAATTTGAAAAAAGAAATGTTGCAGTAGTTGCCTGTTCAACCGATACTGAAGAATCGCATTGGGGATGGCTTCAGATGAGCAAAGATCAGGGCGGAATTAAAGGTGTAACTTATCCGATAGTTGCGGATACTACCAAAACCATTTCTGATGATTTTGGAGTATTGGCAGGTGAATACGATTATGATGATGAAGGAAACCTCGTGGCATCCGGTCCAATGATCGCTTACCGCGGTTTATTCCTTATCGACAAATCAGGTACCGTTATGCACCAGCTGGTAAATATGTTCCCGCTCGGGCGTAACGTTGATGAGGCACTCCGAATGGTAGACGCTCTCCAGTTTTTCGAAGAAAACGGAGAAGTTTGTCCTGCCGACTGGCATAAAGGTGCTGAAGGAATGAAAGCCACGCATGATGGTGTTGCAAATTACCTTGCGAAACACTAATCTGTTCAAAACTTACAATGAAAAGACCGGTCATTTGATCGGTCTTTTTCATTTTTAACCCGGTTTAGGAAAAAGGAAAATGTAAATTTGCACCATGAACAACAACATGCTTGCGCTGTATTTAATTTATTCAACAGGATTGATTCTGATTGGCGCAGGTGTTTTCAACTGGGAATTGCTCACCCGTTCGAACGGTACTGAGTACATGAATAGTAAATTCGGAAGAAACAGTGGTCGTATTTTATTTGTAGTTCTTGGTCTTGGCATTCTAGCAATGGGATACTACGCCATGAGAACCGGAAAATTTGAAGGCACAATAGAATGAGACACGGTTATTGCCATATTCCTCTTGCGCCCTGTCGTGCTGATGCCTCCGATAAAAGTGAGATGGTTACTCAGCTCCTATTCGGAGAGCACTTTGAAGTGCTGGAAAAGCAGGAAAAATGGAGCAAGATTCGTATTGCCCAAGATGCATATGAATGTTGGATTGATAACAAGCAATACCTCACACTATTTGTTGACCAATTTGAAGAACTGCAGCGAAAAAAAATATTACGTACCTCAGAAAACATGGGTAGAATCATGCATCAGGGTAACGTTATGTTTGTCCCCATTGGTTCTGCACTTCCCTTTTTCGATAAAGGCACAATTAAAATAAGCAACCAGGAATACAGTTACAATGGTGCATATAATGGTCAGCAACACATTGCAGAAATTGCCCGTGTTTTTTTAAATGCACCCTATTTATGGGGTGGAAAAAGCAGCATGGGAATCGATTGTTCGGGCTTTACCCAGGTCGTCTTTTCCGTATGCGGAATTCAACTGCCCAGAGACGCTTACCAGCAGGCCGAAATTGGAGAGGTGGTTGATTTCATGGAGGAAGCCCAAGAAGGAGACCTTGCTTTTTTCGACAATGAAGAAGGAAGAATTATTCATGTAGGAATTATTCTGAACGATCAGCGCATCATTCATGCTTCCGGAAAAGTCCGCATCGATAAAATCGATCATGAAGGAATTTATAATGAGGATTCAAAAAGCTACACGCATAAGCTTAGACTCATAAAACGCGTTGGAAACTGACATTTTACCCTTTTTTTTTTCCAGCACAAGACATTATTTCATCTATTCCAAGCTTAAACACGCCATTATTTCCGCTTTTTTCGGGAAATGGCCATTGGTTTACTTCTTGATGCAGATTAATCTGTAAAAACAACAATCATGGATTTCAACAAATTCACCATCAAGTCGCAGGAGGCAGTGCAGCAGGCTCAGAATCTGGCAATGGAAAAACAAAACCAGCAAATTGAAGCAGGACACTTGCTAAAGGGAATTTTTCTCGTTGATGAAAACGTAACTCCCTACCTGCTGAAAAAACTCAACATTAACACGGTTAATCTTGAGAAAGCATTGGATCGCATCATTGACGGTTACCCTAAAGTGAGTGGCGGACAGGAATACCTTTCGCGCAACCTGAACAGTATAATTCAGAAAGCAATTGGTTTATTGAAAACATCCGGCGACGAATTTGTGTCGATAGAACACCTACTCCTCGCGATGTTATCTGTGAACGATACCGCTTCTCAATTGCTGAAGGATGCCGGAGTAACCGAAAAAGACCTTAATGCCGCCATTGCAGAACTACGAAAAGGAAGTAAAGTCACCAGCGCATCGCAGGAAGAAACCTACAATTCCTTAAACAAATACGCCAAGAATTTAAATGATCTTGCCAAAAACGGAAAATTAGATCCGGTTATTGGTCGCGATGACGAGATTCGCCGCGTATTGCAAATTCTTTCACGCAGAACGAAAAACAATCCAATTCTCATTGGAGAACCAGGTGTTGGTAAAACAGCTATTGCCGAAGGACTTGCTCACCGGATTGTTGATGGAGATGTACCTGAAAATTTAAAAAGCAAGGTCATTTATTCGCTCGACATGGGCGCATTAATTGCTGGTGCGAAGTACAAAGGAGAATTTGAAGAACGATTAAAATCGGTAGTAAAAGAAGTGATCAGTGCGGAAGGAGAAATTGTACTTTTCATTGATGAGATACATACTCTAGTTGGCGCAGGAGGCGGTGAAGGCGCAATGGATGCTGCAAATATTCTTAAACCGGCTTTGGCAAGAGGTGAATTGAGAGCAATTGGTGCAACTACGCTGAATGAATACCAGAAATATTTTGAAAAAGACAAGGCGCTTGAACGTCGGTTTCAGAAAGTACTTGTTGACGAGCCCGATTCTGAAGATGCGATTTCCATACTTCGCGGAATCAAGGAAAAGTATGAAGCGCATCATAAAGTGCTGATTAAAGATGAAGCAATCATATCAGCTGTGGAGCTTTCACAACGATATATTACAGATCGATTCCTTCCCGACAAAGCCATCGATTTGATTGATGAAGCAGCTTCCAAACTTCGAATGGAAATCAATTCCAAACCCGAGGAACTGGATGAACTGGATCGCAGAATCATGCAATTGGAAATTGAACGGGAAGCCATAAAGCGTGAAAACGATGAAAAGAAATTAGCAGCACTTAACCAAGAGCTTGCCAATCTCAATGATCAACGCGATCAGTTTATGGCCAAGTGGAAAGCAGAAAAAGATGTAGTTGATTCTATTCAGCAAATGAAAACCGGAATTGAGCAATTGAAACTGGAAGCAGATCAGGCTGAAAAAAACGGTGATTACGGTAAAGTTGCGGAGATAAGATACGGACGTGTTCAGGAATCGGAACGCAAGTTGGAAGAATTGAAAAAGCAATTGCTGGATCTGCAGGCGAATTCCAAAATGATAAAGGAAGAAGTTACCTCTGAAGAAATTGCAGAAGTGGTTTCCAAATGGACCGGAATTCCTGTTTCGAAGATGATCGAGAGCGAAAAGGAAAAGCTTTTACGACTCGAAGATGAACTTCACAAACGTGTAGTTGGTCAGGAAGAAGCGATCACTGCCGTTGCAGATGCCGTTCGAAGAAGTCGCGCAGGATTACAAGATCAGCGTCGCCCCATCGGATCCTTCATCTTCCTCGGAACAACCGGTGTTGGTAAAACAGAATTGGCGAAAGCGCTCAGTGAATTTTTATTCAACGATGAAAATGCGATGACTCGTATCGATATGAGCGAATACCAGGAACGTCATTCTGTATCACGACTTGTTGGAGCTCCTCCCGGATACGTGGGATACGATGAAGGTGGTCAATTAACCGAAGCTGTTCGTCGCAAACCATACAGTGTTGTATTGCTCGATGAAATAGAAAAAGCACATCCTGATGTATTCAACGTATTGCTTCAGGTTCTGGATGATGGAAGGTTAACCGACAATAAGGGAAGAATGGTGAATTTTAAAAACACGATCATCATCATGACATCCAACATTGGTTCGCATATCATACAGGAGAATTTCGATAAAATGGGTAAGAAAGATCCGGAAGAAGTGGCTGAAATCACCAAACGTGAAGTGTTTGAATTACTGAAACAAAGTGTGCGTCCGGAATTTCTCAACCGTATCGATGAAGTGATCATGTTTAAACCGCTGGACAAATCGGAAATCAGAAATATTGTAAAACTTCAATTGCTGCAGCTTGGAGAAACCTTAAAGAAAAACGATATCCGTCTGCACATTACGGAAGAAGCCGTTAAAATGATCAGCACATTAGGCTTTGATCCTCAATTCGGAGCAAGACCGGTAAAAAGGGTAATTCAGAAACAAGTTCTCAACGAACTTTCGAAAAGTCTGCTTGCCGGAAAAGTGAACCGCGAAGAAGTCATTGTGATGGATGCTATCGACAACAAGATTATATTCAGAAGGCCGATAAAAATAGAGGAAGAAACAACTGTGTAATCAGCTAATGATTCATCCGGATTCATAAAAATTTCGGATATTGACAGGCCCGGAGCGTAACACTACCGGGCCTTTTATATGCGCGAGAAAATATACAGAATCATTTTTTTTACCGATACACGTGCAGGTCGGAATTTCGATCTCCTTTTATTATACCTCATTCTGATCAACTTTTTAGTTGTGGTGATGGAAAGTGTACCTCACCTGGATGCACAATACGGAAATGAATTTTATCTTATAGAATGGTTCTTTACTGGATTATTTACACTTGAATATGTAATCAGAATACTTACCTCTCCTCAACCGTTTAAATATATTTTCAGCTTTTGGGGACTTATTGATTTGATCGCAATTATTCCCGGCTATCTGAGTGTTTTGGTAAGTGGATACCATTACCTGCAGGGAATCCGAATATTCAGACTCATCAGGGTTTTCCGTATTTTAAGGTTAACACGTTTTTCTGCAGAAGCAAGAACACTCACTGTGGCTATTCAGAACAGTGCTTATAAGATTGTGGTGTTTATGATGTTTATGATGGTGATTGTAATTATCCTCGGAACAATCATGTATGTTATTGAATCCGGAAATCCCGGATTCAGCAGTATTCCACAGGCAGTGTATTGGGCTATTGTAACCGTAACAACGGTTGGATTTGGCGATGTGGTTCCGGTTACTGTTTTGGGAAAAATACTTGCATCGCTAACCATGTTAATCGGTTATGTGATCATTGCTGTTCCAACCGGAATTACGGCGATGGAATTTCACAATGCGACCAAAACTGAGGAAGGGAAAAAAGAATGTGGACATTGTTCACGAACCAACAGAAAGGATGCCAGGTATTGTTACCATTGCGGAAATCAGTTTCCCGAATAACATCTCTCACATTTTATTCTGTCGTCGGTGGCGCTCTAAAATTTCGAGTTTGATTTTTTCTGCACGCTTTTGGTATTCCTCCCGTTCGAACAACAAATACAACATCAAATAATCTTCGGAGGCTCCAACAAGATCAAAGGCTTTCTCCTTTATTTCGGCACGATGTCTTAAGTTTTCTTCTGAATATTCGCTTTTCAAATGAATATCCGCAACACCGATTTCAAGGTGCATTCTGCGTTTAAAATTTAGAATGTATTGTCCAATGAGCTTTGCATTCGGATCTGGTTTTCCCTTTTCTTCGAAACGACGTAAATGAAATTGCCCCTCCGGAAAATCGCCCAACAAAAGGTAAACGTAACTTAATTTTAGCTCGGTTAACAAGTCATCTGGACAAGCATTACTGTAAACCAGTAAATCATTTAAAGCTTCTTTGTCGTTGTGCAATAACAAATGAAGGTCTGCTCTTTCCGCAAAGGCTTTAAGTTGTTCCGGATCTTCGTGAATGACCTGATTATAGTCGGCCAAAGCCTTTTCAATTTCCCCAAGTGAGGTGTAAAACCGCGCTCTGTTCAAAAAATGTCCGGCACCCGGTAATTCAAGCAATGAGTCCTGTAAAGCGATGAGCTTCTTTTTATTGGCTGGATCATCCGCTTTTAGTTTTCCGGGCCAGGAGGTTCTGTTCCACGACCATCCCCATAGTCCTGAACGCAAAAGATCAGGAATAACAAACATTGGACGCAGAGAGGAATTCATTGATCAAAAATACAATTCCTTCCCTTAAGGTCCATCGTCATTGCATGTTCCTTTTTCCTATCTTCACAAAAAAAGAAGTATGGAATTCAAAGGAAAAACAGTTCTCATCAGTGGTGGTAGTCGTGGTATCGGAAAAGCAATTGCCTTGCATTTGGGAAAATCAGGAGCCAACGTTGTTATCGCTGCCAAAACCGCAGAGCCACACCCAAAACTTGAAGGAACTATTTATTCTGCAGCCGAAGATATCATTAAAGCAGGTGGTCAGGCGCATGCCGTCATGTGTGATATCCGCGAAGAAGATCAAGTTATTAATGCCGTTGAAGAAACTGTAAAAACGTTTGGAGGTATTGATATCGTGATCAATAATGCTTCTGCCATTAACCTTTCTCCTACGTCAACATTGCAAATGAAAACGTATGATCTGATGATGGACATCAACGTTAGAGGTACTTTCCTGTTTACAAAAACTGCGCTTCCACATTTGAAGAATTCAACTCATCCACATATCCTCACCCTCTCTCCCCCACTCAATCTTGATCCAAAATGGTTTTCCAAGCACGTTGCTTATACCATGTCAAAATACGGGATGAGTATGGCTGCTCTCGGATTCAGTGAAGAATACAAAAAATTTGGCATTGCATCCAATTCACTGTGGCCAAGGACAACCATTGCCACTGCTGCAATTATGAATATTGTTGGGGGTGAACAAATGATGAAAATGTCGCGTCACCCCGAAATCATGGCAGAAGCTGCTCATGAAATCTTACTTCGCGATCCGAAAGTTTTCACTGGTAACTTTTGTATCGATGAGGATATTTTAAAGGAGAAAGGTATCAGCAATTTCGATCAGTACCGCGTCGATCCGAACACACCGCTTATGACAGATCTGTTTCTGGATTAATAAAACCGGCCAATCTTATTCAGACATCGACAACTGCTCACTGTTCTCCCCATCAAGGCATCCACCTGTAGTGTCCGGTTATTTTTGCTTCAAATAAAAAATCTTCCTTTTTCGGACCACAACAGATATTATGCACAATGTAATACCTGTCGGTACCCGGAACTTTTTCATCTACAACTAAACCAACATGTCCGGTTGCCACTGCCCAAAAAACAATGTCTCCCGGTTCGTAATCCGCTCCCTTATCGGTAATTGGTTTTCCCGCCTTTTTGCGCACAAGAAAGGTTTCCATATTAGGTGTACGGCGGTGGTCGATATTGGTATCCAGCTTATCTGTTTTCCTTCTTTTGTTGTATTCGGAATGGGCAATTTTCATATCCTCATGGATCAATTTCTGTAAATCGATACCGATGGATCGGTAAGCCCTGATGATTACGTCCGTACAAACCCCCAAATGTTCAGGCACATCACCATTGGGATAGGGAATGCTTTTGTACGAAGGATCATAGGTCACCTCTTTTAATGTCTGATTTTTTGCATGCTGAATAATCGTCTTAAACTTTTCTTCTTTGGAAGGAAGCAAAAACAGATACAACAGAAGGAGTGATTTCATAAAAAAGTATTTGCAGGGTTCTACGTATGATTTACATTTGGGTTATGTCCGTTCGAGTGGTAATTCCGTTATTTTTCATGCTCCTGGTGAATTCCGTTGCGGGACAATCCCTGGGTGTGGATTTATTAAGCAAAATACATACCATGGAACCCCGTAGATCTGACAATTTCTACAAATGGACATCCCATAGTGTATATCCGGTTTCGTTAGGACTTCCTGCATCCATGCTGATCAGAGGCTATTCCTCCAACAACGAAGAACTCATAAAAGCGGGCTGGGTACAAACCGGTTCGCTGTTGCTTTGTACCGGATTGAGTCAAGGTCTGAAAATAGGCATCCGTCGTGAACGCCCCTATAAAGCACATCCCGGGCTGTTCAGGGCAAAATTAAAAACCGGACCATTCAGTTTCCCTTCCGGCCATTCAGCCACTGCCTTTGCAAGCGCTACAAGTCTCTGTTTGGCTTATCCCCGTTGGTATGTAATTGCACCATCCATGCTTTGGGCGGGAACAGTAGCCTGGTCGAGAATGCATTTGGGCGTACATTATGCGGGGGATGTCCTGGGTGGACTGGTAATTGGCGTGGGTTCATCGTTGATCATGTGGGGAATCGGGAAAGCGACAGACTAAACATTTTTTTACGATATTCGTAGACATCCAACAAAACCAATCAAAATGAGCAAAACATTCGGAATTGTAGCAGGAACCATCGTTGTGATCCTTGCACTGTTAATGATCCTTCAATTATGGGGCGTTATTCATATTGGATTCCTCAGCTTTATTAAAAGTGGCGCAACACTACTTATCCTTCTCGGAGCCTTGATTGCTCTGTTTGTTATTTACGGCATGTTCATTTGGAAAGGGAGCGACCTTTCATTGCGCGAACAAAGAGAATTAGCCAAAAAGAATCAAAGCCAATCCAACGATGTTCAGTCAGGCAGAAGTTCTGATCAATAAAAATAAAAGCTAAAACAAAAAAGCCCCAGCGATTCGCAGGGGCTTTTTTTGTTGGAAGAATTATTACTTCTTCTCTTTATTCCGATAAAACTCGATCAGTTTTTCGATCTGGTCAGCATCAATTTGCTTTGCAAGGATCTTCTTGTCCTTATCTAAAAGAAATACTTTAGGAGTACTGTAAATATCAAAAGCCGTGCGGTAGTTCAGGGATTTTAAATCTGTATACCCTTTGCCCAACCATTCTTTGGCCAGCTCCTGATTGGAATAGACCTCTTCAGGAATTGCTACATTAATAAAGTTCATTTTGTTATCGCGAATAAACTTGAACCATTTATCGTTGCGATCGGAGCTTACTGCCCAAATTTCAACTCCCTGTGCCTTCAGTTTCGCATACATTTCTGCGAATTTTGGCATTTCTTTTTTACAATGACCACATTCCGGATCCCAGAAAATCAAAATGGTAAACTGAGCCTTAACATCGTAGAGACGCTGCCATTTCATTGTAGTATCCGGCATGGAAAGCGGGTGTACGGCAACATTGCAAAGAATGGGTGCAAGTTCTTCTGCACGATCGATCACTTTTTTCACCTTATCTTCTTCCAGCCAGAATGCTTTTCCTGTTTTGTAATATTTAAATGCCAGATGCACAAAGGCAGCATCCATACACATTTGCTTGCTCGACTCAAATGTATAAGTGAGGTAATGAACAGTGTACTTAAACATGTCTTTATTATCGAGCATTTTCGAAATCAAACGATCGGCCTCCACAATCATTGTATCGGGGACCTGAGCAATCATGTTTTTAAAATAGCTTTCCAGTCGGTTATGATAGAACGGGCAACGCACTAATCGCGGATCCGAGAAATCGAGGTGATCCCAATAATGTGCTTTCGCATATTTATAGGCGAACAAAGAATCTTTTAACGAACCATCAGCATTTTTTGGCGGTTCAGGAATTTCAGGATCGGTTGAAAGGCGAATGATTTTTGCAGTAAGCGAAGTTGGGTTATCCTTAAACATTGCAGCCTGGTGATCCTTAACTTTCTTATCGACCTGTGCCAGTTTTGCCTTAGCGTCTTCGAATTCCTTACTTTTTGAATCGGCTGTTTTCATTTTTTCACGATGCGGTTCTGACTCCAGGCGGCGGGCATTGATGAACTGAATGTAATCGTAAAACAGCTTGTTCTCCTTTGATTTTACCACAACCATTTTCCCGTTTAGATCGGAAGTATCGGTATTCATTTCAACCGGCTCATTGTTCAGCACAATTTCAAAATAGCGGGTACCGGGAATTACCACGGCATAAACTCCGGGTTCATAAGTTTTCTTCTTTCCAAAAATAACGGTCCCTGTTTTATCGGCTCTGGATGTATCGCTGTAGTACAACTTATTTCCGAAATAATAAGCCAGATGTACTGTAGTGTCCTTAATTCCGTTGATGCGAAATTTAAGGAGTGGATTCTGTGCTTTAAGAGAAAAACCGGAGGTGGTAATCAGTGCCAGCAGAAAAAGTAACTTTTTCATTTTCATATCACGATGTTTTACAGTTCGAATTTAAAGGATGAAACGATGTTATACTACCCTTTAACAAATCATTAACCCTAACCCTGCAAGTTCTTTGCCAATCGGCGAAGGTTTATACGAATGCTCCAGGCATTGATGGCAGTATAAACAAGAATCAGTCCAAAAGCTGCCAACCAGACGTAAAGCGAGATCCCCGGTTGTGTGCTCAATTCGTATTCTTTAAGGTATTTTAACAATTCTATTTCAGCCAGGTACAACAATCCTATGGCACTTAAAAATATTATTGCCAGCCAAATCATAACATATCCCAGATAGTGGTTTGCCAGTTTGGTATGATCGTACCCCATAAGTAAAAGAACCCTGAGCTCGTAATTGACCCTGCTGATCAGGATCTGACCGTATTGGATAAATGTGAGAATGGAGAGTACGACAATTACTCCCCCAATAAAAAGAAAGAGAACCAATACCACCAGAAGAATAGTTTTAACCCTGCTTCCTTTCAGATTTTCCTGATTGGTATCGTAACCCTTTTCCTCCATCATGCGGGCAATTCCCGGGTGGGAAAGATCGGTAACTGCCAGAATAAGGCGCGAAGGTGAAGTTGGTTGGCGTGTTTGAAAATTGAGATTGGAATACCGCAGAAAATCAAGCGGTACAAGAATGGTATTGATACGATCAGAGAAACCAACAATTTTACCGTTAAAGAAAACATCTGAATTTCCTCTGATTCTGATTTTAAGTGTCAATAATTTGAAAGCTTTTTCGGTTAATGGTGGTAAACCCTGACTTGGACCGAACCCAAAATTAAACGCATCGAGGTAAGCAGCCGGCAAAATAACCGGGACTCTTTCATCACCTTCTTTCCATTGCCAATCGCCTGTTACCACATCCAAAAAACGATCCGGCACAGCTTCGAAATAAGCTTCGGTATATATCTCTCTTGAACCCGGTAAACCTGTAATGGCAGCAAAGACCTGGAACCTTGATGATTCAAAAACACCTACTTCCTCAACAAAGTTCATATGACGGATATCGTCAATTTCATTCGTTCCAAAACCAAGGCTTTCAGGATTAAAACTATCAAGTGTAGTTACCTGTTTTTGTATTACCAGATAATCGGAACCAAGAAGATCTTCCCTCGCGTTGAGGGCCGCAGAAAGATCAAGATAAACCTGAATACTAAACAACAGCATAAATACCCCCGCAAGCGCTCCCAGCATCGCAACAATGAGTTGCAAAGGACGCTGACTTTTGAGGAGGACTTTGCGCATCATGGTTTATAATCGGTGTTGTTGGTTGAACTTCATGTTGTAATCCAATCCCAATGAAACCATGAGAATATTAGCTCCCTTTTTTCGGGTTTGTTCAACGATCAATTCGGAGGCTAATCGGATATTTTCTTCATCGATATGACTGAATGGCTCATCCAGCATTAACAACTCATAAGGCTGCAAAAGTGAACGCACAATGGAAACCCGTTGTTGCTGACCGATCGAAAGTGTACCTGCCTTTTGTTTCCATTTTTCCTGTAGTCCAAGCCGGGAAAGCATATCGCGAATATCATTCTCACGATACATTTTTTTCAGATTGTTTTTCAGATTAAGATTATCCTCAACTGTTAGGGTTGGAATTAATCGCATATCCTGCATTACAATGGAGATTCTCTCTCTTCGTATTAGAGCCCATTCGGCAATAGAAATGGTTTTTACCTCCTTATTATCCATCAGAATTGATCCCTGATAATCATTTCGCATTCCAAATAAAAAAGAAAGTAAAGAGGTTTTGCCGGTACCTGAAGGAGCAAGAATGAGGTGATCATTTCCTGATTCCAGTATCGCACTTCGCTTCCACAGACTTTCCGGTGAAAAGGACTCATCCCGCATGGGAAGAGGTAAAGCCTGATTTAGTTCAATGTGCAAATTGGAGGATTTGGTTAATGTCGAATGAATTGTCGGGTAATACTACCATAGGAAGTATTAACTCTGGCAAAATAAAACCCCGCAGGCAATTGATTTACCGTAAGAGAAACGAATCCGGAAGAATTGCTTTCTGTGCTCATCAGCAGTTTTCCTGCTGCATCATAAATGAAAACCGACTCAATTCCGGCAGTCGACTGAATTGAAAGCAAGTCGGAAACAGGATTGGGAAAAAGCTTCACCTGCGGATCCGTAATTTCCTCTACTGACAATTGCAAATCGGCGAAGACTTTAAAATTATCGAGACAAAGAATGAATTTATCATTCGAAGAATGGTGAATAGCAAGGTAAACGGTTTGCCCTGCAAAGGCATCCAGATCGATGCTGGCATTCACCCAATTTGGGTTAGCGAGATTCGTTGAAAAGAGCGTATCAGAAAAATCTACCCATGCCGTACCTGTTGTGGAAAGAAGCACTTCAAATGCTTCCGGGTAGGAAGGGTCTTTGCTTTTGTATTGAAACTGAAAGAGATTTCCATTTGCCTGCAAGGTAAGCGCCGGCAAAACCAAATAATTGCTTGCCTGACAGGCCGGCTGAAACCAGGAAGTTGCAACCAGAATACTATCCCCACCGGTAAGGGTATCGTAGTCGATATGAGTTTTGAATGCATCTCCTGTAATAAGATTCACAGCAGGTGCCGGAGTACAGGCATCCTCATCGCTGTTGATCCACCCGGCTGGAAATCCGGAATTAAAATTTTCGTTCAGCAAGCTGATGATTTGCGATTGGACAGGCAGCTGAACAACAGCCAGTAAAAAAAGGGTCAGAAAAATGCGGTGTCTCATGGGTAACAAAAGTAAGAAAATCAACGCAAAAGCCCTTGAAATATTGCAGAATGCGACACGAATGGGGTAAATATTTACCTTTATCCTAATGAGAGAGCATTTAGAAACCGATAAGGAATTCGAAGAAGAGTTCATGAAATTGCAGATTGAGCTCGTAAAACTTCAAAAATGGATGATTCGCAAGCGGAAAAGGCTGATTATCCTATTTGAGGGCCGTGATACTGCCGGAAAGGGAGGAGCAATCTATTGGTTTTCGCGATTCCTGAATCCGCGCCATTTCAGGATCGTTGCATTACCAAAACCCACCAAGCTTGAAAAGGGACAATGGTATTTTCAGCGTTACGCAGCCCATTTACCAAATGCCGGTGAAATGGTGTTTTTCGACCGTAGCTGGTACAACCGTGCTGTTGTAGAACCCGTGATGGATTTTTGCACGACACAACAATATGATCTCTTTATGAAACAGGTTGTGCAATTCGAACATATGCTTGTTGAAGCACGTACGACCATTATAAAATTCTGGTTCTCCATTGATATTGAAGTACAAAAAAAACGCCTTCAGAATCGCGTGAGCAATCCCTTAAAAACTTGGAAACTCAGCACTGTGGATATTGAAGCACAGCGAAAATGGCATGAGTTTACCCGATACAAGGAAATCATGTTTGAAAAAACGCATCGTGACAGTAGTCCATGGGTAATCATAAACGGGAATCACAAACCCAAAGCGAGAATGGAAGCTATTCGCTACGTGATTTCATTGTTTGAATACGACGACAAAGACAAAAGCATCAACTTTAAGTGCGACCCCAACTGGCTGGCGATCTACGACGGCAATCCGAATCCATTTACCCTACCCGGACAAACAAGTGATGGCGATGACGACCTTTGAGATTTCTGAAATTAAAGGTGCAGCAAAAATGCTTGAACAGTTGCATTTGCTTCAGCAACTTACCAAAGAGCTTACCCATGAATCGTCTGAAACGATGCTTGGTGAAATGATTGAAAAGGGATATCGGATGATCGGTATTTTTGAAAATCAGCAATGCGTTGGAATTTCCGGAATTTGGATTGGAACAAAATTATATTCCGGCAAATACCTGGAAATCGACAATTTTGTGATCGATAAAAATACCCGTTCGAAGGGTGCAGGAAAGATACTGGTAAACTACATTGAACAAATTGCAATCGAAAACAAGTGCAAATGCATAATGCTCGATGCCTATACCTCCAACAATGCCGCCCACAAATTCTACCTCCGAGAAGGATTTTTAATTCGGGGATTTCACTTTATTAAAGAAATGTGAACGGTGATCAGTGATCCCGACTCAATTGGTCGGGACAGGCCGGTAAATGATCATAAATTTACTCTTAACTGATAACTGATAACTCTTAACTAATAACTGATAACCAACAATCAAAATGAAATCACTTCTTCTACTTCACGGTGCAATCGGATCGGCTGAGCAAATGCAACCTTTAGCGGATGAACTTAATAAACAATTTGATGTCCACCCATTCAATTTTTCAGGTCATGGTGGATTGTCTACTGATGTTGATTTTTCAATTGAACAATTTGCAGCAGATTTAGAAAATTACATTTTAGAAAATAATCTACATCCGGTAAATGTACTGGGTTATTCGATGGGTGGATATGTTGCACTATTTCTTGCAGCAAAACAACCGCAACTATTTTCTTCAATTATGACACATGGAACCAAATTCAAATGGACTCCCGAGATTGCTGAGAAGGAATCGAAAATGCTCAATGCCGAAAAAATTGAAGAAAAAATTCCTGCATTTGCGAATGCATTGAAACAAAGACATCATCCTGCAGACTGGAAAATTGTTCTGGAGAAAACAGCAACAATGATGAAAAAAATGGGCGATACCCCTCCCCTGTCCGACGACCTTCTTTTGAAGCTCAATATCCCGGTAAGAATCTCGATTGGTGACCGTGATGAAATGGTGACTTTGGAGGAAACCTCCCATGTTTACAAAACGCTACCCAATGCAAGTATGCAAGTACTTCCGAATACCAAACATCCGGTTGAAAAAATAAATCCTGCTCTCATTGTCAAAGCCTCTCTGGAATTTTTCCAATGAATAAAAATTCAATGTGAAATATGAATTTTAATACATCAATCTTGTACTAGTTTTTCTTAAAATAGAGTTTACACTTTCCTTTGGCACAATTAAATTTTAAAATAATCGGCGATCCGGATGCAAAAGAAATTGTGCTGGTCTTTCTCCATGATGCGATTGGATCTGTTAGTCAATGGCGCAATTTCCCTGAGAGTGTTTGCAACAAACTTTCCCTCCCGGGTATAGTGTACGATCGGAAAGGTCATGGGAAATCTCCATCGTTGGAAGGTATTCGAAATGTGGATTACATGCACAGGTATGCATGGGAGGAATTGCCTGAATTTATAAATCAAACTGCGCCTGATAAAAAACTAATTCTGATTGGTCACAGTGATGGCGGATCCATTGCATTGTTGTTTGCAGCCAAATTCCCCGAAAAAACATTGGGAATAATCACTATGGCAGCACATGTCCTGGTGGAGGAAATCACATTGAATGGAATCCGGGAAACGGCAAAAAAATTTGAAACGGGCGAATGGATGGAAAAACTCAGGAAACATCACGGAGAAAATACAAAAACCATTTTTGAAGCCTGGTGGAAAACATGGACATCACCGGAATTCAAAGATTGGAACATCAGAGAGCATTTGGCTAACATAACATGCCCTGTTTTTGCAATTCAGGGTGTTGACGACAATTACGGCACAGAAGATCAGGTAGACCGGATTCTTTATGCTATAGAAGCTTATGGGGAAAAATGGATGATTGACGAATCTTGTGGACATGCTCCATGGAAATCTCATAGTGAAGAACTTATTGATAGAATAAATACATTTATCATCGATCGTGTTTTGCCTGTGGGATACCAGTAAAAAGTAAAAATTTAGTTTCCTCAACTTATTAGCGATTTCTTTGTTTTAATCTTGTGTTAATGAAAGAGCATCATCTCATCATACCAAAAACTGCACGCTATTTCCAGAATGGAGAACTGAATCAATCAACTTCAGAGGTATGGATTGTATGTCACGGGTACGGACAATTGGCAAATTTCTTTCTCAGAAAGTTCGATCTGTTGAACTCAAATACCACTTGCATCATTGCACCGGAAGGTTTACACCGTTATTATCTGGAGGGTAGCGCAGGAAGAGTTGGTGCAAGCTGGATGACAAAGGAAGACCGGTTAACAGACATTAAAGATTATATCAACTATCTTGACCTTTTAGCTGAAAAAGTTAAGCAGGCAGCACCCAAATCCAAATTGTATGTACTGGGGTTTTCACAAGGTTGTGCCACAGTATCCAGATGGGTTAATCAGGGCAAAACCCTACCGGACGCCTTAATTTTATATGCAGGAGTGTTTCCTCCCGACCTCGATTTTTCAATAGAAGGTTCGGCCTTGCGGAACACTAAAGTCATATTAACCAACGGAAATAGGGATGAATACCTGAAAGAAGGTGACATTAACCACCAATTAAGTATCATGGAACAAAATGGAATCCAGCCCGAATTCATTCCTTTTGAAGGTAGTCATCAGATTTACCCCGAAGTTCTTGACCTGATACGAAAAAAGTTATCCTGAAATTAGCTATATTGGATCGCCATGAAACCTAAAGTCCTGCTGCTGCTTCTTTTTCTTTTGTTTCGTCTGTCCTCTTCAGGCGTGGCCATTCCATTGATCCTGCTTAATGAGAATACACTTGGAAAATCGATTTGCAATCAAAGTGTTTTTCTGGAAGATGCAAATAAAGAATATTCCATTGAACGTATTCTTACCGACTCAAGCTTGCAATTCAATACTGCAAAAAACGGGACAGAAAATCTGAATTTCACAAAATCCGGATTCTGGTTTAGGTTTAAAGTCAGGAACGAATTGCCAAAAGATATTTCATTCCTGATTGAAACGGCAAGACCCGTAACGAATAAGGTGCTTCTTTATCAGGTATACGGAACGAATGTGATTCGCAAATGGGAAAGTGGTGATAATATCCCCTACGAAAGAAGAGCCATCAATCACCGCAAAATCTTGTTTCCTATTCAACTTAACGACAATAATGAGCGTGAATATGTGATTTACATTGAAAGTGACGGTGAAGTTGTAACCATGCCACTCATTTTCTGGAAGCCGCAGCAATTCATGGAATACGATTATAAATTCCAATTGCTGAATGGAATTTTCTACGGGGTACTTCTATTTGTTGCAATTATTTATTTCTTCTTCTACATCGCATTGAAGGAAAGTTCATTCCTCTATTATGTTATTTACGTCCTATTCATGGCATCCCTCCAGTTTTCATTGGACGGAATGAGTTACCAGTTTTTGTTTCCGAACAGTCCGTATTGGGCAGACCACTTTGTTCTTTTTTCTGCAGGAGGTGGCGTTTTGTTTGTCCTTTTATTTGGAAACAGCTTTCTAAAACTTTGGGATACCGCTCCCCGAATCTTTAAAATTTATAAAGTCATCATTCCAATTATTGCAGCAATTATTGCCTTTTCCATATTTCCCGGTCCGCTCTACCATTTAGCATATCCTCTGGTAAATGCCGGAACTTTGATCTCTCTGTTATTGACATTGTACACCATTTTCTACTTAAAGCTAAGCGGACAGAAAGTAGATTGGTTTTTCATGACTGCATTTACCTTTTTAATTGTTTCTGTTTTCTTTTTCATCATGGGGCAGTTCAATTTTATTGAAAACCGTGAATTCACAGAAGGAATTTTAAAAGCAGGCAGCGGAATGGAAGTAATATTCCTTTCCTTATCACTAGCAGGAAAGTACAGAGAGTTGCAGGAAAGTAAAGAACAGGCACAAAAAGAATTGCTGGTACAACTTGAGGAAAAGAATCAGTTTGCAGCTGAAATAAATATTCGTCTGGAAAAACAAGTAAAAGAAAGGACGCATGAAATTGAAATGCAAAAGGAAACGCTGGAAGAGAAAAACAAAGAGATTCTGGATTCCATCAATTATGCCAAACGAATTCAATATGCCATTCTTCCACCGGATGATTTGGTAAAAGAGACTCTACCGGATTCATTTATTTTATACCGACCTAAGGATATTGTAAGTGGCGATTTCTATTTTGTGTATCCTGTTACCACTTCAGAAAATCCTCCACGAAAATTATCGCTTTTTGCTGCAGTTGATTGTACAGGGCACGGGGTTCCGGGCGCCTTTATGTCGATTTTGGGTAACAATATCCTGAAAGCCACATTAACTGAAAAGGAAGTCAACTCTCCTGCTGATGCTTTAAATTATCTGAACAGAAATATTATTTCCTCTCTATCGCAATCCAAACAAGATGTAGCTATTCGCGATGGAATGGACATCGCCTTATGTGCCTTGGAAAGCAGTAGTGGCACTCTTCATTATGCAGGAGCGAACAATCCCGTTTGGGTTGTTTCCAAAAGATCCGGTGCTGTTGAATGTATTGAACTGAATCCGGATAAACAACCAATTGGTAATTACGGAAACAATTCTCCATTTACCAACCATTCCATGAAAGTTGAAAAAGGAGATATGATCTACGTCTTTACCGATGGCTACGCCGATCAGTTTGGCGGACCAAAAGGAAAGAAATTTAAATACAGTCAACTGAAAGAATTACTACTGAGTATTTATTCCCTCCCCTGTCCGAAGCAGCGGGAAATTTTGGAACAAACGTTTACTTCCTGGAAAGGAAACCTCGAGCAATTGGATGATGTTTGTTTAATTGGTGTCAGAGTATAAAATGTGTAATGCAACAATTTAGCTTCGCATTTTACCTTTTATACATTCAGATTTGCAACATCCTAACAACAGCCTCCCCCATCATAAAACCAGGTTGATTCGGAAACAAAAATATCTTTCCTTTTCAAATCACTCAAAGCGCCAGCAGTTTTATCACATACCGCAAGAGGTTGGTTTTGCATCAACACATGACCTTTTCCGTCATCAAAAAATTCATCCTTCCCAAAATAAATGGCCGATTTTCCTGTAAAAACACAAGGCCCATCCGCTGGCATTGGATCTTTGATTGCACATACTTCAACACTCTCAATGTAAATCTGCTTATCCGTAGAATAATGCATCGGATCAAGGATTCGGTATGGACGTTTGGCTCTGATTTCAACGGTTCCAAATCCAACTGAAGTAATCAATCGGATATATTCTTGCAAAGGGATGACACCGCTAAGACATGCAGCTCTGAGTTTTTCATCGTTTCGTAATGCATCAGGAATAACATCTTCACTGATCGGATCACTCATTACCAATCGTCCGTTCGGTTTCAATACCCTGTACATTTCCTGCAAAGCCAACTTCAGATCATCGATCTTAAAAATATTGAACAAGCAATTCTGTGAGGCCACATCAACGGAATTATCTGCTACCGGTAAGTGCAATGCGTCACCTTTTCGCAAATCAACGAAATCAGACTTAAACCATGGATTCAATTGTTCAGCCTCCACAAAATTCTTTCCCGAAGCATCCAGCATTTCATCCACCACATCAATTCCAATGACTCCGTTTTTTTTCCGGCTGAAATATGCAAACTGAAGTAACTCCATTCCGCCACCAACGCCAACATACAGGACAGTTGGCGACCCGGAAAGATCACGAGGGTGAACAGTACTTCCGCATCCGTAATTCATTTGTTGCATGATCACAGGAATATCCAATTCAGGAAGTTTCCAAATGGGAGTAGTGGTACAACAAAGTCCAACATCGGGAGTAAGTGCTGCCTGCTTGTAAAAATCTTTCGTGGTATCGTGGTAAGACATCGTTCAGTGTTCAAATTAAAATACAAATGATCTGTAGAAGTTTAGTGCATTCAATCAATACTTACAATTCTGCAATTAAAGCACTAAACAAAGTACTAAGTTTCACTTCAGCTTTTCCGGCCACTTCAATTATTTCAGCAATATTGACCGGTTGAAGATGATCAGGATCACACTCATCCGTAATCACCGAAATAGCCGCAACCCTCATGGATTGATGACGGGCAACTATTACTTCCGGGACTGTACTCATACCAACTGCATCCGCACCAATACGGTGTAAAAAGCGGTATTCTGCTGCAGTTTCAAGGTTGGGACCGGGAACTGAAACATAAATTCCCTCAACAACTTTTATGTTCTCCCTTATTGCAATTTCCAACAAACGTTTTCTCAGATCTTTATCGTAAGCTTCGCTCATATCCGGAAAACGAGGACCAAAATCATCAAGGTTTTTTCCTATTAAGGGATTATCCGGCTGAAGGTTGATATGATCCGCGACAACCATCAAATCACCTTTGCGAAATTCCAAATTCATTCCACCAGCCGCATTTGAAATTAAGAGGGTTTCAATTCCCAATAACTTCATCACCCGAATAGGAAAAGTAATCTGTTTCATTGAATAGCCTTCGTAGGCATGAAACCGACCGTTCATGGCCAATACCTGCTTCCCGTTGATCTTTCCGAAAATCAATTTTCCGGAATGAAATTCCACCGTGCTCACAGGAAAACCAGGTATGGACTCGTAAGGAATTTCTTTTTCGATCTCAATTTTTGTAATCAAATTTCCCAATCCGGTACCAAGCACAATTCCAATTGAAACATCTGCAATTCCATTGGCCTGTAAAAACTCAGCTGATTGCTTTATTTTTTCTGTTTCTGTCATTTTACGTGTTTTTTATAATACACCAGCAATTCGTCAATCGTAGCTCCTCGCCTGTACATTGTATGCAAGCGCATAAACCGGTATTGAAGCCGATAAATCCCATTGTCCCTGTATCTCCTGATTGAAGTAAAAAGTGTATGTTGAATTACCTTAAACTTACAAAGTTTTTTTATTCGCGGCAGAATTTCATTATCCTCAAAAATCAAATACTGTTCATTGTATTTTCCTGATTTATCAAATACATCAGCTGTTACGAATAAACTTTGATCTCCTCCCCTGCAATACTCCGAATTGAATCGGGTAAGCCAACCAAAGAACCGAAGCAAAAGATTACTTGTCTGAAATTGCATTCTGAAACAACCTGATAAATAACCGGATTGAACCGCCTCAAGAATGAATTTATCGTAATGCACCGGTGGAATACTGTCCGCGTGCAAAAACCATAAAATCTTACCTGAAGCACGTTCTGCACCTTTATTCATTTGCATTGGACGCCCTTTGGCAGAAGAAATCACAGTAGCATTTTTTGAAAGGGAAATCTCCATGGTCCGATCACTGCTTCCACCATCAACAACAATTATTTCTGCGGAAATACCGTACGAACGTTCGTGTAACAAATCAATTAGTGTTGCAATATTTTCTTCCTCATTTAGGACAGGAATAATGATGCTCAGCTCAAAAAGAATCATAACAGATTTCTGAGTTCATCCGTAAGATCCGATTCTTCGTCCACATCGTTCAACATGGGTAAGGCATGAAATTTTAAGCTCATTTTTTGGATATCGAGAAGTGTATCCAGAAAAACATTGCTGGTACTCCAAACCTTATTTCTGAAAAATTCGGGGTATAATTTTTTCATCCCCAACAAATAATAACCTCCATCCTTTGCAGGGCCGATCACAACATCATTCTTATCAAGCGAAACAAACGCTTCATCGATGATCTCCGTTGTTAACTCCATGCAATCGCTTCCGACAATTATAATTTTTTCATATCCCCTGCCAAAACCTTTTACAAATGAATTCTTCATCCGTTCTCCAAGATCTTCCCCTAACTGAAGGAATTTTTGGAATTCAGACACCGAAAATTCATCGCTTTCGTCGATATACTCTGAATAGAAGACAGCTTTTTCTGCATTAGCAGAACCACAAACTTCAGCGGTATATTGCAACAAACGAACATATATTTCCAATGCTTCTTCGTCGCCAATTTTTTTTGCAAGACGCGTTTTCACCTTACCTATCCTGGCATTTCGAACAAAAACCATTAATAGATTGGTCCTGTTACTCATACCGCTTATGTCCTTTTGTAAGCCATTTACCCCATGATTTGCTGTAAGGATGAATGGCATTGGTTTCTGTATTGCCGTTGGAATAGACAGGATAACCGTTATTAACCCATTTAAAAATTCCACCAAAGAGGTTTTTCACATCTGCAAACCCTGATTTCCGCAATTTCTCCGCAATATCCTCAGAGCGAACACCAATACTGCAATAAACAATGGTTAATCTGTTTTTGGGCAACTTAGCAATGCTGCTGATATCAAAGCGATCGTAGCCAACATGAATGGCATTTTTCAAATGGCTGACTGTATACTCAGATTTTTCCCGGGCATCGAGAAGCGTAATTTCAATACCCGATTCAATTTTCTTTTTCAGCTCGGAAGGTTCAATCAGTGGTACAACATGTCGGATTTTACTATGCACCATTTTATCGAAATCATTTTGCGTTCCTAACACAAAAAATGATTCCAGGAAAACTGTCAGGATCAGAAAAATCCCAATGGAAATGAATTTACGATTGATCATGTAGTAGCACCCTGACAACTCGAACCGGCTCCTGCTGTGCATCCGAAACAATGCTGATTGATCACAATATTCCGTTCGGTTAACTTTTTTATATCGAAATCATTGATGTGCTGCGAAGCATTCCGATCGACTTTCATTTTTAACATTTGATTGAAATCACAATCATAAATAAATCCGTCGTAATCTACCGATATTGTATCTCTACACATTACACCTTGTACAGCTCCCGGATTAAAGGAACGCACCAGTAGATCCATGTACTCATCAAAATTATCCGATTCTACCAGGTATTCAAGAAAACGACTAACGGGCAGATTGTTGAGACAAAGCAACATGTTGAATTGAATTCCGAAATGATCCTTGAGTTCTTTTTTAAAATCGCGTTCAAGTCCGGATTGTTCCGCAGGTAAAAAAGCACCGCCGGGATTGTAAACAAGATCCAGAATCAATCCGGAGTCAGGCAAACCGTATCCAACTGCATTCAATAATTTAAGCGCCTCAACAGATTTTGCAAATACACCCTCACCTCGTTGTCTGTCGGTACGATCGGCATTGTAAAAAGGAAGACTACTCACCACACGAATGCGGTTCGCTTTAAAAAATTCAGGCAAGTCGTTGTATTTGGCATTCGCAAGGATGATGGTAAGGTTACAGCGGACAATGATTTCCCGGACTTCTGTTTTCCGAAGCTCTGAAACAAACCAACGAAAATCAGGATTCATTTCAGGTGCACCACCGGTGATATCGACAGTATCGAATTTATGCTCCGAAATAATATCAATACAGCGCTGCATCGTTTCACGCGACATAATCTCTTTACGGTCAGGACCGGCGTCTACATGGCAATGTTTGCAGGTTTGGTTACACATGTAACCAATATTCATCTGAAAAATTTTTATTGCAGCAGGTTTTAATGGAAATGCATTAATCTCCATTAGCTTTTCCCTGAATGTTGGAAGTTTCCCTTCACGGAAAATATCTCCGTTCAAGAGCTTCAGTTGTTCCGCTGGTTCGGCAAGATCGCTGTTACGCGATTTAAGTGATTTGATCAATGCCATTACATCACCAATTTCTTGGCTTTGTTCATCATTTGAACGCCATGTACCAAAGACGCACCACCACGAATTGCAGCAGTAACGTGGACAGCTTCCATCATCTGCTCTTCACTGCATCCCTTTGCAATTGTATCCTGAGTATAGGCATCAATGCAATACGGACATTGAACAGCATGTGCAACGGCCAATGCAATCAAGGATTTTTCGCGCGCAGTTAAAGCACCTTCCTTGAATACTTCACCGTAATAATCAAAAAACTTCGCTGCTAGTTCTGCATCAAACTCTGCAATGTTTCCAAATTTTTTCAGATCCTCGGGATTGTAATATGACTTTTCCATTTTGACTATTTTTTGATTAATTATTATTTAAGAACTATTTTTTACTGATTCAAATTCCAGTTGTATTTCATGTGTGATTTTTTTGCTCCGGCATTGATTTTAACGTTCGAGTACTTGTTTAGAAAATCAATAAGGGAACCATTTTTCGTAAAATCTTTTTCAAACCAATTAAAGATTTCAGAGATCTCGATCTTTTCAGCTGTGATCTTGTTTTTGGTTGGGTCGTTAACAAACTCCTTCATCAATTTTTCCAATTCAGCCTCCACATTATCTGCGGTAAACGCAATGTTTGATAAGCGGGGACAAGAATAAGAAGCACAATTGATTCCAACATGGATACGCGGATCATTGAATTCCACCCGTAGAACACTGTGTTCGATATAATCAAGATCTGTTTTTTTTCCGGCAATCGTAAAGAATTTCAGTTTCCAGGGACTAACTATTCCTCCAATATCCTTAATACTTTTAACGGGATACCTGGCTAAAACCAGACGAACTGTAAACGCATTGTAAGCGTTCATCCAATACGCCTTCTTTTGGTTGGGTGTCCAGGAAGACTGAGGCGGGTTATCTGAAATGGTTTTAAGATAAGCAACCAGATCCGTTGTATCCTTTTGCCAGGCTTTGTAGTTAACATTACCCTTGGCTGTTACATACTTTTTGAGCATGGCATCCCAGGTTGCGTGATCAACAGGATCTGCAGATGCGATGTTAAAGGTGAAAGCAAAAAGGAAAAAGGAAAAAATCAGCGATTTCATATTGGGTAGGTTTAGTCAAAAATAGAGTCTTCCCTCCTCTCATGCAAACATTATTCCTCTTTTTTGAAGCCATAAAGCTCCTGATGTACAAAATCTTGCGGAAATTTCTCATCTCCTTCAAATCCCAGCGCAATATCTCGTCCAGAATGTGGGATGTAGGCGGTTTTAAACAAGTAATCCCAAATACTTAGACTTAGGCCAAAATTCACGCCATGGCGATTTGGCAATTCGCGGGCATGATGCCAGATATGCATTTCGGGATTGTTGAATATGTATTTGAGAGGTCCTAATGGCACTGTAAAATTTGCATGATTAAAATGTCCGATGGAAAGCGTGATCATATGTACGATGAAAAAATCCTGAATCCCGAATCCGATCATTGCAAGCGGAAGATATTCGATGGTTCTGTAAACAATCGTTTCCATCCAATGGTAGCGAAGGTGAGCTGCAAATCCCATTTCTTTTACCGAATGGTGAACCTTATGAAATTGCCAGAGAAAATCGACACGGTGCAAAAAACGGTGGACATTCCACTGAACAAAATCGCGAACGACGAAAAGCAATAGCAGTTGCGACCATTTTGGCCATGAAGCTACTTCAAGAGCAACCAGATTTTTTACGCCAAACACTCCGAGAAAATCATTAAACAGCTCTACAAAAACATAAGAAATAGCAGCGTATCCGATCAGTGAAAAAAGGAAAAAATTAAAGAACATGTAAAATCCATCCAGCCAGAAATCCTTACGAATTACCGCCTGCCTTTGACGCCATGGTGCAATGATTTCCAGCAGCCAAAAGAAAACAGATATCAGGATTAGCCAATAAAAATAATTATGGTACCAAGGCTCCGTTTTAAACAGAATCTCATCCTTAAGGTAATTGAAATACCCAAAAAAATTATTTAAAAATAATTCGCCGTACTCTTTCATGTATACAAAGTTACCGGAGTAAGATTACGTAGACAGTGATGTTTATCACCTATCATGAAAACTGCCGATTAAACATTGCACAGAAAATTCCTGTTGCAACAGAAACATTTAGCGATTCTGCTTCACCAAAACGCGGGATTGTAACGTGCTCATCAAGCAAAGCAGAAAGTCTGGCATTTATTCCGTGAGACTCGCTACCCATTACCAGAGCCGTCGATTTTTTCCACTCAAATGAAAGCACATTCTTTCCCTCCATTACAGCCCCACAAATTGCGATACCCTCCTTTTTCAGATCATGAACCAGTGGTAGTAAGTCTGTATAAACAACCGGAATTCGAAAAGCAGATCCCATGGTAGATTGAATCGTTTTGGGATTGAAGAGTTCAACGGATTGAGGTGAACATACAATTTGCCTTACACCAAACCAATCAGCAATACGAATAATAGTTCCAAGGTTACCCGGATCGCGAACATCATCAAGCAATATTGTCAACCCGTTTTGTGCAGTTTTGAGATTAAAATCAAACTTACGTTGACGAACAACTGCAAGTACTTCATTGGGTTGAGTGAGTGCGCTAATGCGTTCCAATTCTGATGATTTAACTTCATTGATTATAATTCCCTGATTGATCTTGTTTTTATCCAGCCACGAAGAAGTCGCACAGATGCGTTCGATCTCCCATTCGGAATGCAGAAGTTCATGAAGCAATTTTTCACCTTCAACCAAAAACAAACCGCTCTCCTCCCTGAATTTCTTCTGGTGCAGGGATTTTACAGATTTGATTTCGGCAGTGGTGATCACTTGTAATGGACGTAAGCGGGTATTTTTAAAAAATAACACACTTTCCCATCCTTTGTTGAAGCGGGAGTCCATGTTTGCATCTTGATAAGATACTCCTTAAGTGCAAGTCCAGGATCGGATTCCGGAGTAACCTGAACATCTATAGGTTTTCCTTCTGCATCCAGTGTAAGATGTATGTTGAATTTTCCAACTACAGGATCGTTTGGACCTACATCCTGATAGTGAAACCCTTTCAAAAAATCATAAAAAGCTTTCATTCCACCGGGATATTGTGGCGGATTTTCTGCATAGGTATAAACTGAATCGCAGGACACTTTCTGGTTTTGTGCCTGAGTCGCGCTAACAGAAAAGAGGGAAATAAATACAAGAAGTAAACCTGCTTTGTACATGGAGTAAAAATAAAAAAATATGCTCTAGAAATTCAGATTGTGAACAAGTCGGCTATTTAACCGAAGAAGTTGATGCGGCGGAAGATTTTTTCTTCTGCTCCTGCTTGTATTCTCTTGACTTTTGGCGACGTTCTTTTTCGTATTGTTTCCGATTTGCTGGAACAAAAGGTTCTTTTGGCACCCAGATCTCCCCTTTTTCTACCTTTTTCACAATTCCTTCGAGAATCTTGTCATCAACTTCATCCGGGTTGAAAGTCAGCTTAAGATTTGCGCCTCCGGTTCTGGAAATCCCCTGCCAAATCAAAGCACGTGCAGTTCCAAGGTATTTGTGTGCAATCTCATAGGCTGTCATTCCGGTTTCGCGGTGAATAAGCTTTACCAGTACTTTTCCCTCATTAACACTCAAAACAGCAATACCGTCCGTAAAGCGGTCTTTTAATTCTTCAAATTCCTGATTGATGTATTTTTTTTCGGCACGCTTGGAGTTCTTCTCGGCAAGATCCTTTTCGTACTCTGCAACAAGCTGTTTCGCAAGCATCACATAAGGATAGGTTTTACGGACATAGCGCAAAAACCTGGTGTATTTGGCCTTGTAAACAGAATCGGATGCAGTAATGGTTACATCATAAAGAAAATATTGGTGAAGGGTATCGTTATTTACCACCACCGAATTGACATAACCCGGACGAAACCTGCTCAGGGAATCGGGATTTTGTCCATTTACCCGAAGGAATGAAAGAAGGAGAATCAGAATAATATACGTCCCTTTTGGCAGCATGGGAATACGGATTACCCCTGTTTAACGCAGAAAACGCAAAGAGGTTATCTCAATTCCTTTCTTTTTTTCCACAAACTCTCGGCTGAATTCCCGGAATTCGCCTGAATTTTCGGTTTAGAAGAAGAATGTCCGGATGCAAATATTGCTGCAACCTCCATTTCATCCGTCATTTCCTTATGCAAGGAACCCGGAACGAAATAATTCTTTACAAAGTTGGTATCAAAATGCCCACTAACGAAAGCGTCATGCTGAATTGCGAATGCACAAAATTTAAGAGTGGTTTCGACGCCTGAAATTTCATATTCGGAAATAGCGCGGACCATTCGTTCGATAGCCTCGGTGCGATCCTTTCCATAGGTGATCAGTTTAGAGATCATCGGGTCGTAGTAAATGGGAATCTCCATTCCTTCTTCATAACCATCATCAACACGCACACCGGGACCTTCAGGCGGACGGTAAGTGATCAGTTTGCCCATTTCCGGGAGGAAGTTGTTATCCGGATCTTCTGCACAAACCCGAACTTCGAGTGCATGTCCATGAATCTTCAGATCGCTTTGTGAGAATGAAAGTTTTTCTCCTCGGGCAACCTTAATTTGTTCCTTAACAAGATCGATTCCGGTAATCAATTCTGTTACCGGGTGTTCAACCTGCAGGCGGGTATTCATTTCGAGGAAATAAAAATTCAGTTGCTCATCCACCAGAAATTCCACTGTACCGGCACCACGGTAATTGCATGCAAGACAAATATCAACTGCACATTTACCCATGGCAGAACGAATTTCGGGAGTGAGGATTGCTGAGGGAGCTTCCTCCACTAATTTTTGATGGCGACGTTGAATTGAACATTCGCGCTCAAAAAGGTAAACAACATTTCCATGCGTATCTGCCAGAACCTGGATCTCGATATGTCGTGGAGAACCCACATATTTTTCAATGAAAACCGATCCATCACCAAATGCAGATTGCGCTTCGGAAACTGCGCGGGCCATTTGTTCTTCGAATTCAGATTCTTTTTCAACAATACGCATTCCCTTTCCACCGCCACCTGCTGATGCTTTTACCAATACCGGAAATCCTATTTTCTTACACATCTCACGCGCAGCAGCAACATCAGTAACCGCACCATCTGTTCCCGGCACCATTGGAATATTGTATTTTTTGGCCGCTTCCTTTGCTGCAAGTTTGCTTCCCATCATATCCATCGCCTCGGCAGTTGGACCGATGAAAATCATACCGTTCAATTCCACCTTACGTGCAAAATCTGCATTTTCAGAGAGGAAACCATAACCGGGGTGAATGCCATCAACACCCAATTCCTTGGCCACGGAAATAATTTTATCACCCAATAAGTAACTTTGATTACTTGGTGGAGGTCCAATACAAACCGCCTCATCAGCATAACGAACAAAAGGCGCATTACGATCGGCTTCGGAAAAAACAGCAACAGTACGAATTCCCATTTCACGACAAGTGCGCATCACCCGAATGGCGATTTCTCCTCTATTGGCAACCAGAATCTTTTTCATGGGGCTGAAATTAGAAAATTTCATTTGAAACCAGGTACCGGTTCAGCCCCTCAATGCTCTACTTAGGATGAATAAGGGAAAAATTCGTGAATACATTCAATGGCTCTTTAAGTTAAAAATTTGAATTCCAAACCATTACCCGTCATATACAGGTCTTTCACCAATCATCTTTCACCTTTCGCCCTAACAGGTTATCAGCTTCCACCTTTCTTTGATAGTTTTACAAGATGAAAATGCTCATCAAAAACATTCGTCAGCTTGTACAAGTCAGGGATGTCGCGCCTGAACGACTCAGCGGACCCGAGATGAAAATCTTACCGGTAATTGAAAACGCCTGGCTCGCTATTGAAGATGGGATTATTGCCGACTATGGAAGTATGAACGACTGGCCCGGAATTTCGGATTGGCGTGATCTTGAAGTAGTGGATGCAGATGGTCGTATTGTTTTACCTGCATGGATCGATTCGCACACCCATCTTGTATACGCAGGAAGTCGTGAAGGAGAATTTGTTGATCGCATCAATGGATTAAGCTATGAAGATATTGCTGCTCGTGGTGGTGGTATTTTGAATTCTTCGAAACGACTTGCTGAAACCGGTGAAGAAGAGTTATATGAATCGGCAATGCAGCGATTAATGCAATTACAAAACATGGGAACAGGTGCTGTGGAGATCAAAAGCGGATATGGCTTAACGCTCGAAACAGAACTTAAAATACTCCGTGTGATTCGTCGCTTGAAATCAACTACAGATCTGACCATAAAATCAACATTTCTGGGTGCGCACGCATTTCCTTTGGCATACAAGGAAAACAAACAGGGTTACATTGATCATCTCATCAATGAAATGTTGCCTGCTGTTGCTGCTGAAAAACTTGCGGATTATTGCGATGTGTTTTGCGAAAGAAATTATTTTTCCGAGGAACAAACGATCACCATTCTCGAAGCCGCAAAAAAACACGGCATGATTCCAAAAGTCCATGCCAACCAGTTAAGTCGCTCCGGAGGTGTACAGGCAGGCGTAAAAGTAGGAGCAGTTAGTGTTGATCATCTCGAATACGTAGATCAGGAAGAGATTGCTGCATTAAGAGGAAGTAAAACAATGGCAACACTATTACCTGGAGCCCAATGGTTTCTCTCACTCCCACACCCACCGGCGCGAAGAATGATTGATTCTGGACTTGCAGTTGCAATTGCGAGCGATTATAATCCCGGAAGCTCTCCTTCGGGTAATATGGCCTTAATGTTGTCGATGGCTTGCGTGCAATACAACATGACTCCTGAAGAAGCCATAAACGCAGCGACAATTAACGCAGCTTATGCAATGGGAATTTCATCTGAATCAGGTAGTATCAGTCCGGGTAAAATTGCTAATTTGATAATCACAGAAAAGATTCCGGGATATGCCTTTATTCCTTACGCATTCGGAATGAACGTTAATGCGGCGGTAATGATCAAAGGAAAAATTGTATCAGGGACTATCGGGAAATAAAACATGATAGCGCAAGTCGAAAGGATTGGTTTGCGCATGAATATCCTTAAGTAAGCCATTACCATGTTTCCAAAGATGGGGCAACAATGATTCAACCCGCTCCTGAGGATTTCCGCCGGGAAATAATTTTTCTTTAAGTGTGCGTATCTGATTCAGACTGGTTTCATGTTTTGCCTTTTCCGACTTGCGTATACGGCCTTCGATCTGCTCGATCGATTTTAAGGTTTTTTGCAGTTCAGCCATTACCATTGACTTCAAAGTGGCATCAATACCTGATGTTTTTTCCGCAATCAATGAAAACTGTTCTTCAATTTTCTTCTTTTCTGCTTCAAGATCCATTTCAGCACCAGCATTTTCCTTCAGAAATTCATTGACAAGTTCATCTGCAGAACGAAAAAGATCTTGTACCTGAAGCGACAATTTACCTATACGTTGCTGTTGTCCCTGATCAATTAGCATGATAGAATTGCGCGGAAAACAAATTGGTTCACTTACTGCAAAATGAGAAAACACCCCTTCCAACTGCATCCAATATGATAATTCACCCGGTCCACCAACATAAGCGAGATTGGGAAGAATGATTTCCTGGTAAAGAGGACGCAGCAAAACATTTGGAGAAAATCGCTCTGGATGTGCTCCGATTTCGGCCATGATCGATTCCTGTGTCCAATGCATAGTCCCTTCGTGTTCGGCAAATCCATCGGCGGTTTTTACAATTCGTTTTCTGTTGTTTGCAGACAAATAAAACAAGTTGATTTCCCGTGGATGAACCTGTGCATTTAATCCACCCTTTTCCAATTCCGCATTCCGATCTATTACAATTTTTTCGGTTGGAGAATGAAGAATCTCCGTCTCCATAACCTGTCGAAACAACCGTTTCAATTCCGGATCATCGCCATCAATGATGACTAAACCAAAATCAGAAAAAAACGAATGCACCCATTCTCTGGTAGCATTTGCAAGCGTCTTTCCTGGAGCATAGGCTTTTTTGAAGATCTCCATAATAGAATCGCCATGTGGCAGGCTACCTTTTAACGCTTCAACGGATTCAATATATTGCTGAAGATCATCTGTGGAAAACCGTCCAACAGCACCTTCCTGATTTGTTTCCCAAACCAATTCTTTTCCAAAAACATGAACGGAAGAAATTTCTGCTTTGTCATGATCTTCTGTAGCCATCCATAAAACGGGAACAAAAATATGATCAGGACTCTTTCTGCGTAATTCCTCTGCAAGTCTGATGGTGGTAATGATTTTATAAAAGAAAAAGGCAGGCCCTCCCAATAATCCGATCTGATGTCCGGTTGTTACTGTAAACGCGTTATTCTTCTTCAGCAAATCAAGTTGTGATGATATGGTTTTTCCGATTTCAGAACCATACTGACGGTGCAATGCGGAAACAAGAATCTCGCGGTGTTCGAAAGATTGTCGCTCAGCAATTTTTCCCAGAATAGAATCAGCAAGTAATAACTCAGCCTTATCAGGTTCGATCGACTTTACCGTTTTCCAAACCGATGACAAATGGTTAAATGTTGGAATTGAAGCTGTTTGCATAAACAAATGTAAATAAAAGCAGAATAGCCAATTCAATACAACGATCTTGATGTGGATTGATTGCAAGGATATTTCAACTTCAGGACCTATAATCCGATTGCCAATTACCTAATTACCTAATTACCCAATTACCAATTACCAATTACCAATTACCAATTTAAATTGATTGCAAGGAAATCTCAACTTATGCCCCCCCTAGTATCGCCAAACTGACAACTAATTACTACTTTTACATTCCAACTTTCTTGCATGGACTTCCTCCACAGCATTCTTGGTCCCGACCTTGAAGCCGCCGGTCTCATTATTCTTAATCTTATCCTGATAGAAAGCCTGTTGTCGGTTGACAATGCAGCTGTTTTGGCAACTATGGTAATGGACTTACCTGAGGAACAGCGGGGAAAAGCGCTTAAATGGGGGATTATTGGTGCGTATGTATTCAGGGGATTATCACTGTTATTCGCTTCATGGCTTATTCATATCTGGTGGTTAAAACCTTTGGGGGGACTCTACCTCCTTTACCTTTCGTTTGAATATTTCTATACCAAAAACACGCCGCAAAAAGACGATGATGTATTAAACAAAGAAGGGAATTTCTTTTACCGCTACACTTTCGGAATGTTAGGAACATTTTGGGCTACAGTAGCCATGGTGGAGATAATGGACCTTGCTTTCTCCATTGATAATGTTTTCGCTGCTGTTGCTTATGTAGAAAATTTCCCCCAACCACAAGGATTTTATCTGGTTTGCATTGGTGTTTTTATAGGCATTTTGGCAATGCGTTTTGTTGCCCAGGGATTTGTTAAATTGATGAAGAAATATCCTTTTCTGGAAACCGCGGCCTTTATTGTAATCGGAATATTGGGGTTGAAACTAACCGTATCTTTTATCACCCATTTTTACCCGGAATCAGCCTTCACTCATTTTTTGGATAGCGAACAAACCGATCTGTATTTATCTATTCTTACAGTTGGTGTATTTGTGGTACCTATCCTTAGTTCACTTTTACTCGGATTTCCAAAAAAGAACCTATAAATACTAAACATTTTAATTGATCGTTATCGTGTATGCGATTTCGTATTCCTGTATTTTGTTTAATACTTGTTTGCACTAATCTCCAAGCCGAAAAACCCGGCAGATGGTCAATTGGTCCCTATTTTGGTGCGGCTTACAGCATGATTAACACTAAGGGACCCGCCACTGATTTTTCAGTTATTACCTTGCCCGCACCTTTCCTCGGAATGGATATTTTTCTACAATTAAAAAATCGACTTTGGGTCGAAACGGGATGGGGCTTTTTTCAACCTTCTTTTCTAATGCAATACAAAGATGAAACACTTACTACTTCTAAAGTTCGAATGCACTGCATACCACTTCGCATAAAAACCGCAGTTCTTTTTGGAAGGAGATCTGAATTTTTTGGTGGATTCGGCATAGTTTACGATCCAATATCTTTGGTTGGAAATTCATCAAGTAAAATCATCAGCGGGACATACCGATTTGATCTTTCTCATTCTACCGCAAATGGCATCCTTCTTTCTCCTTCCGTTGGAATGGTTTTTAAAAATTCCAAGGAAAACAGGCACGAAATTGAGATTCAATCATTCATTGGCAATGGACATTCAATGCATGCAAATGCCTATTATTTTGGTCAACCTGAAAACTTTAGAAGTTTCTCATCCCAAGGTAGAACTTGGGCATTACGTTACCGGTATTGTTTTGCATTCAAAAGAAAAAAACAATCCTGAACTACTATTAAAATACTCCATATTTTGCATTAGCATATTCCATGAAATATCTAAAATCCGGTTTTTCACCACACACTTTTTCAATCAGCTTTGGAGCGGGGTAAAATTTCCCTTCTGAATGCACATTTTTTCGAAGCCAGGTCAATAAAGGTTTCATGTTCCCCGCGGCAATTGACTGTTCAATTGAATCGTCCTGTTTGCAAGCAGTCGCAAACAATTGGGCTGCATAAAAACTTCCAAGCGAATAAGTCGGGAAATATCCAATACTACCGTGCGACCAATGAATATCCTGCAATACCCCTTCGGCATCATTCGGGACATCAATATTTAAATACGCCTTGTATTTAGCATTCCAAACCTGTGGAAGATCTTCCACCTCAATACTTCCTTCGATCAAACCCTTCTCTATCTCAAATCGAATTAAGACATGAAAATGATAGGTCAGCTCATCGGCATTGGTACGAATTAGAGATGGCTCAACCTTGTTCATTGCCTTGAAAAACTCCTCAACAGAAACGTCTTTCATCTGCTCCGGAAAATAATCCAAAACTTTCTTCCAATTCGCTTTCCAATAACTCAAACTTCTCCCAACATTATTCTCCCACAAGCGTGATTGCGATTCATGGATTGCCAAGGAACATGCTTCGCCCAAAGGAAGACCGTATTCTGTTCGTGGCAAACCTTGTTCGTAAAGTGCGTGACCTCCTTCATGAATGGTACTCCAGATCATTTCATGAAAATTTGTTTCACTGACGCGTGTGGTAACACGAACATCATTGGCATTGAAATGAATGGTAAAAGGATGTGAACTTTCATCCTGTCGACCGGCTTCCAGATCGTAGCCCATTTGTTTCAATATATCCATTCCCAAATCCCATTGCTTTTGCCGTGGGAAAAATCGATACATGAATTCGTCGCGAGGAGCGTCCTGTTTTAATACCTTTTCGATAAGCGGTTTTAATTTGTTCCGAATATCTGCAAACAGACGCTCAACATCAGCGGTAGTTGTGCCCGGTTCGTATTGATCAATAAGTGCATCGTAGGGATGTTGTTTATAGCCCAACAATTCTGCTTCTTTTCGCTTTAATTCTACTATGAGTTTTAATTTAGGAGAAAAAATGGCGAAATCACTTTTCTTTTTTGCTTCGTCCCAAGCCACAAATGCTTCAGAAACTGCCAGTGAAAGGGTTTGAACAAATTCAGTGGTGTATTTATTTCTATCGTTAAAATCCTTCAGTGATAATTCAACATTTCGTTTCTGTCGTTCAGTTAAAGTTGCATCGTCCTTTAATTTGTTCAATAGCTCTCCAAATGTAGAATCAACGCTTAACTCATGAGCGATTCCAGCCAGGGTAGATAGCTGTCCGGCACGCATTTCCGCTCCTTTTGAAGGCATATACGTTTCCTGGTCCCATTGAAGAACCGCTGAGGAAAACATCACATCCGCAAGCTTTCGCAGATGGTCACAATAGAGGTCGTAGTTCGATTTCATTATCCCGAAAATACCTTTTTTTCGCTCTATTTACTACGAACCTAAAAGAAAGCGCTTTATTCATTTACATTTGAATCATGAAGAATAAACTTATTTTCTCCGGTTCACTGTTAATGGCTTTGGCTGTTATTCTCGGGGCATTAGGAGCGCATGCGTTAAAGGCTAAATTAAGTACAGATCAACTCCTTTCCTTTGAAACCGGAGTCAGGTATCACCTGATTCATGCATTGGGAATTTTAGCACTTGCAGGCTTTTCTGAACAATTCGGTGAAAAACGTCTCCGAACAATTGCCATCTTAATGGTGTTGGGAATTTTATTTTTTTCGGGTTCCATTTACCTGCTGGCAACCAGAGATCTCTATGGCATGAGCGGTGAACTCCGTTTTCTGGGACCCGTTACTCCAATTGGGGGAATGTTGTTCATTGCTGGATGGATCTTAACTGCGCTTTCCGTAAAACGCAACTGAATATTACGGAAGTGTTTACCTTTACCCTGAAATTCAACTTATGAAAACCATCCTCATCATTGGTGCAGGTCGTTCTTCTTCGACCATGATCAAATACCTTTTGGAGCATAGCAAACAGGAAAACTGGAAAATTCGGGTTGGCGATATGGACCTAGCACTCGCAGAAAAAAAGATTGCGGGTCACCCGAATGGACAAGCATTTCAATTCAACGCACTTGATCCGGAAGAACGCAAAAAGGAAATTGCAGCAGCAGATTTTGTCATCTCCATGCTTCCTGCAGCCTTGCACATTGAAGTGGCGAAAGATTGTATTGCATTGAAAAAGGATGTTGTTACTCCATCCTATATTTCCTCTGCAATGAAGGAACTCGATACCGATGCAAAAAAAGCAGGCATCATTATCCTCAATGAAATTGGAGTTGACCCCGGAATCGACCATCTGTCGGGAATGAAAATCATTGATGAAATCCACAGCAAAGGTGGAACCGTTACTGCCTTTGAATCCTACTGCGGAGGACTTGTTGCTCCCGAAAGCGACAATAACCCCTGGGGATACAAATTCACATGGAATCCCCGTAATGTTGTACTTGCCGGTCAGGGTGGTGCAGCACAGTTTATTCGTGAAGGATCGTTAAAATACATCCCCTATCATCAATTATTTAAACGCATCGAAACGATCGCTATAAGTGGTCATGGCGAATTTGAAGGTTATGCCAACCGCGATTCATTAAGCTACAGGTCTGTTTACGGATTGGAAAACATTCCAACCATGTTGCGGGGAACATTACGTAAAAAAGGATATTGCGGAGCGTGGAATGCCTTTGTTCAACTTGGTTGTACAGACGACAGCTATACCATGCAAGGCAGCAGTAAAATGACCTGGCGGGAATACATCAATTCATTTCTCGATTTTCATCCAACATGGACCGTTGAAGAAAAATTTTGTCACTACCTCAATATTGGAGAAAACAGTGATCTGTACAAAAAGATCAAATGGCTGGGTATTTTTGAAAAGGAATCCATCGGAATTGAAAAAGACGCCAGTCCGGCGCAGATCCTTCAGAAAAAACTCGAAGAGAAATGGGTATTATCTCCCAGCGATAAGGATATGATTGTAATGGTACACCGATTTATTTATACCTTGAACGGAAAGAAGCATGAATTGCATTCTTCAATGGTTTATAAGGGTACAGACGATACCTATACAGCAATGAGTGATACTGTAGGATTACCGGTTGCCATTTGCACAAGAATGATACTTAATGGTCTGATAAAAGATAAGGGAGTCCTTCTTCCCATTGCAAAAAGCATTTACGAACCGGTGTTAAAAGAACTCGAAACACTGGGAATAAAGTTTGAAGAGAAGCAAATCTCCTGAAAATAAAAAGAGCGTTTCAAATTGAAACGCTCTTTTCAATTATTGTTGGAAATAGATTTAACAGTTCTCAATAATCATTGCGCTGGCTCCACCACCACCGTTACAGATTCCAGCAGCACCGTATTTTCCATTGTTTTGTTTCAGGACATTGATCAGTGTAACAATAATACGACAACCTGAACTTCCCAGAGGATGTCCAAGCGCAACAGCACCACCATTCACATCAACTTTTGAAGGATCCAAACCAAGTTCTTTCATATTGGCAAGTCCAACAACAGAAAACGCCTGATTAAGTTCCCAATAACTGATATCTGAAACTTTTAGATTTGCTTTTGCAAGCGCTTTGGGAAGAGCGATGGAAGGAGCTGTTGTAAACCATTCAGGAGCCTGCTCAGCATCTGCGAAAGAAACAATTTTAGCAAGCGGTTTCAGACCCAGCTTTTCCATTTTTTCCTTGCTCATCAATACTACTGCAGAAGCACCATCGTTCAAAGTAGAAGCATTAGCAGCAGTCACTGACCCATCTTTTTGAAATACCGGTGAGAGCGATGGAATTTTATCCAATTTTACATTTGTGTATTCTTCATCTTTTGCAACGATAACAGGATCACCTTTTCGTTGAGGAACTGCAACCGGTACAATTTCATCATTGAATTTTCCGGCTTCCCATGCAGCAGCAGAACGCTGGTAAGAAGTGATGGCAAAAGCATCCTGTTCCTCACGGCTGATATTCTTTTCCTTTGCGCACAATTCAGCGCAATTACCCATGTGCTGACGATTGTAAACATCCGTTAGACCATCAGAAACCATTCCATCGGTCAGTTTAGCATCACCAAGACGGAATCCGTTACGGGAGCCCATAAGGTAATGAGGAACCTGACTCATATTTTCCATTCCTCCGGCAACTACAACGTCATTATCACCAAGCATGATGCTTTGAGCAGCCAAGGCAATCGACTTCATTCCGGAAGCACAAACTTTATTTACAGTAGTACAAACAACACTATCGGGCAATCCTGCAAACTTAGCAGCCTGACGGGCGGGAGCCTGACCAAGACCGGCCTGGAGAACGCTTCCCATATAAACTTCCTGAACCTCGTTTGGATTCAGTTTGATTTTATCCAAAGCACCCTTAATGGCAGTAGCACCAAGTTGAGTAGCAGGAACACTTGACAAAGCGCCGTTAAAGCTTCCCATGGGAGTACGAACGGCAGCAACGATAAAAACTTCTTTCATGATCATAGTTGATTTTCAGAGGGTGAAATTACAAAAAAATGACCTCGTGGTTTCTCTTGGTGGAAAAAGGGAATATCGCAGAAAATGAACCCCATACAGCACTATTTGCGTCAAATTGACCTGAAATGATCAATTTTACGTCGCAACAGTGAGTTACTTTTGCAGGAACTGCGATCTTTGGCGCCGATGTTCTCGAAAAAAAGTATCAAAACCTGGATAAAACTATTGCTGACTACCCTGGCAATATGGTTTGTCTTCCGCAAAATCGACGGAGAGGCTATCCTAGTTGAACTAAAGAAAGTGAACCTTCCATTGTTTCTGTTGGCTTTAATTGCCTTTTTAGCCTCCAAGGCCGTAGCAGCATTCCGTCAAAATGAATTTTATGAGGCAGCAGGTGGAAGACAAGCAACAGTTTTTAATCTTAAACTGACTGCAATTGGGATGTTCTACAATCTTTTCTTACCAGGAAGTATTGGAGGAGATGCCTATAAAGTATATCTCATAAAAAACAATAAACCATCACTATCAACACGAATGCTCATTTCTGCTGCCTTTCTTGACCGCTTAAGTGGAGTAGTGATTTTATTTTTCATGATGGTGATCTTTGTATTGTTCAGCGAATTCACCTACCTGCATGAACAGTGGTTGTATTGGCTGCTTATTGCCGCATTGGTTCTGTGCATTCCTGTATATTTTATTATTCTGAAATTCTTTTTCAAATCGTTCAGTCACAAATTTCTAAAAACAACCCACCTTTCTATCTGGGTACAGATTGGTCAGGTAGTATGTTCTCTGCTCCTACTCTATTCCATGGGAATCAACGACCATCAAATGGATTACCTCGCACTTTTTATGGCCTCCTCGGTTGTTGCTGTTTTGCCGTTTACTATTGGAGGAATCGGAGCCAGAGAGCTTGTTTTTATTTACGGTGCGATTTTATTTCCAATTCAGGAAGAACCTGCAGTGGCATTTTCAATTTTATTTTTCATCATAACTGCATTATCCTCTTTTAGCGGACTAATCTTCATTCCTTCAATCGATAAAAAAACGAATGCAGAATCTGATCAACTTCCTCAGTAAAGAAAAAAATCTTGTGCTTCTTTTTTCATTGCTGCTGATTCCGGCAATGTTCATCAACCTGGGAGTTCAGCCTCTCACTGCAGATGAACCAACGCGTGCAGTTGTTGCACTGGAAATGGAATATTCAGGTAATTATATTGTTTCTACGATCAATGAGGTTTTCTATTACAAAAAACCACCACTTTTTAACTGGCTGATCTGTGCTGCATTTCAAATAAGCGGTAGTCCTAGCGAATTTGTACTTCGCCTGACCGCAGTTCTGCCAATGCTGCTCTTCGGTTGGTATTTATACAAGGTTTTTAAACGATACACCAATCCAAAAATCGCTTTTTTAAGTGTTGCAATGTTCTTGACCAACGCAAGAGTAATTTCATATGATTCCTATCTGGGTCACATCGATATGTTATATTCCTGGATAACCTTCATTACGTTTATTGTAATTTATGAAGGACTAAAAAAAGAAAAATACCTGATGCTGTTTGTTGTATCCTATTTCCTCTCGGCACTGGCATTTTTACTAAAAGGATTACCCACCTTTATTTTCCAGGGAACCACTTTGATTGTTTGTTTCTGGATGATGGGGCGTTTCAAGAAATTATTTTCCCTGTGGCATCTGATCGGAATCCTGGCGTTTGTTATTCCCGTTGCAGGATTTTTCTACACTTACAATCAGTACAATGAATTATGGGGTTGGGTAGATCAACTTTGGGATCAATCCAAACAACGTACAGTACTGGACAAAGCATGGTATGAGAATTTCATTCATCTATTCAAATTTCCCGTTGATCATGTCGGACATCTGGCTCCTTGGTCATTATTGGCAGTGCCTTTATTTTACAAATCGATCCGAAATAAAATTGCAGAAAACGAATTTGTAAAAATGATGGGAATCATCATGGTTGCCAATTTGCCTGCATATTGGCTTTCACCCGGATATTACCCCAGGTATTTATTAATGTTGTACCCTATAATTTTCCTGATTCTGGCATTTGCGTGGGAAAACAAAAACGAGTTATTAAAATCCTACGAAAAGGATTTATTCAAGGTTTTCGCAGGATTAGGTGTTTTGATTTCATTTGGTCCCCTTGTATTATTGCTCATTGATCTGGGTATTCCTATCAATCCCATATTCTCTGTATTAATCACTATCTCCTTGCTTTTTTTATCGTATTTGATGTTCAGGAAGAGTCAAATGACTTTATATTTTCTTGCCCTTTTTATTCTTGTTTTGCGCATTGAATTTAATCTGGTTGCCTTTCCACACCGTGCATCGACCGGAGGTGTAGCCGAATACAAGGAATTTGCTGAACAAATAGTAGAAAAAAGCAAAGGGAAAAAACTGTACACCATTTCAGGTGTTAATCATGCCGTTTCATTCTACATTGAACGTGAACGGGGAGAAATTTTAAAACGTGTCGATTTTCCGGACACTACCTCCTATTACATCATTTTCTCAGACGAAATATTCGGAGATTATCAAACCATCATTGACTACCACCTCAGCATTGAAAATCGCCCGATGAAACTGGTTAAATACAAGCAACCGTTTTAATTATTTGCGCAATCGCGGATCGAGGGCATCACGTAAACCCTCGCCAATGAGATTGTAAACAGTTACCGTAATAAAAATTGCCAATCCCGGATAAACAATCATCCACCAGGCTTCGGGTTCTGTACGACCAACATTCAGCATTGAGCCCCAGGTAACAACATCATCGGGAACACCTATATTCAAAAAGGAAAGTCCGCTTTCCACCAATATTGCCGATGCAATTCCAAATGCAACATAAATAAACACAGGGGCCATTGCATTGGGCAAGGCGTGTTTTACAATTATTCTCCACTCCGATAAACCCATTGAACGCGCAGCCTGCACATATTCAAGTTCGCGAACCTTAAGCATTTCCGCCCTGACAAATCGAGCTATTTCTGTCCAGGAACTTAGTCCGATAATCAGCATCAACAACCAAATACTTCGCTCTTCAATAACAGCTGAAATTGTAATAATCAATAATAATTTTGGCATCGAATTAAAAATTTCAATACCTCGGGAGATGAGGCTATCTACTGGCAGAAAAACCTGTTTTGCAAAAAATCCAAACTCAAGAAATTTCCCACCGTATATTATCATCATCAGAATTAATACAAACAACAATATACTTAATAACAACTGAACAAATCCTGAACCGGTACTTTCGCCAAATGCGTCAGATATCGTATACCCTCGAAGTACGAAAGCATAAAACCAAGCAAGTAACAAACCCGGAACAAGCAGAAACAATCTGATTCTGCTAAGTCGGATACGATGATCACCGAAAAATCCTGCGAGTGATCCAAGCAAAAGTCCAATAAGCAATGCAATGGACATAGAGACTATACCAACCAATAAAGAGATTTTGGTTCCATGTATGATTCCTGCAAGCACATCGCGCCCCAGAACATCTGTACCCATTCTATGTCTGAATTTCCCTGTGGCCGTGATCACTTCTCCTTTTTCATTTCTGCGAAAATGTTCATCGTCTGGTGAAACAAAATCGCGATTGAGAATATCTTGAGTTGAAGATGAAAACGGAATCAACGGCCAGATAACAGCTCCCAATTCCAACGCACGCCAGTCGGCAATATCGTATTGAATACGCTCCCAGTTTCCTGTAACCGGATGTTGAACAGAATCTACTCCCTCCGCTCCGAACACAGATTTGCCGATCCAATGTTCTGCAAATGCAGGATAAAAGGTTTTGCCCCGGTAGCTGGCATACAAAGGTTGATCGTTAGCCAGAAAGGAAGCAAACATTCCAATAAAGAGCATGAAAAGTAAAACGTAAAAAGAAATGTAGGCAGGTCTGTTTCGTCGAAACTGTTTCCATGTATCCCTTCCGAAGGAATATCGTGTCTCTTCATCTGCTCTATTTCGCTTGCGGAAAATCATTTCCTGTTATAAGTTATTCTTGGGTCAGCAAATGCATACAAAATATCCGCAACCAGATATCCGCTCATAGTCAGAAAACCTGAAAGAGTGAAAATGGCAACTATTCCCGGATAATCATAATTGTGAATTGCCTCATAACTTGCCAATCCCATTCCCGGGTAGGTAAAAATGGTTTCAATAATCACTGATCCTCCAATTGCCATTGGAAAAATATTGACAAACATTGTAATGAGCGGCAATAAGGAATTGCGCAATGCATGTTTCCACAACACATTGTGTTCCTGAATTCCCTTAGCACGGGCAGTGCGCACATAATCCTGTTGCAAAGTATCTAACATACCGGCTCGAAGAATACGGCTGATAAATGCAAATGAACTATACGTATAAGTGATGAGAGGAAGAATCATATATGGTAACTCAGCAGACCAACGCTGAAGGAAATTCCAATTAGGGTCATAATTATTGGGATCCATATATCCTGACTCAGGGAACCAAACCACAAAATCAGGATTGGCAAACAAATACAATAAAATCATCCCAACAAAAAAATTGGGCAAAGAATACAACATGAATACAAACAATGAACTTATTCGTTCAGATAGCTTTCCTCTTTTAGAAGCGGCATGTACACCGAGCGGAATGGAAAGCAGGTATGCAATCAACACAGATAAAAAAATCAACTTAAACGAAATAAAAAACTTCTTCCAGATTTTTTCCGATATCGGCTCTTTATCTACATAAGAATATCCAAAATCGCCATGAATGAGCAGTCGACTCAACCAACGATGGTACTGATTATCGCTTCCGTACCAATGAAAAGAGGGTATCCAAAAAGAAAAACCCGGACTTGAATAATACATCTCATCCCAGAACCGATCAAGATTATCCAGCCTTGTTTTTAACAGATTACCCGGAACTTTTCCTGCTAAAAGCTGCAGACTATCCAATTGGGCATAAATAACTTTTGGCTCATACGAATTAAGCATGGTCAGAAAAATCGCGTTGCCTGTGTTTTTCCAGTCAATGGCATTTTGCACTTCTAATGCAATACTATCCTTTTCTGCTTTGAAATCCGCTTCCTCAAGAGCTGACCACCATTCGTACGAATCCTTTAACTCCCTGTACCAATTTGAAACCAATTGCCAATCCCCACAACGATAGGTTAAACGTTGCACAACTTCCCTGTGTTTTTTATCCTGTATTTTATAGAGCGTATCGCATTCGATAGAGGATGTCATGGAAAAATAAAACAAGGGTTTGTCGAGACCAAGGCGTAAGCGTATGGAATCCTTTTGCGATTTAGAAACGCCATGTTGTGTGCTCCCTCCCTGAACAGATGCAGAACCCGAAAGGATTTCAACCGGATCTCCAGGTGCTTTTACGCTAATAATAAATGCAAGCAGACTAATCACGAACAATGTCGGGATAAACAAAAGGAGTCGCTTTAAAATATACCCCATCATTGTGTCAGATCCGGTTTAATTGCTGTTCCTCCTCCACCCGACAGCAATTGAAATTCATTAACAAACATTTGCGGTTTTTCGCTGTAAATACCTGCAGCAAATCGGCGGTGAATTGCCACTCTTGCCTGAGGTGAACACAGGAATACGTATGGCTGTTCGTCAGCAACCATTTTTTGCAATTCCCTTATTTTAACCACGTACAGAGAGTCATTCATTTCCCTGTTGCAGGCATCGATGAGCGAATCACTTTTTGCATTTCCAAATCCGCAAAAATTTGCCCCGAAGTTCGACCATTGCGAAGAATGCCATAATTGAGAAGGATCCTCATACAATGCCGAGCCCATCCATGCGCCCATCAGTGCATCGAAATCGTGTGTGAACGCTTTTTCATAAAAAAGTGAAAACTCAAGCGGGTTAGGAATTACATCTAAACCTGCTTTATAAAGATTTTCCTTGATCATCAGACAAATTTCCTTTGAGGGAGCAGCATCCGACATATAATTCAACCTGAATCTGAAAGGCACTTTCTCTCCGTTAATTACTTTATCTCTGATATTATCACCATCCGTATCTTTCCATCCCGCTTCATCCAACAATCGTTCTGCAGCTTCTTTGTTCCACTCAACCAGTGGAATGTCATGAGCATATTCCTGCTTGAGAGAAGACAAAAACGAAACCTGCCTACCTGCCTTTCCTTTGTACATCACTTTGATAATATCATCAGCAGGAACAAGATGAGCGATTGCTCTGCGAACACGAACATCAGTAAAAAACGGCAAATGGGTAATGCCGTCAGGACGCATATTCATTCCCAAATAATTATACGCATACTGATCAATAAATGCGCTCTGGTAGGAAGCATTGAAATATTCGTGTTTTTGAAGTTTAATGAGTTTGGTCATACCAAGCCGATTCACTGCATCGATGTTCTCATTTCGGATGGCAAAATAAGTTGCGCTCTCGTCCTTTATGATTTTGAAAATGATCTTATCCGGATTATTTTGCAAGAGAATTGATGTATCAGAATCCCCCCACCAGTTTTTCTTTTTTTCCAGCAAAATATAACTGTCGTCCACCCATTCGATCAATTTATAAGGACCTAAGCCTGTCAGGTATTCGGGATTTTTTGAACGGTTTGGAGCATTAAATTCTTCAAACCATTTTTTTAGTCGATCGGTTGGAACAAACTTTTCATTGTAACAATCCTCAAATTTGAGTTCAGCAAGTACATCTTTCGGATCCCAAATACTCTGCTGCACAAAATACACTTCCGACATAACTTCCTTATTGCCTCTCAGTGGAGCAGGTGAAACCAATACAAACGAATATTGGTCACCAGGAAACGTTTCAATGGATTGTATGGAATTGGTAAAATTGCTTTTAGCCTGAGGATTATGCGTTAAAGGACTCAAAATTAGTTTCACCGAGAATACAACGTCTTCAACTGTAAAAGGCTCACCATTATCCCACTTAATATCATTTCGCAAAGTGTAGGTCAAACGGGTTCCTGTCTCATCCAAAACAGGATCTCCAATGCATAAAACGTTAGCCATTTTTAATGTACGGAGATCCGTACGAATCAATGGTTTGTGAATGTATTCGTAAACAAAAGATCGGAAACCCGAGAAATCGTTGGTGATATGCAAGCCACTCGGATTGCCTGCAAGGTGAACAACAGCAACATTTTCCCGCAGATCCCTTTTTTTAACACAGGATCCGAGTCCGACTAAGATTAGCGCTATGATAATTTTTTGCCTGATACCCCAAATATAAGTGCCTGGTTCAATGGAAATACCCCCGGTGAATAAGTTAAGGAAAGGCGCGATGAGCGATTAAACAATGATTTCGAATTTCTTTTGCAAAAGTTCAGACCTTTCCTATCTTTGCACCTCTCCAAACGGACCCTCATCCTTTTGGAATCGTTCTTTAGGAACCCACAAAACAAAAGGTGAGGTGGGTGAGTGGCTTAAACCAACAGTTTGCTAAACTGTCGTACGGGTAACCGTACCGGGGGTTCGAATCCCCCCCTCACCGCATAAAGAATTTAGGGGCGTAGCGTAGTCCGGTTATCGCGCCTGGTTTGGGACCAGGAGGTCGCTGGTTCGAATCCAGTCGCCCCTACCACTGAAGCGAAAAAGGCCACAGAAAACTGTGGCCTTTTTCGCTTGCGATCTGACGAAGGAGAATCTGCTTTCGAGAAAAAATATAACATCCCTTTTACCATTTTGTACTTACTCTCATTAAGTGAGTTAAACTAATCGCTGTGTTTCGTTTTACAATTAATCGGAAAGTCAAGAATTGCATTTCAAAAAATGCCCAGGCGTTATGGAAAGGCATTTTCCTTTTTTGTGATCCCGTCCGGATTATTCCATGTTCCATCGAAATCGACGTGAAGTGGATGTAAATGCCTGAACCGATTGACATCGGTTCCTGCCTTTTTTGTTTCTGACAAATCCTCAAGCAGAGCTTGGGATTATTAAACCTATCCGTCTGCATTATTCCATGTTCCATCGGGATCGACGTGCAGTGGATGAAAATGCCTGAACCGATTGACATCGGTTCCTGCCTTTTTTGTTTCTGACAAATCCT
>ERZ761607.511-NODE-511-length-66886-cov-6.239589_pt1 | contig 66886 bp, 62 predicted proteins | sample MGYA00511164_ERZ761607 | MGnify/ENA primary metagenome ERZ761607 (study PRJEB28899, sample SAMN02445080) | bioreactor sludge metagenome | biome: EBPR sludge | place: Australia: Brisbane, Thorneside Wastewater Treatment Plant | collected 2011-06-22 ...
GCTCAATTCCCCTGAACCGGGGTTCGGGCGCAGGCGCAAGGCCGGCTGCAGGCCGTTCCTTGCCGGCACGCCCAAGTGGACCATGCAATCATTGGGCTCACCTTCCCACAACCCGTAGTGCACGATTCCATCGACGCTCATGCACACGAGCCACTGGCTGCCTGAGACCGACGGACCCGCGCACATATTGAACGGCCCGAGCGTGCTTCCCACGCCTTGTATCCAATGGGCGCAGGGCCAATCTCCCGGATCGATCAAGGATGCCACTCCGATCCGTTTGCGCGGCGTACCCACCAAGAAAAACCGTATCGACACTCACCACGCGGACGGCATCGCCCGAAGGGAAGCCCATCACCTCCCCGAAACGCACGGTATCCCCGACCGCAACATCGTAGTCGTACCAGAGCAGGTCTTCCTCCATCCATGGGCGGCGGTAATACACCTGACCGGTACCGCTCTCGCGCACCGGCATGCCATTCCAGTTCATGTAAGCCACTCCACCGATGACCGTGTCCGGTGCAGAAGGGTCATAGGTGAATGACCAGCCGTAGTGCTCATAGCCGGGGCCTACCCATCCCGCACCCACCCACACGGCATAGCCCTGCGGCAGCGCGTGGAACTGCGCTGTTGCGCATATGGCCCAACAACAGAGCGATGCGCTGATGAGGCATCGGGGCGCCATAACCCAAAAGTAGCCGCTAGAGCTTCACGCTCACGCCCGCCAGCACATGCAGCGGCGCCTGCGGGAACAGCCCCACAAGCTGCTGGCGCCTGCCATCGCTGATGAAGCTGTAGGCCCAGCCGTTGCTCTCGTAGAGCTCGCTGAAGAGGTTGCGGACCGTGAGATTGAAGTCGATGCCCCTGGTGCCCTTGGCCAACCATGTGGCATTCAGCCGCAGGTCGTTCACCAGGAAGGGGTCGAGCCTGCGGTCGGGGCTGGTACTGAGGTCGAGGTATTGCGTGCCCACGTACTTCGTGACGAACGTGATGTCGGCCGTGCCGCGCTCGCTGCTCCATGCGCGATAGCCCAGTTCGCTGCCCGCCACGAGACCCGGCGAGAACGGGAGCTCACGCTCGGCATAGGCGAATGCGGCCTGCCCGCCGGTGTCCCAATCGTCCACGAATTCCGTGAAGTCGCGCACGCGGTTGCGGCTGAACGCGGCGTTGGCACGCCAGGTTATGCGCTGCCCGATGCGCACCGCTCCCGTCAGCTCGATGCCCGCACGGTAGCTCTTTGCCACATTGGTGCGGAGCGCTGCGCCCACGTCATTGAGCTCGCCGGTGAGCACGAGCTGATCCGCATAGTCCATGAAGTAGAGGTTGATGCCCGCGTTCGTGCGGCTGGCACCCCGCTCATAGCCCAGTTCGTAGTCGACCAGCCGCTCGGCGCGGGGGCGGCGATCGGGCGTACTCTCCTGCAGGTCCTCGCGGTTGGGCTCACGGTGCGCCACGGCCACCGATGCATATGCCTTGCCGCCATCGTGCACGCGCCAGAGGAGCCCCGCCTTGGGGTTGAAGAAGCTGAAGGCGATGGACTGCTGCTGCGGCGCGAAATCGCTGTTGAGCATCTCCAGGCGGTGTTCCACCATGCGAACCTGCGCATCACCGAATGCATCGAGCCGGTCGCCCAGGGCATAGGTGAGCTTGGCGAAGGCGTTCGCGTCGGTCTTCCGTGCGTCATTGTCGTAGTAGCGGTCGCGGATATCGAGCGTACCGGCCCATCGCGCCCAGACCACCTCTCCGAAGTGAGTGCCGCGGTATTCGCTGTAGCTGCCGCCGACCACGAGCCGGTGCCCGCCCAGCTTGATCTCGGCGCTGGCATTCGCGCCGGTGAGCGCATTGTCCAGCCAGCGGCGCCGGATGAGGTCGGTGCTGATCACCGTGTCGCCATTGATGACGGCCGGTGCGATGCCGTAGCGGCCCAGGTCATCGTCTTCGCGGAACTGCTCGAAATAGCCCGCACCGAGCACCCGGAAGACCGTGAGGTTCAGCGCCACACTCCCACCCAGCCGCTGGTCGAGGAGCAGCTGGTAGTGCGTCTGGTCATAGTTGTCCACCTCGTTCTCGTAGGTGTAGGGATTGAAGGTGCGATTGGTGTCGATGGCCTCGCGCGGCACGCCTCCCCAGGCCTGGTAAGTGACCTCCTTCCCCCGGAAGGTTATGAACCGCAGGGCGCGCTGCCGGCCGAGCCATGCACCTTGGAGGAAGTAGCTCTTCAGGTCGGCGGTCGCGCGGTCGATGTAGCCGTCGGTGGTGATGGACGATAGGCGCGCATCGAGGCTGAAGCGGCCATCGATCAATCCCGTGCCGGCGCTCACGCTGTAGCGCTGCGTGTTGAAGGACCCGCCGCTCACGCTGGCGAGCGCCCAGGGCTCACGCCTCACCGCTGTGGTGCGTACGTTCACGCTGGCACCGAAGGCGGCCGGGCCATTGGTGCTGGTGCCCACGCCGCGCTGCACCTCGATGTCCTCGGCGCTGGTGGCCAGGTCCGGCAGGTTCACGAGGAAGGCGCCCTGGCTCTCCGCATCGTTGAAGGGCACGCCATTGAGGGTGATGTTGGTGCGCGCGGCATCGGTGCCGCGTATGCGCATGTAGGTGTAGCCGATGCCGGTGCCGCCATCGCTGGTGGCCACCACGCCGGGCTGCTGCTCCAGCAGGAAGGGCAGGTCCACGCCGGTGTTGATGCGGTCGATGTCTTCACGCTGAAGCACGGTCTTCGCGAAGGGCGCGCGATCGCCCGCCCGCAATGCGGTCACTTCGGCGGCCGACAGCAGGACGGGAGCAGCGGGCAGGCGCAGGTCGAAGGTGTTCTCACCGGCCGCGATCGACACGGTGGTGTCCACCGGCGCATGGCCGATGCGCGACAGGCGCACCCGCAACGGGCCCTCGCGCAGTCCCCCGATGGCGTACCGGCCGAGCCGGTCGGTGGCCGCACCGAAACGGGCATCCGGGCCCACCACGATGCTCACGCCCTCGAGCGGGACGCCATCGCCGCCGGTGATGGTGCCGGTGAGGCGTGATTGGGCGGCGGCGCCCATACTGAGCAGGGCCGCGGCGAAGAGTGCAAGGATCGGTCGCATGTTCCTCCGTGTTGAAGACTTGCACGGAGGCGCCTCCAGATGGAAGCCGTTCCCTTGGCAGCATTACCTGCCCAGGTTCTTCGGGTATGATCTCAGCTTCCGCCCTTGGGCGGAGCACCCCGTTGCAAGACGGGGCAAAGGTAGGTGGTGCGGTTGATGCGAATGGACTGTGCGCCTGTCCCAAGCACCGAAAGCACGCGCGCACGACGGGGGACAACGGCCCGACGGCGCCCAGCCCGGCGGAATTCCCTATTCCGCCGTCAACCGCATTCCTTTGCCATCATGCCCACCGGACTCGTGATGCGCAGCACCGGCAGCCGCTACCTCGTGCGCGGCGACGACGGCATGCGGCATGAATGCGTGGCGCGCGGCAACCTGCGCATCAAGGGCTGGAAGAGCACCAATCCCGTGGCCGTGGGCGACCGCGTCTCCTTCGAGCCCCAAGCCGACGCCGAGCATCCGGGGGTCATCACCGACCTGCACGACCGGCGCAACTACCTGGTGCGGCGCAGCGTGAACCTCAGCCACTACAAGCACGTGATCGCCGCCAACCTCGACCAGGCGATCCTCCTGGTGACGGTGGCTCGGCCGCGCACCTCCTGCGGATTCATCGACCGGTTCCTGGTCACCGCGGAAGCCTACCGGGTACCTGTGGTCATCATCCTCAACAAGGTGGATGACCTGACCGCTGAGCGCGAACTGGACCTGTTGGCCGAGTACCAGGACACCTATGAAGGGGCCGGCTACCCCACCCTCATCACCTCGGCCAGGCAGGGGCTCGGCGTGCAGCAGGTAGCGGAGCTGCTCTCAGGCAAGGTGACCCTCATCGCGGGGCACAGCGGCGTGGGCAAGAGCACGCTCATCAATGCCATCGACCCTTCGCTCGACCTGCACACGGCCGAGATCAGCGATGCGAGCGAGAAGGGGCAGCATACCACCACCTTCGCGGAGATGTTCGAGCTCCAGGGGGCCGGCATAGGGAGCCACACCTTCATCATCGACACGCCCGGCGTGAAAGGCTTCGGCCTGGTGGACCTGCGCCCCGAGGATATCGGCGACCAGTTCCCCGAGATGTTCAAGCTGAAGGGCAGCTGCCGCTTCAACGATTGCCTGCACAAGGACGAGCCGGGCTGCGCCGTGCGGGAGGCGGTTGAGGACGGCCGCATCGCCGAAAGCCGTTACCGCAGCTATCTGGACATGCTCGCCGGCATCGACGAGGAAAGCCCTTACCGATTGGATTGAAGCCCCATGGCCAAGCACCCCATCCTGATAACCGTTACCGGCATCCTGCTGCTGCTGGGCTGCCGGGCTGCGCGCCTGCCCCAGGAGGGGCAACCCGAAGCCATGCAACGCCTGGCCTGGCAGGGCGCCGATGCCGTACTGTGGCAGCATGCCTCAGCCGAAGCGGCCTGGCTGTACGAACAGGCCTACGACCATGCCCATCGGAAGCTTGAGGCCAACTGGCAGGCCGCCGAGGCCGATCGCCAGATGCTCGACAGCGCGCAGTGGGACCGCCGTCCCCTGGCCGTGATCGTGGACATCGATGAGACCGTGCTGGACAACAGCCCATATCAGGTGAATGCCATCCGCGAGGGCCGCACCTTCGACCAGAGCGACTGGAAGGCATGGACCGACAGGGCCGCGGCCAAGGCCTCCCCCGGCGCGCTCGGGTTCCTGCACCACGCGGCCTCCATGGATTGCGAGGTGTTCTACATCACCAACCGCGACATCCGTGAGAAGGCCAGCACGCTGAAGAACCTGGGCGACCTCGGCTTCCCCTTCGCGGACGAGAAGCATCTGCTGCTCATGGATGGAACGAGTGACAAGACAGAGCGCCGGGCACGCGTTTACTCCACCCACCGGGTGCTGCTTCTGGTGGGCGATCAGTTGCGCGATTTCGATGAGCGCTTCAAGGACCGGTCTAGGGACGATGGCAAGGGCCACCTCACAGCCTTGGCCGACAGCTTATCCCAATACTTCATCCTGCTCCCAAACCCCATGTACGGCACCTGGCGCGATGCCATACATGGCAAAGGCACCGATGCGGAGAAGCTGGCTCGGATGAGGGCCTGGTTCGAACGGAACGGCTACTGACATGCGCGCAGTGGTGCAACGAGTGAGCGAGGCGGCCGTCACCATCGGCGGCGTGGAGCATGGGCGCATACGGCCTGGATTGCTGGTGCTGCTGGGTGTGCAGGCCGGCGATACGGTGGACGACCTGGAGTGGCTCTGCGGCAAGATCGCCCGGCTGCGCATCTTCCCGGACGAGGCCGGCGTGATGAACAGGGACGTAACGCAGGCGCATGGCGAAGTGCTGCTCGTGAGCCAATTCACCCTGCATGCGAGCACCGTGAAGGGGAATCGCCCGAGCTACCTGCGGGCCGCGAGGCCCGAGGAAGCCATGCCGCTCTACCTGCGCGCCAAGCAGCGCCTGGCCGAGCTGGTGGGAAGGCCGGTGAAAACGGGGGAATTCGGCGCCGACATGAAGGTCTCCCTGGTCAACGACGGCCCTGTGACCATCATCATCGACAGCCGCACGCGCGAGTGAGCCTCAGCGCTGCAGCAGCAGGCGTGTGACCGCCACGGCCCCTGAACCGGCCACCCGGACGGAATAGAGGCCCGGAACCGCATCGAATGACGATGCATGCACGGAGCCATCCGCATGGCGCTCCCAGTGCACAGGGACCTCTCGGCCCAACGCATCCAGCAGCTCCACGTGCGCACCTTCCGGCACATCCAATACAGTGAATCCCTCCGTCGCCGGATTCGGCACCACCGTGTGGCCACCGGCCATTCCAACGGTGCGCACCGGTGAATGCACGAATGAGCCATCCGAATCGACCATGCGAAGGCGGTAGTAAAGCTGACCGTATGGCACGTGACGGTCCTCCGTCCTGTACACGAGCGTGACATGGGACTCCCCTTGGGCCGCAACCGTTGCCACTTCCATCCACGCTTCAGCATCCGAGGAGCGCTCCACCACGAAGCGGGAGGCATTCCGCTCCGCCGCTGTGACCCACTCCAGCTGGACCCCGCCGGTACGCCGCTCCGCCTCGAAGGAAAGGAGCTCCACCGGCAATGGCGAACAGCTCACCACGGCGGTACCGCCGAACTGGAGCGGAACCGCCGTGGTCACCGAACTCCAGTTGCTGAAGCAGATGAGCCATTGCGTATAGCTGCCCACCATGAGCGGCGGCTCGAAGTTGGTCGCGTCGCCGCCAGCCGGGAGCGTGGCGGCCAATCCTGTGCCTCCGAACGAAACGCCGTTCCAGTTGCAACGGACCGGGGCCAACGTGTTCCCGGCCACCTGCGAGCAGGCCGATGCATTGTAGGGGTACATGATCCAATCGTAGAAGCCGCCCTGCGTGCCCAGCCCGCCGAAAGTGAACTCGAGGCTGCCGCCCGTGAGGACGTTCACGATCATCCATGTGCTGTTGAGCTCTCCGGCCCGGAGGCATCCCCAATTGTCCGTGCCCCAAGGGCTCGGCAGCCCGTCGGTTAGATAATCCGGGTTGCCCAGCGACCCCAACGGCGGCACCTCGTTCACCGTGCCGAACCCATTGGGGTCAATCTGGAAATTGATGTTGGTGCAAACGTTCACAGCCTGGTTGCAGTCGCTGGCCACCACCGGCGGCGGTACCGAGGAGGTGGTGATGCTGAACGTCCCCGGGCAGGGGCTGGGGGGCGAAGGCCAGGTGTCGAAGAGGATCCAGTACTGCACACCGGCCGTCATGGTCACCGTCAGATTCTGTACGGCTCCCGTGCCGCTCACCGACCCTTGGCATAATCCTCCGGCACCGGGGCAGGCGCCGCTGAAGACCCAGATGGAACTGTAGGTCTGCCCGGTGTAATTGATGGCATAGTTGCCCGTGACGGTGGGCGTGACCGTGTAAAGGGCTTCGTTGCCGCCGAGGTAGAGCGTGCTGGCCGAACCGCAGATGTTGGCGATGTTGGCCAGGGACAGGAGGTTGGATGCGTGGCACGCCACCGCTTGATTGGTGACGGGTAGGCTGGGGATGTTCACCGCAGTGCAAGCTCCAGCAGGCGGGGTCACCGTGCACGACGTGCAGGTGATGGTGGTGGTGCAGCAGGTGCTGGCCGTACCGCAGGCCGCGCTGGTGTTGTAGTGCACGAAGTAGGTGCCGTTGGCGGGTGCCGTGAAGGTGAGCGGCGCGTTGCCCTGGGCCACCACCGGTCCGTTGAAGGTGGTCTGGCGCACCGTGATGTATCCGCCACAGGAATTTGCGACCGTATAGGTCGCGCCCGCCACCACGGCATTGATGGTATTGTACTCGCTCTGGTAGGTGCAGGTGCTGATGGTGAGCGGCGTAAGGTTCACCGGCGCGGTGACCGTCCCGAACGCGACCGTATTCACGCACCCCGTAGTCCCGGTGCACGATGTGCAGGTGATGGTGGTGGTGCAGCACACCGATGCCGTTCCGCACGCTGCATTGGTATTGAGGTGCAGGTAGTAGGTGCCGGCGACCGGCGCCGTGAAGGATACCGGCGAATTACCCTGTGCCACGATGACGCCCCCCGGTGTGCCGCGGCGCACCGTGACGTAGCCGCCGCAGGAACTCGTCACCTGGTAAGTGGCGCCCGCCACGATGCCGTTGATCGTATTGTACTCGCTCTGGAAGGTACAGGTGCTGATGGTCAGCGGCGTGTTGTTGGTCGGCGCTGTCGCCGTGCCGAACGGCGTGGCGTTGATGCACGCCACCGCGGCTTCCATGACGAGAGCGGCCGCCAGGAGCGCCAGCAACCGCAGCGATTGCGGCACCCGGGTGGCCTTCATCCGTTGCGCCGCTGCGGTCATCGATCGATGAAGGGTTGCTCCGGACAGCGACCGGAATCCACATGCCGGAAGGGCCCGAGCCGCACCGGCCGGCGACTGACGCACCGCACCTGCACCCCGGTGCCGGCCAGCGCAGCGTTGAGCGTGGCCTTGTCCAGCACCGCTTGCTCCGTGGCGTGCAGCATCATGTTGCGCGTGGGCACGTCGAACCGGGCCATCAGCACCCCCGGCAGCGCGAGCACCGCTTCACTCGCCGTGCGGGCCTGCTGCGGGTCCGAAAGGCCATCAACGGCCGCCTGCACCAAATCCTGGCCGACGGCCTTGCGCGGCGCCAGGCACAGCAGCACAAGGGTCAGCAAGGCCAGCGCCCAGTTGCTTCTCCCCGAAGGACACAGACCTTTGTGCATAACTCAGCCTGAAAGATGGTCGAAACTAAGGAATTCGGGATTAATGCGCCAGCCCCGCTGGAACTTTTGAGCACCGAAGTGGATTCCTGGATCGGATCAACCGGCGTGCGGTACTTCGACCCGCTGACGAACATGGCCATGCTCACCGAAGAGGTCGGCGAAGTGGCGCGGATCATGGCAAGGCGCTATGGCGAGCAGAGCGAGAAGGAGAGCGACAAGGCCAAGGACCTCGGCGAGGAACTCGCCGATGTGCTCTTCGTGGTCATCTGCCTGGCCAACCAGACCGGCACGGACCTGCAGGCCGCATGGCACCGCCGCATGGCGGCCAAGACAGCGCGCGATGCCGACCGGCACCGCAGCAACCCCAAGCTCCGGTGAGCCTCACGACCGGCTTGGCACGGTGCTGGCAAGGCCCGTCCCGCTACATTCACGCCCCGCAATACCGACCGCTCATGACCGCCATCCGAACAATGCTCCTGCTCATCGCCCTCATCCCCGGCCTCACGCATGCCCAGCCCAAGACCGAGGTGAAGGTGAAGGTAAAGGCCCGGATGGGCGAATTCCCCATGGGCGACGCGAGCATCATGCCCACCAGCCTGATTGCCAGCAATGCCAACGCCGTGATGCTGCTCCGCAATCCCGAGTTCGACCGGCGCCCCACCACCAAGCAGGAGGCGCGGCTGGAGCTCTACGACCGGGACAAGCTCGTGTTCCTGCGCAACCTGGAGCCGGCAATCAAGGGTCCATCGAACGAGAAGCTGCTGCTGGAGGACCTGGTGGTCTTCCGGGGGAAGCCCATGCTCATCGCCCGCAACCAGCGCGATGAGGAGGTGGCCCTCTTCTGGCAGCATGTGGACCCCAACCTGACGCGGCAGCCACCCGCATTCGACCGGATCTGCACCTTCCCCGTGCAGCTCGATGAACCCAAGCCGCAGCCCAAGGAGCCCGGCCAGCCCAAGCCCGGCACCCCCACCCGGCAGCCCTTCCGTGCCATCGTGGCCGGTGACAGCTCACACATGCTCCTCCACAGCGCCGAGCTGCGCGACAAGGATGAGCAGCGCTTCTACCTCTTCGCGCTGGTGGACCGCACCATGACGGTGAAGTGGCAGCACCTGCTTCGGCTCGATCCGCGTGCCGAGGGCGTCGACCTTGTCTCGGCCATGCCCCACACGGACGGCTCGGCCTATGTGATCCTGCGCAATCGGTCCAAGGAGAACGCCTTCAACGGCAGCACCTCGGAGGTTGTGCTCTATCGGCTCGATGCGGCGGATATCGCACCCGCCCAGCTGCCGCTGGAGGAGGGCAAGCGACCCACGGGCGGCCTGCTGATGGGAACCCGCGACGGCGCCCTCGCCTACCACGGGCTATATGCAACGGACTCCCGGGGCAGCGCCGCCGGGAATTTCACGTGCCTGCTCCCGAAGGGCTCCTCGGAATGGGGTGCGCCCTGGCTGGCGCCCTTCTCGGGCGAAGGGCTCGGCGATGGCGGCGGCCGCTCGGTGACGGAATCCTCCGATGCGGAGGAGGATGAAGAGGTGAAGGCCCTGCTCAAGAGCGGCAAGAAGTTCGAGGAGCGCCTGGATTGGGGCACGGATGTGGCGGCGGTGCTGCATCGCAGCGATGGCGGATTCTTCATCATCAATGCCGTGCGCTTCACCATCGTTCGCCGCGAACAGGGTGCCCGTCGCGAGTTCCTCATCCACTACCATGGCCCGGTGCAGGCGCGCAGCTTCGACAAGGATGGCAACGAGCAATGGAGCACCGTGTTCCAGCGCTGGGTGGACTCCCTGAGCCCGATCGTGGGCGCACCGCACGGCGTGCTGCACGGCGACCGGCTCTTCCTTTTCCTGCTCGACAGCGAGAACATGGCCGCCCTGCGCAAGGCCAAGCAGCCGGTGACGACCAAGGACGTGGGGGTGCCGTACTCGGTCTATGCCGCCTTCGATGACAAGGGCGCCTTCATCACCAAGTCCATCCTCTCCAGCGGCGGAGCGCAGGACCTGATCTGCGGCGCGCGGATCCTCACCGCGGGGAAGGACGAGCACTACCTGCTCGGCACCGGCACGCTGAACGGCAGCACTTACCAGCCGGTGCGGATCGATCTGATCAAGGAAACGGCGCGCTGATTCAGCCGAGGAACGGCGCCACTGCCGCGGCGATGCGACGCGTGGCCCCAACGCCCTCGCGTACCACGCCGAGCGAAGCGACTGCGGCTGCCTCACGGATTCCCGCGTCCTGGATGAGGCCCGTCAGCGCGTGCTGAAGGCCTTCGGCATCGCGCACCTCACGGGCGCCGCCGGCCTCGAGCAGGGCCTTGGCCTCGGCGAACTTGCGGTGCTCGGGGCCGAAGAGGATCGGCAGGCCCCAGGCCGCGGCCTCCAAGGTGCTGTGAATGCCATCACCGAACCCCCCTCCCACATAGGCGATGCTCCCGTGCTGGTAAAGGCGGGCCAGCAGCCCCATGCGGTCCACCAGCAGGGTGCGCGCGAACAAGGGATCCTCGTCCGGAGGGCCATCCCCGGCCGGAGCGGAGGGCGCCGCGAGCAGCTCCTCCAAATGGCTCCAACGCACCACGGGCTTCGGCATCATGCGCTCGGCGCGCTGCAGCCCGGCCTCATCCAGCTCATGGGGCACAAGCAGCAGGCGGGGCGGCCGACTCATGCGGCCCAAAGCCGTTGCGATGACCTGCTCATCCTGGGGCCATGTGCTGCCGGCGATGAGCACGGGGCCTTCCATGGCGCGCTGGAAGGCCTTGCCGATGGGCACTACGCCCGCGGTGCGGGCGATGGCATCCACGCGATCGTAGCGGGTGTCGCCGCTCACGGTCACCTGGCCGACCCCGATCGTAGCGAGGAGGTCGCGCGAGGCCTCGTCCTGCACGAATAGCCGCTCGAAGCAGGCGAGCATCCGCCGGTGCGTGCGCCCCCACCACCGGAAGAACGGCTGCTCCGGCCTGAAAATGCCGGATACCAGGAAGACCGGCACGCGCGCACGGCGGAATGCGCTCAGCCAGTGGTACCAGAACTCGTACTTCACCCACAGCACGGCCTTCGGCTGCACCAAGCCGATCATCCGGCGGGCCCTGGCGGCGCCATCGGCCGGCAGGTACTCCACATGCGTGGCGATGGGATGGTGCCGGCGCGCCTCATACCCGCTGGGGCTGAAGAAGGTGACGAGTACCGGCAGGTCAGGGCGGTCCGCCTTGAGCGCCTCCAGCACCGGCAGGCCCTGCTCGAACTCCCCCACGCTGGCGCAGTGCATCCACAGGCAGCCGTTCAGCTCGCTCCGCCTGGCCTGCAGCCGCTCCCAGAGCCCGTGCCTGCCGGCCACCCATCGCCGGGCCTTCGGGTGGAACGGCGCGGCCAGCCGGATGCCTGCATGGTAGAGCCCCAGGCCCAAGTCGTAGAGCAACGGCATGTCAGTACCGGTAACGATCGTCCGCCCGGCGGTAGATGGGCAGGGTGATGCCCGCCCGGAGCCCCATGAGCAGGTCCGTACGACCGCCGGTATTGTACTGTTCCGTATCGAAGTTGTAGGCCCGCAGCGGCTCCGTGAAGCCCGCCATCACCTCTGCGCCGATGTGGAAGTTCATGAGCCGGCGATTGCCGAAATGGTGGTAGCCCACGTAGCCGAGCACCGCCGGGCCCGCAGTGAGGCGGTCATAGCCCTGCAGGTAGTCGCCCTCGAGCTGCGGCACCACGTTGCGCTGGGTCTGCACCCTGACCTTGTGACGCATGTAGCCGGCGCCCACCTTCACCACCAGCCCGCTGTTGGGATTGGGTCCGATGACCGGGAACAGGCGCCCGGCGAACCCGAAGGCCGTCCAGCCCCGCTGGTAGAGGAAGACATCGGCCATGAGTCCGTCCTTGTCCACGATCTGCCCGGCGCTGTTCACCACATTCCGAAGGATGCCCGGCTCGCGTACCTGATTGCCGAAGAGGAAGCTCCCCTCCCCGCCTACCAGCCAATTGCTCCGGAATTTGCGGTAGGCCGAGATGCCGATGTTGCTGTTATGGCCGAATCGGGTCTCGAGGTCGCCGCCCGGCCATTGGTGCGCATAGCTAGGCTGCACGGCCACCAAGGCGATGGTGCTGTCCCGGATGCTGCCCGTCCGCTGGGCTTGGGCGGCGCAGGGAAGGAACGCGAGGAGGGCGATGAGGGCGCGCATGCGGCGAAGGTACCGTGTGCGTCCGTCGGCGGAATGCCGGCAGCCGCCACCCGGCAAGGGGCGTGGCTATCTTCGGCGCCGCTCTCCGAACCCCTTCATCCGCCGATCGATGGAATCCACCGCGCCTACGAAGCCCATCCAAATGGTCGACCTCGTCGGCCAATACCACAGGATCAAGGACGAAGTGGATGCCGCGGTGATCCGGGTGCTGGAGAGCGCCGCCTTCATCAATGGCCCGGAGGTGAAGAGCTTCGAGCAGGAGCTGGCTGCCTACCTCGGCGTGAAGCATGCGATCGGGTGCGCCAATGGCACCGACGCCCTGCAGATCGCCATGATGGCGCTGGGGCTGAAGCCAGGCGATGAGGTGATCACCCCCAGCTTCACCTTCGTGGCCACCGTGGAGGTGATCGGCTTGCTGGGCCTCACGCCGGTGTTCGCGGATGTGCTGCCCGGCACCTTCAACATCGACCCCGCCGACGTCAAGCGGAAGGTCACGCCGAAGACACGGGCCATCGTACCCGTCCACCTTTTCGGCCAAAGCGCCGACATGGAGCAGGTCATGGCCATCGCCAAGGAACACGGCCTCTTCGTGATCGAGGACAACTGCCAAGCCGTGGGCAGCGACTACGCCTTCAGCGACGGTTCGAAGAAGAAGGCCGGGACCATCGGCCACATCGGCACCACCAGCTTCTTCCCCAGCAAGAACCTGGGCTGCTACGGCGACGGCGGCGCCCTGTTCACCAATGACGACGACCTGGCGAAGAAGCTCCGCCGGGTGTGCAACCACGGCAGCGATGTGCGCTACTACCACGAGGTGGTGGGCGTGAACAGCCGGCTGGACAGCCTTCAGGCCGCCATCCTGCGGATCAAGCTGCGGCACCTGGATGATTACGCCGCAGCGCGCAACCACGCCGCCTCCGCCTACGACGAGGCTTTCGCAGGGATTCCGGGGCTGACCCTGCCGGAGCGCAGCGCCAGCAGCACCCATGTCTTCCACCAGTACACCCTGAAGGTGGCGGGCGGAAGGCGCGACGCCCTCAAGAAGCACCTGGAGGACCGGGGCGTTCCCGCCATGATCTACTACCCTGTACCCTGCCACCTGCAGAATGCGTACAAGACGGCCCGCTTCGGCGAAGGATCATTGCCCGTGACCGAATCCATCACCCACGAGGTACTCTCCCTGCCCATGAGCACCGAGCTCGACAACGACCAACTCAGCCACATCACCGGCGCGGTGAAGCGCTTCTTCAACCAGTAAACAAGCAAGGGCCGGGAAGCTCCGGCCCCCACCTTCCCATGAACATCGCAGTAGTAGGAACAGGGTACGTAGGGCTGGTGACCGGCACCTGCTTCGCCGAGACCGGCAACCATGTGATCTGCGTCGACATCGACGCCAACAAGGTGCAGATGATGAAGGATGGCAAGGTGCCCATCTACGAGCCGCACCTCGATGTGCTCTTCGAGCGCAACATCCGCCAGGGCCGCCTGCACTTCACCACCGACCTGGCCAGCGCCATCAAGGATGCCCAGATCATCTTCCTGGCCCTGCCCACGCCCCCGGGCGAGGACGGCAGCGCCGACCTGAAGTATGTCCTTGGTGTGGCTGACGAACTGGGCCGCATCATCACCGACTACAAGGTGATCGTGGACAAGAGCACCGTGCCCGTGGGCACGTCGGAGAAGGTGCATGCCGCACTGGCGAAGCACGCCAAGGAGGAGCTCTTCGATGTGGTGAGCAACCCCGAGTTCCTGCGCGAGGGCTTCGCGGTGGACGATTTCCTGAAGCCCGACCGCGTGGTGGTGGGCACCAGCAGCGAGCGCGCCCGCAAGGTGATGGAGGACCTCTACAAGCCCTTCGTGCGCCAGGGCAACCCCATCATCTTCATGGACGAGCGCAGCGCGGAGCTCACCAAATACGCCGCCAACGCCTTCCTGGCCACCAAGATCACGTTCATGAACGAGATCGCGAACTTCTGCGAGCGCGTGGGCGCCGATGTGGACAAGGTGCGCATCGGCATCGGCACGGACAGCCGCATCGGCAAGCGCTTCCTCTTCCCCGGAATCGGCTACGGCGGCAGCTGCTTCCCCAAGGATGTGCAGGCCCTGGCCAAGAGCGGCAAAGAGGCCGGCTACGAGTTCCAGATCATCAATGCCGTGATGGAGGTGAACGAGGGGCAGAAGACCTCCATCATCCCCAAGATCAAGCGGCATTTCGGCGAACTGAAGGGCAGGCACTTCGCGCTTTGGGGCCTCGCTTTCAAGCCCGACACGGACGACATCCGCGAAGCACCGGCCCTCTATGTGATCGACGAGCTGCTGAAGGCCGGCGCCAGCGTCACTGCCTTCGACCCCGAAGCCATGGCCAACGTGAAGAAGCTCGTCGGGGACAAGGTCGCCTTCGCAGAGGACGAGTATGAGGCGCTCAAGGGAGCCGATGCGCTCATCATCGCCACGGAATGGGCGCTCTTCCGCACCCCCGACTTCAAGCGCGTGGGGGAGCTGCTCAAGGAGAAGACCATCTTCGATGGCCGCAACCTGTACGAGCTGGAGGAGATGGCCAAGCTCGGATTCACCTATGAGAGCGTGGGCCGGCAGACCGTGGGCGCCAAGAAGCCGGTGAACGCCTAAGCCCCAACGCCCCATGTCCGTCAAGCGCGAACGCGTCCTCATCACCGGTGCCGCCGGATTCCTGGGCTCGCACCTCTGCGACCGCTTCATCAAGGAGGGCTACCATGTCATCGGCATGGACAACCTCATCACCGGCCGGCTAAAGAACATCGAGCACCTCTTCAGGCTGGAGCAGTTCGAGTTCTACAACCACGATGTCACCAAGTTCGTGCATGTGCCGGGGCCGATCAAGTACATCCTGCACTTCGCCAGCCCGGCCTCGCCGATCGATTACCTGAAGATTCCGATTCAGACCCTGAAAGTGGGCTCGCTCGGCACGCACAACCTGCTCGGCCTGGCCAAGGTCAAGGGCGCGCGCATCCTGGTGGCCAGCACCAGCGAGGTGTATGGCGATCCGCAAGTGCATCCGCAGACCGAGGACTACTGGGGCCACGTGAACCCCATCGGTCCGCGCGGCGTGTACGATGAGGCCAAGCGCTTCCAGGAGGCCATCACCATGGCCTACCATACCTACCACGGGCTGGAGACGCGCATCGTGCGCATCTTCAACACCTACGGCCCGCGCATGCGCCTCAACGACGGCCGTGTGCTGCCCGCCTTCATCGGCCAGGCCCTGCGCGGCGAGGACCTCACCGTGTTCGGCGACGGCTCGCAGACGCGCAGCTTCTGCTACGTGGATGATCTGGTGGAGGGCATATACCGCCTGCTCCTGAGCGATTACGCCGGTCCGGTGAACGTGGGGAATCCCAGCGAGATCACCATCGCGCAATTCGCCGAGGAGATCATCAAGCTCACGGGCACCACGCAGAAGGTGGTCTACAAGCCGCTGCCCAAGGATGATCCCATGCAGCGCCAGCCGGACATCACCCTGGCCCGCAAGCTGCTGGGCTGGGAGCCGAAGGTGAGCCGCGCCGAAGGGCTGAAGATCACCTACGACTACTTCAAGAGCCTGACCCCGGAAGAGCTGAACGAGAAGGAGCACTTCAGCTTCGAGGGGTATGTGCGGAAGTAGGCAAGTGACAAGTGACAAGTGTCAAGTAGCAAGTGACAAGGAACAGGACATCTCGAGGCACCTTTGTCCCTTGGCACTTGTTCCTTGTGACTTGACCCTTGCATGACGACCCTCCGCATCGCGGGTGTTCCCGAGCCCTACAACCTGCCCTGGCACCTGGCCATGGAGCAGGGCCGATTCGCGGAGGCGGGCATCGACCTGCAGTGGCACACCGTGCATGAAGGCACCGGACGCATGTGCCAGATGCTCCGCGATGGCGAACTCGACATGGCCGTGCTGGTGACCGAGGGCGCCGTGCGCGACATCCTCAACGGCGGCCCGCACCGCATTGTGAGCACCTTCGTGGAGAGCCCGCTGCCGTGGGGCGTGCACGTGCCCGCCTCGTCCGCCCTGCACCATCCCAGCGACCTCAAGGGTGTTCCCTTCGCCATCAGCAGGCTGGGCAGCGGAAGCCACATCATGGCCATGCTCTATGCCGAGCGGCTCGGCTGGCGTCCGCGCCCAGAGGACCTTGTGGTGGTGCACAACATGGAGGGTGCGGCCCGGCGCATGGCCGAAGGCCCCCCGGTCATCTTCCTGTGGGAGACCTACGTCACCTCACGCTACGTGGAGGCCGGCGTGATGCGGCGTGTGGACGAGATGCGCGGTGACTGGCCGGGCTTCGTGATCGTGGCACGGGAGGAGTTCGCGCGTGCGCATACGGCCGTGCTGCGCGATGCATTGGCCGTGCTGGACCGCGCGGTCAGTGGTCTGGACCTGAGCGCGCACACCGTGGAACTGGTGATGCAGAACGCGGGTTTCCGGGAGGAACTGGCGCGGGAATGGCTGGGGCATGTGCGGTGGCGGGTGGGGAGGCCGGAGGAGCGCAGCCTGGTCCACTTAGTGGATACCCTGCGGGAACTGCACCTGGTGCCGGCGGGATCTCGACCGGACGTGCTGCTCTAGCTCCTATTCCTTGACCCAGCGAATCACCTCCCGTTGTCCATCGGCCAGCCGCACCTCCACCAAGTAGGGGCCGTGGTTCAGGTCGCCGGGATCCACGGGGGAATGCTCGGTGGCCGCGAGGCCCTCGTGCACCACGCGCCCCTGCATGTCGAGAACGCGCAATCGCACGGGGCGGCTGCCCAAACCGGTGATCTGGAAGGTGGTGCCGGGGTTGGGGTGGAGCGAGAGCGCGGTTTGCATGGAGCGGCTATCGGCCCTTAGCGCAAAATCGCAAGTGACACCGCCACCCATCGTGATCTGCCAATCGGAGTAATGCTGCAATCGAAAAAACGAAGGGTCCACCGGGCCAAAACAATCATATCCGTAATGGGTGAAATTCCGTGGAAGACCACCGATCCGCTCTATGATGGCAAGCGTATCAGACCCGAAGATCTGTCCGTTGCCCCATGTCGAGGTTCCGGCTGAATCCAGGTATGCCAAGCTCCATGTCCGCAGGTTCGCGCCATCGATGACGACGTGCCCCGTATCCTGTATCTCGAGCATGCCGAAGTACCCGCACGAGCCGGTTGAGTTCGGCGGCCACCAGCGATTGCCCGGCACACCCAGGTAGTACAAGGTGTCCCATGGGGATGCCGAGAACGACGACCTGTAATAGACAACGTCTCCCTGCTGGCTCACCCAGTCCCTGAACCACCAGATATCACTCACGCAGCTCGTGTCCACAACACCACCTGTGCCGTAATTCAGGTAGCAAATGCGGTGAGTGCATTGCTGAGCCAGCAATCCATCAATCATGGTATCGCCGGTGTACATGTAGATGTCGAGATAGGGGCTTAAATGGAGCTGCTCGTAGACCCAGCACGCACCCGGCGCCCACCATTGCTGCTGGCCCGTGACGGGACCGAAGGTCACGGTCGCTAGGATGACAGAAAGGACCCTCATGAGCAAGACAAGCTAAGACCAAGACGTGATCCCTTGCCATTGGCTGCCAGCCATATACCATCCCCCTCCCTTCGGTATATTCGCGGCCCTTCGCCATGCCCTACATCGCCCACCCCACCGCCGTCATCGATGAGGGCGCCGTCATCGGCGAGGGCACACGCATCTGGCACTTTTCGCACATCATGCCCGGCTGCGAGATCGGCGAGGGCTGCAACATCGGGCAGAACGTGGTGGTGAGCCCCGGCGTGAAGCTGGGCCGCAACGTGAAGGTGCAGAACAACGTGAGCATCTACACCGGGGTGGAGTGCGAGGACGATGTCTTCCTCGGCCCCTCGTGCGTGTTCACCAACGTCATCAACCCGCGCAGCGCCGTGGCCCGGAGGGACCAGTACCTTCGCACGCTCGTGAAACAGGGCGCTTCCATCGGGGCCAACGCCACCATCGTCTGCGGGCACGACATCGGCCGCTACGCCTTCGTAGGGGCCGGCGCCGTGGTGACCCGGGAGGTGCCCGACTACGCGCTCGTGGTGGGCAATCCCGCCCGCCAAAGCGGCTGGATGAGCGAGTTCGGCCACAAGCTGAGGTTCAATGAGGCCGGTGAGGCCGCCTGCCCGGAGAGCGGCCAGCGCTACCGGCTGGTGAACGGGCGCGTTACGCGCATCGCCTGAGCCATGCCGCTGCCCACGCAACAGAGGATCCGATTCGCGGTGGTCGGCTGCGGCCACATCGGCAAGCGGCACGCGGACATGATCCGCCGGCACCCCGAGTGCGAACTGGTGGCCCTGTGCGATACCCGGCCCAAGGAGGAGCTCGGGCTGGAGGGCTTCGATGCCCCTTGGTTCCAGGACATGGACGCGATGCTCGCCGCCGTACCCGGCATCGAGGTCGTGAACATCTGCACGCCCAACGGGCTGCACGCGCCGCAGAGCATCAAGGCGCTGGAGGCCCGGAAGCACGTGGTGTGCGAGAAGCCCATGGCGCTCACCAAGGCCAGCTGCGAAGCCGTGCTCTACAAGGCCCTGCAGGTGCACCGCACCGTGTTCGGCGTGATGCAGAACCGCTACAGCCCGCCCAGCCAGTGGATCAAGGGCGTGGTGGACCGCGGGCTGCTGGGCGATATCCACCTGGTGCAGGTGAACTGCTACTGGAACCGCGATGCACGGTACTACCGGGCCGGAAGCTGGAAGGGCACCGCCGACCTCGATGGCGGCACGCTCTTCACGCAATTCAGCCACTTCATCGACATCCTGTACTGGCTCTTCGGCGACATCACGGACATCCAAGGGAAATTCGCCGACTTCGCCCATCGCGACCTGACGGCCTTCGAGGACAGCGGCCTGGTCACCTTCCGCTTCCTCAACGGAGGCATGGGCTGCATCAATTACAGCACCGCGGTGTGGGACCGGAACCTGGAGAGCAGCATGACCATCATCGGCTCCAAGGGCAGCGTGAAGATCGGCGGGCAGTACATGGACCAGGTGGAGCACTGCCATATCGAGGGCTACTCCTTGCCCGAGCTGGCGCCCACCAATCCGGCCAACGACTACGGCGCCTACAAGGGCAGCGCCAACAACCACGGGTACATCATCGACAACGTGGTGGACACCCTGAAGGGAAGGACAACCCTCACCACCAATGCCTTGGAAGGGCTGAAGGTGGTGGAGATCATCGAACGCATCTACGAGAAGAGGGATGAGCAACCTGTATGACCGACTGCTGAGGAAGGAGGCCAAGCTGGCCGTGATCGGCCTGGGCTATGTGGGCCTTCCCATCGCCCTGGCCTTCGCGCGCCGGATCAAGGTGGTGGGCTTCGACATCAACCAGAAGCGCGTGGACATGATGCGCCGCGGCGAGGACCCGAGCAACGAGCTGCCCGCTGAGGACTTCGAGGGCTGCGACATCCACTTCACCGCCGACCTGAGCGACCTGAAGGACGTGGAGTTCTTCATCGTGGCCGTTCCCACCCCCATCGACAGCCAGAACATCCCCGACCTGGGCCCGCTGCTGGGAGCCACGCGCACCGTGGGCCAAGTGCTGAAGAAGGGCGACTACGTGGTGTACGAGAGCACGGTGTACCCCGGCTGTACCGAGGAGGACTGCGTGCCGCTGCTGGAGCGCCTCAGCAACCTCAGGTTCGTGGAGGACTTCAAGGTGGGCTACAGCCCCGAGCGCATCAACCCCGGCGACAAGGAGCACACCCTGGAGCGCATCGTGAAGGTGACCAGCGGATGCGATGCCGAGAGCGCGGAGACCGTGGCCAAGGTGTACGAGCTGGTGGTGAAGGCTGGCGTGCACCGCGCGGCCAGCATCAAGGTGGCCGAGGCGGCCAAGATCATCGAGAACACGCAGCGCGACGTGAACATCGCCCTGATCAACGAGCTCTCGATCATCTTCAACCGGATGGGTATCAACACCTACGACGTGCTGGAGGCTGCGGGCACCAAGTGGAACTTCCTCAAGTTCCAGCCGGGCCTGGTCGGCGGCCACTGCATCGGCGTGGATCCCTACTACCTCGTGTACAAAGCGAAGGAACTGGGCTACCATGCGCAGATCATCGATGCCGGCCGCTTCGTGAACGACAGCATGGGCGGCTATACCGCCAAGCAGACGGTGAAGAAGATCATCGCCGCCGGGACCAATCCCGCCGATGCACGGGTGCTGGTGATGGGCGCCACCTTCAAGGAGAACGTCACCGACATCCGCAACAGCAAAGTGGCCGACGTGGTGAACGAGCTGAAGAGCTTCAGCTGCCACGTGGACGTGACCGACCCGCACGCCGACAGCGACGAGGTGAAGCACGAGTACGGCTATGAGCTGGCGAAGGAGATGAAGGGCCCTTATGATGCCATCATCGTGGCCGTGAACCACGCCGAGTACGCCGGCAAGGACGAGGCCTGGTTCAAGGGCATGCTGAAGCCCAAGGGCGTGCTGGTGGACCTGAAGGGCGTCTTCCGGAAGAAGATCAAGGACCTTACCTACTGGAGCCTGTGAGCATGCAGCGCAACATCCTCATCACCGGCGGTGCCGGGTTCATCGGCAGCCATGTGGTGCGCCGCTTCGTCACCAAATACCCGCAATACCGCATCATCAACCTGGATGCGCTCACCTACGCGGGCAACCTGGAGAACCTGCGCGACGTTGAGCAGGCGCCGAACTACACCTTCGTGAAGGCCGATATCTGCGATGCCGAAGCGGTGGCGAAGGTGTTCACGGACTTCGCGATCGACGGGGTGATCCACCTCGCAGCCGAGAGCCACGTGGATCGCAGCATCACCGATCCGCTGGCCTTCGTGCGCACCAACGTGTTCGGCACCGTGACCTTGCTGAATGCCGCCAAGGAGACATGGAAAGGCGACTCTGAGGGCAAGCGCTTCTACCATGTGAGCACTGACGAAGTGTACGGCTCCCTGCACGATGACGGCTTCTTCACCGAGAAGACGCCCTACGATCCGCAGAGCCCCTACAGCGCCAGTAAGGCCAGCAGCGACCATTTCGTGCGGGCTTACGGCAATACCTACAAGCTGCCCTTCGTGGTGAGCAACTGCAGCAACAACTACGGCAGCCACCACTTCCCGGAGAAGTTGATCCCGCTGATGATCAACAACATCCGCAGCAACAAGCCGCTGCCGGTGTACGGCAAGGGCGAGAACGTGCGCGACTGGCTCTGGGTGGAGGACCATGCCGCCGCCATCGACACCATCTTCCACACCGGCGTGAACGGCGAGACCTACAACATCGGCGGCCACAACGAGTGGAAGAACATCGACCTGGTGCACCTGCTCTGCAGCATCATGGACCGCAAGCTGGGCCGTGCCGAAGGGGAGAGCGCGAAGCTGATCACCTATGTCACCGACCGCGCCGGGCACGACCTGCGCTACGCCATCGACGCCTCCAAGATCGAGCGTGATCTGGGGTGGAGGCCGAGCATCACCTTCGAGGAGGGGCTGGAGCGCACGGTGGACTGGTACCTGGCCAACACCGAGTGGCTGGACCACGTGACGAGCGGAGCCTACCAGCAGTACTACGAGGCGCACTACTCCGAGCGCTGACGATGGGCCTCTTCGGCAGCCTGTTCGGTAAGAAGGAGCCGGCGCTCGGCCCGGCCGACCTGTCTGTCCTGGGCTGCGATGTGCACAGCCATTTCATCCCGGGCATCGACGATGGGGCGCAGAGCCTGGAGCAGAGCATGGAGCTGCTGGCCGCCATGCGCGAACTCGGTTACCGCAAGGTGATCACCACGCCGCACAGCATGGCCGACGGCTACCGCAACACACCCGAGATCATCCTCGGCGGATTGGAGAAGCTGCGGGCCGAGGTGCGCCGTCGGGGCATCGACATCCAGGTGGACGCAGCGGCCGAGTACTACCTGGACCACGAGCTGGAACGCAAGGTGACCGAGGGGCAGGTGCTCACCTTCGGCGACCGGCTGCTGCTCTTCGAGCTGCCCTTCATCAGCGAGCCGGCCATGCTGCTCAATGTCGTCTTCCTGATGCAGACGCAGGGCTACCGCCCGGTGCTGGCGCACCCCGAGCGCTACGGCTTCTGGCACAACGACTTCGGCAAGTACGAGCGGCTGAAGGAGCGCGGCGTGCTGTTCCAGCTCAACCTGGTGGCCCTTTCCGGCGCTTACGGCCCCAAGGCCAAGGAGGTGGCGGAGCGCCTCATCGATGCGGGCGCCTATGAGCTGCTGGGCACGGATTGCCACAACATGAACCACGTTGAAGCGATCCGGAACACGCTTGCGCGGCCCTACCTGCACAAGCTGATCGCCAGCGGCAAGCTGCTGAATGCGCGGCTCTGAGCCTCAGGTGAAGCGCTTCTGGTCCGGCAGGTACCAGCACAGCAGGCCCAGCAGCGGCAGGAAGGAGCAGATGCGGAACACGGTGTCGATGTCGGTGGCGTCGGCGAGGCGGCCGAGCAGTGCGCTGCCCAGACCGGCCATGCCGAAGGCGAAGCCGAAGAAAAGGCCCGAGACGAGCCCCACCCGTCCCGGGATGAGCAACTGGGCATACACCAGGATGGCCGAGAAGGCCGAGGCCAGGATGAGGCCCGCCAGGAAGGCCAGCACGCCGGTCCAGAAGAGATCGGCATGGGGCAGAGCCAGCGTGAAGGGCGCCGCGCCGAGGATGGAGCCCCACACGATGCGCTTGTAGCCGATGCGGTCGCCCAGGAAGCCGCCGAGCAGGGTGCCGATGGCGGCGGCGAAGAGGAAGAGGAAGAGCTGCACCTGCGCCTCCTGCACGCTGAGGCCGAAACGGCCGATGAGGTAGAAGGTGTAGTAGCTCGTCATGCTGGCCACATAGAACTGCTTGGAGAAGATCAGCAGCATGAGCGTGGCGATGATGAGCGCCACCTTGCTCCTGGGAAGCACCGAGCGCCGCACAGGCCCGTGATGAGCCGTCCCGCGGCGGCCAATGGCCAGGATGCGCATGTACCACCGCCCTACACGCCATAGCACCATCATGGCCAAGAGCGGCAGCACCGTGAACCAGCCCACCGTGGCTTGACCAAGGGGAACCACCACCGCCGCCGCCAGCAGCGGGCCCAATGAGGAGCCCATGTTCCCGCCGAGCTGGAAGACCGATTGCGCGAGCGAGCGCTTGCCGCCGGAGGCCATGTAGGCCATGCGCGAGGCCTCGGGGTGGAAGATGCTGGAGCCCACACCGATGAGCGCCACCGATGCCAGGATCATGGCGAAGCTGTGCGCCTGCGAGAGCAGCACGAGGCCGATGAGGGTGGAACCCATGCCACCCACCAGCGCGAAGGGCCGGGGGCGCTTGTCCGTCCAGTGGCCCACCAGTGGCTGCAGTATGGACGCCGTGAGCTGGAAGGTGAGCGTGATGAGGCCGATCTGCGCGTAGCTGAGTTGGAAGGAGGCCTTCACCAGCGGATAGATCGCCGGCACCAGCGCCTGCACCGTGTCGTTCAGCAAGTGCGAGAAGGCGATGGCCATCAGCACCGGGTAGGCGGTGCGCTCGGCGAGACGGAAGGCGCCGGTCACGGCGGGCACGGCCTGGCCCATGGAGCTGGCGCGAAGGTACCGGCCTTCAGGCGGTGATCATGCCGCGGCCGTCTCCAACTCCCTGCTCACCTTCTTGAATAGGCCCTGCAGCACGTTGCCGGGACCCACCTCCACCACTTTGCTGCACCCGTCGGCGAGCATGTGCTGCATCGTTTGGGTCCAGCGCACGGGGGCGGTGAGCTGCGCGATCAGGTTGGCCTTGATGCGGGCCGGATCGGTATGCGGACGGGCATCCACGTTCTGGTACACCGGGCAGCGCGGGTTCACGATGGGCGTATAGGCGATCGCGGTCTCCAGTTCCACACGGGCGGGCTCCATCAGCGGGCTGTGGAAGGCACCACCCACCTGCAGCACCAGCGCACGCTTCGCACCGGCGGCCTTCAGGGCCTCGCAGGCGGCGTTCACGGCCTCCACCGTGCCGCTGATCACCAGCTGGCCGGGGCAGTTGTAGTTGGCGGGCACCACCACGCCGGGAATGGTCTTGCACACTTCCTCCACCTTCTCGTCCTCCAGGCCCAGGATCGCGGCCATGGTGCTCGGCTGCAGTTCGCAGGCCTTCTGCATGGCATTGGCACGCGCGGCCACCAGCTTCAGGCCATCGCTGAACTCCATGGCGCCGGCGGCCACCAGTGCACTGAATTCGCCCAGGCTGTGTCCGGCCACCATGCTGGGCTCGAACGCATCGCCCAGCACCTTGGCTTTCACCACGCTGTGCAGGAAGATGGCGGGCTGGGTCACATTGGTCTGCTTCAGGTCGGACTCGCTCCCGTTGAACATCACCCCGGTGAGGTTGAAGCCCAGGATGTCGTTGGCATGCTCGAACCAGATGCGCGCATTGCTGTCGGCATCGTACAGGTCCTTGCCCATGCCGGGGAATTGGCTGCCCTGTCCGGGGAATACGTAGGCGGTCATGCGGTCGTTGGTCAATGATGGGTTTCGGGCTCGCTCGTGGGCTGATGGACCGCACCTGTTGCATCGACCCTCCGGGTCGACCTCCGCGTGCGCTCCTGGGAACTGGTCAGTCGCGCCGTCCGAAAAGGCGCAGCAGCATCAGGAAGAGGTTGATGAAATCGAGGTAGAGGCTCAAGGCGCCCATCAGGGCCATCTTCTGCGCGGTCTCCGTCCCCGTGGCCACCTCCTCCCCCATGCGCTTGAGCTTCTGCATATCGTAGGCGGTGAGTCCCGTGAAGACGATGACCCCGAGGATGCTGATGATGTAATCCATGCTGCTGCTGCCCAGGAACATGTTCACGACGGAGGCGATGATGATGCCGATGAGGCCGATGAAGAGTAGGCTGCCGAGCCGGGTGAGGTCCGTCCGCGTGGTGTAGCCCGCCACCGCCATGATGCCGAAGATGGCTGCGCTCATGAAGAAGACCTTGATGATGGCCGCCGGCGCATAGAGGATGAAGATGTAGCACAGGCTGATGCCCATGAGCGTGGCGAAGGCCAGGAAGGTCAGCAACAGCGCGGTTCCGCTGAGCCGATTGACCATGCCGCCCATGAGGAAGACCAGCCCGAGCGGCGCCAGCATCACCCCCCACCCCAGCAAGCTGCGGCCGGTTACCTGCCCCGCGCCATCAACGCTGTAGAGGTAGGCGAGCAGCCCGGGCGTGCTGGCGAAGAGCCAGGCCATGGCGCCGCTGATGATGAGTGCGGCTGCCATGTATGCGAAGACGTGGCTGAGGAAGGTGCGCACATTGGTCTCGGGGCCATAGACGACCTGGCCGGTGGCGGGTGCGGGATGCTGCTCCATGCGTGCTCTGGGATTGATAGTGGGGGCTGCGGCCATCACGACCGCAGCCACGGCCAAGGTAGCCACCGGAAGCGGTCAGCGACCAGGGCCTAGTCAATGGAGCCTCGCGCTCACCAATTGGATGAACTCCTCCCGGGTGCGGTTGTCGGTAAGGAAGATGCCGGTGAAGGCGCTCGTGGTGGTCACGGAGTTCTGCTTCTGGATGCCCCGCATCTGCATGCACAGGTGAGAGCACTCCAGCACCACCGCCACCCCCAAGGGCTGAAGGGTGTCGTGCAGGCAGTCGCGGATCTGGTCGGTGAGGCGCTCCTGCACCTGCAGGCGGCGGGCGAATGCATCAACCACGCGCGGCACCTTGCTCAGCCCCACGATGCGCCCGTTGGGGATGTAGGCCACGTGCGCCTTGCCGAAGAAGGGCAGCATGTGGTGCTCGCACATGGAATACACTTCGATGTCCTTCACCAGCACCATCTGGCTGTAGTCCTCGGTGAACATGGCGCTGCGCAGGATGGCGGCCGGGTCGAGGTCGTAGCCATGGGTGAGGTACTGCAGGGCCTTGGCCACGCGCTCCGGGGTCTTCTTCAGCCCCTCGCGCTCGGGGTCCTCACCGATGGCCTTCAGGATGGGCGTGAAATGGCCGCTGATCTCGGCCAGCCGCTTGGGGTCGTACTGGTCGATCCGCTCATAGCCCTCACCGCTGGTCTCGTGCTCACCGCTCGCCATGGTACTCGGCATGATTGTTCTCGGTCTCCTCCACCTTCACGGTGCGCAGGGTGGCTCCCAAGGCCCTCACCGGCCCCTCCAGCTGCTCCCAGATCGCCACGCACAGGTTCTCCGTGCTGCTGCGCCGCCCTTTCATGAAAGGCACATCCGCATCGATGTTCCTGTGGTCCAGGTGATCGATCACATGCTCCTTGATGATCCGGCTCAGCCGGCTGAGGTCGGTGACGAAACTCGTCTCGGGGTCCTGCTCACCGCTCACGGTCACCCACAGCACGTAGTTGTGGCCATGGCCATTCGGATTGGAGCACTTGCCGAACACGGCCAGGTTCTTCGCATCGTCCCAATCGGCACGGGCCAGGCGGTGTGAGGCGCTGAAGCGCTCGCGGCGGGTGATGTGCACGATGGGCATGGCGGTCAAAGGTAGCGGGCAGGGCGATGGGACGCGGGGGTGAACACGCCGGGCCGCGGATGGTTCGATCCGTTGACCGCCCGCCTACCTTCGCTGCATGATCGTAGTGACCGGAGCCGCGGGCTTCATCGGCAGCGCCTTGGTGGGCGAGCTGCTGCGCCAGGGCTGGCAGGACATCGTGGCCGTGGACGATTTCAGCCGCGCCGACAAGGCCCCCAACCTGTCGGGCAAGGAACTCTCAGCCAAGGTCGACCGCAAGGACTTCTTCCGCTGGCTGGACCGGAACGAGAAGCTCGTGCAGTTCATCTTCCACCTCGGCCCCCGCACGGATACCACCGAGTTCAATGCAGCGATCTTCGACGAGCTGAACCTGCACTACAGCCAGCGCATGTGGGAAGCCTGCGTGAAGTACGGCATCCCCCTGGTCTATGCCTCCAGCGCAGCCACCTACGGCGGCGGAGAGCTCGGCTACAGCGATGCGGACGACAGCCTGCCCCAGCGCCTGAAGCCGCTGAACCCTTACGGCGAGAGCAAGAACGACTTCGACAAGTGGGCGCTGGCCCAGGAGCGCAAGCCGTTCTTCTGGGCGGGCCTCAAGTTCTTCAACGTCTACGGGCCCAATGAGTACCACAAGGGCCGCATGGCCAGCGTGGTCTTCCACGCCTTCAACCAGATCCGCGACACCGGCGGCATGAAGCTCTTCCGCAGCCACCGGCCGGATTACAAGGACGGTGAGCAGCTGCGCGACTTCGTGTACGTGAAGGACGTCTGCAGCGTGTGCCTCTTCCTGATGGAGCACCGCACCCACAGCGGGCTCTACAACCTCGGCAGCGGCAAGGCGCGCACCTTCCTCGACCTTGCGCGGGCCACTTTCAAGGCGATGGGCAAGGAGGAGCGGATCGCCTTCATCGATACCCCGGCCGATATCCGCGACAAGTACCAGTACTTCACGGAGGCCGAGATGGCCAAGCTGAAGGCCATCGGGTACGACAAGCCCTTCGCCTCGCTCGAAGAGGGCGTCACCGACTACGTGACGAATTACCTCGCGAAGGGCGCCTACTGCTGAGGCACTGCTGGCTCCCCACCCAGGGCGTTCCGGAGCTCCACCAACGACCGCCGGATGGCCAGGAGCCGCTCGCGGATGGCTTCATGGTCGGCGGCCGGCAACGGCTCCTTCGTCACGGCGCCCTGCTTCAGCTGGCTCTTCGCTCCATTGAGTGTGAAGCCCTCCTCCTTCACCAACCGCTGGATGGTGCGCAACTGGTCGATCTCCTTGGTGGTATAGAGCCGGTCCCCGCGGTTGGTGCGCTTGGGTATGATGGTACCGAACTCCTTCTCCCAGAAACGGATGGAGGACGTATTCACGCCCAGCTCCTCGGCTACCTCGCCGATGGTCCAATAGAGCTTGCCGATGGTCTTGGGCTTGAGCGGCATCGGCGCGAATGTATCGATCAGTCGAGCGCCTGCCCAGAGCTGCGCGACAGCTCCACCAGCCGCGCGTACTCCTCCGGGCTCAGGTCGTTGAAATAGTAATTGGCCGGATCGACAGGCTGCCCGCCCTTGTGCACCTCGTAGTGCAGGTGCGGCCCCACGCTCAGCCCCGTGTTGCCCACCAGCCCGATGACATCGCCGCGCTTCACCCGCTGGCCCACGCGCACCTCGATCCGGCTCAGGTGGGCGTAGAGCGTCTGGTAGTCGAAGCCGTGGTCGATGACCACGTGCATGCCGTAGCCGTTCGTGCCGTACTCCGCGTAGACCACCTTGCCATCGCCGGTGGTGTGGATGGGGGTGCCCAGCTTGGCGGTGAAATCCATGCCGGCATGGAACTTCTGGATCTTGTGGATCGGGTGGATGCGCCAGCCGAAGCCGCCGGCGGTCTGGGTGAGGTCCTCGTTGGGGATGGGCTGGATGGCCGGGATGCTGGCGAGCATCTCCTGCTTGCGCAGCACCAGCTCGGCCACCTCATCCAGCGACTCCGATTGCACCACCAATTGGCGGGCAAGGAGGTCAAGGCGCTTGCGCGTATCCATCACCAGGTCGCTGCTGGCATATCCGGCCAGCTCGCGGTAACGGTTGATGCCCCCCACCCCTGCCTGTCGCATGCTCTCGGGCACCGGATCGGCCTCGAAGATCACCCGGTAGATATTGTCGTCCCGGCGGCGCACATCGGCCATCACCCCCTCCAGCTCTGCGAGCTGCTTGTTCAGCAGCTCATACTGCACCAGCAGCTGCTTGTTCTCGCGACGGAGCTCCGCCTCCTTGGGGCTGTCCACGAACTGGTAGACCAGGAAGATGCCCAGCAGCCCCACGGCCAGGCCCGGTAGCAGGAGCAGCGCCGTGCGCCGCACCTTCTGCCAGGTGCTCAGGCGAATGCGCTCGAAATTGAGCGTCTTGGGATTGAAGCGGTACTTGTGCTCGGCCATGGCGGCAAGCGGTTGCCGAAGATAGCCCCCCCTCCCCACCCGTCTGCCTCGGCCGGGCCGCCCGGGTGTTAAACCCTGTTGATCCGACCTGTGGCACCCGCCTCCATCGGTTGACGCGCCTCGGTACCTTCGCGGGCGTTTTCGCCCAGACCATGCTCACCAGCCAGCAGATCCGCCAGAAGTTCCTCGACCATTTCGCCCGGCGCGGCCACCAGATCGTGCCCAGCGCCCCCATGGTGGTGAAGGACGACCCCACGCTCATGTTCACCAACGCGGGCATGAACCAGTTCAAGGACCTCTTCCTGGGCAACCGCGAGGCCAAGCACACCCGCATCGCCGACACGCAGAAATGCCTGCGCGTCTCCGGCAAGCACAACGACCTGGAGGAGGTGGGCATCGACACCTACCACCACACGATGTTCGAGATGCTCGGCAACTGGAGCTTCGGCGACTACTTCAAGAAGGAGGCCATCCAGTGGGCGTGGGAGCTGCTGGTGGACGAGTACAAGATCAACACGGCCGACATCTACGTGACCTACTTCGGCGGCGACACGACAGATGGGCTGCCCGCCGATGAGGAGACCCGCGAGCTCTGGAAGCAATATCTGCCGGTGGAGCGGATCCTGCCCTTCAGCCGCAAGGACAACTTCTGGGAGATGGGCGACACCGGTCCGTGCGGGCCGTGCACCGAGATCCACGTGGACGTGCGTACCGCCGAGGAAAAGGCGCAGAAGCCCGGCCGCGAGCTGGTGAACAACGACCACCCGCAGGTGATCGAGATCTGGAACAACGTGTTCATGCAGTTCGAGCGCAAGGCCGACGGCTCGCTCGTGACGCTGCCCGCGCAGCATGTGGACACCGGCATGGGCTTCGAGCGCCTGTGCATGGTGCTGCAGGGCAAGCGCAGCAACTACGACACGGATGTGTTCCAGCCGCTGATCCAGTCCATTGCGAAGCGCTGCGGCAAGGTGTACGGCAAGGACGAGAAGGCGGACATCGCCATGCGCGTGATCGCGGACCACCTGCGTGCCATCAGCTTTGCCATCGCCGACGGGCAACTGCCCAGCAACACAGGCGCCGGCTATGTGATCCGCCGCATCCTGCGCCGTGCCGTCCGCTACGGCTACAGCTTCCTCGGCTTCAACGAGCCCTTCATGCACGAGCTGGTGAAGACACTGGCAGAGCAGATGGGCGACCAGTTCCCCGAGCTGCGCAAGCAGCTGCAGCTCATTGAGAGCGTGATCGGAGAAGAGGAGAAGGCCTTCCTGCGCACACTGGAACAGGGCACGAAACGCCTGGAGCAGGCCCTCGCCGAGTCGAAGGGGGTCTTGGCCGGTGACCGCGCCTTCGAGCTCTTCGATACCTACGGCTTCCCCATCGACCTCACGCAGCTCATGGCGCGGGAGCAGAAGATGGACGTGGACATGAAGGGCTTCGAGGCCGAGCTGCAGAAGCAGAAGGAGCGCTCACGCGCCGCCACCGCGGTCACCACCGGCGATTGGGAGGAGCTGGGCAAGGGCGAGACGGCCTTCGTCGGCTACGACGAGCTGAGCACCGAGGCCCGCATCCTCCGCTACCGAAAGGTGAGCGGCAAGGGCGGCGACCAGTTCCAGCTCGTGCTCGACCGCACGCCGTTCTACGCGGAAGGCGGCGGCCAAGTAGGCGACCAGGGCTGGCTGATCCAAGGCGCGGACCAGGTGGAGGTGATCGACACCAAGCGCGAGAACCAGCTGATCGTCCATTTCACCAAGGAGCTGCCGAAGGATGTGAGCAAGCCGCTCACCGCGCAGGTGAACACCCAGCGCCGCGGCCTCACCGCGCGCAACCACACGGCCACGCACCTGCTGCACCACGCCCTGCGCAAGCACCTGGGCACGCACGTGGAGCAGAAGGGTTCGCTCGTGGCGCCCGACCGCCTGCGCTTCGACATCAGCCACTTCGCCAAGGTGACGCCCGAGGAACTGGCCACCATCGAGCGCGAGGTGAACGCGATGATCACCGACGACATCGTGTTCGAGGACAAGCGCAATGTGCCCATCGCGGAGGCGAAGGCCATGGGCGCCATGGCGCTGTTCGGCGAGAAGTACGGCGACAACGTGCGCGTGGTGAAGTTCGGTCCGAGCATCGAGCTCTGCGGCGGCACCCACGTACCGCGCACCGGCGTCATCGGTCCCTTCCGCATCGTGAGCGAGAGCGCGCTGGCCGCGGGCATCCGCCGCATCGAGGCCATCACCAGCGTGGAGGCCGAGCGCATGATCAACGAGAAGCTCGCGAAGCTGGAGGCCATCGAGGAACTGCTGAAGCGCCCCGCCGACGTGGTGGCCGCCGTGCAGAAGCTCGCCGAGCAGAACGCCAGCCTCACCAAGGAGCTGGAGAAGGCCGCGCGCGAGAAGGTGAAGCGCTACGCCGCCGCCATCCCCGCCAAGGCCACCGCCAACAGCAAGGGCGTGAAAGTGCTGGTGGAGCAGCTCGACCTCGATGCCCAGGGCCTGAAGGACCTCGGTTTCACCCTGCGCGAACAGCACGCCGACCTGGCCTTCGTGGCCGGCGCGGTGATCGATGGCAAGCCCCTGCTCGCGGTGTCGCTGGGCAAGCAGGCCCTCGAGGCCACGGGCCTCAAGGCGGTGGACATCATCAAGCAGATCGGTCCGCTGATCAAGGGCGGCGGCGGTGGCCAGCCCGACTTCGCCACGGCCGGCGGCAAGGAGCCCGGCGGCATGGCCGAGGCGTTGAAGAAGGCCGCAGAGCTGTTGGGGTGAGAACAACAAAGCCCTTGCCGGTGAAACGGCAAGGGCCCTGGGGTGACGTGAAGCGGCGAACCTGCTACCTCACGCCAGCTGAGGGTGTGTGCGCGCCACCTTGTGAGGCGGAGGCAGGGGAGCCTGTCCACGGAGGGGACCGAGGTACTGCTCGTCGCTGAGAGCCAGATTGAGGATATATAGGCCATTGAGCGCGATCACGAGCACGTAATCGAGCATGCTGCGCTTGCCGAAGCACTGCACCACCTCGATCCACACCTTGGGGATGAAGTAGAGCTGGCCATAAATGGGAATCAGCACCTTCCAAGCATCGCTCGCCGGACGGCCCACGATGCGCATGAAGACGATGACGTTCCAGATCGGGATGAAGGCCGCAATCCCGGGCTGACGGCACTTCTCGTAGAGGCGCCATTGCGCCAGGATGGCGATGGCCGCGATGAAGCCCAAGGCATAGTAGAAAGCGTTGCCCATGCCGAGGGTCTTGTAGAAGTAGTCGTGGAAGGCGATCAGGTAGTCCATGGCGTGCAGGCTTGGTTTTACGGGATGCACCGATTCCAGGCGGGTTCCACCAAAGAGACGGTGCAAATGGCGCCCGGTTGCCTGTCAACGGCCCCTTCTATCCCCAGCCATATGTGAGTTCAGCCAACGGCAGCGCCGGATCCACCAACGGTTCGGCCCACCCGGGCCTCAGGCGCGTGGCACCGCATAGGCCTTCACATCGGCCTCGGTGATCTCCTTGCCGCTGAGGATCACCAGGCGCTCCATCACGTTGCGCAGCTCGCGCACGTTGCCCGTCCACGGCAGCCGCTGGAGTTCCTTGATGGCCTTGTCGCCGATCCTCTTGGGAGCGATGCCCTGCTCGGTGCAGACCTGCTCGATGAAGTGGTCCGCCAGCAAGGGGATGTCCTCCAGGCGCTCGCTCAGGCTGGGCACATGGATGGGGATGACGCTGAGCCGGTGGAACAGATCCTCCCGGAAGCGGCCCTCGGCGATCTCCTTCTTCAGGTCCTTGTTGGTGGCAGCGATCACCCGCACATCCACCTGGATGTCCTTGTCGCCCCCAACGGGGGTGATGCGGCCCTCCTGCAGGGCGCGCAGCACCTTGGCCTGCGCGGCCAGCGCCATGTCGCCGATCTCGTCCAGGAAGAGGGTGCCGCCGTGCGCCAGCTCGAACTTGCCCTTGCGGTCCTTGATGGCGCTGGTGAAGCTGCCCTTCATGTGGCCGAAGAGCTCGCTCTCGATCAGCTCGCCGGGTATGGCAGCGCAATTCACCTCGACATAGGGGCCGCTGGCTCGGCCGCTCTTCTGGTGGATGAGCCGCGCCACCCCCTCCTTGCCTGCCCCGTTCCCGCCGGTGATGAGGACGCGCGCATCGCTGGGCGCCACCTTCTCGATCATCTCGCGGATCTGGCCGAGGGCCTTGCTCTCGCCGATCATCTGCACGGTGCCGCCCTTGGCCTTGCCCACTTTCTGCCGCAGCACCTTGGTCTCCTGCACCAGGTTGCCGCGGTCCAGCGCATTGCGAACGCTGACCAGGATGCGATTGATGTCCGGGGGCTTCTGGATGAAGTCGAAAGCCCCCTTCTTCAGCGCATCCACAGCGGTATCGATGGTGCCATGCCCGCTGATCATCACCACGGGCAGGTCGGGGGCGTGTGCCTGCAGCTTCTCCAGCACCTCGATGCCATCCACCTTGGGCATCTTGATGTCGCAGAGCACCAGGTCGAATCGGCCCTTGGTCGCCTTCTCCAATCCTGCTGCCCCGTCCTCCGCCTCGTCCACCTTGTGCTTCTCGTGCTCGAGTATGTCGCGCAATGCGGCACGGATCGCTTTCTCGTCGTCGATGATGAGGATATGGGCCATGGGTAGCTGCGGTCTTCTCCGCGGTTGGCAAAGATGGCATCCGGTCGGTTAGGCGCTCCCTGGACCGGCAGTCCGTTCAATGCTGCAGCGGCCGCTTCTTGATCATGCCGCCGCGTGTGTCCTTCACGGGGCTCATCACCACGAAGGCGTTGGGGTCGATCTTCTCGATCTCGGTGAGCACGCGGCTGAGCTCCAGCCGGGTGATGACGCAGTAGATGATCTCCGTCTCGTGGCTCACGCCGTCCTTGCCGTAGCCGCGCCTCCCCGCATACACGGTCATCCCGCGGCCCATCACATGGCTGATCATGTGGCGCAGCTCCGCGTGGTGCGGACTGATGATCGTGAGGCCGGTGTACTCCTCGATGCCCTCGATCACGAAATCGACCGTCTTGCTGGCGGCCAGGTAGGTGACCATGGCATAGAGCGCGGTTTCCACGCTGAGCAGCCAGGCCGCCGCGCCGAAAATCACCACGTTGATCACCATGATGATGTCGCCGATGGTGGTGCCCAGCTTCCGGCTCAGGTAGAGCGCCACCACCTCAGTGCCGTCGATGACGCTGCCTCCGCGCACGGCCAGGCCGATGCCGGCCCCGAGGAAGAAGCCGCCGAACACCGCCACCAGCAGCTTGTCGTGCGTGACATCGGGGAAATGCACCGTGGCCGTGACCAGGGCCAATGCGGCGATGGCCGCGGTGGTCTTGAAGGCGAACTCGCGGCCGATGATGCGATAGGCCGCCACCATGAAGGGCGCGTTCACCAGCACCAGGAGCACGGGCAGCGGCAGGCCCGTGAGGTGCGTGCAAAGCAGGGCTATGCCTGTGGCGCCGCCATCGATGAAGGCACTCGGGATGAGGAATCCCTCGAGCCCGAAGGCCGCGCTGAAAACACCCAACGTGATGAACACCACATCCTTCAGCCGGCGGCGGAAGGTGACGCGCAGGGCGTGCAGCCGTCGCGCTCGGCGATAGCGGCTGTTCTCCCCGGCGGCCTGCCTGGGCACGGGCATCCGTTTGAGCAGGTTGTGCCGGCGCTTTCTGGACATGCGCCCAAAATAGCCGTCCGGTGCATCGCTCAGGACACCGCCGCGCCTTCCTTCAGCGCATAGCGGCTCCAGGCCAGCTCGCGGATTCCGCCGGCCAGCAGTACACGGTCGACCTGGATGAGCGCATAGGGGATGGTGTCCACGCGGTGCTCGGGAAGTCCGGGCACCTGCAGGCGCTCGGCACGGTCCATGCGGAGCATTCGGTCCTTCAAGGCATCGAACTCCCTCGCCGAGAACGCCAGGGTGACGGCATCAGGAGCGAGCGTATCCCCGCGCTCGGCGGTGATGATGCGCGCAAGTGAATCGAAGCTGCCCGCGCTTCCCACGAGCACATGCGGCTCCTGCCGCTCCACCACGGCATAGAGCGCCTCCAGGCGGTCGTCGAGGTGCGCGGCGATGCGGGCCTCCTGTTCGACGGTGATGGGATCGCTGATGGGGATCCGCGCGCGCAGGCGCGTGACGCCGAGCTCGAAGCTGCGCTTCCACATGAGGGCCTTGTCCGTGGCCAGGATGAACTCGGTGCTCCCGCCGCCGATGTCCATCACCAGCGAAGGCTGAGCGCCAAAGCGCACGGCCTGCCGCACCCCGGCCAGGATCAGTTCGGCCTCCCGATCTCCGGGGATGATGCCGATCGCGATGCCCAGCCCGCGCTCCGCTGCCTGCACGAAGTCCTGCGCATTGCGGGCGTTCCGCAACGCGCTGGTGCCAAAGCCACGGATGCTCCTGGCTCCATGCTCCAACGCCGTGGCCTTGTGCAGACGCAGCGCCTCCATCCCGCGCTCGAAGGCGTCCGGCGCGATGAGCCCCTGCTCAATGCCCCCCTTCCCCAGGAACACCGGCAGCTCCACGCTGTGGACAATGCGCAGCCCAGCCTGGCCCTGCTCAAAGACCAGCAGGTTGAAGGTGTTGGTGCCGAGGTCGATGATGGCATCCATGGTATATGCTCGACCCTCCAGGCCTAGGCTACGGACGGTGCACCGCGCATTGGGAACAGCCATCAGCCCTTGTAGAGCAACCACCGCCCAAGCTCCTTCCAGCTCACCTTCTTCCCGTACATGAGGATGCCCGTTCGGTAGATGCGGCCGGCCAGCCACACGCTGCCGATGAAGGTGGCCACCAGCAGGGCCATGCTCAGGAGGAGTTGCCAGGCCGGCACCGTGCCCATCACCACCCGCACCATCATCACGATCGGGGCGGTGAAGGGCACAAGACTTCCCCAGAGCACGGCCGGGCTCTCCGGATTGAGCACGCCCAGCTGCGCGATGAAGATGGCCACGATCATGGGCAGCGTCACCGGGAACATGAACTGCTGCGTGTCCGTCTCGCTGTCCACGGCGCTGCCGATGGCCGCGAGCAGCGAGCTGTAGAGCAGGTAGCCCCCGATGAAGAAGAAGGCGAACACGGCCAGCACCAAGGGGATGTTCACCTGCGCGATGAGATCCATCACCTTGTCGCTGTCCACGGCCTTGGCGGGTGCACCCTGCTGCTCCAGCAGCTGCTGCTCCACCTGGGCGGTCATGCCGTTCTCCGCGAGCGCGGCGGGGTCGAACCCCGAGCTGGCGAACAGGGCAAGGCCCACCACCACCATGATGACGGTGATGCCGATCCAGAGCATGAACTGCGTGAATCCGACCATGGCCACGCCCACGATCTTGCCCATCATGAGCTGGAAGGGTCGCACGCTGCTGATGAGCACCTCGACGATCCGGTTCTGCTTCTCCTCCATCACGCCGCGCATCACCTGCACGCCGTACATGAAGATGAAGATGAACATGAAGTAGCCGAAGAAGAACCCGATCATCGCACGCTCCTGAGCGAAGGACTCGTTGTCCACGTCCTCGATGTCGAAGCTGCGGATGTCCAGCGGCCGTCGCACGCGCTCGAAGGCCTCGGGATCGATGCTGGCCTGCTGGAGCCGGGCGAGCTCGATGCTCTTGTCGAGCTGCCCGCGGATGTGGTTCATCACGAACTCGCTGGGCAGCGACTTGTAGTAGAGATCGGCCCGCGGGTCGTTGAGCACGCCGGGGAGGAGGTTGATCCGCACGGTGAAGGGGCTGGCCTTGAAGGCCGAATCCGTCCACTGGTGGCCATCGAGGAAGAACCGAACATTGCGGCCATCCTCGAGCCGCCGGCCGATCACCCCCTCGGTATCCACCACCAACACCTGGTGCTCCGTGGCCTCCTGGGCGCCGATCCACGCCATGGCCAGGATCGCCCCCGTGATGAGCACGGGCCCCAGGATGGTCATGATCAGGAAGCTGGGCTTCCGCACGCGGGTGATGAACTCGCGCCAGATGATGAGGCGGATCTTATTCATGTGCGCAGGTATTCATGTGGGCGTGTGCGCATGCCGGCGGTCGGCGCGCGGTCCGCATGGGCACAGGCTCATTCGGTCATCCCTTTTGCCACCGTCGCTGGCTCGCGCTCGCTCACCACACGGATGAAGATGTCGTGCATGCGCGGCACCTCCTCCTGCACGCCATAGACCTCCACCGTGGGCAGGAGCTGGCGCAGCACATCGTTGAGCTTCGCGCCCTTCCCGAGCCGGATGCGCGCGCGGCTGTATTCCCCGCTCTCCTCGGCCTCGAGCAGCTCGCCGGTGAAGGCCAGGGCATTGGCCAGCGCCACCTTGCTGCCCTTGTACTCGACCCGGTAGGTGCTGTCGGAGTAGCGCCGGCGGATCTCGCGCACATTGCCATGCAGCATCAGGCGCGCCTTGTCGATGAGGCCGATGTGGTCGCACAGCTCCTCCACGCTCGGCATGCTGTGGGTGCTCAGCATCACGGTGACGCCCGCATCGCGCAGGCGGAGGATCTCGCTGCGGATCAGCTCGGCGTTGATCGGGTCGAAGCCGCTGAAGGGCTCGTCAAGGATGAGCAGCCGGGGCTCATGCAGCACGGTGGTGATGAACTGCACTTTCTGCGCCATGCCCTTGCTGAGTTCCTCCACCTTCTTGTTCCACCAGCCCGCCATCTCCCACCGCTCGAACCACTCCTTCAGGCGCTTGGCGGCATCGGCCTTCTTGAGGCCCTTGAGCTGCGCCAGGTAGAGCGCCTGCTCGCCCACCTTCATCTTCTTGTACAGACCACGCTCCTCGGGGAGATAGCCCATGCGCGCGACATCCTCTGGCCCCATCTCGTGGCCATCGAGCAGCACGCGCCCCTCATCCGGGCCGGTGATGCGGGTGATGATGCGGATGAGCGTGGTCTTGCCCGCTCCGTTGGGGCCGAGGAGCCCGAAGACCTGTCCGGAAGGCACCTCCATGGTAATGCCATCGAGGGCGGTGAAGGCGCCGAAGCGCTTGGTGATCCCTTGCAGCTCAAGCATGCGTGGCGGCGAAGATAGACGGGGGCGCCGGCGGCTTCCGGGCCGCGCATGGATCGACCTGACCGGCGGTCACGGCGGGAGGCCTCAGCGGCCCCAGTCCACCCTCACCCCTGCCGTGAGCCAGCGACCCGGCAGCGCCACGTTGCCGCGATCCACCTGCTCCGCATCCAGGAGATTGGTGGCGCCCACCTGCAAGGTGAGCGGTCCCAGCCTTCGGTCGATGCGCATGTCGAGCCGCAGCGGTGAGGGATAGGCCAGCTCCCGCCCGTCCGGAAGGCCGGCATAGGTGCCATTCCGGGTGCGCCACGACAGGTCCGCGCGGAACATCCAGTGCCGAGCCACGCGCTGCACCCACCACAGCACGGCGTTGTGCTCCAGGTAGTCGAGCACATAGAGCGAGGTGAACGGGAAGGACCGCTGGTCCGACCACTGGTAGCCGTAAAGCAGACCACCTTCTCCGTTCCTGCGGCCCGGCCGGAGGTCGAACTGGATCTCGATGCCGTTCAGGTCCACTTCAGTGAGGTTGGCAGCGCGCGTCACCGGGTCTCCGGGCAGGCGCACCCAGTCGATCAGGTCCATGCCCTTGCGGCGCCAGGCGCAAACCACCAGGCTCCACGCTTCACGGTGCATCCGATGGCCCGCCTCCACCTGATCGGCGTGCTCCGCGCGGAGGTCCTTGCTCCCCTGGGCACCGCCCCGCGTATAGTAGAGGTCCGTCCAGGTCGGGAACCGGAAGGCACGGCCCGCGCTCACGTAGGATACCTGCCCCTCGGACCACCGGTGGTACAGGTCGATACCCGGCGCCCATTCGGGCGCGAAGTCCGAGTTGACGTTGAGCAGCACACCCGCGTCCACGCCCCAGCGCCGCAGCTCCGTGCGGTGGTCGAGATGAAGCGCTAGGTTGCGGCGTTCAGCCCTGCGCGTGAATGCCTCTCGCGCGCCCCGGGCCGCGATGGGCTGCGCCATCGGCTCGCCCAGCACATTGCTCAGGATGCGCTCCAGGCGGGCATGCGCCCCGATGGCGGTGGTGCCGGCCCTCCATCGTCGCTTGATGCTGGCATCGGCGCCCGATACCTGCGTGCGGTGGCGGTTGTGGAAGGTGTAGAAGAGGGTGGGCGCGAACCGCGCGGTATCGGCCTCGCCGCGGATGAAGAAACCACCGGCGTGGCGGTAGTACCCGTCACTCTCGCGGAACAGCTGGAAACGGTCGTCGTGGCGCCGCTCATAGGCCTTGATGCTCCACTTCCATGGGGCGTCTTCGCAGCGCGCCTCTGCGGCGGCGAGGTAGCTGCCGATGATCTCCTGCTGATCGGGGAAGGCGGACGAGTAGTGGTTCTGGGCGCCGAAGCGTCGGTGCAGGCCGGCGAGCTGGCCCCTCACCACCAAGCGCCGGAATCGGTACAGCGCGGAAAGGTGTCCGCCGGTACGGTCCATGTCGCTGTTGGGGACATGGCCGGCGTGCCTGCCGTGGAATGCGGAGAGGCGCACACCGCCCTTGGCCCATCCGATGGCCTGTGCCACCCGAACCAGGCCGGCGCCGAACTCCCCGCCCTCCACCTGCAGGCTTCCCTTGCGCCCCTCCGGAGCACGGGTCAGCACATTGATCGCGCCCGTCATGGCACTGGCCCCGAAGGTGCGTGCCGCACCGCCGTAGAGCACCTCGATCCGCTCAATGGCATCGCCCAGCAGCGGCAGGTTCATCAGGTGGTGTCCGGTCTGCGGGTCGGTCATGGGTATGCCGTCCACGAGCACCAGGGCCTGGTCGAAGGTGCCTCCACGGATTCCGATGTCGGTCTGTGCATCGAACGGTCCACGCTGGCGGACGTCGACCAAGGTGGCCGTGCGGAGCAGTTCGCTCACCTCCGGCCGCGGAGCGGTTGCAATGCGCAGCGAATCCAGCACCTGCAGATGGCGTGCGGTGCGGGGGAGCGGGCTGGTGATGCGCGTAGCCGTGACCTGCACGGTGTCCAGACGCTGCGCGTCCGTGCCCTGGCCATGCAGCCCTCCGGCGAAGGCGATGCACCCGGACAGGAGCACTCGGCGCGCGCAGGACCACGGCATGGGGCCGCGAAAATGCACCCGGCCGGGTGAATGCCCCACACCGGGTCCCATCGTGCCCATCATCATGACCGGAAGCCGTCTCACGGGGTATCTTCCCCCGCTGAACACCGGGCCATGGCCACAGTAAAGGGACTCCGCGCCATGCTGGAGGAGGTCGGCGACATCACCGCCTTCGCGGGCCGCTTCTTCGCGAATGCGTTCCACGCCCGCTTTGAATGGAGCGAGCTCTTCCGCCAATGCTTCCTGAACGGCTACCGCTCGCTTCCCCTGGTGGGCATCACGGCCTTCATCATGGGCCTGGTGCTCACCGTGCAGAGCAGGCCCACCCTCGAGCGGTTCGGGGCAGCCAGCATGCTCCCGGCCATGGTGGCCATCAGCGTGGTGCGCGAGATCGCCCCTGTGATCACCGCGCTCATCGGAGCGGGCAAGATCGGCAGCAGCATGGGCGCAGAGCTCGGCAGCATGAAGGTGACCGAGCAGATCGACGCCATGGAGGTGAGCGGCACCAATCCCTTCCGCTACCTGGTCGTGACCCGGGTCTGGAGCACGACCCTGATGCTTCCGGTGCTCGTGGTGCTGAGCGATGCCATCGCCATCTGGGCCACCTGGATCGGCGTGAACATCAAGGATGACGTGAGCTGGGACCTGTTCTACCGGCAGGTCTTCGATTCGCTGGAGTTCTCCGACTTCGTGCCGGCCTTCATCAAGAGCTACTTCTTCGGCTTCGCCATCGGCATCGTGGGCTGCTACCGCGGCTATGCCACCGAGAAGGGCACGGAGGGGGTCGGGCAAGCCGCGCACACCGCCGTGGTCACCGCCTCGCTGCTCATCTTCATCCTCGACCTCATCGCCGTGCAGATCACGGACATCCTCGGCCTCAATTGAGATGGAAACCCTGACCGTGCCCCAGGCCCCGCAGGCCGCCATCACCGACGAGCGCGTGGTGGAGGTACGCGGCCTGGTGAAGGCCTTCGGCGCCAACAGGGTGCTCAACGGCTTCGACCTCGACCTGCGGCGCGGCGAGAACCTGATGGTGCTGGGCAAGAGCGGGAGCGGGAAGAGCGTGTGCATAAAGTGCATCGTCCGGCTGCTCCAGCCCGATGCCGGCAGCATCCGCGTGCTGGGCCAGGATGTGCTGGCCCTGGGGCAGGAGGAGCTCGACAGGCTGCGCGTCCGCATCGGCTTCCTGTTCCAGAGCAGCGCGCTTTACGACAGCATGACCGTGCAGGAGAACCTGGAGTTCCCCCTCCGCAGGCATTGGCTGGCCCGCGATGCCCGCAGTACCAACGACCTCGTTGAGGAAGTGCTCAACGCCGTGGGCCTCCCGCACACGCGCGACCTTTACCCCAGCGAGCTCAGCGGCGGCATGAAGCGGCGCATCGGGCTGGCGCGCACGCTGATCCTGAAGCCGGAGATCGTGCTCTACGACGAGCCGACCACCGGCCTCGACCCGATCACCGGCAAGGAGATCGTTGAGCTGATCCTGCAACTGCAGCGCAGCTACAACACCTCCTCCATCATCATCTCGCACGACCTCAACGTGGCGAAGCTCGCCGCCAACCGCATCATCGTCCTGCACGAAGGACGCAACCACGTGGAGGGCAGCTACGACGATCTTCGCGCCTCCAACGACCCCGTGGTGCGCTCATTCTTCATCTTCATGTGATGGCCAAGGAAGGGAATGTGAACGCTCGCCTCGGGCTCTTCGTGCTGATCGGCACGGCGGTGCTCGTCGTAGGCCTGTACCTGCTCGGCAGCAAGCGCGGGCTCTTCAGCAGCACCATGACCGTGAGCGCCGAGTTCAGGCAGGTGGGCGGCCTGCGCCCGGGCAACAACGTGCGCTACGCCGGCATCAATGTGGGCACGGTGGAGCGCCTCTCCATCGTCAATGACAGCACCGTGCGCGTGGACATGGCCATCCGCGCCGATCAGGTCGAGCACCTGCGCAGCAACGCCGTGGCCACCATCGGCTCCGACGGCCTCATGGGCAACAAGCTGGTGAACCTGGAGCCGGGCGATGGCCCGGGCGAACCGCTCGCGGAGGGGGCCGTCCTGCCCACCTCGGTGCCGCTCGACACCGATGCCATGCTGCGCACCCTCGACCTCACGAACGACAACCTCGCCGCCATCACCTCCGACCTGCGGCAGCTGGCCGAACGGCTCAACAGGCCGGGCAGCGTGATCGACCTGTTCACGGACACCGTCCTGGCCGAGCAGCTCCGCGGCTCTCTGGGCGAGCTCAATGCCACCGCCGCCGCCGCCCACGCCGCCACCCGACAGGTGAACGAGCTCGTGGCCGATGTACGCGGCGGCAAGGGCGCCCTAGGCACCCTGATCGGCGACCCCGTAGCGGAGGAGCAGGTGAAGGGCCTGCTCCACCAGCTCCAGGTCCTCTCCGACTCGCTGGCCCGTGCAGCCGGACAGGTCGACCGTTTCAGCACGGGCCTCAACGACCAGCAGGGACTTGCGCATACCCTCACCCGGGACACCGCCGTGGCCGGCGAAGTGCGGCGCTCCATTGCCAACCTGGAGAAGGGGACCGCCACCCTCAATGAGAACCTCAATGCCCTCCAGCGCAACTGGTTCTTCCGCAAGTACTTCAAGGAGAAGGAAAGGGACCTGAAGCGCGACGGCCGGTCGCGGCCCTAGGGCAGGAAGCGTCCGCGCTCCGCCTCCGTCGGCACGCGGCACGCATCGCGCTTGCCGAACCAGGCATACCGGTTGCGCGCCACCCAAGTATAGATTCCATCCCGGATGAAGCTTGGCACCAGCAGCAGCAGACCGTAGCCGCGCCGCCAACCGCCCAAGTCCATGAGGATGCGTATGGCCGCCGCCGAGCGCTGCAGCACCACGCCTCGGCGCAGGTAGACCACGCTTTCAAGCCCTTGAGCCAGGCCGACTGGAAGCTGCTCCTGCGCGGTGGGCCCTTGCAGCGGCGCGAAACGGAAGCGCGCGGACCTGTCAATCCGGAGCAACCGGTCAACGAATCGGTTGCACAGGCCGCAAACGCCGTCGAAGAAGATGATTCCGCTGCTGCTTGACGGGGTGCGCTGGCTCGGCACAGGGCAAAGCTAGATCCATGGGTCCTGAACCCGCCGGCAGCCGCTGAACGAGCCCCACCCAGCAGGGTGCTGGCTGATGGCTGCATCAGCACAAACGCTCAATACGGCCAGTGGTGCCAGCAACGGCCAAATAGAAGGGCGCTCTTCCGGGCGCCCTTCCACAGTGGTCTTGCTCATTCGTGCCTCTACTCCGCCAGCACGAGCACGGTGTTGTTCATCACCTCCACCACGCCGCCCTTCACGGCGAAGGACTCCTCGCCCTTCTCGGTCTTCACTTTCACCTCACCGGCCTTGAGCACCGTGATCAGCGGGGCATGGTTGTTCAGGAAGCCCAGGCTGCCATCCACGCCGGGTACGGTGACACCGGTGGCCTCGCCCTTGAAGAGCTCCTTGTCGGGGGTGATTATTTCAACGCGCATCGGTGCTTGCTGACGGTTGCCTGATGTCCTATGCCTGACCCCGATCGCCCGCCCGGGCTCAGGCAAAGGACCTCGGACGAATGCTAGGTGCCTAAAGTATGCAGAGCGTTTCGGTGTCTTTCTACGGGCGGTGCAACGGGCTTAGGCCTTCGCGGCTTCTGCGAGCATCTTCTTACCGGCGGCGATCACGTCCTCGATGCTGCCCTTCAGGTTGAAGGCCGTCTCGGGGTACTCGTCCATCTCGCCGTCGAGGATCATGTTGAAGCCCTTGATGGTCTCCTCGATGGGCACCATCACGCCCTTGAGGCCGGTGAACTGCTCGGCCACGAAGAAGGGCTGGCTGAGGAAGCGCTGCACCTTGCGGGCGCGGTTCACGGCCATTTTATCCTCCTCGCTCAGCTCGTCCATGCCGAGGATGGCGATAATGTCCTGCAGCTCCTTGTAGCGCTGCAGGATGGCCTTCACGCGCTGGGCGCAGTTGTAGTGCTCGGCGCCCACGATGGCCGGGGTGAGGATCCGGCTGGTGCTGTCCAAGGGGTCCACCGAGGGATAAATGCCGAGCTCGGCGATCTTGCGGCTCAGCACCGTGGTGGCGTCGAGGTGCGCGAAGGTGGTGGCGGGGGCGGGGTCGGTCAGGTCGTCCGCGGGCACGTACACGGCCTGCACCGAGGTGATGGAGCCGCGCTTGGTGGAGGTGATGCGCTCCTGCATGGCGCCCATCTCGGTGGCCAGGGTGGGCTGGTAGCCCACGGCGCTGGGCATGCGGCCCAGCAGCGCGCTCACCTCGGAACCGGCCTGGGTGAAGCGGAAGATGTTGTCCACGAAGAAGAGGATGTCGCGGCCGCCGCTCTGCTCATCGCCATCGCGGAAGTACTCGGCGAGGGTGAGGCCGCTCAGGGCCACGCGGGCGCGGGCGCCGGGCGGCTCGTTCATCTGTCCGAAGATGAAGGTGGCTTGGCTGGAGGCGAGGTCGTCGTAGTTCACCTTGCTCAGGTCCCAGCCGCCGTGCTCCATGCTGTGCTTGAACTCTTCGCCGTACTTGATGATGCCGGCCTCGATCATCTCGCGCAGCAGGTCGTTGCCCTCACGGGTGCGCTCGCCCACGCCAGCGAACACGCTGTAGCCGCTGTAGCCCTTGGCGATGTTGTTGATCAGCTCCTGGATGAGCACCGTCTTGCCCACGCCAGCGCCGCCGAACAGACCGATCTTGCCGCCCTTGGCGTAGGGCTCGATGAGGTCGATCACCTTGATTCCGGTGAAGAGCACCTCGGTGCTGGTGCTCAGTTCCTCGAACTTGGGGGCCTCGCGGTGGATGGGATAGCTCTTGCCCGAGCCCACGGGCTTCATGCCGTCGATGGCCTGGCCGGTCACGTTGAATAGGCGGCCCTTGATGGCATCACCGATGGGCATGCTGATGGGCCTGCCCTGGCCTACCACCTCGGCCCCGCGCTGCAGGCCGTCCGTGCTCTCCATGGAGATGGCCCGAACGGTGTCCTCGCCGATCAGCTGCTGGGTCTCCAGCACCAGCACCGACCCGTCAGGGCGAGTGATGTGGAGCGCGTCGTAGATGTTGGGCAGGTCATTGCCGGCCTCGAAGCGTACGTCGACCACCGGTCCGATGACCTGGACGACCTTTCCGATGTGCTTGGACATGAGGAAGTTGGACTGTTCGTGAGGGCGTACCTCCGTTTTGCGGCCGCGAAGGTAGGGGTTCCCCGGAGAAGGACCAACGGCGGTTCTCAACAGGTGTTCATGACGGGTGGCCCGCCCCGGGAGGGGGCCTTGTGGCCGGCAGGCCCGACCTTCGCCCCAACCATGCAGGTACACACCGACATCGCCGATTTCAAGGGCGTGAAGCGGCCCGTGCTCACCACGGGCACCTTCGACGGCGTGCATCGCGGCCACCGCGCGATCATCGACCGGCTCATCGCACGGGCCCGGAAAGAGGAGGGCGAGAGCGTGCTCTTCACCTTCCATCCGCATCCCCGCATGGTGCTTTTCCCCGGCGATGATGAGCTGAAGCTGCTGAGCACCCAGGAAGAGAAGCGCGCCCTGTTGGAGGCCGCCGGCCTCGACCACCTGCTGGTAGTCCCCTTCAGCCGCCAATTCTCGCGCATGCACGCCATCGATTACGTCCGCGACGTGCTCGTGGGCGCCATCGGCGTGCGCGCCGTCGTCATCGGATACGACCACCGGTTCGGCCGCAACCGCGAGGGCGACCTCGTGCTGCTGCGCCAGCTGGGGGAGGCCTACGACATCGCGGTGGAGGAGATCCCCGCTCAGGAAGTCGACCGGGTGAAGGTGAGCAGCACCAAGATCCGCCAGGCACTGCTGATCGGCGAGGCCCGCGCAGCCAATGAGCTGCTCGGCTACCGCTACCCCTTGACCGGCGTGGTGGTGAAGGGCGACCAGCTGGGCCGCACCATGGGCTATCCCACCGCCAACATCGGGGCCATCGATCCGCAGAAGCTCATTCCGGCCGACGGGGTCTATGCCGTAGAGGTGGCGCTGAAGGACGGCCTGCACGGCGGCATGCTCTACATCGGCGAACGGCCCACCCTGGCGGGTGCTGCCCACCGCAACGTGGAGGTCAACATCTTCGATCTGGACCGCGATCTGTACGGCGAAGCCATTACCGTGCGTTTCATCGACCGGATCCGTGGCGACCAGCGCTTCGAGAGCCTGGAGGCCCTCACGCAGCAGCTGCATGCGGACCGGCGCATCGCCATGCAACGGATCAACGAACCCCGGCACTGATGCGCCACGCGCTGCTCACCACCCTTCTGCTGCTGACGGCCGCTGCGGCCCGGGCGCAATTGCTCTCGCAAGCCGCGCTCGACTCCACCCGCACCTACCGCAGCCTGGAGCGGGCCTTGGCCGAGCCGGACCGGGTCTACCGGCTCGACCTCTCGGGCCAGAAACTGAAGGCGGTGCCCGAGGGCATCCGCCAGCTGAACCGCCTGAACGCGCTTGACCTCAGCGGCAACAGGCTGAAGGAACTCCCCGCATGGCTCGGCGAGCTCACCGCCATGCAGGAGTTCCGCGCCTCACGCAACCGCCTGTCGCAGTTCCCCGAAGCCGTGTGCAAGTGGCGGCACCTGAAGCGCCTGGACCTGAGCCGCAATGACATCGCTGCCGTACCCAAGTGCGCCGGCGGGCTCAAGCAACTTGTTTCGCTCGACCTCTGGGATACCGACGTGGCCGACTTCCCGAGGGAGCTGGGCGACATGGACGCCCTGCGCTTCCTGGACCTGCGGAACATCCAGTACAGCCAGGAGGAGATGGACCGCATCCAGGAACTGCTGCCGAAGACCAAGATCCACTTCAGCGCACCGTGCGACTGCGGCATGTAGCGCCCCTGCCACGCTGCAGCCGGGGGTGAACACCCGGTTGTCGCGCCCCCTCGACCCGCTCTCACCCACCCCGACCACCTTGGCCTGGACCGCTATCGAAGCCGCCGCCGCCGCGGGCAACCTGACGTACACCGTGCTGATGCTCTATGAGCGGCGCGTGGGCTGGCTGTTCGGCATCGTCGCCTCGGCGCTGGGTGTCGCCCTGTTCCTCCACCAACAGGTGTATGCCCAAGTGGCGCTCAACGCCTTCTATGTCGGCATGGGCGTCTACGGCTGGAGGACCTGGGGCCGGAGCAGCTCAGATGCCTTGCCCATCACCCGCCGCAAGCCGCGCTTCCATCTAGGCATCGTGGCCCTTGGCGCACTGCTCACGCTCTGCCTTGCCCTGGCCCTCCGCCTGCTTCCCGATGCCCGGCTCACCGGGCTGGACGGCTTTGCCACCGCCTTCAGCCTGCTCGCCACATGGATGCTGGCCCGCAAGATCCTCGAGAACTGGGCCTACTGGATCGCGGCGGATGCCGTGGCCATCGCGCTCTATGCGCTGCTCGGCATGTGGTGGTACGCGGCGCTCTACATCATCTACGTGGGGCTCTCCATCTCCGCGCTGGTCCGGTGGCACCGGACGTGGAAGGCGGCTCAGGGCTGATCCACCGGCGGCAGGTCGCCATGCCCCCGCTTCAGCGGCCGCTCGTAGAAAGTGATGGTGAGCAGCAGGAAGAAGAGCAGGTACTGACTGTCCTCGATAGGAATCGTGTTGAGGCGGATGCCGAGGTTCTCCGCATCGTTGTACCACACGATGGGCTCCTCGAGCAGCCAGCCGGTGAGGATGCCGTTCACCAGGAAGAAGGGGATTAGGCTCACGGCATAGCCCAGATAGAACCGCCCGAGGTAAGGGCTCTTCAACACGAACACATGCAGGGCCAGCATGGCGGCCGTGCTGAGGAAGGTGATGGCGGTGTAGATGCGGTCGATGTGGAGCCCACCGACCACGAGCAGCACCGCGATGAGGGCGATGCTCAGCGGCCGTGCCACCCTCCCCAGGATGTCGCGCCGCACATAATGGCGCAGGGCCTCATAGATGAACACGCAGCTGTAGGGCACCACCAGGAAGAAGAGCCACTCCTCGATGGGCAGGTGGAAGAACTTCGGGCCGGTGAGGTAGCGCGGGTTGAATCCCCACACCCCATGGGCGGTGAAGATGGCGTCCCAGATGAGGAAGACGGTGGCCATCACCGCGATGCCGGTGAAGAGGCCTGGCCACTTGCGCCAGTACTGCAGCTTGGGCTCGAAGCTCCGCAGCAGCGGGAACGACAGGGTGAAGAGGTCGAGGCCGAGGTAGTAGTAGTGCTCCATCACACGGCGCCCAGCACCAGGTTGAGCCCGGCAAAGAAAACCACCTGCGCCAGCAGCACGGCAGGGCCCAGCGGATTCTCGCGCCGCACCGGAGCGGCGAAGAAGAGCGTGAAGAAGACCGCGCTCACCCCTCCCCACGCGAGGTAGTTCTGCAGCGGGATGTCGCCCTGCGCCCAGGTCCAGAAGCCGAGGTGCACGGCCACGGGCTCAATGAGCAGGTCGAGCGCCACCATGGCTGCGCTGCCCGCCGCCACCTTCAGCCACACCGGAAGGCGCAGGCGCTCCAGGACGGCGCCGATGGCGAAGACAAGCATGCTCCAGTTGAGGCCGATGAGCAAGGGGACGTTGAGCAGCTTGACGCCGAGCACATCGCCGTAGGTGTAGGAACCGAAGACACGGCCCGTCCACACGCCCAGCACTTCCACGGAATAACCCAGGGCGCCCACCAACAAGGCCAGGGCCACCGTGCGTCGATCAAGGTTGGCGAAGAGCACCATGGCCGCCGCCGTGAGCAATAGGTTGATCGGCGTGAGCGGGAGCACATGCGGGGCCAGGGGCGTGGCCAGGGCAACGAGGCCCACCAGGTGGAGGATCAGCACCAGTCCGGTGGCATGGCGCCGGTCGAGGCGCTGTGCGAGGGCTCTCATGCGCTTGCGGGGGTTCGTTGCGGCGAAGCCGCCGGGATGAGGGAGGCAACGATGCGGGCACTGAGCAGCGCCAGGGGGATGCCGCCACCCGGGTGGACGCTCCCCCCGCAGAAGAAGAGGCCCTGTATGCTGCTGTGGAAATTGGGATGGCGCAGGAAGGCGGACCAGCGCGAATTGCTGCTGGTGCCATACAGCGAGCCCTGCCAGCTGGAGGTGCGCTCGGCGATCATCCGCGGGTCGAGCACCCGCTCCACGGCGATCAAGGGCTCCACATCGACGCCCAGCGTACGCTTCACCTTGGCGGTGATGGCCCGGCGCGCCTGGTGCACCAGCGTGGCGCGGTCCTGGCCGGCATCGCGCGGGGCATTGATCATGGTGAACCAGTTCTCGCCCCCCGCAGGCGCATCGCCGGGCGTGAACTTGCTGGTGATGTTGATGTACACCGTGGGGTCATCATAGACCGCCAGCTTCCCGAAAAGGTGATCGAACTCGGCAGTATAATCGTTGCTGAAGAGGATGTTGTGCAGGCCGAGCTCCGGGAAGCTGCCGCGCACGCCCCAATAGAATACCAAGGCGCTGCTGCTGCGCTCCTGGGCCAGCGTGCGCTCGGGGGCCTTCAGTCCGGGAAGCAGTTTCCGGTAGGTGGGAACGATGTCCATGTTGCTCACCACCAGCTCCGCCGCATGGTCACGGCCGGCGGCACGCACCCCTCTTGCGCGACGGTCCTCTTCATCGAGGAGGATGCGCTCCACCGGCGTACCGAACCTGAACCGGACGCCGAGGTCAACGGCCAGCAGGTGCAGCGCCCGGGCGATGGCGTACATGCCGCCCACCGGGTAGAAGGCGCCCTGCCCGTGCTCCAGACCGGGAATCATGCGCATCAGCCCCGGCGTGGTGAACGGATTGCTGCCATTGTAAGTGGCGAAGCGGTTGAAGAGCTGCACGGCCTTCGGGTGGTCGCCGAGGGCGGTCCGGTTCACGCTGTCCAGGGTGCCCATGAGCTCTGTCGGGCGGGCGCTAGCCAGGGCCTTGAGGAAGCCGCCGCGCAACACGGTGTCCATGCGGTGCAGCGAATGCTCCAGGAATGTGCGTCCGGTGGTGCCCAGCAGCTCCACCGCACGTGCGATATGGGCCTTGGTGCGTTCGACAGGTACGCCCAATCGGTCCTGCAGCTCGGCAGCGAACCGATCGGCATCGCAGAAGCCGGTGACCCGCGTGCCATCCTCCCAGAAGTACCGATTAGCCTCCTCCAGCCGGACGAAGCGGAACCGGCCCTCCATGTCCACGCCGGCCTCCCGGAAAAGCTCCTCCACCAGATCGGGCCGCGTGAATAGCGAAGGGCCCATGTCGAACCGGAAGCCGCCTTCGGTGAACTCGGCCAGCTTGCCACCGGGGGCATCGGCGGCCTCGAAGACCTCCACTTCATGGCCCTTGGCCGCCAAGCGGATGGCGGTCGCCATGCCAGCGATGCCGGAGCCGATGATGATGGCCTTCTTGCGCACGGTGGGGAGAACAGTTGCGAGGCCCGGATCGTTCACTCATTCATGCCCGCGGCCGGTGCCCACGTCACCCTCTCCTTCTTTCGCTACACCGGCTTCAACGCCCGGCTGTGGGGCATGCGGCAGATGGCGGAGATGCGGAAGCCCCTCGCGGCCGTTCCGGGGCTCCGCTTCTTCAAGCTGCTGGGCACGGGCGGCGGCTCCGGTTACGGCTTCTGGCCCGACTTCGGCACCTATGCGCTGCTGGGCAGCTGGGCCTCGCATGAGGACGCCGACCGCTTCCATGCAGGGCATGCCGCGCATGCGGCCTGGCGGGCGCATTCCGCCGAGGTGTACACCCTGCACCTGCGACCCGCTTCGAGCCGCGGCCAGTGGTCAGGCGTGAACCCCTTCGCACCCCAAGCGGATGCACCGGACGATGCGCCTCTGGCGATCCTCACCCGCGCCACCATCAAGCCGGGCTACGTGATCGGGTTCTGGCAGCAGGTGGCGCGCGTGGCGCGCTCCCTGCAAGGCCGCGAAGGGCTCCTGTTCACCAAGGGCGTGGGAGAGCTGCCTTGGGTGGAGCAGGCCACCTTCAGCGTATGGAGGTCCCGTGCGGACATGATGGCCTTCGCCCACGCGCCTTCCCCCCCCCATGCGCAGGCGGTTCGGCGCACGCGACAAGCGGCGGGCTTCAGCGAGGAGCTGTATGCCCGGTTCAGCGTGGTGTCCACGGAAGGCAGCTGGCACGGCCGCAACCCCGTACAGGACGGCTGGCAGGGGCTCGCTGAGCCGCGGACTGAATCCGCTCACTCGCGCACGAACCGCGCGAGCACGGACGCCCCAGGGTGCCCGATGCGGACCAGATAGGCCCCGCCCGCCAACCGGGAAGCATCCACCACCACCGCATCCGAGAACCGCTCGAGCGGCGCTTGCACCGCACGGCCGGAGGCATCCATGATGAGGACCGCGGCGGTTGCAGCGCCCTTCACCCCACCGATCCGAACGCGGTCCGCTGCCGGATTGGGCATCACCGTCACCATCCCTTGCATGGGCTCATCGGCAATGCCCGTCGCCAGGCCCACGCTCGTGATGTAGGGCTGCCATTGCGAGAACTCCCCGCCGGCCACCAATTCACCGGCGTAGGTCGCCACGGCAAGCACCGGCTGCTCAGGGATGCCCAGCGGCTCAACCTGGTCGATGCCGGACCATCGGGCGATGCCGGTGCCGACGGTGACGAAGGTGTAGCTGACGAACGACCCGGCGATGTAGATGGCGCCTTCGTGCTCCACCATGCTGTTGATGCGGGCAGGGCCGATGGACGGCTGGATGTACCCGCTGAGGTTCGGCAGCAGGAGCTCCCATGCCGCCCCACCGGGTGCCAGGCGTGCCATGCCGAAGACAGGTGCGATGTTGGCATAGAGGGCCCCGGCGGCATAGAGCACGCCTTCGACGCTCATCAGGTCATGCACCGGCGCATCAAGGCCGCCGACCAGCTCGCTCCATTCATTGCCCTCCAGCTCCGCTACATGCCGCAGCATCGGCACCGGATCCAGCTCGAAGCCGGTGAATTCACCCGCGGCCACCAGCCGACCGGCATGCGAGGCCAGGGCGGTCACGGCACCGTTGAGCAGGCTGCCCACCGGCTGCCATTGGCCGCCCTCCCACCGCATCACGCCATCGCTCTCGCCGGCGAAGCCCACGATGGTGCCCGCAGCATGCAATGCACCGTTGTGGACATGCAGCGCAGTCACCCGTGGCGCCTTGCCCTCGAACACGGTGCTGAACTCCCAGGCGGTCCCGTTCCACTTGCCGAGATCCGCTGCGCCGCTGAGGCCGCTTCCGCCTACGTACAACGCGCCTTCATGCTCCACGGCGCAAGCCACCGTTCCCATCACGCCGCCACCCAGCGCCTGGTAGGCCGAGCCATCCCAGATGGCCACGCCGCTCGCGGCCATCCCTCCGGCCTCCGTGAAATCACCGGCGATGAGCAGACGGCCATCCGATAGGGGCAGCGCCACGCGCACCGTGCCGTTCGTTCCATCCCCCAAGGGCTGCCAGGGCAGATTGGGCGGATAGGCCGGCTGTATCCAAGCGAGCTCGGCGGCATCGAACCCATGCGCATCCGCCCATGCGGCGATCTGCGGCCATAGCGGCGAACGGGGCATCTCAAGCACATAGGCGAGGTTCATCGTTTCGCTGATGCGGTGCGCCAGCTCGCCATGGCCGCTCTCGATCATCAGCCAGCCCACCGCGCAGGCATTCCCGTAGGCATCGATGAAGACCGGGTTGCGGTGCGCGACCGATTCATTGCGCGGGAAGGTGCGCGCATCGGCGTAGTCGCCCAGCCTGCCCAGCAGCATGGCGCGCTTGGCGCGCTGCGAAGGATCCAAGGCAGGCCCGGAGCGCATGGCCAATCGCTCGCGCACGAGCTGCAGGTGCATGCGGATCCGATCCGCTTCCGTGCCGAACCGCGCGGTGGTGCCATCGGCGGCGCCAATCGGATCCATCTGCGGCCATTGGGCGTTCACCTCCTGCATGTGCCTGCCCAAAGGGGCATGCGCAACGGGCGGCAATGCGGCGCTGGCGCCGAAGACCATGCAAAGGAGGCAGAGGAATGTTGGGAGCGATCGCATGCGTGGAGGGTTTGGGTTCCCTTCCATGACAGGGCAGGGCCGACCGCTGCTGCCCGGCCCGTGATGGAAAGTTACTTTGTCGTCGGATGCGGCGGATCGCGATCGTAGGCCCCGAGAGCAGCGGCAAGACCACGCTGGCCCTGGAACTCTCCGAGCGTCTGGGCGCTGCGGCGGTGCCCGAGGCCGCGCGCGCATTCCTGACCGGGCTCGGCCGGCCCTATGCGGAAGCGGACCTGCTCACGATCGCAAAGCTGCAGGTCGAGCGTGAGGAACTGGAAGCCGACGCCAGCGGGCGGTCCGGCAGCGGCCTGCTCCTCTGTGACACCGACCTGCTCACCATCCGCATCTGGTCCGAGGAGAAGTTCGGCCGCTGCGACCCATGGATCGTGGCGGAGTGCGAGCGCCGCCGCTATGACCTGTGGCTGCTATGCCGGCCGGACATCCCCTGGGAGCCCGATCCGCTCCGGGAGAATCCGCACGACCGGGAACGGCTCTTCGTGGCTTACGCATCTCGGCTGCAGCGGCTCGCAAGGCCCTTCCGGATCATCGAGGGCACGCTTGAACAGCGCCTTGCGACCGCTTGGGCCGCCATCCTGCAGCTGCCTGACTGACCGCTGGGAGCCGACTACCTTCGCCCCATGTCCATTTCCGTCCGCCGGATCACCAAGTTCTACGGTGCCCAGAAAGCGCTCGATGACGCCTCCTTCGAGATCGGAGCCGGCGAGGTGGTGGGCTTCCTGGGGCCCAACGGCGCCGGGAAGAGCACGATGATGAAGATCCTCACCTGCTTCATCCCGCCCAGCAGCGGTGATGCCGTCGTGGGCGGCTTCGACACGCGGACGCACAGCATGGAGGTGAGGCGCCGCGTGGGCTACCTCCCCGAGCACAACCCGCTCTACCTCGACCTGTATGTGCGCGAGCACCTCGACTTCGTGGCGGGCGTGCATGGGCTGCGCGACCGCTCGAAGCGCGTGGATGCGCTCGTGCAGCGCGTTGGCCTGGGGCCCGAACAGCACAAGCGCATCGGCCAGCTCAGCAAGGGCTACCGCCAGCGCGTGGGACTGGCGCAGGCGCTCATCCACGATCCGCAGGTGCTGATCCTCGACGAGCCCACCAGCGGCCTCGACCCCAACCAGCTGGTGGACATCCGCGCGCTGATCAAGAGCCTGGGGCGCGAGAAGACGGTGATGCTCAGCACGCACATCATGCAGGAGGTGGAGGCCATCTGCGACCGCGTGATCATCATCGACAAGGGACGCATCGTGGCCGATGACAAGGCCAGCACCCTGCGCGGGCGCCAAGCCCAAGGGGCGGTGCTCGAGGTGGAGTTCGACCGCTCGCCGCAGGCCAACGAGCTCCTCCAGGTGGCGGGTGTGCTCAACGCGCGGCGCAAGGAGGGCGGCAATTGGCTGCTGGCGCACCCTGCCGACCGCGACATCCGGCCCGCCATCTTCGAGTTCGCCGTGCAGCAGGGGCTGAAGGTGCTGGGCATGCAGCGCAGCGAGCGCGGGCTGGAGGAGGTCTTCAAGGAACTCACGGGCAACCGCTAGGAGGCCGATGGCATTGCGCACGCGCTGGGTGAACCTCCTTATCGCCCTTGCCTTCCTGGGGAGCGCGGCGTGGGTGGTGGTGATCCCCTTCTTCCCTTCGCTCGATGGCTGGACGCACCTCTACACGGCGCGCATGCTGTTCGAGGGCATCCCGGAGGGCGTCTTCTGCCGCAACCCGGGCCTGGTGCCGAATGCGGGCGGGCACATGGCCCTCGGCGCACTGGCCCAGGTGCTTCCGCCGCTGGTGGCCGAGCGGGTATTCCTCGCCGCGCTCATCCTCGGCCTGGGCCTGGGGACCTGGGCCTTGGCGGCAGCCTTCGGACGGCCCAGCCCGCTCATCCTGATGGCGCTGCCCTTCACGGTGAACTTCCTGCTGCTGATGGGCTTCCACAACTTCCTGCTGGGCCTGTCGCTGGCATTGCTCCTGGCCGCCGCGTGGATCTCCCGCGCACGCGTGACCTGGTGGCACACTGCACTGCTCCTCCCTGCTTCACTGGTCATCCTGTACACGCACACCATGGCCCTGCCGCTTTTCCTACTGCTCTGCGGCGCCCATGAGCTGACGGTCGCGCTCGGCCTCCGCGCCAGGGAGGATGTCCGTTTCGCGCGGCCGTGGCTCGCGCTGGCTGCATTCGTGGCCATGGCGGTGCCGGCCCTCTGGCTCATGCAGCGCTTCGGTACCGGCCAGGCCATCGCCTGGTCGGCGGTCGACCCCCTGGACAACCTGCGCCAGCTGTTCAACCTGCGGGTGCTTGTGCTCTTCGGCGGCGAAGAGGTGAAATTCTCCTATGCGCTCAAGCTCATCCTGGTCGGGGCGCTGGCCGCTGCCGCGATCGGGCGTGCCTCCGCGGAACGCCCTTGGCGGATCGCGGCCGGCGATGCGCTGCTCGGGGCATCCCTCCTCCTCCTCGGCCTCTATTTCTTCCTGCCCGATTCGGCCGGCTTCGCCAGCTACATCACCCTGCGGCTCCAGCTGATGGCACTGCTGCCGCTGATCGCCTGGATGGCACTCCAGCCCGTGCGGCCCGTGGCGGCGGCCCTGCCCGTGATCATGCTGCTGCTGCTGCACCAGGCGCGGCTGGGGCACTACCGCGCCACCGCCGCTCCGTTGGCCTGGGAGCGCGACCTGCTCGCCGAGGCGGCCGCGCACCTGCCGGAGGGAAGCACCGTGCTGCCGATCAACCGCGACGGCAATTGGCTCATGGCCCATGCAGCGCCGCTGCTCACCGTGGAGCGGCCCGTGACGCTCCTGGACAACTACGAGTGCGCCACGGGGTATTTCCCCTTGATCTGGTGCCCGGAGCTGCCGAGGGAGCTGCGCGGGCTCATGGAAGGCCATGTCAACTGCCTCGATTGGCTCGACGCGCACATCCGCTCCGGCGCTCCGCCGGTCATCGATCGCATCGCGCTCTTCGGTCATGGCATTGACACAGCGGCCTGCGACATGCGTGCCCTGCGGCAGGTGCTCGCGGACCACTTCGAGCCCGATCACCGCAACGGCTACGTGCAGGTGCACCGCCGCAGGCAGTGACCTGCAGGGGCAGCCGTGGCCGGCGAATCGGTCAAACCCCTTCCTTTGCCGCCCTGAAATTCAACCGCGCACATGCCTTACCTCTTCACCTCGGAAAGCGTCAGCGAAGGCCACCCCGACAAGGTCGCCGACCAGATCAGCGATGCCCTCATCGACCACTTCCTCGCCTTCGACCCCAGCAGCAAGGTGGCCTGCGAAACGCTGGTGACCACCGGCCAGGTGGTGCTGGCGGGCGAAGTGAAGAGCAAGGCCTACCTCGACGTGCAGCAGATCGCCCGTGATGTGATCGAGAAGATCGGCTACACCAAGAGCGAGTACATGTTCGAGGCGCACAGCTGCGGCGTGCTCAGCGCCATCCACGAGCAGAGCCCCGACATCAACCAGGGCGTGGAGCGGAAGAAGCCCGAGGAGCAGGGCGCCGGTGACCAGGGCATGATGTTCGGCTACGCCTGCCGCGATACCGACACCTTCATGCCGCTGCCGCTGGAGCTGAGCCACCTCCTGCTGCGCGAGCTCGCCGCCATCCGCCGCGAGAAGAACAGCAAGATGCCCTACCTGCGCCCCGATGCCAAGAGCCAGGTGACCATCGAGTACAACGACGACCACACGCCCAAGCGCATCGACGCCATCGTGGTGAGCACGCAGCACGACGACTTCGACAAGGAGGCGAAGATGCTGGCGCGCATCAAGAAGGACGTGATCGAGATCCTGATCCCCCGCGTGATGAGGAAGCTGCCCAAGCGGGTGCAGGCCCTCTTCGGCAAGGACATCAAGTACCACATCAACCCCACCGGGAAGTTCGTGATCGGGGGGCCGCATGGCGACACCGGCCTCACCGGCCGCAAGATCATCGTGGACACCTACGGCGGCAAGGGTGCGCACGGCGGCGGTGCCTTCAGCGGCAAGGACCCCAGCAAGGTGGACCGCAGCGCGGCCTACGCGGCGCGCCATGTGGCCAAGCACCTGGTGGCGGCCGGCGTGTGCGACGAATGCCTGGTGCAGGTGGCCTATGCCATCGGCGTGGCCAAGCCCGTGGGCTTCTACGTGAACACCTACGGCACCAGCAAGGTGAAGAAGACCGACGGGCAGATCGCCGACGTGATCGGCGGCATGAAGGAGTTCGACATGCGCCCCTACTTCATCGAGCAGCGCTTCAAGCTCCGCACGCCCATCTACAGCGAGACGGCCGCCTACGGCCACATGGGCCGCGAGTGCAAGGAGGTGACCAAGACCTTCAGGAACGCCGGCCAGGAAGCTACGGTGAAGGTGAAGCTCTTCCCTTGGGAGGAGCTCAACGCCGTGGATGCTGTGAAGAAGGCCTTCAAGCTCTGAGTGCCCCAGCCGCTGTAGGCCCGTTTGGGGCTTGGGAATCAATCAAATGACGCCTTGCGCACATCCACCTGTTGGTGAGGATCGGAAATAGCGCTACTTTCGCACCCCATTTTCGGAAGACCATGTACGCCATTGTCGATATCGCCGGCCAGCAATACAAGGTTGAGCAGGCCCAGAAGCTGAAGGTGCACCGCCTCGAAGCCGAGGAAGGCAAGCACGTGGAGCTGGATAAGGTGCTGCTCGTGAGCGACGGCAAGACCGTGAGCGTGGGCACCCCCACGGTGGAGGGCGTCCGCATCGCCGCCAAGGTGCTGAGCCATGGCAAGGGCGACAAGGTTCTGGTATTCAAGAAGAAGCGCCGCAAGGGCTACCAGAAGATGAACGGCCACCGCCAGTACCTCACGGAACTGTGGATCGAGGCCATCCTGGGCAAGGGCGAGAAGTTCGACGCCAGCAAGAGCAGCGCTCCCGCTCCCAAGGCGGTGAAGGCCGCCGAGCCCAAGGCCAAGAAGAGCGCCGCCAAGGAGGCTGCCCCTGCCAAGAAGGCCGCCGCCAAGAAAGCCGCTCCGGCCAAGAAGGCCGCTGCCAAGAAAGCCGCCCCGAAGAAGGCCGCCAAGAAGGACGATTCGAAGTAAGCAAGACCATAACGAGCCGCTGGGCCCGGCCCGGCACGTCAGACCCCCTCAGCCATGGCACACAAGAAAGGTGAAGGCAGTACCCAGAACGGACGCGAGTCGCACTCGAAACGGCTCGGCATCAAGATCTTCGGCGGCAGCAAGGCCATCGCCGGCAATATCATCGTGCGCCAGCGCGGCACCAAGCACCACCCCGGCCGCAACGTGGGGATCGGCGTGGACCACACGCTCTTCGCCATGGCCGATGGCACGGTGAAGTTCGAGAAGAAGCGCGGCGAGCGCAGCGTGGTGAGCGTGGTGCCCGCCGAAAAGGCCGAGTAACCGGACCCTACCGATTGCGAAGCCCTTCCGCCCACCGGTGGAGGGGCTTCGTGCTGAACGGCTGCGCCGCACGACCGATACCTTTACCGCGAACGAAGACACGACATGCTGGAGCTGAACTTCCTGAGGGACCGCCATGAAGAGGCCATTGCCCGCCTGAGCAAGCGCAACATCGATGCACAGGGCATGGTGGGCAAGGCGCGAAGCCTGGACGATGAGCGGCGTGCCACCCAAACCGAGCTGGATGGGAGGCAGGCGGAGCTGAATGCCATCAGCCGAAGCGTCGGGGAACTGATGAAGAGCGGCCGCAAGGATGAGGCCGAGGCCGCCAAGGCCCGGAGCACCGACCTGAAGAGCGGCATCCAAGCGCTGAAGGACCGCCTCGAGGCCGCGGAGAAAGCCTTGCAGGAGCACCTGGTCACCCTGCCCAATGCACCGCACCCGAAGGTGCCGGCCGGTCGGACGCCGGAGGACAATGCGGTGGTGATGCAGGAGGGCGCCATCCCCACGCTGGGCCCCGATGCCAAGCCCCATTGGGAACTGGGCGAGGAATACGGCTTCCTGCACATGGACCTGGGCGTTAAGCTCACCGGCGCCGGCTTCCCTGTGTACAGCGGCCAGGGCGCACGCCTGCAGCGCGCGCTCATCGCCTTCTTCCTGGACGAAGCCACCAAGGCCGGCTACCGCGAGATCATCCCCCCGCACCTGGTGAACGCCGAAAGCGCCTTCGCCACCGGCCAGCTGCCCGACAAAGAGGGGCAGATGTACCATGCCACCGTGGATGACCTGTACCTGATCCCCACGGCCGAGGTGCCCATCACCAACCTCTACCGCGACGAGATCGTGGACGCGGACAAGCTGCCTGTGAAGCTGGTGGGCTACACCCCCTGCTTCCGCCGCGAGGCCGGCAGCTACGGCGCCCATGTGCGCGGCCTCAACCGCGTGCACCAGTTCGACAAGGTGGAGATCGTGCGCGTGGAGAAGCCCGAGGACAGCTACGCCGCCCTGGAGGAGATGGTGGAGCATGTGAAGGGCCTGCTGCGCGCCCTGGAGCTGCCGTACCGCCAGCTGCTGCTCTGCGGCGGCGACATGGGCTTCGCCAGCGCCATGACCTACGACATGGAGGTGTACAGCGCCGCGCAGAAACGTTGGTTGGAGGTGAGCTCCATCAGCAACTTCGAGACCTTCCAGAGCAACCGCCTGAAGCTCCGCTACCGCGGCGAGGACAAGAAGCCCCGCCTGGCCCACACGCTGAACGGCAGCGCGCTCGCCCTGGCACGGATCGTGGCGGCCCTGCTGGAGAACAACCAGACGCCCGAGGGCATCCGCATCCCCAAGGCGCTGCAGCCCTACACCGGCTTCGCGCTCATCACGAAATGACCCAAGGGATACGCTCGGCCTGCAGTGCTGCGTTCGCCACGAGCGCCCTGCTCATGGCCTGCTCTCCCGATCCAGACCCCGCGCAGCTCACCGCCGTGGATCAGCTCATCACCGCCACCGACGGCGCCCTGCTCACCCTGAACGAGCTGGACCGCAACCGCTACCTCCGCGCCGATTCGCTCTTCGCGCTCAGCGAGGAGCGCTTCCGCGCAAGGCTCGCAGACACGCTGGCGCCCGATGCGGCACAGGCCCTGGGCAGCCAGTGGATCGCCCTGCGCCGCGCAGCCGACATGGGCAAGGGCCACGAACGCATCCTCGCCGAGCTCTCGGCCGCCGCTGAGCGGCTGCGGCTGCTCCGCACCGACCTGGCCGCTGGCGCCATCGGCCCCGAGGAGGGGCGAGCGCTCATCGCCGCCGAGCAGCGCCGCCATGCGGAGACCATCGCCGCCGTGCATGCGGTGATGGACAATTACCGGCTGCTGCAGCACGCGTGGGACCGCCGCGACACGGTGGAGGCACTGCTGGCCAACGCACCGCTGCCATGAGAAGGCTCGCGCTCCTCCTGCCCTTGATTCTTTGGGCCCTGGGCTCCGTGGCCCAGCCCGGAACCGATGAGCAGCTGGCTGCGCAGTACTTCCAGCAGGGCGACTTCGCAAAGGCCGTGCTCTACTACGAACGGCTCTACCGCCAGCAGCCCACGGATTACTACTACGAGCAGCTGCTGAAGAGCCACCTCGGCGCCAACGACACGGATAGCGCGCAGAAGCTGGTGAAGGAGCGCATGCGCCGCAACGGCGATGATCCGCGCTATCCCATCGACCTGGGCCGCGTGCTGGAGCTGGGCGGCGATGCCGAGCGTGCGCAGAAGGAGTATGACCGCGCCCTGAAGATGCTGCGCGGCGACCAGGCCGGCGTGCGCTCGGTGGCCAATGCCTTCATCGGCTACAACAAGCTCGACCTGGCGCTCCAGGCCTACGAGCGCGGCCAGCGGCTCGCGCAGGACGGCATGAGCTACCATTTCGAGATCGCCAACCTGCACGGCATGAAGGGCGACACCCCGCGGATGGTATCGGCCTACATGGACCTGCTCACCGCCAACGAGGCCTATGTGCAGGCGGTGCAGAACGCCCTCTCGCGCCACCTGGACTTCGACCAGGCCGATGCCCGCACGGAGGTGCTGCGCACCGAGCTGCTGCGCCGCATCCAGCGCGACCCCTCGCGCACCATCTTCCAGGAGCTGCTCATCTGGATGCTCGTCCAGCAGAAGGACCTGGAAGCGGCATTCGTGCAGAGCAAGGCGCTGGACAAGCGCTTGGACGAGGGCGGCGCGCGGCTCATGGACCTTGCGCGCATCGCGCTGGCGAACAAGGAGCACGGCATAGCCTTCCGCTGCTACGACTACGTGATCGCCCTGGGGCGCAACGATGCCAACTATTTCACGGCCCGCACCGGCGCCGTGAGCGCACGCTATGCCCAGCTCACCGAACAGCCCGAGCCCGCTGCGGAGGCCCTCGAGGACCTGGACCGCCGCATGGCCTCCACCATCGAGGAGATGGGGCTGAACAAAGGCACCCTGCCGCTCCTGCGCGAGCGTGCGCACCTGAAGGCCTACTACATGGAGCGCCCGCAGGAGGGCATGGCCCTGCTGGAGGAGGCGCTGGCGCTGCCGGGCCTCGACGCCAAGACCAAGGGCGAGGTGAAGCTCGAGCTCGGCGACATCCACCTCATCAGCGGCGACATCTGGGAGGCCTCGCTCCTCTACAGCCAGGTGGACCTCGACTTCAAGCACGACCTGCTCGGGCACGAGGCGCGCCTGCGCAACGCCAAGGTCTCCTTCTACACGGGCGACTTCCTGTGGGCGCAGGCCCAACTGGGGGTGCTCAAGGCCAGCACCAGCAAGCTCATCGCCAACGATGCCATGGAGCTGAGCCTGCGCATCACCGACAACCTGGGCGTGGACAGCAATGCCGTGCCCCTCTCCTTCTTCGCCCGTGCCGAACTGCTTCGCGTGCAGCACCTCTATGACCGTGCGCTGCTCACGCTCGATTCGCTGGACCGGGAGTTCCCCCAGCACAGCCTGGGCGACGATGCCCTCTACGAGCGCTACCGGATAGCCATGGCGCGCCACCGCTATGCCGAGGCGGCGCAGCACCTGGAGAAGGTGATCGAGCTCTACCCCATCGATATCCTCGTGGACAACGCCCTCCTCGACCTGGGCCGCCTCTACGAGGAGCGCCTGCAGGACCCGGAGAAAGCCAAGGCGCGCTACGAGAAGCTGCTCTTCGAGCATACCGGCAGCATCTTCGTGCCGGAGGCGCGCGCCCGGTACCGCAAGCTCCGCGGCGATGCACCCGACAGCCTGCCCGAGCAGAAACCGCCCCCGCAGCCATGATCGTCTACAACGTCACCGTGAGCATCGACCACGACGCGCATGATGCCTGGCTGGCGTGGATGCGCGAGGAGCACATCCCCCGCGTGATGGCCACCGGCCTCTTCCTCGACGGCCGCATGTTCAAGGTGCTCGCCGACGACGAGGGAGGGGTCACCTATGCCGTCCAGTACACCGCCGCCGACATGGCCGCCTACGAGCGGTACCGCGATGAGCATGCCCCGCGCCTGCAGGGCGAGGCACACGCGGCGTTCGGCGGTCGATTCCACGCCTTCCGCACCCTGCTTGAGTCCGTGGACCGGTGATGCACGCGGTAACCCCGAAGAAGCATCTCGGCCAGCATTTCCTCAAGGAGGACGGCATCGCGCAGCGCATTGCCGATGGCCTAACCGGTCACGGCGGCTACACCACCGTGATCGAGGTGGGGCCCGGCACCGGTGCGCTCACCAAGCACTTGCTCGCGCGCAAGGCCTTCACCACCACCTGCTTCGAGGTCGACCGTGAATCGGTGCACTACCTGCGCGCGCAATACCCCGGCATCGACGTGCGCGAGGAGGACTTCCTCCGCATGGATCCGGACGGCGTGACCGAAGGCCGATTCGCTGTGGCGGGCAATTTCCCCTACAACATCAGCACGCAGATCGTCTTCAAGGTGCTGGAGCACCGCGACCGGTGCACCGAGCTTGTGGGCATGTTCCAGAAAGAGGTGGCCGACCGCATCCGCGCGCCCCACGGCAGCAAGACCTACGGCATCACCAGCGTGCTGGCCCAGGCCTATTATGATGTGGAGCTGCTCTTCCATGTGGAGCCCGGCAGCTTCATACCGCCGCCCAAGGTGCGCAGCAGCGTGATCCGCATGAAGCGCAACAGGGTGGAGCGGCTGCCTTGCGATGAAGCGCTCTTCTTCCGGGTGGTGAAGACCGCCTTCAACCAGCGGCGCAAGACCCTGCGCAATGCGCTGAAGCCGCTGCCGGAGCTGACCGGCGCCCCGCCGGCTGAATATGCGGGCAGGCGCGCCGAGCAATTGAGCGTGGCGGACTTCATCGCGCTGACGCGGGCCATTGAGCAGGCTTGACCCGCCATCGCCTCGACTTTTCAACAGCCTTTGGATGCGTTGCGCAAGCGCATTAGCTTCACCTATCCAATTCCTGTAACCATGCAGAACGCAGAACGCAGAACGCAGGACAGGGGCAAGGGCAGGTGGCGTCTGACACAAGCTCTCCAATGCTTACTGTTGGCAGGAGTGTCCGGGGTTAGCGCCCAAGTATATGTGCCGCCCGATCCGTATGGGGATGCCGGTCACGGCTTCACGCCACTGCGGCAGCATGCCGGGCAGGTGCTGCGCACCGACGGTACACCCTTGGCGGATTGCGCCTACTACTATGAGCGGACCCCCATCGGGATCTTCCTGCGGAACAAGAGCCTGGTGAGTTACACCCTGGCCGCCTTGCACCACGACAGCACCACCACGGATACCCTCTACCGGATCGACATGCTCATGGGCGACAAGGAGGTGGACCCGGTTCCGGTGGGCCCGGCCTTGGAAGGCGTCACCAATTATTATCTCGGATCATTCTCAGCGGAAGGGGTGGAAGGACACCAACGCGTCGTGTACGAAGAAGCCTGGGAGAAAACGGATATCCATTACTACTATGGAAGCACGGGGCCCCGCATGGCCATCGTCATCCGGCCCGGCGGAACCCCGGCCGATGTGAAGCTGAGCTTCACCGGGCAGGACAGCATCAAAGTCGATTGGCTAGGAGCGCTGAAGGTCCATCTCGCGGACAAGTGGGTCAAGCTGGATCAAGCACTCGCCTTTCAAGTCAACGGCAACGGCCAGGTCGTTCCCGTGAACTGGACGGCGGACTACGTGGTAGAGCCGGGCAATTTCACCGTGGGCTTCGAGTATGAGAGCTACAACCCCGCCTGGCCCTTGATCCTGCAGATCGGATACCCGCCTGCCATGATGGGCGGCGGCCCCGAGCAGCGCAACCTCAACTGGAGCACCTACGCGGGCGGCCAGGGCGGCGATGAACTGGAGTGCGTGGAAGTGGATGAGCAGGGCAACCCCTACGCCTGCGGTTATGTGACTGGCACCTATTTCCCCATTGCAGTAGGCTACACGGAACATACCCCCTTCATCAGCGAACCCGCAGGCTGGTGGAGCGCGGTGATCATGAAGGTGCGTGCTTCCGATAAAGTGACCCAATGGGCCACCTATTACGGTGGCTACGACGGGGGCAAGTGGAGCGCGCGCACCAAGGCGCACAAACTGGCGGTGGATGCCACTGAAGAGAGCAGCGTAGATCATGTGTTCGTGACGGGGAGCACCAATTGCACGGATTTCTTGCCCTATACAGACCCTTCCTCTGTTTTCACAGATGCATTTGCGGAGGCTTATGATGGCGGCACCATGCGCATGTGGGTCGGTGCATTCAGGAAAGAGAACGGCATACGCGATTGGGCCACCACCCACGGGCAATCCGGTGAGGTGAGCTGGAGCGAGCATGGCCTGGCCATCGATGTGGACCCCACGGGCCAGGTGGTGGTGGGCGGGCAGATCGAGACCTTCAGCATCATGGGGGCCTCTACGCCCGATTTCCCCCTTGTCACCCCCACGGGCGCATTCAGCCGCGCCGTTGGCGGCGGCTTCTTCATCGTGTTCGATGCGGACTACGACATCGAATGGGCCACCACCTTCGGTGAATACGATCCGGAAGATGCCTACACCAAGGTGACCGACCTGCGCATCGCGCCTGTGCCGGGTTCGGGCAAGAAGGTCATCTGGTTGACAGGCACCAGTTCCACAGGAACGGGCAGCGCGCTGGATACGCAATCATTGCCCGGCGCCTTCTTCCAATCCAGCTCGAATGGGCCTTCGGCCATGATCGCCCGCATCGACATCAACAACCAGTACCAAGTAGAATACTGCACACGCTGGGGCGATTGGCTGGCGGAGGCATACGGCCTTGAACTCACGAGCAAATCGCTCTGGGTGGTGGGCTATACCACCGATACGGAGCTCACCAAGGATCATTGTCCCCATCCGGACGGGTCAGGCGTGCATCACAGCCAGAGCCATGCGGGCACCACCTACGGCCAGGGAGCGGATGGCTTCATCCTGCGCTTCCATTTGGCGCCCTTCGACCTCAACTACGGCACGCTCATCGGGGGGCTGCGCGACGATGTGCTGCTGGACGTGAACAGCCACGACGATAGCCGCGTGTTCATCACCGGCGAGACGCGCAGCGCCGAGGGCTTCAGTACCGACATCAACAGCAGCTACTACTATCAGGATCAGAACGATTACTGGAACCGGCGCGATGCCATCATCCTCTCGCTGGCGGACCAACCGGCACCAGCCATGCTATGGCGCAGCGCATTCGGCGGCGTGCAGAGCGACCGTGGTTGGGGTATTGCCGCATCAGCCACGGAGGTGTACCTGGTGGGCGCCACCGCCTCCCAGCAGACCGATGCGTTCCCGCTCTGGGATTTCGACCCCAACAACGACCTGGACCTTTACCAGGATTGGAACCTGGGCGGCAACACCAGCATATCGATGGTGCCCTTCTATCAGTTCTCGGCTGCCATGGATCATGAGTTCACCACGATCGCGTATCCGGAATTGTTGAGCACCCCGCACGATGGCTTCATCTCCAGCTTCGGTGCGCAACTGTCCGTGGGCCTGCCTGAGGCGGCCATGCCTGCGCAGATGCAAGGCACCCTGCTACTGACACCGTTTGCACAGAGCGCTTGGATGGCGAGCCTGCCTGACGATGAGACCTGGGTAATCCAGGTGTTCGATGCAGCGGGACGCGAAGTCACCTTGGCGGAGGAAGCCCGGCAGCAACATGTGCTCGACCTTTCACCGCACGCGGCCGGTCTATATGTGGTACGCGCAGTTAGCGCATCGGGCAGCTCCCTTCACGCTAAGCTTGCTAGGCGATGAGACGCGGTCTGGTTCTCCTGGGATTAGGTTGGCTGGGCACCATTGCAGCGCTTGCCCAGCCCAACTGGAAGGCCTGTGGACGCGGCACCTTGAATCACCTGGAGGTGCAGACCCTATTCGGGGATTCTGTGAGCAACCGGTTGCTCGCTGGTGGCACGTTCATGTACATCCTGAATCAGAGCGACACGGTGCTCTGCGTGGGTCAGGCCGCCTGGGACGGCATGCGCTGGGATAGTTTGGCACACCGCATACAACCCATTGGTGGCGGGAGCGCCCAACAGACCTTCTGGTTCCTCCGGTTCCAAGATGAACTCTACTCCTGCGGAGGCTACACATTCATGACCGATCAAGGGACGTGGAATACCTCATTCGCCCGCCTGAACGAGGCCACCCAGCGCTGGGAGGCACTCGAGTGCATCAACCCGGCCATGAGCGGCCTGAACACGCTGGTGCAGAAGACCCCGGGCGCCACCAGCATGTACGCCA
>ERZ761607.513-NODE-513-length-66388-cov-13.095352_pt1 | contig 66388 bp, 55 predicted proteins | sample MGYA00511164_ERZ761607 | MGnify/ENA primary metagenome ERZ761607 (study PRJEB28899, sample SAMN02445080) | bioreactor sludge metagenome | biome: EBPR sludge | place: Australia: Brisbane, Thorneside Wastewater Treatment Plant | collected 2011-06-22 ...
CTTCAAAGGTGACTGAATTTCGACCGCGGTTGATGGAATTTTCATAACGCTTGGCGGATTTTCAGTCACGCGTGATGAAAAATCAGCCGGTGGTCGATGCATTTTCAAGCACGCGCGATGGATTTTCAGTCGCGGGTGGTTGGGAATCCATCAAGCGCGGTGGTTTTTCCTTCAACGTTGATTGAAAATGGATCACCGCTGATGATTTTTCGATCAACCGTGATGTTTTTTTCATCAAGCGCGGCGGCCTTTCATCAGGCCGGGCGGGCGGGGGCGCGGCGGCGCCGCGCGGGGTTTGACATTTGCCGCGCGCGCCTGCAAAGAGCAGGCAAGAGAGATGACTTTGAATCCTGTTTTTTCAAAACTCGCCGGCACCCGCTTCGCCTCGGCGCTGGCGCTGGCCGGACTGCCTGAGGAGGTGCTGGAGCGGCTGTCGCTGCCGAAGTCGGTGCGGCGTTTTTCCCTGCCTGTCCGCATGGATGCGGGCGGGCTGCGGGTGTTCACAGGCTGGCGGCTGGTGTATTCGGACTGTTTCGGCCCGACGAAGGGCGGTGTGCGTTTTCATCCGGCCACAGATGAGGACGATCTGACCAGCCTGGCCTTCCGTCTGCTGCTGAAATGCGCGGTGAACGCGCTGCCGCACGGCGGCGCGGCGGGCGGTGTGCGGGTGGATGCCAAGTCGCTCTCGCCGCGCGAGACCGAGCAGCTCGCGCGCGGCTACCTGAACGCTCTCGGCGCGGAGGCCGGGCCGGATGTGGACATTCTATCGCCCGACCTTGGCACGGACGCGCGGGTGATGGGCTGGATGGCGGACCAATACAATACGACACGCGGCGCGCGCGTGCCGGGCGCGGTCAATGGCAAGCCGGTGGCGCTGGGCGGCATCCCAGGCAGGCCTGGCGCGACGGCGCGCGGCGCATGGCAGGTGCTGCGCGCGGTGCTGGAGGAGCGCGGACTCGTGGCGCAGGGGCTGGCCTTTGCCGTGCAGGGCTACGGCAGCGCGGGGGGGCACCTGGCGCGGGTGCTGCAAAAGAACGGGCTGCGCATGGTGGCGGCGAGTGATTCGACGGGCGGTCTGCACTGCGCGGACGGGCTGGACGCGGAGGCGCTCTGGCAGGCGCGCGAGGCGGGGCTGACTTTTGCTCAAATGGAAGCGCCGGGCGCGGTGAGGATGACTCCGGCGGAGGTTCTGGCGGTGAGGGCGGACCTGGTGATCCCGGCGGCCACGGCAGGCCAGATCACGGCGGAGATGGCGGCGCGGCTGCAATGCCGGATGATTTTGGAAATCGCCAACGGCCCCATCCGCCCGGACGCGGAGCAGGCGGTCGTTGAGCGCGGCATTGAGATCATTCCCGACGTGGTGGCCAACGCGGGCGGCATCACGATGAGCCACTTCGAATGGGCGCAGAACCGCGGCGGCGCGCTGTGGACGGCGGAGGAGGCGGCCGCGCGCCTTGACACGCGAATGATTGCCACCGCGTCAAGAATGCTCCAAGTTTCGCGCGACCGGAAGGTCTCCCCCGCCGTGGCGGCGCAGTTGCTCGCCCTGGAACAGCTTTCCGCCGCTCTCGCCCTCTAATCCTCATCCATGTCGAAGTCGTTTTATCTGCACACTCCGGTCGCCGGTCTCGAAGACGCCGTATCCACCGAGCAGGGTTTGGTCATCCTGGGCAAGAGTCCCGATCCCGAGGCGCTGCTGCCGATGGACCTGGCCGTCTTCACCGCGCGGCTGGCGCGCAAGCTGGGTGTCAAAGGGCGCGTGCCGCCGGAGCAGGCGGCGCTGCCTTACGACGCGGCGCATGACAATCTGATCTTCGACGCGCCGCTGGCCGGGCTGGTGACGGGACGCCGGATGCGTTTTCTGCGCGGCTGGAAGGACTACGGCAGTTGCGTGAAGTGCTTCAACGGCATCGGCCTGCTCGGCGAGCATGTGCTGAAGGAGCTGCGCCGTCTGCAAAAGGCGGCGCCCGCCGCGCTGAAGGCGGACGCGCTGGCCTTTCTGCGTTCGCGCAAAACTCCGGGCAGGGAAGGCGGCGCGCCCATTTTCACCGAGGAGGCGCTGGCTGCGGTCACGGATTCCGACATTGCCGCGCTGGACCTTGAGGCCCTGGCGATCTGGAAAACCTACGCGGCGCGGCCCATCGTCTGCTCCACGTCCTCCAACATGGGCATCTCCCTGCACGAAGCGCTGCGCTTCATGCAAAGCACGCGTGTGGAGCTGGCGGGGCGGTCTTTCACCATCCTCAATGACGACGAGGGCTGGCTCATCATCTGGTGCCCGGACGAGCAGGCGGACTTCATGAACGCGGAGAAGACCGAGCATCTGCGCGCGCTGGAGACCGAGCAGCCGCCGCTGACCGTGCTGCACACCTACATCAACCGCAAGCAACGCGACCCGGGAGCGCTCAAGGACGCGCTGGACAGCGGCGGTTATTTTTTTCCCACCAATCCGCAAAGCGCCGACGAATTGCAAAACCTGCTGGCCAACTCGCTGGCGGACGTTGCGCGCGAGCGCCGCTGCACCACCGAGGAGCTGCTGGCGGATGAAAAGAGCCTGCAAACCCTGCGCTCCCTGGGCTGCGCGGTCGAGGGCGGTCATGTGGTGGTGCGCGGCGGCGTGGAAGGGGGGCTTTTCGGCCTGATGACGGGCTACCTGGTGATGCTGGACGAGACACTGCCGCGCGGCGACACGCAGGCCGTCAGCACCTGGAACCAGGCCTCCATCGGCGCAGCGCTGGCCGCGGCGGTGCTGGCCGACCTGCAACTGCGCGAGCCCGATCAACTGCCGGCCGCGACACGCGCCGAGTTGAAGGCGGTGTTCCCCGCCATTGACTCCTTTCTAAGCCGCAAGCAGCTCGGCAAGGACCTGCCGTCACGCATCCACGGCGTCTTTGACCTGGCGAATCTGCAATCGCTGGCGCAGCTCCTCGGCGTGGTCGTGGAGCGGCACCTCTCCGGGCGCGGCACGGCCTATGTGGGCCTCGGCTCCAGTTCGTATGCGAACGGCAACCGCTGCTATGAGATTCTCAAAGAGAGCCTGCTTTCCAACGGCCCCTTCATGGGCAAGGAGACCTTTCACCCGGCCACGCACACACTCAACCCCATCGCCCAGGCGCTCATCTACGCGGATGACATGCATCGCGCCGCGTGCCGGCCCGAGTTCGCCGGTATGAGCAAGGAGGAGCGCGCGGCTTTCATCATCAAGCACGCGCGCAAGCCGGAGCCGGCGGGCGCGGCGGCCATGGCGGGCTATCTGCTCTCGCGTCTGGACGACCGCACGCTCTCCATCGTCGAGCTGGCGGCGGTGCTGCGGCTGGCGGGCTTTGACTCGGCGCTGTTTCTGGAGTTCGCCGGATTTAATAAAGACGTGCAGGGCACCAACTGGTGGCTCCAGGAGGCCTCGGAGGAGGGGCCGTTCATGGAGACGCTGGCGCGGCAGTTTCTGCAACTGCTGGACCGCGACCTTGAGGAGCTCTGCGCCCTGGCGCGCAAGGAGCGCGTCCACAGCCGTCTGAACTACCGCCTGCGTCCGCTCGATCCGCCCGCCTTCGAGGCGCTGAATCCGGCGGTGAACATTTATCTGACCGGCGACAACACGCGCCAGCCGAAGCCCCGCCTCGTGCTCGCCATCCTGGAGCGTTATGAGACCACCCGCGACCAGCTCGCGAAGTGGGTGGCCGAGGACCAGGAGGTGCAAAACCGCGCGCAGGAGGTGGACTTCATCACACTGGTGAACGTCGGCTTCAGCCGCGCGGCGTCGGCTTTGAAGTGGCTCCAGGAAAAGCTCGATGCCGCCGGGAAAAGCATCCTCGCCGCGCGCATCTCGTCGCTGGCGCAGAAAAGTTGAGAACGCCCGCCTATGCCATCGCAAACCCTCATCCAGCGCATCCGCGGTGTCTTTGAAGAAAACCGGGACCGGGTGTTTTTGACCGAGTCCATGACCGGCCGCTCGTGGACCTACGGCGAGTTTTTCGACTGGGGCCAAAAAGCCGCCGCATTGCTGCGCGCGCAGGGTGTCAAAAAGGGCGACCGCGTGGCGCTCATCCTGGCGAATTCGGCGGAGTTTGCGGCGATGTATTTTGGCTGCCTTTTTGCCGGAGCTGTGGCAGTGCCGGTGAACCAGGCGCTGCACACGGATGATGTGCGGCACATCCTGGAGCACAGCGGCGCGCGCCTGCTGCTCTTTTCGCGCTGCACGCGCCCGCTGGTTTTGCAGGCCGCCGAGAAGCTTTCGCACATGCGCCAGCTCCGCGTCGTGCTTGGCCAGGAGACCAGCTTTCACCCGGATGACGTGGACGAGGCATGGAGCTTCGACCAGGCGGACGCCGCCGCCGCGCCCGAGCCGATGGCGGACATGGACGACGAGGACGCGCTGCTCATTCTTTTCACATCCGGCACCACCGGGCGGCCCAAGGGCGTGGTGCATTGCGTGCGCTCGGAGTTTGGCAACGCGGCGGCTTTCAATGACGCGATGGGCTTCGGCAGGGACCACCGCTTTCTGCACATCTGGCCCATGGCCTACAGCAGCGGCTACCTGAACACGCTGATGTCCCCCTTCATGGCGGGCGGCAGCGTGGTGCTGGCGCGCGCCTTCACCGCGCAGACGATCCTGGCTTTTTGGAAGCCGGTCATCGCCCACGAGGTCAACACGCTCTGGCTTTCGCCGACCATGATGGCCTCCCTCCAGCGAATGGACCGCGACGCCGCGGGCGCCGCCTATTCCCGCGAGCGCATCCACACCGTCTGCGCCGGCACCGCGCCGCTGGCGCTGAAATTAAAGAAGGACTTCGAGGCCAAATACGGAGTCGAGTGTCTGGAGAGCTACGGCTTGTCCGAGCTGCTCATCATCGCCGCCAACACACCCTCCCTATCACGCCTCCCCGACTCGGTGGGGCATGTGCTGGAGGGCGTGGATTTTGCCACCGTGGACGACACGGGCGCGCGCCTGCCGGAGGGCGGCGAGGGGGAAATCCTCGTGCGCACCCCTTGGGCGATGCTCGGCTATCTCGACACTGAAACCGGCGCGGTTGAGCCTCCGCCTGAGTGGTTCCCGACGGGCGACATCGGCCTGCGGCGCGAGAGTGGCGAGGTCTTCATCACCGGACGGAAAAAGGACATCATCATTCGCGGCGGGCAGAACCTCAGCCCGCGCGCCGTGCGCGACTGCCTGCTGCACCACCCGGCCGTCGAGGACGCGGTGGTTGTCGGTCTGCCGCATGACTTTTACGGCGAGGAGGTGGCGGCGGCACTGCGCTTGAAGCCGGGCCTGGCGCTTGCCGACGAGCAGCCCTCCATCCTTGAGCATTGCCGCAGGCATCTCGCGCAGCAGGCGGTGCCCACCCTGCTGCGCCAGTTCGAGGAGTTTCCGAGCGGTGTCACGGGCAAGATATTGAACCATGAGGTCAGGCGCATGCTGGCTCAAAAGGCATGATCCTCGGCCTGACTCACGCCGTGCTGGGCAGCGCCGACATGACGGCGGACCGGGCATTCTTTGAGACGCGCGGCTGGCAGCCGCGCTTTGTCCAGGAGGGCATTCCGGTCTTCGCGGGCAAGAGGCCCTGGATGAGCACGGCCTCGCAGGAAGTGGCGCTCGCCTACCTCGATAGCCCCGGCCTGCCCGCTTTGGAGTTGATCGCCTACTCGCAGCCGCCGCCGGCGGGCATCGCCGCGCCTTTGCAGATGATCTTCCCGGCGAATCGTCTGCCTGAGGTTGCGGAGGAAAATGCCACGCCGCTGGCCGGTGTGCGCGCGCGGCAGTATGCGGGCATCACCTGCCCGTTGTGGGTGTCGGACGCGGCGGCGGACCAGGGATGCATCGTACACCATGTGCGCGACATGGAAGCCGCGCGCCGCTTTTGGGTGGATGGGTTTGGCTTTCAAGTCGTTGAGCACGGCATGGGGCAAGGGCATCCTGCCTGTGCCGAACAGGCGGGACGCCTGTTCCCCATGCAGCCCATGCAAAACGCGCTCTCGCTCCGCTTCCCGTCTCTGATGCCGCAATGGCGCGCGCGTTTGCTTTTGCTGCCATGCACGGACGCGCCGGCCCCGGCCTTGCTGGACGGGCCGGGTTTCCGCGTGGTCTCGATGGTGAGCACGAAATTCGGGGTGGACCGGGCGCGCATCTTTGAGCAGGGCGGCGCGCGCGCCTCCACCGGTGTCATGGAGGAAGTCATCGGCGGCAAAAAAATGCTGCTGGATTTGATCGAGGGACCGGATGGGGTGATGGTTGAAATCTTCCAGACCCTCGCCTAATGCCAGCCATGAGCGCAGCCAGCCAACCACGGGATGACAGGAGCCTGGAGACACTGGCCGGGCGCTTTCCGCAATTGCGCGCGGATCGCATGGCATGGTTCGACGAGCCCCGTGAAAATGCCGCGCCCGCGCGGGTCCTGTTTGCCGAGTTCCACGGCGGGCGCGTGGATGACAACCGCGCGCTGGAAGGCGCCATCAGCGGAGCGCTCGCCGAGATGGGGACCGCCCCGGATGTGGAGATTGTGCGCGCCGGATGGCTGCCTTTGCGCGCTGACGGGCGTGTCGCCCTTGGGGAGCTGGGCGCGCGCCACGCGGCAGCCGTGGAGGCGAAAAAACGCGCCTGCATTGAGGACGGCTCCTTTGCCGTGCTGCCCGAGGAAATGAAGGACTGCTTCAAACGCTTCGGCACCCAGTCCAAGATCCGCACGCCCTGCGAGATCACCTTTCCCAAATGCGTCAGCATCGGCAACTGGGTCAGCTTCGGCCGCTATGGAAAGATCGTCATGCTGCCGAAGGAGGCCTTTGGCGGAGCCTGCGGCGTGCTGGCCCGCAGGCATTATCCCGAACTGGCGGAAGGCTTTGATTTCACCGGCTGGGATGACGACCGGCCTGCCGATCTCGTGCTTGGGGACGGCACCACGCTGGGCGACCGCTATTTCATCATCTGCACGCTGTCGGTGGAGTTCGGGAAGCATGTCATGACAGCTTCTGACCTCTTCGTCTCCGACTGCCACCACATCTTCGAGGAGGTGGAGCTGCCGCCGGTGCTGCTGCCGCCCACGAAGGGCAGGCCGGTGAAAATCGGCGACCATGTCTGGATCGGCATCCGCTGCTCCATCCTGGAAGGCGTCACGATCGGCCGCCACGCCGTCATCGCCGCGCACTCTGTGGTGAAGGAGGATGTGCCCCCTTACGCCCTGGCCGCCGGCACCCCCGCCAAAGTCCGCCGCTTTTTCGCCCCCGAATCCAACGACTCCTAAACCATGCGCATCATTGACCTCAGCTACCCCATTCACGAAGGCATGACCACCTTTCCGGTGCACTGGCATCCGGTGGTCGAGATCACCCAGCTCGGCCGCTTCGGCATCGAGAACCGCGAGACAAGGAAGATCACCATGGGCACGCACTGCGGCACGCACATTGACGCGCCGCGCCACTTCATCCCCGGCGGGCCGACCATCGAGCAAATCCCGCTCGAATGGCTGGTGGGGCCGGCGCGCGTGCTGGACTTCACCCCCGTCACACAACCCAAGCAGGAATTCGGCGTGGCGGACTTCCAGCGCCTGCTCGGGGATGAGAAGCCGCAGCGCTTGATCCTGCGCTTCGACTGGTCGGATCACTGGGGCACCATGAAGTACTACTCCGACCAGCCCTACATCACCGAGGAGGCCGGACACTGGCTCGTGGAGCGCGGCGTGCGCGTGCTGGCCATGGACACTCCGCAGGTGGACAGCCCGGACAACGGGCGCACCGGCCCGAAGGACTCGCCCCTGCACAAGATCATGCTCGCCGCGGGAGTCGTTTTTGTTGAATACTGCACGAACTTGCGCCAGTTGACGAGGTCCGAGGTCGAACTCGTGGTGCTGCCGCTGAACATCCTCGGCTCGGATGGCGCGCCCGCCCGCGTCATCGCCATCGAACGCTGACACTGCCCCGCCTTTCTCCCGACCCGACTCCATGAATGTCACCCAAACCGTCCTCGACTACTTCGCCTCCAAAGGCGGCCTGCCCGGCGCCACCGACGCCGAAAAACTCGCCTGCTCCTACCTCGACGCCAAGGTCATAGACAGCATGGGCATTATTGAGATGATCTCCCACTTCGAGGACGAGTGCGGCGTCCGCTTCGAGGCGGACGACATGCAGTCCGAGGACTTCCAGACCGTCGGCGGCCTCATCCGGGTCATCGAAAAACTCCGCTCCCAGGCATGAGCCAGCCCTGCCCGGATGTCATCGCCTTTCCGGAGTCGCCGGCGACTCATCCGGACCGCTGGGTGCTCATGAATGTCCACACCCGCCAGTCACTCGGCGCCGGGCCGGAGGTGCTGGAGGTGCTCGGCGCGCCGGACACTGTGACGGACAAAACCTACCGCGTCTGGAAAATCTGGCGCTTCTCCCATCTCGACGGCCTCCTGGCCGACCCGTCCCGCTTCAAACGCGACGCCGCCACCTGGGGTGACCCCGAACTCGTGGATCACACCGCGCTGGTGAAGCTGCTCACGGAGCAGTGTCTGCTCATTGACGACCTCGACGCCTACCGCGCGCGCTTCGACATCAAGCGCAGCCTGCTCGACCGCCAGCGCTTCGGCACTTACCATCAGGAGCTGGGCCAGCAACTCATCGCCTTTCAGCGCGCCGACCCCGCCGCCTGGTGGCTCCAGCAAAAGTTCACGCCCGACCTTTCCGCCATCCGCAAGGACAACCTCTACGGCGCTGTGCAGGACCGCTTCCTCGATGAATGGCTGCCGAAACGGCTCACACCTGGAATGCGCGTGCTCGATCTCGGCTGCGGCGCCGGCACCATCGCCCACAAAATGTCGCGCCTCGGCGCCAGCGTGCTCGGAGTTGACCCGAACACGGAGTACATCCGGCTGGCTTCCGAGCGCGCGGTGGGTGACGCCCGTTTTCAAGCGCTCGACCTCAACACCCCCGGCGCCCTCGACTCCCTGCCCGCCGCCTCTTTCGACGCTGTCTTCATGAGCGACGCGCTGCTCTTTTATTTCGTCCCCTACGAGCCGGGCAAGCCGCTGGATTTGCAGCGCTTCATCGCCGACGTGCGCCGGCTTTTAAAACCCGGCGGCAGCTTCTGGTCCCTGGAGCCGCATCCCGTCTTTTATGTGCAGCCCTGGCTTGGCGACGCGGATCGGCCCTTCACCGTCATGACCGAGTACCTGCACACGCGCTGGCGCATCAATCCGCCGCTCTCCGCGCTCACCCGGCCCTTCATCGAGTCCGGCTTCGTCGTCACCGGCGTCGAGGAGCCCGCCGCGCGGCGCGATGACGCGGAGGTGGGAAAACGCGACGCCGCTTTTGCCAGCGAGTTTCCCGTCTGGCTGCTCGTCGAGTTTCAGTTGGCGGGAGCATGAGCGCGCAAGTGCATCACTACACTCAGGCGGACCTCGTCGCCGCCCTCCGCGGCGCCGGCGTGCGCGCGGGTGATGTCGTTTTTGTCCACGCCAGCCTCGGACGTCTCGGCTACCCGGAGCGCGGCAGGAGCATGGCCGACGCCTGCGCCACCGCGCTCGACGCCCTGCTGGAGGCGGTGGGACCCGCCGGCACCGTGCTCGTGCCCACCTACACTTACTCAATTGGCAAGGGAGAGGTCTTCGACCCCGCCAGCACGCCCTCGACGCTCGGTGACTTCACCGAGCACGCACGCCTGCATCCGGCGGCGGCGCGCTCGGCCGACCCCATGCTCGCCGTCAGCGGCATCGGCCCCGAGGCCGCGGCACTGCTGGGAAACCTGCCGCGCACCTGCTACGGCCCCGGCAGTTTGTATGAGCGGCTTGAGCAACGCGGTGCCAAACTGGTGATGATCGGACTTGGCCTGTTCTGGGCCACCTACCGCCACTACATCGAGGAGAAAGCCGGCGTGCCCTTCCGCTTTAAAAAGCGCTTCACCGGTGTCGTCCGCGCGGACGGCCGGGAAGGGAAGCAGACCTGGATTTACTCCTGCCAGATTCGCCAGCCGAACTGCGCGCCCGACGGCGTGGCGCTGGAAAAAATGGCGCGCGAGCAGGGCATCTGCGTCTCCGCCAAAATCGGGCGCGGCGAGGTCTGCGTGACCCACTGCGCGGACTACATGCGCCTCGGCATGGCGGAGCTTGCGGAGAATCCCTGGCTCTCCGCCAAAGGCCCGCCGCTCACTCTGGATGAACTCATCGCCCTGGAAGACGCGCGCGCCGGCGCCTCGCCCGCTGCTTTGCGCAGCGGCTTCTTCTCTGAAGGCGATCTCGGTGCCGCCCTGTCCGCGCTCTCCGGGCAGGCACCGGTGGGAGACCTCGTGACCGGCATGCAGTTTGGCGACTTCATCGTGCCGGAAAAATGGACCTGCCTGGAGGCCGTGATCCACGCCAAGGACGGACGCGAGATGCTTTCCTGCCGGAATGATCCGCGTCATGTCATCCCATGCTCCCAGCCTTTTGAAGGCGAGGTGAGCCGGGAGGAGTTGCTGCGCCACCTGCATGTCTGCGAGCGCCTGGAGGATGGCGCGCCCACGGCCTTTCTGCCGACCGAGCGCGATTGGGGATTCGCCTGCACCCGCGAGCAGTTGGCCGCCTTTCAGGAGGAGAGCTGGCAAGTCATCATCCGCGCCACCGCCGGCTTCGGGCGCGTTTCGGTCGGCGCGCCTGCCAAAGCGCGGGAATGACTTTCCGCGCGGCTTACGTTCCCCGCGTTTTGGAGTGTGTGTCCGCAAGGAGTGGCGAACTCTCAAAGGAAGGAAATGACGAAACCAGAGCCGAGCGAGACAGACGAGTGATACCAAACCGATTAAATAATCGTAGCATAATGGTGGGGTCGCTGTAAAGGGAGCAACATGGCACGAAGACCGATACAACTGGGGCGGCCGGAACTGGCCGCCGAGATTGCCGAGCGCTATCGCAAGGCGAAGAGCGGCTGGCAGAAGACGCGCTTGTTATGCGCGAAGCTCGCCAGCGAAGGACAACATCAATCCGCCCAGATCGCCGCGATGTGCGGTTGCGGCCCATCGCGCGTGTTCGACTGGCTCAAGATGCTGCGCAACGGCGGCATCGAAGGCCTGCTCCAGCGTGACAAGCCCGGTCCTAGGGCAGGAGACTTCAGGCTGCTCAAAGGCAAGCCACGCGTTAAAAAGCAACTCCAGGAAGGCTTGCAGCAAGGTCGCTGGAAGACCTCGCCACAACTCAGCCGCTGGCTCAAGGAGAAGCACGGGCTGGAGGTCAAACACAACACGGCTCTTACCTGGTTAAAAAAAATCGGCGGGGTGTTGCGGGTGCCACGGCCCCGGCATCCCAAGAGAGGCAGCGACGTGGAGATGGAGCAGTTCAAAGCGAGCCTGGGAGAGAAGCTTGAGGCACTGCAACTGCCGCGAGGCACCAAGGTGAAGGTCTGGGTGATGGACGAGGCACGCTTTGGCCTGCACACCGACTTGCGCCGAGTCTGGGTGCCCAAGGGCGCATGCCCGGTGGTGGAGCGGCAGACCAAGTATGAGTGGGACTACCTTTACGGCTCGCTGGAGGTGACCGGGGGAGAGGCACACTTTGCCCATCTACCCACCGTGAACCTCGACTGTGACGCGCTCTACCTCAAAGAGCTCTCCGCGAGCGATCCTGAGGCAGTGCATGTGGTCATCCGCGACAATGCCGGGTTCCATCTACGAGACGGTGACCAACGGCTGCCGGAGCGCGTGCGTATCGTGCCGCTGCCGCCCTACAGTCCGGAACTCAATCCCTGCGAGCAGGCCTGGGACGTGATCAAGGATGAAGTCTCCAATCAGTGCTACCGAAGCATCGACAAGCTGCGCGACGCGCTGCTGCCAAGTTTGAAGCGCTTCTGGCAGGACGCCCAAGCCGTTCTCAGATTGGTTGGTCGTCCCTGGCTGCAGGATCAAGCAAACGCTTCGTATCCGGGCTAAACTCCGATTAAATAGTCAGGGTGGTATGAAACAAGCCCGGAGGTATAACGAAGCGAATCAATGAGGAAGCTCGAATCACCAAGTTCGGATCATTGTGACATTCGGGATTCATTCGCCATTCTGGTTTCGTCATTCCTCCGCCAGGAGGTCATTTCTTCGCTTTCGGCTTCGGCTGCTCAGATGCTTTGACCGTCAGCGGCGGCACGGGCTCGGATTTGCCGGCGAAGGTGTTCCAGGCGTCTTGGAAGGCGGCGGCATCCCGCACGTCGCCTTCGGCGATGAGCCATTGGTAGCGCAATTTGAAGGGCGATTCGGCGCTGGCCTTGCCTTTGGGGAACATGCCGAAGCGGCCGTAGTCGCGGTAGGCGGAGGTGGCGGTGTCCTTTGGGTTGTTGGGATGATTGAGGATCACGACGGTGAAGGTTTTGCCTTCCACGGTGAAGATCTCCGCGGCCCAGGGCAGGTCCTTCACCTTGTGGGCGTCGATGTTTTCGCCGGGGAACAGGTAGGTCGTCGTTTTCGTGTCCACGAGCTCGCTCGGGCGGAACTGCGCACCGGCGTGCTCGGGATCGCCATTCATGTCGGCCTCGCCGCTCACGGTTTTAATGGCGCTGTTCATTTCGATGCCGAGGTAGAAGGGCTTCGCGGGCGTGGTGAAGCTGAACTGGCGTTCCTCGGTCAAAAACGGCGCGGTGGTGTCGCCCTGCCAGTCAATGTGCGCGGTGAAGGCGTTTTCGCCCGGTGCGACCTTTATCACGACCTGGTCGCCGCCCTTCATGTGCCAGCGGTCATACGATTTGCCGTTGTAGCCGATCTTGCTGAAGCCGAGGAAGATGCCGCGATGATGCGTGAAATTGAATCCCGCGCCTTTCGTGAGCCGCGTGGAGCCATCGGCGCTGAAAACGTGCATGTAGGGCTTGTAGGTCTCGTGATGCCTCTCCGGCGTGCTGAGGTCATTCGCCATCATGAGCTTGGCGACGACCTTGCCGCCATTCGCGACCGCGACGTGGTCTTTGTCCGCGACGGTGATGTCGAAGGCAAAGGTGGGCAGGGCGAGAGCGAGGAAGAGAAGGGAAGCGGGTTTCATGGGGTGGGCGACAACGTGCTGTCGCCATGCATTCTTTGTGTCGAATGTCAGGTGGTGAAAATGCGGTTCGCGGCATGAGAATCTTGCCGGGCGATGAAATTCGATTTTAAGTCCGCTGAATGCTCGCCACCGACCAAATCCTCGCCCTTTCGCCCGACGATTCTTCGGCGAAAGCCGCCAAGGGATTGCTGGCTCCGGCGAAGTGGCCGATGCTCGGGCATGATGAGGTGGCGATCTGGGGTGAGTGCCAGGGTAGCGGGTCAAAGCCGTATCAGGTGATCATCGAGGTCAGCGGTCCGTCGTTCAAATGCAGCTGCCCGAGCCGCAAGTTCCCCTGCAAACACGGCTTGGCGCTTTATTTGTTGCTGGCGCAGAAAGAGAGCGCGTTCACGGCGAACACGCAGCCTCAATGGGTGAACGAGTGGCTCGCGGCGCGTCAGGAGCGTGCGGAGAAGAAGGCTGAAAAGGCCGCGCAAACCGAAACGAAGCCTGCCGACCCGGAAGCGGCAGCGAAACGTGAGGCGAAGCGGCTCGACCGCATGATCAACGGTGCGCAGGATCTGGAGCGCTGGATGGCGGACCTCGTGAAGCATGGTCTGGCGGATCTGCCGGCAAAGCCGGTGACGTTTTGGCGGGATGCGGCCGCGCGGCTGGTGGATGCACAGGCCAGCGGACTGGCGGCGGGCGTGCGCCAGTTGGAGAGCGCGGTGTCTTCAGGCGAGGGCTGGCAGCAGCGCACCCTTTTGAGCATGGGTCGCCTTCAACTGCTCACCGAGGCGATGCAGCGGATGGATGCCCTGCCCGAACGGCTGCAGCACGATGTGCGAAGCAGTGCCGGCTGGGCGATGGACAAGGAGGAGGTGTTGGCCGCGAATGATCGCGTGGCGGATGCATGGCTAGTGCTTGGCATCAGTCATGATGAAAATGAAAAGCTGTGGGAACGGCGCGTGTGGCTGCGTGGTTCCGCCTCGGGCCGTAATGCGCTGCTGCTCGACTTTTCTCATGGTGGCCGTCGGTTTGATCAGGTCTTCGTGCCCGGCACGGTGGTGAAGGCTACGCTTTGCTTTTTCCCGAGCGCGTCGCCGCTGCGGGCGCTTTGGGTGGATGAACCGCAGGGAGCGCAGAGGGCGCAGAGTTACGCAGAGGATGCAGAATCAAATGAAATCCCCCTGCGAACCTCTTCGGTTAACTCTAACTGGGACACTGCTCTCGAAACTATTGCCGAGGCTCTTGCAGGCCAGCCTTGGTTTCAGCGGTTGCCGCTGATGTTGAGCCATGCCATTCCCGTCTTTCGCGATCTCAGATGGTATCTGCGCGATGCGGAAGGTCGGGAGGTGCAGATGCGCATGAGCATGGACGATGGCTGGCAGCTATGCGCCCTCTGCGGCGGGCACCCGCTTTCAATCTTCGGCGAGTGGCTTGGTGAGCGGCTGCGGCCTCTCAGCGCGTGGCACGGCGAATCCACTCAACCCTGCTGGACGGAGGTGACCTCGCTCGCATGAACCCGCTCGCTTCACTCGCCACTTCTACTCTTCTCGGCACCGAGCGCCGTGCGCCGGACTGGCCGATGCTTGAAGGTGCGCTCGGCACCTTGCTGTCGCGCATCCCTCGCGATTCAGAGGAAAAGGCTCTGCTGCAAGCCGCGGGTGTGCTCGGCACCTGCCAGCTCGCGGGTTTCCTTCCTGCGAAGGTGGAACACGGCCCCGCACCCGCCGCCGAGGATGCTTTGCCGGAAGATTCGCGGATCGATTTGCTCACGAGCATCCTCACGGACGGCCCGGAGCGTTTGCAGGCCGAAGCCTTCATGAAGATGGCCGCCGCCGGCCGGCAGCTTCCCCATCGCCTGTTGCCGAGGGCTTTGGAATGCGGACGACGCAGCGTGGCCCTGAGGCCGAGTTTGCTGCGCGTGCTGGGCAGGCGTGGGGAGTGGCTTGCCGCGCAAAATGACTCGTGGGCATATGCTGTCGGGGGCGTTGGCGCGGAGACGCTCAGCGATGATGTGTGGCAGCACGGCAGTCTCGATCAGCGGCGTCTTTATCTGGTCGCTTTGCGTGAGCGCGATGCTGCGAAGGCCCGCGAACTTGTGCGAGAAGCCATGGGCACCGAGGGTGCGAAAGAGCGCACCGCCTTCATCGAATGCCTCGCCACCGGTCTCACGATTGACGACCAGGATCTGCTCGAGGCCACGCTGACGGACAAAAGCAAGGAAGCCCGCCAAACCGCAGCCCGCCTGCTCTCCACGCTTCCCGATTCACGCTACGCTCAACGCATGGCGGGCTACCTCTCGCCGTTGCTGAAGTCCGAGAAGAAGTACCTGCGCGGCACGACGATCTCGCTAGAGGCACCAGCGGCTTTTGATACGGCGTGGAAGGCGGATTTGATCGAGGAGGCGAAACCGAAGGGTCTGAGCATGGGCGAGCGTGCATGGTGGCTTTTTCAAATCGTTCGCAGTGTGCCGCTTTCGTGGTGGGAGGCGCAAACAGGCATGAATCCCGCCGAATGCCTCGCCTGGGCGCAGAAGTCGGACTGGAAGGACGCGCTGCTTCAAGGCTGGGCCGAGGCCCAGGCCGCACAACGCCGCGTCGAATGGGCGGAGGCCTTCCTCGGCATCTCGCTGCCTCCAAACGGACCGCTCACCGTCTTCGATCTTCTCGAAACACTGCCGCCCACCTTGCGCGAAACGTACTTTCTGAAGCTGGTGACAGACAACGACGCCAAGATGATCGCGCTCAGCACCATCGTGGATCGTTTCATCAAAGGTCTGCCCATGGACGCGCCGATGCTCTCACCCGCTGTCGCGGTCAAAGCCGTCAAGATTCTCAAACAGCGCATTCACAGCGGCGAGGCACGCTACGACTGGCAGCTCCGCCACTCGCTGGTGGAACTCGCCTGCCTTCTACCCGTGGCTGCCTTCGATGATCTCGCCAACGGCTGGGAACTCGCGAAAGAAGAAGTCCAGCCCTTAGCCGAAGCCGTCGCCCGCATCGGCATCGTCCTCGACCAGCGCAAACAGCTTCAAAACCCGTGAAAGCATTTCTGCACTGGCTTCGATCTCGCTTTCAGCCTCCGCCCGCCAGCGAGGAGGCGATGAAACCCGTTGCCAAGGCTGAACCATCAGACCAAACTATTCCCCATGAGCACCAGCACACGCCCAACGATCAAGATCGGGACCCTCGCCGAGCGCTTGGCCGCGTCCGCGAATGTGCCGCTGGAGCAGGCAATCGCCGGAGTGAGAGCGCATGGGCCGCAGCCGACAAGGCCGAATCCCAGCACTGCGGCCTGGGAGCACTACCAAAGCTTGAAGGTGAAGAACTCTCAGCACGCACAAGAAGCCTCGAGCATCGAAACGGAGCAGAACACGATGCCTGCTTTGATCCCGCAACGCGTCGGGTGATCAAGTTCACCCAGCCCGGTGAGTTCGGTGCCTGGGGAGGGCTTGAGGAATACCTGCAACGCCTCGCCTGGGCGAACGAGTTCTTTGGCGACGACATTCAGGTGGAAGGCTGGGTGCATTATGCCAACGAGTCCGCGCCGCGTGTGGTGACCACACAGCCCTGGTATCGCGTGAACCCGGATCGCCCCGAGCCGACGCCCAACGAAATTGATCTCTACATGGCCCGCATGGGCTGGCTGAAAGCCTACGATGGTGCCTGGATTCATCGCGAGTGTGAGATCGTCATCAGCGACGCCTTGCCGAAGAACTTCGTGATTGATGTCGCTGGCTACATTCAACCCATTGATCTGATCATCATTGCACCTGATGACGAGCAATGGAACCGCCTGCAAAACATGGCCCGAAACCTTGCCCAACCTGCTGTCTAGACCACCTTATGAACACCCTCCGCCAACACGCCGAACAACTCTTTGCTCATGAACTCGATGAGCTGAAAAAAGCCGACACGCGTCAGCGGCCGACGAACTGGAATCTGTCGCCATGGGCCGTCTCGACCTACCTGCTCGGCGGAAAGCTCGACAACGGCTTCGAAGTCAGCGCGAAATACATTGGCAACCGTCGCGTGATCGAGATCGCCGTCGCCACGCTGGCCACGGATCGTGCGCTGCTGCTCTACGGCGTGCCCGGCACCGCGAAGAGCTGGGTGTCCGAGCATCTCGCCGCCGCCATCTCCGGCGACAGCACGCGTTTGATCCAAGGCACCGCCGGCACCAGCGAGGAGCAGATGCGCTATGGCTGGAACTACGCGCTGCTCCTTTCCAAAGGCCCCTCCAAAGAAGCGCTCGTGCCCAGCCCGCTCATGAAAGCGATGAGTGATGGCCGCATCGCCCGTGTGGAGGAGCTGACGCGCATCCCGGCCGATGTGCAGGACACGCTCATCACCATCTTGTCGGAAAAAACGCTGCCCATTCCCGAACTCAGCTCCGAGGTGCAGGCGAACCGCGGGTTCAACGTCATCGCCACCGCGAACAATCGCGACAAAGGCGTGAACGAACTCAGCAGCGCTCTCAAACGACGCTTCAACACCGTCATTCTGCCCGTCCCCGCCACCGAGGAGGAGGAAATCGCCATCGTGAGCAAGCGTGTGGCCGAGATGGGCAAGTCGCTCGAACTTCCCGCCGAACCGCCCGCGCTCAAAGAGGTGCGCCGCATCGTCCAGGTCTTTCGCGAATTGCGTGACGGCACCACCGCCGATGGCAAAACCAAGCTCAAGCAACCCACCGGCACCATGAGCACCGCCGAGGCCATCAGCGTGCTCAACAGCGGCATCGCCCTCGCCGCCCACTTCGGCGATGGCACCCTTCGCGCCGGCGACGTGGCCGCCGGACTCGTCGGTGCCGTGATCAAAGACCCGGTTCAGGACGCCGTTGTGTGGAAGGAGTATCTGGAGACCGTCGTGAAGGAGCGGGATGAGTGGAAGGACCTCTATCGCGCGTGTCGGGAGGTGATTTAAAAATCGTCAAACATGAGTGCCCGACCACTAAACATCTTTGTTGATGTCGATGACACATTGGTTCGCAGCGCGAGTTCCAAGCGGATTCCAATTCCATCTGTCGTCGCACATGTTCGTGAATTGCATGCTCAAGGAGCCGTTCTCTACTGCTGGAGTGCCGGTGGTGCTGAGTATGCACGGGCAACTGCCGAGGAGATGAGGATTTCCGAATGCTTCCAAGGATTTCTGCCAAAGCCAAACGTGATGATAGATGATCAACAGCCCCACGAATGGCCGCAAACCATTGTGGTGCATCCACAGTCCTGCGCTTCTCAACAAATCAAAGATTATGCTGAGACAATTCTTGATCCAAAACTCAGATCCGCATGACTCACCTCTTCGGCATCCGCCATCATGGCCCCGGCTGCGCACGATCTCTAGTTCGTGCGCTAGAGGAATTGTCGCCGGATTGCGTGCTGATCGAAGGGCCGCCGGAGGCCGAGGCTGTGCTCGCTGCGGCGATCCATGCGGAGATCGAGCCGCCGGTGGCGCTGCTGTTGTATTGTCCGGACGATACGAAGAAGGCTTCATTCTATCCATTTGCGGAATTTTCTCCGGAGTGGCAGGCGATTCGTTTTGGACTTCAACGAGGTGTGCTGGTGCGCTTTATGGATTTGCCTCAGGCGCATGATCTGGCGCTGCGCGATGCCGAGCCTTCAGCACCGTTGAGTGAAGAAAGTGAAGCAACAGCGACCGAAGTCGAAGAAGACATCTCCGGCGATCCGCTCGACTGGCTCGGTCGTGCGGCCGGTTATGGCGATGGCGAGACGTGGTGGAACCAGATGGTCGAAGAACGCCGCGATAGCGACAGCGCGGGACTTTTCGCCGCCATTCAGGAGGCCATGACGAGCGTGCGGGCCGAGATTCCGCGCAAACGAGCACCCGAGGCCCAACATCGCGAAAGCCTGCGGGAGGCCCACATGCGCAAAACCATTCGTCAGGCCGAAAAAGACGGCTTTCAGCGCATCGCCGTCGTTTGCGGTGCCTGGCATGTGCCGGCACTCGCGACGATGCCGAGCGCGAAAAGCGACAACGACCTCCTCAAAGGCCTGCCGAAGGTCAAAGTGGCCGCCACATGGGCTCCGTGGACTTATGGACGACTCGCCGCGGCGAGTGGTTACGGCGCAGGCGTGCTCTCGCCGGGCTGGTATGAGTTTCTCTGGCGAAATCAGGCCGCAGAGGCCTCGCAGCGCTCCATCGCGTGGATTTCCAAAGTCGCCCGCCTCATGCGTGAGGAGGACATCGACTGCTCCTCCGCGCATGTCATCGAGGCCGCGCGGCTCAGCGATGCCCTCGCGGCCATGCGTGAGCGTCCAGCCGCCGGACTCGATGAAATCAACGAGTCCATCCGCGCCATCATCTGCATGGGCGATGACGCCCCGCTGCGCCTCGTGCGCTCGCGGCTCATCATCGGCGAAAAACTCGGCCGCGTGCCGCCGGATGTGCCCACGGTGCCCTTGCAGCAGGATTTGGAAAAGCAGCAGCGCAGTCTGCGCCTCAAGCCCGAGGCGCTTGCGAAGGATCTCGACCTCGATCTGCGCAACGAGAACGATTTGAGCCGCAGCCACCTGCTGCATCGGCTGCGCCTGCTCGGCCTCAAGTGGGGCGAGGTCAAAGGCACCGGCCGCAGTGCGAAAGGCACCTTCCACGAGGTCTGGCAGCTTCAGTGGCAGCCGGAGTTCGCCGTTTCCATCATCGAGGCCAGCCGCTGGGGTCACACCATCGCGGATGCGGCCACCGCGCTCGCCATTGATCACGCCGAAAAGGCCACGTCGCTGCCTGAGCTCTCCGCTTTGGTGGATCGCGTGCTGTTGGCGAACCTCCCGCATGCGGTGGAGCCCGTGACGCATGCGCTGGAAAACCTCGCCGCCATCGCGGGCGATGCCTCGCAGCTCTTGGAGGCCATTCCGCCGCTCGCAAACATCTTCCGCTACGGAAACGTGCGCCAGACCGATGCCTCGCTCGTGGGTCATGTGCTCGATGGACTCGTGACGCGTGCCTGCATCAGTCTGGGCGGCGCGTGTGCCTCGCTCGATGACGAAGCCGCCGCCGCGATGCGCAAACGCATCCTCGCCACGCATCAAGCCATCAAGCTCATCGGCAAAGACACGCACCTCGCCGACTGGATGCCTGCGTTGGGCCGCCTCGCCGTTCTCGGCGGCACGCACGGACTCGTCTGCGGCATGGCCTCACGTCTTCTCTTCGATGAACAAACCGAGGACGCCGACGCCACTGAGCAGCGCATGAGCCAGGCTCTCTCCATCGGCAACGATCCCTCGCCCGCCGCCGCTTGGCTGGAAGGCTTTCTCCATCAAAGCGGAATGATCCTCCTCCACGACGACCGCCTGTGGCGCATCGTGGACACCTGGCTCGCCTCGCTCAGCGATGACAACTTCACACGCATCCTGCCCCTCATCCGCCGCACCTTCTCGCAGTTCCCCGGCACCGAACGCACCCAGCTCGGCGCCCGCGCCAAACACAGCGGCTCCACCACCTCCGAGCCCATCGCCGTCGCCACCGAGTTTGAATGGAATGAAACCCGCGCCCTGAAACCGCTGCCCGTGCTGGAGCAAATTCTTGGATTATGAATGACGAAGATTTAACCGCAGAGGACGCGGAGAGCGCAGAGAAGCCGCAGAGCGATTCAAAAAATGAATCTCTGCGAGCCTCTGCGTCCTCCGCGCTCTCTGCGGTTGATCCCAACGAACGCCAACGCCGCTGGCGACTCGTCCTCGGGGGCGAGGCGAATGAATCCTGCGGCGGTCTCGCGGGCGAGGATGTCGAGATCGACCAGGCTCTCGCCGCGCTTTACGAACCCGAAGGCTCCGGCAGTCTGAAAAAGCAGCGTGGCGGCACCGAGAAGTCCGCGCCGCGTGTCGCACGCTGGTTGGGCGACATCCGCAAATACTTCCCCTCCAGCGTCGTGCAGGTCATGCAAAAGGACGCGCTCGACCGCCTCGGCATGCGCGAGATGCTGCTGCAGCCGGAGATGCTGGAGGCCGTGCAGCCGGACGTGCATCTCGTCGCCAATCTCATCTCGCTCTCCGGCATTATACCCGCCAAGACCAAGGAAACCGCGCGCATGGTCGTGCGCAAAGTGGTCGAAGAACTCATGCGCAAGCTCGCCGAACCCATGCGCACCGCCGTCACCGGCGCACTGAACCGCGCCGTGCGGAATCGCAGGCCACGACTCGCCGAAATCGATTGGAACCGAACCATCCGCGCCAACCTCCGCCACTACCAAGAGGACTACAAAACCATCGTGCCCGAAACACTGATCGGATTTGGCCGCAAGTCGCAGAAGACGCAGCGCAACATCATTCTCTGCATCGACCAAAGCGGCTCCATGGCCGCCAGCGTCGTCTATTCGAGCATCTTCGGTGCCGTCATGGCCTCGCTGCCCGCCGTGAAGACCCAGCTCGTCGTTTTCGACACCGCCGTCGTCGATCTGACGGAAAAGCTCGATGATCCCGTCGAACTGCTCTTTGGCACCCAGCTCGGCGGCGGCACGGACATCAACAAGGCCGTCGGCTACTGCCAGAGCCTGATCACCGATCCCACCAACACCATCCTCGTGCTCATTTCCGACCTCATTGAAGGCGGCGTCGAAAAAAACCTCCTCCAGCGCACCAACGAGCTCGTGCAAAGCGGCGTGCAGTTCATCACGCTGCTCGCTTTGAGCGACGAAGGCGCGCCCTGCTACGACAAGGAACTCGCCGCCAAGATGAGCCTGCTCGGCGTCCCCAGCTTCGCCTGCACACCGGATAAATTTCCCGCACTCATGGCAGCCGCGATCAAAAAGGAAGACATCTCCTTCTGGGCCGCGAAGGAAGGCATGAATGCCACGCGTGGCAAGTGATGCGCCGTCACGCGAAGTCTTCCTGACCGCTTTCGCGACTTCACGGCTCCAAACCCGCTTCGATCATGTTGTTAAACCGGTCCACGGGTTCTTTGGCTGTCCAGGCGATGCCGCGCAGCACCAGGGTGCGGAAGTGTGGGTCGTCGAAGTTCCAGGAGTAGTGGCCGCCGAGTGTGACGAAGATGCGGCCGCCGCTGGCGGGTTCCTGCGTCCAGAGCTGGGGATGGCCTTCGGAGGTGGCGAGAGGTTTCACGGGCGTTTTTTCGGAGGGGATGAGGTTCCAGTAGATTTCATCGGTGAAGCCGGCGCGGGTGAAGTTTCGCGCGATGGGGTGCTGGCCTTCGAAAACGAGCTGGATGGGGCCGTGGCGATACTTCGTGACCTTGCGCTGCGAGGCGAGGCCGAGCCGGTGGGCGAGAGCGGGCGCGGCATCGCCGGCTTCGAGGCTCCAGTGGATGAAGGTGGCTCCGCCGCCGCGCTGGAGGAAGGTGTCGAACTGCTGCGCCTGCGCGGGCGACCAGTCGCCTTTGCGGTAAAAGACGACGGCATCGGCGCTGCGCCATTGTTCATCGCTGGGCCATTCATCGGCGAGAGTGACGCTGGTTTTTTCCGCCAAGGTGAAGAGGCGTGACCAAACCTGCCGCCAGCGCGGGTAATCGTGCTCGCCGAGGCCGTGATCCTTTTTTCCGCTGACGAGCAGGAGATGCAGCGGCTTGGTGGCGGGCGGTGGATTGGGCGCTCCAGCGAGGATTTTCGCGATTTCAGACTTCGAGCGGGCTGGAGGGACTTTTTCAGCCTTCGAGTAAATTTTCATCAAAGGCGGCTCGGTGAGCAAAAAGGCCATCAAATCACGAAAATCCGTCTCGCCGAGCACCTGGTCCATCTGCGGGATCATGAGCGAGGTCTTGAGGGCTTTTTGCGAGGCGATGTCGTCGCGCTTCACTCGCACTTCGACGCCTGCGCCGAGTCCGAGCACGACTTCGCCGCCTTCATCGCGCATGACGGCGCTGTGCCGCGTGCCGTCCTTCATGGTGACCTCGTGCGTGAGGTATTCGGGGTTCAGCGAGGCGTTCGGATCATGGATGTCGCGGAAGACGCTTTTGTAATCGCGGCAGGCGAGGTTGCTGAGGTCGGGAGCCATCTTGCCGCCGCTGCCGCGGATGGCGTGGCATTTGGAGCACAGGGCGCGATCGCTGAAAAACAGCTCGCGACCGTGCTGCCAGTCGCCGCCCTGGATTTCCGGCCTCGGCAACGCGGTGGCGATGCCCGGCGTCTCCTCCGGTCTGGCCCACGGCAGCAAAAAGCGTCGCAACGGGAAGGCGCGATCACGCGAGGGGTCCTGCTTCGTGCGCCAGGTGATGCGGAAGTCGGGCATGGCATCCGCTTTGAAGCTGATCTGCAAATCGAGCGGCACATTCCGCTGCGGCACCAGCGTGTGAATGAGGTCGTGGCTGATCTGCCCAGGCTGTGAGCTGAACTTCTTGCCGCCGATGAGGGCTTCAAAGGCGGTTTGCGTGTTGGAGAGGTAGATCGTGACTTCTTCGGCCTCGTATTCGTAGTCGAGCGCGGCTCCGGGCTGGATGGCGGGCTGGAGCATCCCGGTGAGGTCGAGGCGGGTGCGGAGGGTGGTGGTGTGGCCTGCGTGAAGATTCGGCATGTGCCTGCCGAGCACGGCGCGGGAGACTTCAGGATCGAGATGTGGCAGCCATGCGGCATCAAATTCTCGGGGCCATATTTCGATGCCGAAAGGTTCGATGCCAATTTCGTTGTCGTCGGCAAGTTGGAGGGAGAAGTGCTCGGAGGTGGCCTGTTTGGGCACGGTGATGACCGTGTGATCTTGGTAATGCCAGACTTCCTCCGCTTGTACTTCAGTCACCGGCATGGAGCGCTGGAGTTTGATGACCTCATAGCCGGGCCACATGGTTTCAAAGCGGTCGCCGGGCTTGGTGAAGAGGCCGCGCTCGATTTTGACTTCTTGAACCGAATTAACGGCACTGCTGTGCTTGATCTCAAAGCGATCCGGCGCGGTGGCGCAGGCGATCACGGGCTGCGGCGCGGCTTTGTCGCGGTAGCGGATGACGAAGATATGGCCGGTGCCTTCGGGACCGGTGCCCCAGTCGGGATCGCCGCTGTGGGTGGCGACGAGGAGGTCCCCGCGCGGTGTCACGGTGAGATCAACGGCGAGCTGGTTGAGGCAGGCGATGATGCTGTTGTGCGCGACGTAGCCCGCCGGTGTCTTGATGAGCTTGGTGCGGTAGATTTTGCCGCGTGACTCGCCGGTGACAAGCACATCGCCTTTCCAAAAGTCCGGGCCGAAGTGCGGGCCGCCGTTGACGGCTTGATTGAAGCGGAAGCCGCAGGTGCTCTGGTGCTGCGGGCCGTAGTCATGGACGCTGGGCTCATCAATCACGCCGGGCAGATGCCGTGGATGACGCGGAGGGAAGCCGTAGTGCCTGCCGCGCTCGATGTGGAGCAGTTCGTCAAAGGGATTGCCGTTCGGCAGCCAGGTCGCGCCTTCTTGATCGGTGCAGAAAAGGTCGCCGTGCTCGTTGAAGCGCAGGCAGATGGGCCAGCGGACGCCGGTGCAGAGTTTCTCGCGGCTTTTGAAGTCCGGCGCGATGCGCAGGATGGCCCCGCGCTCGCTGCTGAGGTCGTTTTGCGCCTTGCCGAAGGCATCGAACTCGTAGGCGTTGTTATAAAGACGCACGCCCAGGCCGAAGAAGACCGCGCCGTCTTTCGGATCCACGCACACGCTGGCGGTGTCGATGCCGGCAAAGGCGGGCGGCCAGCCTTCGGCGATGGTTTGCTCATGCTCGGCCGTCCCGTCGCCATCGCGGTCGGCGACCATCATGACCTTGCTTTTGCAGGCAAAGAAGACCGCGTCGCCATGCGGCGAGCCTTTCGGCGCGAGGTCCATGCCGATGGGCGCGGTGATCCTGCCTTTGCCCTGCCAGAAGAGATCGGCCTTATCCTCCAGCCCGTCGCCATCCGTGTCACGCAGAAGGTGGATGTTGCCATTGTAACCGAGCGCGACGAGCACTCCGTCGTGGCGGTATTGGAGATTGACGAGGTTTGTGAGCTTCAGCGGCAAGGAAGCGATCTCAAAGCCGGGCACGAGCATGCGCAGCTCCGGCGCTGCCTCCTTCGGCCGCTTTTTCGTGGGTGGAGCGGCGGCGACGAGCGAGCAAAGAGCGAGGCAGAAAAGCGGGAGGCGCATGAGTTTAGAACGGGGCGCGTGGACAAGGATTATCCCTGACGCAAAACGAAGCGCCCACCCTGGTCGTGCTTTCAAGCCTGCATGACAGGTGCCGCGGCGTGGCCCATGGCGGCCTCCATGAGGTTTTCCTGGGTGGCTTGCGCGCGGCTGAATTCGCCTCCGATCCGGCCCTCGTGGAGCATGAGGATGCGGTCGCTCATGCCGATCAGCTCGGGCAGCTCGCTGGAGACGAGCAGCACGGCTTTGCCGGCCTCGGTGAGCTGGTTGATGATCTCGTAGATTTCCAGTTTCGCGCCCACATCTATGCCGCGCGTCGGCTCGTCGAGCATGACGACCTTTGGCCCTGTCATCAGCGCCTTGCCCAGCACCACCTTCTGCTGGTTTCCGCCGGAGAGCCTGCCCACCACGGCGTCGAGGCCGGTGGCCTTGACCCGCAGCGAGTCAAAAAACTCGCGGTTTTTCAGCGTCTCCCGCGCGCGGCTCACGAAACCCGCGCGGGTGAACTGTGCCAGAGAGGAGAGGGAAAGATTGAAGCCGATCTCCTGCTCGATGACCAGGCCGTAGCGCCGGCGGTCCTCGCTCACCAGCGCCAGCCCGGCGCGCAGCACGCGCGCGGGCGGCAGGCCGTCAAGCCGTTCGCCGTTGATCTCCACCGTTCCGGCCAGCCGGGAGCCCCACGCGCCATAGAGGTGCATGAGCAGTTCCGTGCGCCCCGCGCCCATCAGGCCGCCGATTCCGAGCACCTCGCCCGCGCGCAGCTCGAAGCTGATGTCCTTCAGCCGGGGCGCCCCGTGCGAGCCGGCAACGCTGAGGCCGCGCGCGCGCAGCAGCACGGCTCCTGGCGCGGCGGTGCGGCGGGGAAAAAGGTCCCCAATTTCGCGGCCCACCATTTCCTGGATGACACGCGCCTTGTCCGTCGCGCGCGTCTCGCGCGTGCTGATGCTGGAGCCGTCGCGCAGCACGGTGACACGGTCCGCGATGGCGAAGACCTCGTCGAGCTTGTGGCTGATGTAGATGCAGGCGATGCCGCGCGCGCGCAGATCCCGCAGGATGTCGAGCAGCACACGGACCTCATGCTCCGCCAGCGCGGCGGTCGGCTCGTCGAGGATGAGGATTTTCGAGTTCTTGGCCAGGGCCTTCACGATCTCCACGAGCTGCTTCTGGCCCACGCCGAGATCAGCCACGCGCGCGGCGGGGTCCAGCGCCACCTTGAATTTTTCCAGCAGAGCCGCGGCCTCGCGTTGCATGCGCGGCCAGTCCATGAAGCCGCCCCAGCGCACCGGCTCGCAGCCGAGAAAGATGTTCTCCGCCACCGTCATTTCCTCCACCAGCGCCAGCTCCTGGTAAATGACGGCGATGCCCGCGCGCGCCGCGTCGGCGATGCCGGCGAAACGCGCCTCCACGCCGCCCGCCTCGAAGCTGCCCTCGTAGCTGCCGTGCGGATGGATGCCGGAGAGCAGCTTGATGAGCGTGCTTTTTCCCGCGCCGTTCTCGCCGCACAGCGCGTGGATTTCCCCCGCTCGCAGCTCGAAGGACACCTCCTTCAAAGCGGTGACTCCGGGGAATTTCTTGGTCAGTCGGCGCGCGGCGAGAATCATCATGCGCGTGATGATAACGAAGCGCGCCGCGCGCGCCAGAGTGAATGCGCGCGCCTCCGCGGCGCGCGCGGCCCAAAGTTCACACCGCGCCGCTTGACTCCGCCGTGCGAGTCGCCACCCTGCCCCCCCTATGGCAAAAGTTCTCATCATCGGCGCCGGCGGCGTCGGCAGGGTCGTCGTCCACAAATGCGCGCAGCTTCCCGGGGTGTTCAGTGAAATCCTGCTGGCCTCCCGCACCAAGTCGAAGTGCGACGCCATCGCGGCGGAGCTTTCCCGCCCGATCCAGACCGCGGCGGTGGACGCCGACAATGTGCCGGAGCTGGCGGCGCTGATCCGCGGCTTCCAGCCTGAGGTTGTCGTCAATGTGGCGCTGCCCTATCAGGACCTGGCCATCATGGACGCCTGCCTGGAGACCGGCGTGCATTACATAGACACGGCGAATTACGAGCCGCGCGATGTCGCCAAGTTCGAATACCACTGGCAGTGGGCCTACCAGGACAAATTCAAAGCCGCCGGTCTCACCGCCCTGCTCGGCTGCGGCTTTGACCCGGGCGTCACCAATGTGTTCACGGCGCACGCCTTGAAGCATCACTTCACCAGCATTGACACCCTCGACATCATAGACTGCAACGCGGGCGACCACGGCAAGGCCTTCGCCACCAACTTCAACCCCGAGATCAACCTGCGCGAGGTCACCGCCAACGGGCGCTACTGGGAAAACGGCTCCTGGGTGGAGACGAAGCCGCTTGAGATCAAGCGCAGCTTCGACTTCCCGGACGGCATCGGCCCGAAAAACATCTACTGCCTCTACCACGAGGAGCTGGAGAGTCTCACGAAGCACATCCCCATGCGTCGCGCACGCTTCTGGATGACCTTTGGCGACCAGTATATCAAACACATGGAAGTGCTCGTGAACGTCGGTATGACGCGCATTGACCCTGTCATGCACAAAGGCGTGCCGATCATCCCCATCGAGTTTCTGAAAACCCTGCTGCCTGAGCCCGGCACGCTGGGGCCCGATACCAAGGGCAAGACCTGCATCGGCAACTGGATCGAGGGAACGGCCAAGGACGGCGCCTTCAAGCGCCTCTACATCTACAACATCAAAGACCACGAGGACTGCTACCGCGAGACCAACAGCCAGGGCGTCAGCTACACCACCGGCGTGCCCGCCATGATCGCCGCGAAGCAACTCCTCACCAATCCCGCTGAATACCGCCAGCCCGGTGTCTGGAATCTGGAGCAGCTCAATCCCGACCCCTTCATGACCGACCTCAACACTCACGGCCTGCCCTGGATCGAAAGCTTTCCCGCCCACCCCTTGCCGGGTGAGTGAGGCCTGCTGCATAGGAACTGGTCGAATGCTGTTTCCCGAACGCGCGTGACGGCAGATTGCATATATGGCTTCCCCTTTCTTTGGAGACCGTGTTCACGCAGTCGCGCGCATTTTTGCGCAGGCAAATGGCTGTAAAGGATGGTGTCAGTTGATCAAAAAAACTCGACCTCCAAGAATCTGATGTCACGCAACAGCTTGGTGTAGCCCGCTCCCGGTCTGGCTTGCCGCTGCCATGACAAACCTCTCACCAAGCCGCCACGACCTCATACGCATAACCGGTGAGGTATTCCGTCTCCTGGATGCTGGCGAGGATGGGGTGGTCCGGCCGCTGGGTGTAGGTGGCCACGCGGCGCAGGGTCTTTTTCACGTCCACTCCGGCCTCGACGAGGCTGGCGTGGAACTCGCCTTTGCTGACGTGGTGGCTGCAACTGAAGGTGGCGATGATGCCGCCGGGCTTGAGCATTTTCAGCGCGCGCAGGTGGATCTCCTTGTATCCGCGCAGGGCGTCTTTGACGGAGGACTTCGTCTTCGTGAAGGAGGGCGGGTCGAGGATGATGAGGTCATACTCCGCGCCGGAGGACTCCCGCTCTTTGAGGAAGTCAAAACAGTTTGCCGTGATGAAACGAACGCCCGCGCCGGAGATGGCGGCGTTTTTCTCCGCCTGCGCCACGGCGGTCTCGCTGATGTCCACCGCCGTCACCTCCGCCGCGCCGGCCAGGGCGCAGGCCTGGGCAAAGCCGCCCTGGTTTGTGAAGCAGTCCAGCACGCGCCGGTCGCGCGCAAGGCGTGAGACGTGGGTGTAATTGTCGAGCTGATCCAGATAGAGGCCGGTTTTTTGCCCCTCAATGAGGTCGGCATGGAAGGCGCAGCCGGCGTGCCGCACCACATAAGGCTCGGGTGTCTCGCCCCAGACCACGCCTTTGACCTGATCCAGCCCCTCGGCCTTGCGCACGGCGCCCTCATTGCGCTGGATGATGCCGCGCGGCTGGAAGACATCCACCAGCGCCTGGATGATGAGGTCCTGCCGCCGCGCCATGGCGAGCGTGAGCGTCTGCAGCACGATGAAGTCGCCGTAGCGGTCCACGACGACGCCGGGCAGGCCGTCCGACTCGCTCCAGACCACGCGGCAGAGCGCGGTGTCCACGCCGGCCTCCTCGCGCACCCTCAGCGCGCGCTGGATGCGCCGGGTGAAGAAGTCCAGGTCCAGCCCCTGGCGGCGGTAGGAAAAGAGGCGCGCGGTGATCTGCGACTGCGGATTGTAAATGGCGCTGCCGAGCTGCTTGCCGCGCACATCCTGGAGCTGCACCACATCCCCCGGCTGCGGATCGCCGAAGCGCGCCTTGATCTCCACGCCATAGACCCAGACATGACCATGAAAAAGACGGGCGCGGGGCTGGACGGTGATGGCGGGCATGGCTGGATGAAATGGGATGGCTGAAAACGGGGCCATAGCTGCGCCGGATTTGCCGGGAATGCCAGCCGCAATTCAAGCGGGCTGGTGGACATCACTTCTCCAAAAACACGCACATCACCTGCGCGGGTTTTTTGTGCGGGTTGTGCAGGCGGTGCGGGGTGTCAGCGTCGAAGTAAAGCGTGTCGCCCTCGTCGAGATCATAGCTCTCCTTGCCATACTCGAGCGTGACCCTGCCTTTGAGCACGATGAGGAATTCCTCGCCCTCATGCGGACGCGAGATGCTGCGGCCGCCGCCGGCGGGCACATCCAGCACGAACGGGTTCATGCGGCGGCTGGCGCGGCCATGGGTGAGGCTGTGATAGACGATGTCAGAGTTCTGCGGATCGCGCTGGATGGCGCGGCGGTCCTTCTTTTTGGTCAAAACGATCTGCGGCTTCGAGTCGAGCCCCTCCAGCAGCACGGAGAGCGGCGCGCGCAGCGCCTCGGCCACGCGGGCCAGCGCGGGCAGCGAGGGCGTGATGCGGAAGTTTTCGACCTTCGAGAGCCAGCTCCGCGTCTGCCCGGCGGCGGCGGCGACCTCCTCCAGACTGAGGCCGAGTTCGAGGCGGCGTTGTTTGATGCGCTGGGAGAGTTCGACGAGGTTCATGAAAGATGTGTTGCTTAATTGTCTCAAAAGTTTCTTGTCAGGCAACATGTTTCTGGCTAGCGATGGAGTCACGACAAAATCCTGGCGGGTAAAATCATGCTCTGAAGATGATTCCGCCCTTCATGATTGGGTCATTCTCCCGCATGCTTATGACGCCAACTTCTTCCCTGCCTCGTCGTGATTTTTTGACCGGAGCACTGGCGCTGGGTGCCTCCACGCTCGCAAGAGGCGCGGATGACGCCCCCGCAATGCTCGGCCCCATCCTCGGACATTCCGACGAAACCTCCGCCATGGTCTGGATGCGCGCGGCGGCCGCCGGTGAGTTCACGCTGGAAGTCACGCCGGAGGAGGGCGGATCGCCCGTGGTGATGAAGAAGGTGGCGGATGAAAAAGACGATCTCTGCCTTCACTGGAAGGTGGCCGGCCTCCAGCCAGGCGCCAGGCATCGGTATCGCATCCTGCAAAATGGCAAGGTGATCGCCGCCGATGCCGGGCAGATATTGTCCACGGCTCCGGCAGCCGGCAAACCCGCGAAAGTGCGGCTCGCCATCAGCTCATGCGCCAAGGAGGACGCGGGCAGCCGCGCGGTGTGGAACCGCATGGCGTCGGAGAATGTGGATGCCGTCGTTTTAATCGGCGACACACCTTACATTGACAGCACGGAGCTGGAGAAGCAGGCGCGGCGGCATCGTGAGTTCGCCGCCGTGCCGGAGTATCAGGCACTCCTGAAATCGCGCCCCAGCTGGTGGACGTGGGATGATCACGATTTCGCGGGCAACGATGCCAGCGGGCTTGCGGCAGGCAAAGAAAATACGCGTCTCGTTTTCACCCGCTACCGGCCGCAGAAAAGCTACGGCGATGGCACCGGCGGCATCTACACGAGTTTCCGGCGCGGGCCGGTGGAGGTCTTCCTGCTCGACACCCGGTGGTTTTCCATGACGGAGCCCTCCTTTGCCGGTTCGCACAAACCCACCCTGCTCGGTGCGAAACAATGGGAATGGCTTCAAAAAGGCCTGCTTGCCTCCACCGCACCCTTCAAGCTGCTGGCCTGCGGCGTCATCTGGGATGACAAGGAAAACACGGAGTCCGACGACTGGGGCACCTACAAGCACGAGCTGACGGCCATCCAGAAGTTCATCGGCGAAAATAAAATCCCCGGCATCATCCTCATTGGCGGCGATATCCACGCCAGCCGCGTGCTCAAATACAAAACGGCCAAAACCGTCGGCTACGACCTCGTGCAGTTCATCGCCTCCCCCATCCACGGCAGCACGATCCCCTCCCTGAACGTCTATCACCCCGACCTCGTCCGCAGCGCCGTGGAACCCAACGTCTTCCTCCGCGTGGACGCCGATAGCACCGTCACGCCCGCCACCTTCCACGCCGCGCTCATCAACAAGAATGGCGAGACCGTCTTCAGCTACCATCTGACCGAGGAGGATTTGAAGCCCAAAGCCTGATCCTCTGTTGGAACAAAACCTCCCTCTTTTATGCTGGCTCTTCTGGAACTCGTCATCGCAGTCTATCAGGCCTGCACGGCAACCTTCCACATGGGAGTGGCGCTTCGTTGGATGCTTTCCTCGCGCTATCGTGCCGAGATTCGCAAGGACCAGGAGGCCCAGGCCAAAGTCGGGTTCGGTTTCGTCTTTCTCGCCCTGCTGTTGACCGTCATCGCCCTGCTTTTTGTTTTCTAACACCACCTCGCCATGTTCACCGTCAACCACCGCACCTACAATCCGCCCGCCAAGCCTGTCGTCGTCGTCTGTCTCGATGGTTCGGCGGATGAATACCTCGACTGCGCCGTCGCGCGAGGTCGCATGCCGAACCTCGCGAAGATGAGCGTGAACGGCTGGCGGGGCTTTGCGCGCGCTGCCATGCCGACCTTCACCAACGTGAACAACAGCAGCATCGTCACCGGCGTGCCGCCCAGCGTGCATGGCATCGGCGGTAACTTCTTTTTCGATACCAGCACCGGCGAGGAGGTGATGATGAACTCGTCGAAGTTCCTCCGCGTCGAGACGATCTTCCCGCACGCCCAACGCGCCGGACGCAAGGTGGCCGTGGTCACGGCGAAGGAAAAGCTGCGCGACATTTTTGCCAGCGGCCTCATCAGCGAAGGCGGCATCGCTTTCTCCTCCGAGAAATCCAAACACGCGGTAGTCGAGACGCACGGCATCAGCGATGTGGAGACGCTCGCCGGCCCCACCCCGGAGATCTACAGCGGCGACGCCAGCCTCTATGTCTTGAAGGCCGGTGTGGCGCTGCTGCGGGATGGCCGCGCCGATTTCCTCTACCTGAGCACCACTGACTACATGCAGCACAAGCACGCGCCGGAAGATCCCGAAGTGCTCGATTTCTACGCGGCCATTGATCTCGAAATCGGTCACCTGCTCGCCCTCGGCGCCGTCATCGGCATCACCGCCGACCACGGCATGTGCGCCAAACAAAAGCCGGATGGCAGCCCGAACGTGATCTATCTCGAAAGCGAACTCGTGGAGCAGTTCGGCGAGGGCTTCCGCGTCATCCTGCCCATCACCGATCCTTATGTAGCGCATCACGGCGCGCTCGGATCCTTCGCCCAAGTGCATCTGCCCGAGGGCATGGACGCGGGCAAGGTGCGCGACTGGCTGCTGCTCCGTCCCGGTGTCACCGAATGCCACGAACGCGCCACCGCCGCGCGTTTGATGGAGCTGCCCGAGGATCGCATGGGCGACCTCGTCGTCGCCAGCGGACGCGATGTCGTCCTGGGCCGCACGCCCGCCTATCACGACCTCAGCGCGCTCGCCGGCCATCTCCGCAGCCACGGCGGCCGCTACGAGGAAATGGTGCCGCTCATCTTCAGCGAGCCGCTCAATGCGAAGTATGCCGCCCGCGCCGGCAGCGACGTGCGCAACTTCGACATCTTCGAGATCACCTGCAACGGCACGCATTGATGGTGGTGCAACCTTCCAGGTTGCACTCACTGGCAAGCTTGAAGCTTGCCCCACCCTATGAAAGCCACCCACCATCACTCTCCAGACTTCCTCCGCGCCCGCCGTTGGTCGCTGGGTGCGGTGATGTTCTGCTACCTATTTTATTACACCGGCCGCCAAACCTTCGGCTTCGCCATCCCCGGCATCCAGGCAGAGCTGGGCATTGACAAACAAACGCTCGGCTGGATCAGCGCCGCCATGCTCTGGGCCTACGCCGCCGGGCAAATGATCAATGGCAACCTGGGTGACAAATTCGGCGGACGCCGCATGATGTTTCTGGGCGCCTTCAGCTCCTTCGCTCTGAACTGGCTCACCAGCTTCGGCATCGGTTTCAAATCGCTCGCCTCTGCCTGGGGCATGAACGGTCTGGCGCAAAGCATGGGCTGGGCACCCGGGAGCCGCCTGGTGTCGAACTGGTTCGGCACTCATGAGCGCGGACGCGCCTTCGGCCTTTATGTGCTGGCGGCGGGCTTGTCCTCCGTGCTCTCCTTTATCACCTCATTGCTGGTGCTGGATGTCCTCCAACTCGACTGGCGCTGGATCTTCCGGCTGCCGGTGTTCCTGATGCTTCTCGGCGGCCTGGTGGTGTGGATCGTCGCGAGGGACAAACCTGCCGATGCTGGTTTCCCGGACACGCACGAGGATGAAAAGGTCTTCGATCCCGGAGCCGTCAAAGAATCCTCCTGGCAGCGCTACGCAGCGGCGCTGAAGAACGGACGTCTGCTGCTCGCCGGTTTCGCCATCGGTTTTCAAAACACCGTGCGCTACGGCCTGCTCATCTGGGTGCCTGTCTATTTCCTTGGTGACGACTTCAAAGCCGATCCGCTTGGCAAATGGATCAGCATCGCACTGCCCATCGGGATGGCACTGGGTGCCGTGACCAGCGGCTGGATCTCCGACAGATTCTGCGACTCGCGCCGCAGCGGCGTCATTGCCAGCTTCATGATCCTCGCCGCTGTCGCCGCCATGGGCATGTACCTGCTCCCTCCGGGCCATCGGCTGGGCGTGCCCGTGCTGTTCCTAGCCGGCTTCTTTGCTTATGGACCGCAGTCCGCCTTTTGGGCGCTGGCACCGGACTTGATGGGCCGCGAATGTGCCGGCACCGCCGTCGGCGTGATGAACTTCTTCGCCTACGCCATGGCCGGCCTCGGCGAGCCCTTCATCGGCTGGATGATCCAGCACAATCCCTTCGCTACCACTCCCGGCGTGGAAAGCGTCGCCCTCGTCTTCCCCCTCGTCGCCGCCTTCGCCGTGTGCAGCGCCATTCTCGCCCTTTTAATCCGCCGATGAACTCCGCCCGCGTCCAGCTTTTCCACGGTCCCGGCAAGCCATTTCAAATGGGAAGCGCGGCATGGCCCGAAGATCTCCATCCCGGCGAAGTGCTCGTGCAGATCTCGCTCGCGACCATCTGTGGCTCTGACCTGCACACCACCGAGGGCCGACGCACCGCGCCAACGCCCTGCATTCTCGGCCATGAAGCAGTGGGACATGTCGTCAGCAGCGCACGCGATGGAGTCGGCTATGGACAACGAGTGACGTGGACACTTGCCGATTCCTGCGGCCATTGCGCTCCCTGCACACGCTGGCACCTGCCGCAGAAATGCGAGCACCTTTTCAAATACGGCCATGCCGCGCTCAGCGATGGCAGCGGTTTGAACGGCTGCTACGCCAGCCACATCGTGCTGCGCCCCGGCACCGAGATCATGACCGTGCCTGACGCGTTGCCGGATGCCATCGCCGCGCCGGCCAATTGCGCGCTGGCCACCATTGTCAACGCGCTCGAAGCCCTGCCCGATCCCTGCGACAGCGCCCTCGTGCAAGGTGGCGGCCTGCTTGGGATCTACGCCTGCGCCTGGCTGCGCCATCGAGGGGTGAATGAAGTCTTTTGTACTGATCTCAGTCCGCAGCGTCTCGCTCTCGTGGCGGAGTTTGGCGGCATTCCGGTGCCGCACGGAGAAAAAATGCCGCAGGTGGACCTCGTGCTCGAAGTCACCGGCAGCTCCGCCGTCATCCCCGATGGCGTCAAAGCCCTGCGTCCCGGCGGCCACTACGTCTGGGCCGGCATGGTGCATCCTGAAACCCAGCTCGACCTTACCGGCGAGGCCGTTTTGCGCAAATGCCTCACCTTGCGCGGCATCCACAACTACCGTCCCGAACACCTCGCCGCCGGACTTGACTTCCTTGCCCAAAATCACCGGCAGATGCCCTTTGAAAAACTGACCAGCCCGGCGCTGCCGCTGGAGCAGCTCAACGAAGGCTTCTACCTCACCCGCAGCCGCCAGTGGCAGCGCGTCGCCATCCACCCCTGATTCACCATGCTCTCCCTCCCCAGTTACCTCGCCGGAAAAGCCGTCACCACCGACGATTGGATTGACGTCTTCAACCCCTACAGCAACCAGCAAGTCGGCCGCGTCGCCGCCATCGGGCGCGATCACTTGGAAGCCGCCATCCAGGCCCATCTCGTTCCTGCAGAGCTGCTCACCCGCTACGAGCGCAGCCGCATTCTGAACCAGACCCGTGATCTGCTCGATGCCCGCCGCGAGGAGTTCGCGCAACTCATCACCGCCGAGGCAGGGCTTTGCCTCAAAGAGACACGTTACGAGGTGGGCCGCGCCTGCGATGTGTTCGCCTTCGCCGCCATGGAAGCCCTGCGTGATGACGGCCAGACCTTCTCCTGTGACATCTCAGCCACCGGCAAAGCGCGCAAGATTTTCACCCTGCGCGAGCCGCTTTCGCTCATTGCCGCCATCACGCCCTTCAATCACCCGCTCAACCAAGTCGCCCACAAGCTCGCGCCCGCCATCGCCGCTGGTGCGCCAGTCATATTGAAGCCTTCGGAAAAAACGCCGCTCACCGCCGTGCGCCTCGTCGAGCTGCTCTACGAGGCCGGTCTGGCCGGTCACTTGCTGAGCTGCATTCATGGCAATCTCGATGAAGTCACGCGACCGATGATCCGCGACGAGCGCATTGACCTCGTCACTTTCACCGGCAGCGCCAAAGTGGGCAAAGAAATCGCCGCCACGGCGGGTTACAAAAAAACCTGCCTCGAACTCGGCGGACACTCGCCCTTGATCGTGCTTGAGGATGCCGACCTCGACCTCGCCGCCAAGCTTGCCTGCGAGGGTTGCTTCCGCAACAGTGGCCAGCGCTGCACCGCTGTGCGCCGCATCTTGGTGCAAGAAGGTGTGCTCGCCGACTTCACCCAGCGCTTCCTCGCGCGCGCCCAAAACTACACCTGCGGCGACCCCACCGACGAAGCCACCGTCGTCGGCACCGTCATTGATGAAGCTGCCGCCAAGTCACTCGAAGCCGCAATTCAGGACGCCATTACACGCGGTGCCAAACTCCTCCACGGAGGCACTCGCCAGGGCGCGCTGCTCCAGCCCACGATCCTTGCTGATGTGCCACGCGACTCCACGCTCGGCACCTGCGAGTGCTTCGGCCCCATCGCGCCGATCTTTGGCGTGCGTGACCTCAATGACGCTATTGACCATGCGAATGCGACGCCTTACGGCCTAAGCAGCGGCATTGTCACGCGCTCACTGGACTCTGCCATCACTGCCATCAAAGGCATCAAAGCCGGCACCATCAACGTCAACGAAATCCCTGGCTATCGTCTTGAGCTTAGCCCCTTCGGCGGCGTCAAAGACAGCGGCCTCGGCATCAAGGAGGGCGTCCTTGAGGCCATCAAGTTCATGACCACGGTGAAGACGTATTCGTTGCCGTGGTGAGCTGGCTTCCTGCGCCTGGAAGAATGGCGGCTGGATGGTTGTTTATCTCGCCTTCATGTGGATTCGTATTTTCCTTCTGTTCAGCCTTTATGCCCCTTTGACCCTTGCCCAGTCTTCGGATGCTGGCGGCGTCAAGGTTTCGCTCCAGCGGTATTCCGGACCCGCCACGGTCAGTGTGCAGAGCCTGGACAAGTTCAAGCAGCGCGTTCAGCTGGAACGGAATGGAGAGACGCAGCCTCTGAACGTGCGCGTCGAGCTGCCGAAATCAGGCCGGCAGGTGTGGCCGGCGAATGATGTCGAGGTGCGCGATGAGGCAGGGGAGGCGCTGCTTGTGCAGCGCTCCGGCATTGAGTGGGAAAATATCGTCGTGCCGGTCGCCGGGAAGCTGAATGCCTTCATGGTGCAGGCCTTGCCGCCCGCCGTTCCAGCACCGCAGACCACGGCCGAGAAGGATCGGGTGATCCAGGATGAGGTCAGCGGTGCGGAGGTGCGCATCGCGAACTGGCCGCAGGGGCGCACGGCTGCGCTGAGCATCCGATTTGACGACTCCCACCCCACGCATCTGAGCAAGGCCATCCCCATCCTGGGGGAGTATGGATTCAAGGGCACCTTCATGGTCAATCCGGGCCCGAAGGAGGCGGGCAGCCGGCAGAACTATGCCTTTGAAACCCAGCTGGCCGAATGGGCGGCGGTGGCCGAACGGGGCGACATGGAGCTGGCCAATCATTCCGCGCACCACCGCGGCGCGAAGGGAGACGAGGACATGGACCGCGAAATTGGCAGCGCAGCGGAGGCGATCTGGAAGCTCACGCCCGGCAAGAGCAAGCTCCTGGCATTGAATCTCGGCGGCGGCACGCAGTGGCAGACCACGCGCACGCTGCGCCACTACCTCGACAAATACCATCAGTTCGACGCCTCCAGCGGCTCCCTCGGCATGGACGACAGCTATGGCGGGCGTGTCGAGGCCTTCCGCAAGGCGCTCGCCACCCACCTCGACCGCGGTTTGTGGTGCCGCGTGCATTACCACTACATCGGCGAGGGCCTCAGCAGCAGCGAGGCGAACTTCCGCGCCGCTCTCGACATCGCCAAAGCGCATCAGGAACATCTCTGGATCGCCGGCATGGCGGACATCCACAAATATCAAACCGAGCGCAGCAGCGCGAAGGTCACGCTGCTAAAGTCCGATGCGAAGAGCCTCGCCTTCCAGCTTGACTGCGCCACGGATGCCACGCTCTACGACCAGCCGCTCACGATTGAGATCACACCACCAGCGGCATGGGATGCGGCGAAAGTTGCCATGAAGGACGCATCGGGGGCGGCCTTGCCGGTTCAGCGTGCGGAGTCCGGCGGACGCCACCGGCTTCGCTTCGAAGTGCCTGCGCGCAAGGGCGTGTATTCCGTCAGCACGACGCCCTGAACCCGCCGCCTATCTTGTTGCCTCAAAAGTAAATGACACCGCAGGGGGTGTTGGGAAAAGAGTGAGGGAAGAGCGGCATTCTCCGGGATTGCCTTTTGGCATGGGGCTGGCTATGATCACTGCAATGCCCGCCATCAGCACCGAACCGCGGATCGAACCCGCCACCATTGAAGACATGCCCCAGCTCGTGGAGTTGCTGATGGCGCTGTTCAGCGAGGAGGAGGATTTCCGCCCGGACAGGACCAAGCAGGAGCATGGCCTGAGACTCATTCTGGAGCAGCCGAACCGGGGCCGGATTTTTGTTCTGCGCACGGATTACCAGGTCATCGGCATGGTGAACCTGCTTTTCACCATCAGCACGGCCGAGGGCGGGCTGGTGATCCTGATGGAGGATGTGATCGTGCATCCGCAGCACCGCCGCCAGGGTTACGGGGCGCGGCTTCTCGACCACGCGATTGAATTCGCCAGGGAGAAAAATTTCCGCCGCATCACCCTGCTTACCGACAAGATCAGCGCCGAGTCGCAGGCGTTCTTCGCCAAGCATGGTTTCTCGCATTCGAGCATGATCCCGATGCGGCTGGTCTTTGCCAGTTCCTGAGCCATGAGCGTGCCGTTGACCGCTTTTCTCGTGCATTTGCGCCAGCCGGCGGGCGGCGCGCACACGGCGGACACGGCGGCGCTGGACTGGTTCGTGATCGCCACCCAGTGCTGCTTTTTCTTTCTTCTCGGCTGCTTCGCGGCGGTGGCCTGGGGGATTTGGCGGCGCACGACCCGGCCGGAACCCCACGAAAAGCTGCTCCAGGAACTGGCCGAGGCCGATGAGGACGAGATTCTGCGCGCCGGAGAGTCCGGACCCGACGCATCGCGCGCCCCCTGGGAGCGGCAGGCCGACTGGTGGCGCCGGGAATGATTTTCCCGCACGGTCCCCGGCACGCTCGTATCCAAGCTCATGCGCATCGGCATCACAGGAGCGACCGGGTTCATCGGAAGGCATTTGACCGCGCTTGCCCGCGAGTCCGGGGAAGTCATCGCCTACACGCGCGGCCATGCGGCGCTTCAGCTTGCGGACCGCACATTGAGACTGCCCGGAGACGCTCCCCACGCGCTGCCTGAGACGCGGCTCGACGCGCTCGTGCATCTGGCGGGCGAGCCGCTGGCCGGCTTGTGGACGCGGGCAAAACGGGGGCGCATCTGGCGAAGCCGCGTGGATTTCACCGAGTCCCTGGTGGCGCATCTGGGGACATGGAAGATGGAAAACCGTCCGCGAGTGCTGGTGTGCGCTTCGGGCGCGGGTTTTTATGGGGACAGTGGCGGAGTGGTGGTGGATGAGGCGGCGCCGCAGGGCGCGGGATTTCTGGCGGAGCTGTGCGGACGCTGGGAGGCGGCGGCGCAGGGCGCGGAGGCTGCCGGCATGCGCGTGGTGACGCTGCGGACGGGCATGGTGCTGGGGCCGGACGGCGGGGCATATCCTCTGCTGAGGCGCGTGTTTCGCCTGGGGCTGGGCGGCAGGCTCGGCTGCGGGGCGCAGTGGATGTCGTGGATTCACATCCGGGACGCGGCGCGCATGATCCTCCGGGCGGTGGAGGATGAAAGCTGGCGCGGCCCGCTGAACGTCTGCGCGCCGGGCGCGGTGACGAACGCGCAGTTCACGCGCGCGCTGGCTGCGGCGGTGAGGCGGCCCGCTTTTTTCCACGCGCCGGCATTCGGACTGCGCCTGCTGCTGCGCGGCATGGCGGATGAGATGCTGCTGGGCGGGCAGCGGGCCGCGCCTGCGAAGGCGCTGGAGGCGGGTTTCCGTTTTGATTTTCCGCGCGTGGATGACGCGATGGCGGACCTGGAGGGGCGCCGCACATGCGGCTCATGACTTCGGCGGCACGGCGATGATCTCGGGCGCGTGGCGGCGCACGCCGATGAAGACCGGGGAGAGCTGCTGCTCGAAGCGGCCGGGCTTGAATTTCACGCGCGTGTTGAAGGAGGTGAAATGCCATGGCCCGTCCTCGGTGCGCAGGCTGTATTGCAGGGCGCGGCCGCCATCGAGCAGGGTGGCGTGCTGGATGTCCAGCTTGCGGGCGATCTCTGCGGTCTCCATGACATTCATGACGCCGCCGGAGCCGGAGAGGACGAAGACGATGGCGCCGTCCCGCCTCATGCCGCCGAGGGAGCGGTAGCTGATCTTGCTGCCGTCGAAGTACTGGTCGGGCTTCAGGCCCACATAGGAGAAGATGGTGTGGTTCTTCATCACCGAAGGGTAAACCTGCACGCCTTCCTCAATGGCGCCTGGCACCTCGTCGAGCAGGGATTTCGGGCCGAAGAAAGGCACGCCGTTTTTGACAAAAAAGCAGCCGCTCCATTCGGGGAAGGCGCGGTTGGTTTCGCGGCCCTCATGCCAGACCCAGCCCAGCGGGCGCCCCTTGGGATCGCGGAAATTGGCGGTCACCGCGAACCACAGCTTCTCCGTGGCGAGGCGTTCGGAGGCGGTGGTGACTTCGAAGCCGGGTTTGTAGCTGGCCATGAACTCGAACTCCTTGGGCGAGATGGTGACGACATGCACCTCCGCCCCGAACACTTTCTGCGCCACCGCGCCCGCCAGGCCCGCGGGCCGGCGCACGCGCACCGTGCTCCAGACCAGGCCGGGCTCGCGGTGGCGCTCCACCAGCGCGGCGGCCATCTCGGCGGGAGTGATCTGCGCGGGCGTTTTCCAGGTGTCACCGCGCACGCGCACCAGCAGGCTTTCGCGCGAGTCGCGCACGCAGACGGCCACGAGGTTGCTGTGGATGTTGAAGACCCACTGCGCGGCCACCCATGCGGCGAGAAAAACCGCCAGCAGCAGCAGCAGCAGGACTCTCATGCACCCCGGGGGCGGGCGGCGGCGTTTGGACTTCGGTTTGGCGATGCCGGATGATTGCGCCGGATGACGGGCGAGTCAAAGCGGCATCCGAGCTGGTGGACGCGAGCCGAAAATGGCGCTGCCGACCCGCACCAGCGTGGCGCCTTCCTCCACCGCCGCCTCGAAGTCGTGGCTCATGCCCATGGAGAGGTGCGGCAGCGGCGCGCCGCCGGCTTTTTCCAGCTCCCCGCGCAGCGCGCGCAGGGCGGCGAAGTGGCGGCGGCTTTTCTCCGGGCCGGGATCGTAGGGGGGGATGCACATGAGTCCCTCGATCTGGAGACGGTCCAGCCCGTAGAGCTCCTCCAGCCGCGCGCGCGCCTGGTCCGGGCTGAAGCCGTGCTTCGAGGACTCGGCGGCTACATTGATCTCCAGAAGCACGCGCGGCCGCAGGCCCAGCTCCTCGGAGACGCGCTGGATGTCGCGGGCGATCTCCAGGGAATGCACCGCCTCCAGCATGTCCGCGGCGGGCAGGACTTTGCGCACTTTGTTCGATTGCAGCGGGCCGATCAGATGCCAGCGCAAGCGCGGGGGCAGCACCGGCTGCTTGGCCAGCAGCTCTTGCACACGGTTCTCCCCGAACAGGGTCTGGCCCGCCTCCGCCGCCTCGCGCACGGCCTCGGCGGGGAAGGTCTTCGACACGGCCACCAGCTCCACCTCCCCGGCCGCGCGCCCGGCGTGACGCGCCGCCGCGGCGATGCGTTCGCGGATGTTTTCGAGGCGTTCGGCGATGCTGCTCATGCGCCGATGCTGGAGCACGGGCGCGGGGCGCGCAAACGCCTTGTCACCCTGCAGCCGGATGAGGTGCAAAAAATCGCCGCCCGGCCCGTTCGTCACCCTGTCGTTCCGACGGCGCGCGCCTGCCATGAGACATCTCCTTCCACTCACCCTGCTGACCTTTCTCCCCCTCCTTTCCAGCGCGCGCGCTCCGAACATCCTCTGGTTCGTGGTGGATGACATGTCCCCGCACTTCTCCTGCTACGGTGAGACGGCCATCCAGACGCCGGCGGTGGACCGGCTGGCGGCGGAGGGCGCGCGCTTCACCCGCGCCTATGTCACCGCGCCCGTGTGCTCCGCCTGCCGCTCGGCCATGATCACCGGCATGTATCAGACGACCATCGGCGCGCATCACCACCGCAGCGGGCGGGGCGAGTTGAAAATCCACCTGACCGAGGGAGTGCGGCCCGTGCCGGAGCTGTTTCAGAAGGCGGGCTATTTCACCTGCATCGGCAGCGGCCTGGAGGAGCGCGACTTCCGCGGGCTGCCCTTTGGCGAGGGCAGGGCGGGGAAGAAAAAAGCCGCCGGCGCACCCATGAAAGGCCGCCTGGGCAAGACAGACTACAATTTCGAGTGGGACACCGCCATGTATGACAGCCACGACTGGGCCGGGCGCGGTGAAAAGCCCTTCTTCATGCAGGTGCAGCTCCACGGCGGCAAACTCCGCGCCGACAATCTGGAGGCCAACCGAGCTCTCGCCGCGCGCGCGCGCAGCGAGCTTGGCAGCGCCACCGATCCGCAAAAAGTCACCCTGCCGCCCTACTACCCGCGTGATCCCGTGCTGCTGGAGGACTGGGCCGCCTATCTCGACAGCGTCCGCCTCACCGACCTGCACGTCGGCCGTGTCATCGCGCGTCTGGAAAAAGAGGGCCTGCTGGAAAACACCCTCGTCATTTTCATGACCGACCACGGCATCAGCCACGCGCGGGGAAAACAGTTCCTCTATGACGAGGGAGCCCACATCCCCTTCATCGTGCGCGGCCCCGGCATCGCCAAAGGCGCCGTGCGCACGGATCTCGTCGAACACATAGACATGGCCGCCTTGTCCCTGGCCGCCGCGGGCATTCCCATCCCGGAAGCCATGCAGGGACGCGACATCTTCGCGAAAGATTACCAGCCGCGCCAGGCCGTCTTTGCCGCGCGCGACCGCTGCGATGAGACCGTCGAGCGCATCCGCAGCGCGCGCACGGAGCGCTTTCTTTACATCCGCAATTTCCTGCCGCGGCGTCCGCACCTTCAGCCGAACGCCTACAAGGACAAAAAGGCCATCGTCGCCGCCCTGCGCGTCGCGCACGACGCCGGCACACTGCCCTCCGTCTCCGAGGAGCTGCTCTTCAGCCCGGAGCGCGCGCCCGAGGAGCTGTATGAATATGTGAACGACCACTGGCAGGTTACCAACCTCGCCGCCAATCCCGACTACAAAACCGAGCTGGAGTCCCACCGCGCCCGGCTTGACGAGTGGATCGCGCGCACCGGGGACAAAGGGCCCGAATCCGAGGCCATGTATGACAGCGACATGGCCGAGTACTTGAAAAAGAGCAATCCCGACGTGGAGCGCAACATCGTCCTCATGAAGCAGTGGGCGCGCGAGGGCAAATGAGCCGCCGCGCCGCGCTCACCAGCGGTAGTCCAGGCTGATGAAATCCAGCAGGCGCATCCACAGCGCGGCGCCCAGCGTCACCCGGTCCCCGTGCAGCCGCCCCGTGCCGGTCATGCCGGAGCGCAGGAGGCCGTCCGGGTCAGGCAGGCGGACCAGCACGCCGTAAGTCACCTCCAGCGGCTTCAGTCCGCCCTTGTCATCCGGCTGCGCGGCGATGTCGCCGCCCAGGGTGGCGGCCAAGTTCGGCGGAAGGCTTTCCGCAGGCGGCGTCTTCGCATCCTCGGCCACCGTGCCGGTGAAGGTGACTCCCGGGCGCGAGGCGGCGCGCAGCTCCATTTTCTGCCCGGCGCGCACATGGCGCGCCTGGCGCTGGCTGAGGGGGAAAAAGACCTCCGCCTGGCCTTCCGCCGCCAGCGTGCAGAGGGTGTCGCCAGCGCGCAGGCTGCCGGCGGCGAGGCGGTCGAGATCCGGCGTGAGCACCACGCCATCCTGCGGCGCGCGCAGCTCCAGCCGCGCGGCCTGGCGGCGCGCCTCCGCCAGCGCGGTCTCCGCCTGCGCCACGGCGGTCCGCGCCTGCTGGAAGGCGGCGGGCGCCTCCGCGCCGAGCGTCTGCTCCAGCTCCAGGCGCGCGCGCCGCAGGCGCAGCTCCGCGGCGGTCACGGCGGCGGCGAGGCGCGCGTTTTCCAGCCGCGCCAGCAGATCGCCTCGGCGCACTTTCGCCCCGGCGCGGGCCAGGATCTCCACCACGCGTCCGGCGGCTTCCGCGCGCACCGGCATCTGCTCCGCCGCGCGCAGCAGCACGGGCCGCTCCACGGTGATCCGCCACGGCAGCGCCAGCAGGCCCGCAGCCAGCGCGGCCAGGCCCGCCGTCAGCAGCGCGGGCCGCCGCCAGCCACCGGGGCGCGACTTGAGGGCGGCGATTTCATTTTTCATGAAGGAAATGACGGGCACGGCGACCATGGAGACGAGCGCGCCCGCGCCGATGGCGTCCCCCAGCCAGCCGAGGCCGGAGGGTTGCAGAAGATGGTGAAACAGCAAGGCGATGCCGAGGGTGATGTTCAGCAGGTAAAGCTGCGCCGCCACGCTGTAGAGGACGAAACCCGCGCGGTTCCGGCGCGGCAGCAGGCGCTCCAGCAGCGGCGGGGTGGGCGCGCCGAACCAGAGGCGGCGGCAGAGGTCCGCCACGCACATGCGGGCCTTGTCCCGCAGGTTGGGCACTCCGAGCAGGTCGGTGAGCATGTAGTAGCCGTCGAATTTCATCAGCGGGTTGGCATTGAAAAGGATCGTCCACACGCTGGTGATGAGCATCAGGTTGAAGAGGAGCTGCTGCGCCGGCCCCGGCTGGGAGACGGCCCACAGCAGCGTGGCCGCGGCGGCGATGAGCAGCTCGATGTAGATGCCCGCCGCGGCCACCAGCAGACGGTGGCGTTTGTTCGGGAAGAGGTAGCTGTCGGACACATCCGCGTAGAGGAAGGGGGAGAAGACCATGAGGAGCGCGCCCATCTCATGCACCTCCCCGCCATAGTGCTTGCAGGTCAGCCCGTGGCCGAACTCATGCACCACCTTCACCAGGAGGGTCAGCGCCCACACGAGGGCCAGGTTCGGCAGCGTGAGAAAGCCGCTGAGGGAGGGCGCGATGCGCGGGAAATTCACCACGAACACTACCAGCGCCGCCGCCATCAGCGCCAGGCTGAGCATGAAGGCCGTCCGCGTCCACACCCAGCGCAGCCGCCGCTCCATGCGGATGAGCAGCGCGTCGGGATCGAAGAGAGGGATCTTCAAAAACAGCATCCTCATGAAGACGCCCCACGGCGTCAGAGGGCGGCGCTGGCTCCGGGCGCGCTCCAACTGCGCGCGCGCGCCCGCTCCGGTGGCCTCCAGGAAGCCGGCCAGCAGCAGCTCCCCGGCAAAGCGGGCCGCGCGCGCCGTCAGCGCCTCCGCATCCCCCGCCAGGGCCGCGTGCGGATGCGCGGCGGCGAAGGCGGCGCGGATCTCAGCCAGCGTCCGGCGCCCGTCGAAGAGCGCGGCCAGGGCGTGGTCCTCCGCGGTGAGGCGGAAGTATTTCAATGACAGCGGATCCTTGATGATGACGAAGGCGCGGCCCTCGAAGAGTTGGCGGCTCGTCTCCAGATCCCGCCGCAGAGCGGGGGGCACGAGGGAATCGGGCGCGCGCTCCGGCTCAGGGCTTGGCTTGCTCATGGCCGGCTGCTTTTTCTGGAAACTCCGCCTCCACCCTCATGCCCGCCGTCAGGCGCAGGTCCGCGTTTTCCAGGCGCAGCTTCACCCGGCACAGGCCGCTCTCGGCATCCACGCGCGGGTCAAGAAACACCAGCTCAGCCTCCGCCTCCGCGTGCGGGGCCGGCAGCCGCACCTCCATGCTCATGCCGGTGCTCAGCACGGCGGCCTGCGCCGGCTCCACGAAGAATTGCGCCTCCACCGTCCGCAGGTGGACGATGTGCGCCACCGTCTCATGCAGCAGCGCCGCCTCCCCCGGCTGCCTCCCGCGCGCCACCACCACCCCTTGAATGGGCGCGCGCAGTGTCTTCTGCTCCAGGCGGAAACGCGCCGCATCCCTCTGGATGCGCGCCAGATCGTGCTCGATGGATTTTTTCAGCGCCTCCTCCCGCGTGCCAATGCTCTCCTTGAGCAGCCGCTGCGCCGCCTCGTGGTCGAAGCGCGCCTTCTCCAGCACCTTCTCCGCGCGCTCCAGGTCCAGCCTCTCCAGGTCGTCCACCAGCCGCGCCAGCGGCGCCCCCTTTTCCACCGTGCCGCCCTCCTTGACAAAAACCTCCGCCACGATGCCCTCCACCGGCGTGCCCACCCGCACCTCGTGCAGCGGCAGCAGGATGCCCGGCACCACGTCCGCCCGCGCGCAGATCGCGCCGAGGAAGGCCGCGCCGAGGAAAAGTGCCGGGGAAATGCCGTGACGAATCATTCCCGCGCAGATACATCCGCTTCCCCCCGGCGGCAACCCCGCGCAAAGTGGGGCAGCCTTCCAGTTTGCCCGTTTCGATCAACCCCGCCCCGGAAGCCGCGCCGGGGCGGCACGCGGGAAAGCACGCGGCGCTTGCATTCGCGGCGGGACTCGGCTTTGAGGTTGCCACGTCATTTTTCTTTTTCTTTCCCGCCATGACCGTCCCCTTTCCCCAGCGCATCCTCCACGTCGGCCTCGCCGGTCTCGGCAACGTGGGGGCGGGAGTTTACAAAAACCTGGAGAAGAACCGCGACCTCATCCTCCAGCGCACCGGCGCGGACATTCGTGTGCGGCGCGTGGTGGTGCGGGACGCGGCGCGCGCGCGGGATGTGGCGGTGCCTGCGGAGATGCTCGGCACGGACTGGCGCGCGCTGGTGGCCGACCCGGAGATACAGGTCATTGTCGAGTTGATCGGCGGCACGGGCACGGCGTATGAGCTGGTGTGCGCGGCGCTGCGCGCGAAAAAGATCGTGGTCACCGGCAACAAGGCGCTGCTGGCCGAGCGGGGCCAGGAGTTGTTCGCCCTGGCGGAGCAGTGCGGCGTGCCGATCTACTTCGAGGCGGCGGTGGCCGGGGGCATCCCCATCATCCAGGTGCTGCAGGAGGGGCTGGTGGGAAACCGCATCCTCTCCATCCACGGCATCATCAACGGCACCTGCAACTACATCCTCACCCGCATGAGCCAGGCCGGCCTGAGCTACGCGGACGCGCTGCGGGAGGCGCAGGAAAAAGGCTACGCCGAGGCCGATCCGGCGCTCGATGTCAGCGGCTGGGACGCGGCGCACAAGGCCATCATCCTCGCCTCCCTGAGTTACGGCTTCTGGATTCCGCAGGAGAAGGTGCATGTGCAGGGCGTGGAGGGCATTGACCCGGCGGACTTCAGATTCGCGCAAAGGCTGGGCTACACCATCAAGCTGCTGTCCGTGATTCGCGCGGACGCCGACGGCCAGGTGGAGGTGCGCACCCAGCCCGCGCTGGTGCCGCTGTCTCATGTGCTGGCCAGCGTCAGCGGCAGCTTCAACGCCGTGCTGGTGAACGGGGACATCGTCGGCGAGACGCTCTTTTACGGGCGCGGCGCCGGGCAGGACCCGACGAGCAGCTCCGTCATCAGCGACCTGTGCGAGGCCGCCGCCGTGCTCCTCTACGGCGCGCGCCACAGCGGCTTCGTCCCGCACGGCCTCTACGGGAAAAGCAAACCCGTGGAGGACACCGTCTCGCATTACTACCTGCGCCTGACGGTGGATGACGTGCCGGGCGTCATGGCGCAGGTGGCCGCCGTCCTTGGGCGGCGGAACATCGGCATCTCCTCGATGATTCAGCCCGAGGACCTGGAGGACACCAGCGGCAGCACCTCCATCGTGCTCATGATCCACGATGCCACGCTCGGGGAGATGAAAGCCGCGCTGGAGGAGATCGGCGCGCTGTCCTGCGTGCGGGAAAAACCCTCCTGGATGCGCGTGGAGACCCTGCAAGGGTGAGCCGCGAGGGCGCTATTGCGCCTTGAAGCCGCGCCGCTCCCGGCCTAACGCCTGCGCATGAAGCTCTCCAAAAAGGCCGAATACGCCCTGCGCGCCCTGCTGGCCATGGCGCGCGCGCCCTCCGGCACGAACTTCTCCATCCAGGACCTTGCGCGGCGGGAGCGCATCCCGCTCAAATTCCTCGAGCAAATCCTCCTGGCCCTGCGCAACGGCGGCCTGCTGCGCAGCAAGCGCGGCGTCGGCGGCGGCTACCAACTGCAAAAGACCGCCGCCGAGATCAGCCTGCTGGAAGTGGTGCGGCTCATGGACGGCCCCTTCGAACCCGTCACCTGCTCCGCCGCCGCCGGCAAGCGCGCCGTCAAATGCGAGTGCGGCATCCCCGGCGGCTGCGGCCTGGGCAACGCCTTCGCCACCCTGCGCGCGCAAGTGGATGCCTGGCTCGCCGGCACCAGCCTGGAGACCGTCCTGGCCCAGGAAAAAAAAGCCGAGACGCTGAACTTCGAGATTTGACGCGGGGCAGGGGAGGGCGCCAGGAGCGCCCCTCAGCCGTGACGGTGCGGAAGATTCGCCGCTCCTGCGAGCCCGCAGCCGCTCGCAGGAGAGTCCTGCCGCATCGTTATGATTCAGGCAAACCCGGCGCCTCACCAAAGAACCCTGCGGAAAAACTGAAAAATTCTCATCCCACGGCGACTGCCATTCGGGACATGCGCCATTCGCGCCCCGGCAACGGTGAGGAGATCACCGGGCAGGGCTGCCGGCTGGCCTCCGTCGTTCCCGCCGCCTCCCGGAGGCTTTTCGCGAAGGCGTCCGCCGCTTCTGCGAGCGCACGCCCGTGCCCATCGCCGTGCATCTCTTTGTCACCCTTGATCCCGCCACCGGCCAGCCCGACACGCGGCCGTGGCGGCTCATCCTGCGCCTGCGCAGCCAGGACAACGCTTCACCCTCCTGGCCCGCGCAAGCTCCTGCCCCCCCGGCGCGCAGCTCGCCACCGGCGTCGTCACCGATGACGAAAACGCGCTTGCTTTCCTGCGAAAAAGCACGCCGCTTTGGCCGGTGATTCAAGATTGAACGACACCACGCCCTTCCCATGTCAGGCCCCCCCCATCAAGAAAACAAAGTCGAAGCCATCCTTGATGCCCTTGCCAACGCCCCCGCGCACATCGTGCCCCTGCAGCTCTTGGATGAGGCGCACGACCACCGGGAGGCCCTCATCCCGCCTTTTCAGCAAGCCGTCGCCCAGGCCCATGCTCTCTCAGCCGGCGGCCGCCTGCAGGCGGAGGGCGATTGGCGGCTGCCCTGCTTTGCCCTCCATTTTCTCGCCGCCTGGCGTGTGCCCGGGACCTATGATCTGATCTTGGACAGCCTCATGCTCGACGACCGTTACGACAGCCGCTGGCTCATGTGCGACGCTTACAACGACTGGCCGCATCTCCTGATCACCACCTTCGACGGGGATGTGGCACGGCTTCTCCGCATCCTGCAAAAAGAGGACCCGCCTTGGAACAGCGATCTGCGAACCTGCCTCATCCTCCTCCTCGGCGGGGTGTATCACCACCGCCTAGGCGACCGCGCTGCCATCGAGGCCGCCTTCGATCAGATGCTCGACACCTGCGAAGACTCGCTGATCGTGGAGACCATCGCCGATTGCATCGCCCGCGCCAAGATGGAGCGTCTGCTCCCCAGGCTGCACAAGATGATGCAGGACGAGGTTGTCAGCGAACTGGATGTTCGGGGCATACTCGATGCCCCCTGGGAGGAGGGGGTCAAAAATCTCGCCTCCTGCCCCAATCCCATCGTCAATCCCCGGCAGGATCTCGCCGACATCATCAGCATGTGGTTCTATTTCAGGCCGCCCTTCGTCCCCTCACCCGAGGTGAAGCAGAGCAAGCTGTATCAGTGGGAAATCCAGATCAATGACACCACCGCCCGGCCCGGTCCTTTCATCCTCCGCAAACGCACTCTGCCGTGCAACTGCGACAGCGGCCTGCCTTATGGGGCCTGTTGTGCGGGCAAGTGACCGACAATGCAGCGAAGGGCTTGGGCCGCGCCCGGCCCGTGTCGGTTTCGCCCCCCTGCCTCGCTCAATCCGGGGATACGGTGTCAGGCGACGCGGGCGGTCGTTGTGGCGGGGCGGCGGATGGGTGGCGAGGATCAGCCGGAGGTGCCCGCCCCCGTCTTTGAGGCGGAGCTGGATGCGCCGCGTCCCATGCCTTGATGCGCCGCGGTTCCTCTGAGGCTGGGCGCACCGGGTTTGACTTGCCGGCGGGACGGTTCATTGCTGCGGGGCATGACCTGGAACCGCCCCCTGCTTTTCACTCCCGTCCATCAAACGCGCGTCTGGGGCGGGCGCCGCCTGGAGTCCATGTTCGGGCGCGCGCTGCCCGCGGCGGGCCTGCCGTATGGCGAGTCCTGGGAGCTGTGCGACCGCGCGGAGGCGCAGAGCGCGCTGCGCGAGCCGGCGGACGGCTGCGGCATGCTGCACGAGCTGTGGACGCAGAGGCGCCACGAGGTTTTCGGAGCGGGTCTGACCAACCACCCCGCGCCGCGCTACCCGCTGCTGATGAAGATCCTCGACGCCTGCGACGACCTCTCCATCCAGGTGCATCCGCCCGCTGACGCCGCCGCTGAGCTGGGTGGCGAGCCGAAGACGGAGATGTGGTTCATCGTTCATGCCGATCCTGGCGCGAAACTTTACGCAGGCTTGAAGGCCGGAGTGGACCGCGCGGCTTTTGAGAAAGCCCTCGCGGATGGCACGGTGGCGGATGTGACGCACGTCATCGAGCCGCGCGCGGGCGACTGCGTCTTCCTGCCCAGCGGCCGCGTCCATGCCATCGGCGCGGGGCTGGTCATCTACGAGATCCAGCAGAACAGCGACACCACCTACCGTGTCTTTGACTGGAACCGCGCCGGGCTCGACGGCAGGCCGCGCGCTTTGCACATCGCGGAGTCGCTGCGCAGCATCCGCTTTGACGACTTCGAACCCGCGCCTGTGACGCCGCAGCCGGACGGCACGCTGGCGAGCTGCGAGCACTTCCATGTCCGGCTGCGCAAAGCCGCGCCCGATGCCGCTCTCGGCGCGCCGGGGGAGCACCTGGTCATCGCCCTCGTGCGCGGCGCGCTCAGCGTGGCCGGCGTGTCTTTGAAGGCCGGGGACTTCGCCCTCATCCCTGCGGCGATGGAGGCTGCCCCGCGCAAAGCCACCCCAGGCGCTGAGGACACCGCCTGGCTGGAGGCGCGCATTCCCTGACCCGCGTCTCAGTCCTGCGCCAGCATGGCCTTGAGGCCGGCGAAAAAGCTCGTGTTCTCCTCGATGCTGGCGTGCCCCTTCATGTGGCGGCTGTAGTCCAGCTCCTCGATGTGCGCGCGGTCCAGCTCGTCGAGGAAGGGGCTGGGCAGCTCGCTCTGCGGCTTGCCCCACTTCACGCGCGTGCGCACAAAGGACAGCGTCAGCTTTTTCTGCGCGCGGGTGATGCCCACATAGAAAAGCCGCCGCTCCTCGTCCAGCCGGCCCTCCTCATGGCTGCGCTTGTGCGGCAGGATGCCCTTCTCCAGGCCGGGCAGATAGACGATGGGGAACTCCAGCCCCTTGCTGGCGTGGAGGGTGATGAGGCACACGCCCTTCTTCTTTTCGATGTCGTCCTTGTCCTCGCGCTCGTCGTTGAGGGAGACCTCGTCGAGAAAGCCCGCCAGCCCGTCCTTGCGGTTGCGCTCGTCGTAGGCGGTGATCTGCTTGAGCAGCTCGCCGACGCCGTTCTCCCAGCCCTGATAGTCCTCCGGAGTTTTGGCCAGCTTTTTGAGATGCTCCATGTAGGCGGTCTCGGCCACAAGCATCTCCGTCATCGGCGCCAGCAGCGTGCCCTGCGCCTGCGCGGACTGGTAAAACTTGTTGATGAGCGCGGTGAACGTCCGCACGGCCGCGCGCGCCTTTTCCGGGATCTGGCGCAGGAAGGCGTCATCGCACAAGGCCACCCACACGCTGCAGCCGCGCTGCATGGACCACTCCCGCGCCAGCTCCGCCGTCACCGTGCCGATGCCGCGCGCCGGCGTGTTCAGCACGCGCAGCAGGGCGATGTCGTCATGCGGATTGTGCAGCGCGGAGAGGTAGCTGAGAATGTCCCGCACCTCCCGCCGGTCGTAGAAGCTGCGCGCGCCCACCACGCGGTAGGCGATGCGGTGCCGGCGGAAGGTCTGCTCCAGCACGCGGCTCTGGTCGTTGGTGCGGAAGAGCACCGCGAAGGACTCCAGCGGCTCCCTCATGGTGAAGTGCGCGCGCTCCACCTCGCGCGCGATCATCTCCGCCTCCTCCTTGTCATCGTCCACCGCCACCAGCCGCACCGGGTCGCTCCCGTGCGCGCGGCTCCACAGCTTCTTCGGGCGCCTGCCGGCGTTGTGGACGATGAGGCTGTTGGCCGTGTGCAGGATGGGCGTGGTGGAGCGGTAGTTCTCCTCCAGCTTCACCACGGCGGGGTTGGGGAAGAAGGACTCGAACTCCGTGATGTTCGTGATCTCCGCGCCGCGCCAGCCGTAGATGGACTGGTCGTCATCCCCCACCACGCACACATTGTATGGCGGCGGCGCCAGCGCGCGCAGCAGGCGCATTTGCAGGGAGTTCGTGTCCTGGAACTCGTCCACCATGAGAAAGCGGTGGCGCTGGTGCAGCAGCGCGCGCACATCCGCGTGCTCCTCCAGCAGCCGCACGCCCAGGCAGAGCAGGTCGTCGAAGTCCATCACATTCAGCGCGCGCATCTCCGCGGCGTAACGCTCGGCGATGGCGGCGTGCAGATCCTCGGCGGGATCGCCCAGGGACTCGCCGTGGTTGCGGGCCTTGCTGATGCGCGCCAGCGCCGCCTGGGCGTCGAGCTTCTCATCCTTGACCAGCAGGTCCTTGAGCACGCGCTTCATGAGGCTGACCTGCTCCCCCTGGCTGTAGATGACGAAGTTGCTCTTGTAGCCGGCCTGCGCGGCGAACTCCCGCAGCACGCGCGCGCAGAAGGCGTGGAAGGTGCCCAGCACCACCTTGCGGCCCAGGCCGTCGCGCACCATGTCCTTCACCCGCTCGCGCATTTCCGCCGCGGCCTTGTTGGTGAAGGTCACGGCCAGGATGTGCTCCGGCGGGATGCCCTCGTTGACCATGTGCGCGATGCGCGCGGTGATCACGCGCGTCTTGCCCGTGCCCGCGCCGGCCAGGATGAGCAGCGGCCCGTGGATGTGGGTCGCCGCCTGGCGTTGCTGGGGGTTGAGAGTGCCGGTGAATCCGCTCATGCGCGCGCCTTGTTGCGGCGGACTGCCGCGCCGCGCAAGCGCCAAGCGGGCAAATCTCACCGCTCAGTCCGTGTCGGTCAGGCAGAGCAGCCAGGCCTTCCTCTCCCGCTTGTCAATGCCCACCCAGGTCATGTCCCAGGCGACATTGTAAAACCAGCCGCTCCAGGCCGCGCCCGTGCGGAAGACCATGACCTCCTCGTGGCGGTCGCCGAAGAGCTCCGCGCACGCCTTCTCTCCGGTCTCGATGGCCTTGCGCGCGCCTTCCTGGAACTTCCCGTAGGCGCCCCCTTGCATGAGGCTCCGCGCCCAGTCGCCCGCCAGCAGGTAGCTGCTCCACCACTCCCACTTCACCGGCTCCAGCGCGGCGGGGATCTCCAGGCCGGGCAGATGCGCGCGCAGCGCCCCGGAGGTCAGCAGGTGCTCCTTGAAGGCGATCTCGTCAAAGCGGTTCCGGCTCACGAACCAGCGCAGGCACGGGTCGTCCGCGAACTCGAAGCGCGCGAACCCCGCCCCGCCGTTCACATGCGCGGCATCCAGCGCGCCCAGCAGCGCCTCCACCGCCGGGCCGGCCGGCTCGGCCAGGGTGAAGACCGGCCTGCGCCATAGCGCCTCGACCGCGGCCGGATCGGGGCGCTCTTGTTGGTAATCGGGGTCCAGCATGCTCATCGGGTGGCTGGATGCATGGACGCGGCGCGCCCCGCTTGCAAATCCTGCCCGCGCCCCCGCCCGCGCCCTGCCGCCCTCCGAAAGCCGCGGCCCGCGCAGCCCGCCGGCTGCCATTGAGCGCCGCCGCCACCGCTGGCGGCCTCGCGTGCGCCTGTGCGGCCGTGGGGATGCCGGAGCTGAAGTGCGGCGCGCCGGCGCGCATTCCCCAAAATCCGGCCCGGCGCGCGGAAAGTCCGGCCCGTAATTGCCCGAATGCGGACGGCACTTCCCAGAGTCCCGCGCGCATTTGCCCAAGTGCGACGCGGACTTCCCAAAGTCCGGCGCGGACTTCCCCAAGTCCGGCGCGGACTTCCCCAAGTCCGGCGCGGACTTCCCCGAGTGCGACGCGGACTTCCCCGAGTGCGGCGCGGACTTCCCCGAGTGCGGCGCGGACTTCCCCAAGTGCGGCGCGGACTTCCCCAAGTGCGGCTGGCATTTGCCCGAGTGCGATGCGGACTTCTCCGAGTGCGACGCGGACTTCCCCGAGTGCGGTGCGGACTTCCCCGAGTGCGGTGCGGACTTCCCCAAGTGCGGCGCGCATTTGCCCCGCCACCGGGCAGTCTGAGGCGGCGGCGGCGGGGCGCTCAGGCTTCGCGGATGGGGACGATCTTGCGGTCGAGGTCGTGGCTGGCGCGGATGTGGCGGATGGTGCCGCTGCGGGCGCGCATGAGGATGCTGTGGGTCTCGGCGCGGTGGCCGGTGATTTTGACGCCGGGGACCAGCGGGCTGTCGCTGATGCCGGTGGCGCAGAAGAGCGCGCTCTCGCCCAGGATGAGGTCGCCGCTGCGGAAGACGCGGGTCATTTCCTCCTCGGAGCACTGGGCGGCGACTTCGGCGCGGTGCCCGGGGGTGTGGAACCACATGCGCGCGTCCATGTCGCCGCCGAGGCACTTCAGGGCGGCGGCGGCGAGCACGGCCTCGGGGCTGCCGCCCATGCCGACGTACATGTCCACGCCGCCGTCGGGCAGGGAGGGGGCGACTGCGGCGGCAATGTCGCCATCGGTGATCATGCGCAGGGCGGCGCCGCAGGAGCGGACCTCCTCGATGATGCCGTGGTGGCGGGGGCGGTCCATGGTGACGACGACGACATCGCGGATGTTTTTGCCGAGGCAGTCGGCGACGAAGCGGATGACCTCGTGGAGGGGCATGTCGAGCAGGGGGCGGTCTCCGGCGCCCTGGAGGGCGCGCTTGACGGCGGGGCCGTAGGCGAGCTTGTGGCAGTAGAAGCTGGGGATGCTGCGCATGGCGCAGGGCGCGCCCTCGGGCTTCTGGGCGGCGGCGATGACGGAGATGCTGTTGGGGGTGCCTTTGGCAATGTTGGTGGTGCCGTCTATGGGGTCGAGGGCGATGTCGAAGCGGGGGGCGCCGGGCCGCCAAGTGCCGAGATGCTCGCCGATGAAGATGCCGGGGGCGTTGTCCTTGATGCCCTCGCCGATGACGACCTCGCCGCGGATGTCGAGCAGGTCGAAGACGCCGTAGATGGCGGCGCAGGCGGCGGCGTCGGCCAGCTCCTTCTGGCCGCGGCCGAGCCAGTGGAAGCTCTGGAGGGCGGCGTTTTCGGTGGCGCGGACGAACTCGAACTCAAGCACGCGCTCCAGGTCGAGGGTGCTGCGCAGCGGGGGGAGTTCGGCGGGGTTCATGGGTGCGGGATGAAAGCGGGGCTTGCGGGCGGAGGAAAGCGGAAAGTGGCGGGATGGCGGGGCGGCGGGATGGCGGCGACTTTCCCCGGCTGCTTTTTCGCGGCTCATTGTGTCATCTCGATCACGCGCAACCGGCTGTTTGTGACGCGCGTCGCCGGGGGGAGGATTACCGAACTCTCGATCCGGACTTCGGCGCTGGGCGCGGTGGAATGCCGGGCGGGCATGAGGCGTCTTCGCGGGCGCGTTTCCGAGGCGGAGGCATTGCGGGGCGGGGACGATTTTCCGCCTGTTCGCGGCGGGAAAACGTGCCGCTGACACCTCGAAAATGAAGTGGTGCTCGGGAAGGGACTCGAACCCTTAAGCCTTGCGGCACAAGATCCTTAGTCTTGCGCGTATACCAATTCCGCCACCCGAGCAGGGCTGCTGAACGCAGGGGCGCGAAGTATAGCTTCCGGGGGCGGCTTGCAACCGCTAGTTTGCACTTTTTTCAAGGCTTGAGGAGCCATGCTTTGAGGTGCTCGACGCGGATGAGTTTGAAGCCTCTCTCCAGCAGGCGCTTCTCCATGTCGGGCAGGTGCGCGGCGCCGTAAAAGACGGCCAGGTTTTTCTTTCCGGCGGCGATCTCGCGGTCGAGGACCTCCAGGGCGTGGCGGTTGCGCTCGCCGATGATGGTGGTGCCGCCGCCGGCTTCGACTCCGGCGAGGATTTCCTCGACGCTGTCGAACTCGCGTCCGATGACGCGCTTCATTTCGGTGGCGCTGTCGCCGCTCATGAGGATGCGGAGCAGCTCGGCCATGCCGGGCTGGGGGCGGGCGTCCGTCCGGGAGTTCTGCGCCTGGATGGATTTGAGCCAGAGGGTGAGGAAGGTCTCCTGCTTTTCCTCCTGGGACTGGAAGAAGCCCTCGGTGGTCATGTCGGCGTGGATGAAGTTGGGCGCGCCGTAGTTGACGCAGGCCATCTGGCCTTCGAGCTGGAGCATTTTGCGCATCATTTCCTGCATCTGCCCCACCCACTGGAGGCGGCCGCCATCGCCTTCTTCGTGATGCCCGTCCGCCGCCTCCTGCGCGCGTGCGGCTTTCTTTTTGGGGTAGGGGCCGCCGACCATCTCGTAGAGCACGGCGTCGTATTTTTTGAAGCGCTCGTTGAGGTCGTCGAAGTAGGCTTTGTCGGCGATGTGGACGGCGCCTGCGAGGGCGGCGCGCACGCCGTCGGCGCGCTCGTAGGTGGCGAGCACGGTTTGCAGGGAGGTCTCGTTTTCGTCCTCGACGAAGCGGAGGAAATCCGTGCCCAGTGGTTCGGCGCTTTTTTCCTGCGCGGGCGCGTGGGCGGCGAGGAGGAGGGCTGCGAGGAGGATGGCTGTGCCTGAGCGTGTCATGGGCGGTGGGTGTGTCATGGGCCGAAGATGGCGCGGAAGAAGCCTTGCATCTCCTCCCACGATGCCTTGTCCGCCGCCTCCTGGTAGGCGGCGCCTTTGGAGGGGTCGTCCCCGGCCATTTTCTGGGTGAAGGCATGAACGGCGCCGGGGTATTGCACGAGCTTGCAGTCCACGCGGTGGTCCTTCATTTCCTTCTCGAAGGCGGCGAGGTCGGCGGCGGAGACGAAGGGGTCGTCGGCGCCGTGCAGGGCGAGGACGCGGCATTTGATATTGGCGCCGTCGGCGGGGGCAGGGGAGTCCAGGCTGCCGTGGAAGCTGACGGCGCCCTTGATGGCGGCGCCGGAGCGCGCGGCCTCGATGGCCGCCAGGCCGCCGAAGCAGTAGCCGATGCAGGCGATGCGCGCGGGGTCGGTGCGCGGGTCCGCGGCGAGGACTTTGAGCGCGGCGTCGAGGCGGGAGCGGAGCAGGGCGCGGTCTTTTTTGTATTTGCCCGCCTCCTGGCCGGAGGCTGGGGGCCGGGGGCGCACGCCTTTGCCATAGATGTCGGCGACGAGGACGTTGAAGCCGAGCTCCGCCAGCATGCGCGCGCGCTCCTTTTCATGGTCGCTGACGCCGGTCCATTGATGGACGACGAGCACGGCGGGGCGTTTCCCCTCCAGGGCGTCATCATGGGCGTGCCATCCCTCGCACAAAACATCGCCGGATTTGTACTCGACCGGTTTTTCGACGACGGCGGCGCGCGCGGGGAGGAGTGGGGAGAGCAGAAATGCGGCGAGGACTGGCAGCGGGCGGATCATGCCGCAATTATACTCAGGGGCGGGTTTCCTGGCAAGACGCGCCTTTGCCGCCCGTGCCGCGTCACGCGCCATACCTGCCGCCGCGCGGGCCTGTCATCCAGCGCCAGGCGCTCTCGATATGGCTGCGGGGATCCTTGTGCCCGGCCTCCCAGTCCAGCAGCGCCTTTGCCTTTGCCGGATCGCAGACGAGTTCGGCGGGGTCGCCGGCGCGGCGCGGCCCGTAAGTCACGGGGATGCTGACGCCTGTCACCTGCTCGGCGGCGCGCAGGATTTCCTTCACGGAGAAGCCGCGCCCGGTGCCGAGATTGACAGCGGTGGTGCCGCCGCCGCCGCGCAGGTGGGCGAGGGCTTTTTCATGGGCCGAGGCGAGGTCGCACACATGGATGTAGTCGCGCACGCAGGTGCCGTCCGGCGTGGGGTAGTCGTCGCCGAAAATCGTCAGTCCTTCGATCTCGCCTTTCGCAGCCATGAGGATGCGCGGGATGAGGTGGGTCTCGGGATCGTGATCCTCGCCGATGCGGCCTTCGGGATCGCAGCCGCTGGCATTGAAGTAGCGCAGAAAGACGGACTTCAGCCCCCAGGCGGCATCACAGTCCTTGAGAACGCGCTCGAGCATCCACTTCGAAGCGCCGTAGGGGTTCACGGGCGCCTGCGGGTGCTCCTCGTTCATCGGCACACGGACAGGGTCGCCATAGGTGGCGCAGGTGGAGGAGAAAATGAAGCGCCGGCAGCCGTGGCGCTGCATGGCCTCCAGCAGCACGAGCGGCGCGGCGAGGTTGTTGCGGTAGTATTTGAGCGGGTCAGTGACCGACTCGCCCACATAAGCGAAGGCGGCGAAGTGCAGCACAGCCTCGGGCTTGTGCTCCGCAAACACACGCTCCACCAAACCGGCGTCCGCCATGTCACCTTGGACGAAGGTCACGCCAGCGGCGGGCAGCGCCTCGCGGTGGCCGAAGACGAGGTTGTCGAGCACCACCACGCGCTCGCCGCCCTCATGCAGGCGCGCCACTGTGTGCGAGCCGATGTAGCCCGCGCCGCCCGTCACCAAGAGTGTGCCTTTTGCTTCCGCCATGCGCGCCTTTACACAGGCAAAGCGCCGCGCGCAAACTCCGCGCGGTGAAGAACTTGCGCGGCGCGGCTCATCCCCGGTTGACCAGCCAGCGCCGCCCGCTAGCCTGCGCTCTCCTATGCAAAACGTAAGACTCGGCATCGTCGGCCTCGGCAACATGGGCAAAGCCCACCTCCACAACATCCGCGCGGGCAAGGTGCCCGGACTGCGGGTCACCGCCCTGTGCGAGAGCGTCGGCACCCTGCCCGAGCTTCTGGAGGGCGAGCACCCCTTCACGGACGTGAGCCAGATGATCCACTCCGGCCGCATTGACGCCATCCTGATCTGCACGCCGCACTTCAGCCACACCACGATCGGCATCGAGGCGCTGCAAAACGGCCTGCATGTGCTGGTGGAGAAGCCCATCTCCGTCCACAAGGCTGACTGCGAGCGCCTGATCGCCGCGCACACGGACAAGAGCAAGGTCTTCGCCGCCATGTTCAACATGCGCACCAACGCAACCTTCAAGAAGGTCAAGGACCTCATTGACAGCGGCGAGCTTGGCGAGGTGCGCCGCGTCCACTGGGAGGTCACCAACTGGTTCCGCACCAACTACTACTACGCCACCGGCGGCTGGCGCGGCACCTGGAAGGGCGAGGGCGGCGGTGTGCTCATGAACCAGTGCCCGCACAATCTGGACCTCTTTCAGTGGATGTTCGGCATGCCGAAAAGCGTGCGCGGCTTCTGCCAGTTCGGCCGCTACCACCAGGTCGAGGTCGAGGACAACGTCACCGCTTTCATGGCCTGGGAAAACGGCGCCACCGCCACCTTCGTCACCTCCACCGGCGAGGCGCCGGGCGCGAACCGGCTGGAGATCGCCGCCGAGCAGGGCCGCCTCACCGTCACCGACGGCACGAAGATCCACTTCCAGCGCAACCGCCAGCCGATGAGCAAGTTCTGCATGGAGGCGGAGGCCGCCTTTGCCATGCCGGAAAGCTGGAGCATGGAGATCCCCGTCGAGCAAAGCGGCGGCCAGCATGTGGAGATCCTGCAAAACTTCACCAACGCCATTTTGAAGGGCGAAAAACTGCTCAGCCCCGCCGAGCAGGGCATATGCAGCGTCGAGCTGGCCAATGCCATCCTTCTCTCCACCTGGCAGGACAAGACCATCGAGCTGCCCATGAGCAGCGCCGACTACGAGCGCATCCTCATCGAGAAGGGCGAGACGAGCACCTTCCAGAAAACCAAGGTCGTGGCCAAGGCCAGCGCCGACGATTTCGCGAGGAGCTTCCGCTGAGCCGTGACGACGCGCCGCGCCGCCCGCGGAAACGCGGGCGGATCGAATTTCGTGTTTCGGATTGCGATTTTGTCTTCATGATCCGGGCGCATGTCGCGCCCGCTCGCCCTCATCGTCTATCTCACGATGGCCGCCTTTTTCGGCTGCTTCTTCGCGTGGCCGATCTGGACGACGGTGCGGCTGGCCTTCGAGGCGCCGGACCACAGCTTCACGCTGGAATTCGTGGGCGAGGTGTTCATGAACCCGCTTTACCGGGAGGGCCTGCTGAACTCCTTCTCGATCGCGGTGTGGACCACGCTGGGCTGCCTGGTGCTCTCCGTGCCGCTGGCGCTGCTTTTTGTGCGCTATGACTTCACGGGCAAGACGCTGCTCAACAGCCTGGTGCTCACGCCCATGGTGCTGCCGCCCTTTGTCGGCGCCATCGGCATCAAGGCCATCCTCGGCCAGGCGGGCGCGCTCAACGCGCTGCTCATGAACCTCGGCCTGATGAGCCGCTCGCAGCCGGTGGACTGGCTGGGTGAGGGGCAGATGACGGGCATTGTCATCATGGAGGTGCTGCATCTATACCCCATCCTCTATCTGAATGTGGCCGCCGCCCTGGCAAATCTGGACCCGGCGATGGAGGAGGCGGCGGCCAACCTGGGTTGCCCGCCGTGGCGCAGGTTTTGGAAGGTGACGCTGCCGCTGATCATGCCGGGCATGTTCGCCGGCGGCACGCTGGTTTTCATCTGGGCTTTCACCGAGCTGGGCGTGCCCCTGGTGTTCGACTTCGACCGCGTCACCTCCGTGCAGATCTTCCGCTCGCTCAACGACCTGAGCGACAATCCCTTCCCCTACGCGCTGGTGGTGGTGCTGCTGCTTTTCAGCACGCTGATCTACGGCTCCAGCAAGCTGCTCTTCGGCGGCGCGAACGCGGTCGGCGGCGGCCGCGCCACCACGGCGCGGGAGGTGATCCGCCTGCGCTTCCTGCCCGGGCTGGGCTGCGCGGCGGTGTTCGCGCTCGTCACCTTCCTGGCGGTGGTGCCGCATCTCGGAGTGGCGCTGCTGAGCGTGGCCGACGACTGGTACGGCACCGTGCTGCCGCGGGTGCTGACGCTCGACCACTTTCACGACGCCCTCGGCCACGAGCTGACGCTCGGCTCCATCGCCAACAGCCTCAAGTATTCGGTCGCCGCCATTTTCATCGCCCTGCTGCTCGGCATTGGGGTCGCCTACATCAATGTGCGCACGCGGCTCTGGGGGCGGCAGCTCCTCGATGTCATGGCCATGCTGCCGCTGGCGGTGCCGGGTGTGGTGATGGCCTTCGGTTATCTGGCGATGACACGCCCGGGGCGCGAGTTTGACTGGCTCATTCTTGGCGAGAATCCGCTGCTCATCCTCATCATCGCCTATGCCGTGCGCCGGCTGCCTTACATCGTGCGCTCCGCCTCGGCGGGCTTCCAGCAGGTCAGTCCGAGCCTGGAGGAGGCGGCGCAAAACCTCGGCGCCAGGCCCGAGCGCGCTCTCTGGCGTGTCACGCTGCCGCTGGTGGCGCCGAACCTGCTCGCGGGCGGGCTGCTCGCCTTCGCCTTCGCCATGCTGGAGGTCAGCGACTCGATGATCCTGGCGCAGCAGGCGGTGCATTACCCCATCACCAAGGCCATCTACTCCCTGGTCATGGCCCTGGGCAACGGCCCCAATCTCGCCTCGGCCCTCGGTGTCTGGGCGATGATCTTCCTCACGGTCACCATCGCCGGCGCCAGCCTGGTGCTGGGCAAAAAGCTCGGCGCGTTGTTCCGCTGAGTCCCCACCCGGCACGGCATCTGCTTGCTGTTCCTGCAAAAGGCCGCTGGAATTGACAAGCCCCGGCTTTTCTCCAACCTGCCCGCCCCTTTTTCATCCCCCCCAAACATCGCAATGAGCACCCCCGCCCCTGGAAAACCCGTCTATAACGTCAAGAACCCGTACATCGCCAGAGTGAAGCGGGCCTTTGACCTTTCCGGGCCGGGAGCGCCGAAAAACACCCGCCACTATGAGATAGACCTGGCCGGCAGCGGCCTGGAGTACACCCCCGGCGACTCGCTCGCCGTGCAGCCCGCGAACGACCCCGCGCTCGTGGATGAGATGCTCCAGGTGCTCGGCTTCAGCGGCGCGGAGATCGTCACCCACCCGAAGCGCCCCGGCGAGCAGGTGCCCGTCCGCCAGGCCCTCATCGAGGCCAGCCTCGTCACCGAGGTGGACAACAAGCTCATCAAGGCCGTCATCGAAAAAACCGGCGGCCAGACCGCGCTCAACGGTCTCCTGGAGCCGGAGAAAAAGGAGGAGTTGAAAAGCTACCTCTGGGGCCGCTTCGTCATTGACCTCCTCATCGAGAATCCCGCCGCCAGGTTCGAGCCGGGCGAGTTCGTCGGCCTGCTCAAAAAGCTCAACATCCGCCTTTACTCCATCAGCAGCAGCCAGCGCGCCGTGCCTGACGAGGTCCACCTCACCGTGGCCACCGTGCGCTACACCAGCCACGGGCGCGAGCGCGGCGGCGTCGCCTCCACCTTCCTGGCCGAGCGCGTCACGCCGGACACGCCCATCCCCGTCTTTGTGAACCACGGCAAAGGCTTCCGCCTGCCCGAGCCGCACGAGGACACGCCCGTCATCTTCATCGGCCCCGGCACCGGCATCGCCCCCTTCCGCGCCTTCCTCCAGGAGCGCCAGGCCACCGCCGCCAAGGGCAAAGCCTGGCTCTTCTTCGGCGAGGTGAGCCAGAGCACCTGCTTCTTTTACAAGGACGAGTTCGAAGCCTGGCTGGCCGACGGCACGCTCGACCGCCTCACCACCGCCTGGAGTCGCGACCAGGCGGAGAAAATTTACGTCCAGCACAAAATGCTCGAGCACGGCAGGGAGATCCATGAATGGCTCGAGCAGGGCGCCATCGTCTATGTCTGCGGCGACGCCGCGCGCATGGCGGTGGATGTGGACAAGGCGCTGCACAGCATCGTCGAAAAAGAAGGCGGCAAGTCGCCCGAGGAGGCCGCCGCCTACATGGCCGCGCTCAAGGAGGCGAAGCGCTACCGGCGCGACGTTTACTGAGCCCGCCCCGCCGTCAGGTGCCGGGCCGCTTTCCCGCGCTGCAAGACCCGCGCGCCGGGCGCGTTCGCGTTCGTCATCATGATGAAACGCCTCCTGCTCCTGCCGCTGCTGCTCTCCCTGCTCGCGCCCGCCGCCGCGGCGCCGCCCAATGTCGTCGTCTTCCTCATTGATGACATGGGCGTCATGGACACCTCGGTGCCGTTTTTGACTGATGCGGAGGGCAAGCCAAAGCGCCACCCGCTCAACGACTTCTACCGCACGCCGAACATGCAGCGCCTGGCCGCGCGCGGCATCCGCTTCAACAACTTCTGCGCCATGAGCGTGTGCTCCCCCACGCGCATCTCCATCATGACCGGCCAGAATGCCGCGCGGCATCGCACCACGAACTGGATCAACCCCGACAACGACAACGCAGGACCGGAGGGGCCGCCCGAATGGAACTGGCAGGGCCTCAAGCCCGGCGATGTGACGCTGGCCGGCCTGCTGCAAAGCGGCGGCTACCGCACGATTCATGTCGGCAAAGGCCACTTCGCGCCGCGCGCTTTTGAAGGCGCCGATCCGTCGAAAATCGGCTTCGACATCAACGTGGCGGGCGCTTCCATCGGCGCGCCGGGCAGCTACTACGGAAGTGAAAACTTCGGCGGCAAAGGCAAGCGCGCCAAATCAGCCGTTCCAGGGCTGGCCAAGTATCACGGCCGGGACATCTTCCTCACCGAAGCGCTCACCCTCGAGGCCAGATCGCACGTCAGCGACGCAGTGAAAGATGGGAAGCCGTTTTTTCTCTACTTTCCGCATTACGCCGTGCATGGGCCGCACCAGTCCGACCCGCGTTTCGCCGCGAATTACGCCAACAGCGGCAAGCCCGCGCCCGCGCAGGCCTTCGCCACATTGATCGAAGGCATGGACAAGTCGCTCGGCGATGTGCTCGACCACCTCGAAACCCTCGGCGCGGCGGAGAACACGCTGGTCTTTTTCCTCGGCGACAACGGCACCGACGCGCCGCTCGGCCACCAGCACGACGTCGCCTGCGCCGCCCCGCTGCGCGGCAAAAAGGGCTCGCACTACGAGGGCGGCATGAGAGTGCCCTTCATCGCCTCATGGGCCAGGCCCGACCCCGCCAACGAGCACCAAAAGCGCCTGCCCATCCCCGCCGGTGTCATCCAGGCTCAGCAAGCCGCCGTGCAGGACATCCTGCCCACCGTGCTCGCCCTCTGCCAGATCACGCCGCCGAAGGAGCACAAGGTGGACGGCCACGACATGAGCACGCTGCTCGCCGGCAAGGCCGATGCCTCGCGTCCCGAGAAATTCCTCATGCACTACCCGCACGCCCCGCACCGCAGCGACTACTGGACCAGCCTGCGCGAGGGCGACTGGAAGGTCGTCTACCACTACTTCCCCACCGAAGTCTCCGGCGGATCGCACTACCAGCTCTTCAACCTCAGGCACGACCCCTTCGAGCAAAAAGACCTCGCCGCCGATGATCCCGCCACTCTGCGCCGCATGATGCGCGCCCTCATCGCCGAACTGGAGAGCCACGCCGCCGTCTATCCCGTGGCAAAAGACGGCGCGTCCCCGGTCCGCCCCGTGCTGCCCTGACACCCCGCCGCGCCGCGCGCTCACACCGCGTCGCCGTAGCGGCGCAGCATGTGCCAGAGATGGTCCAGCTCCTCCTCCCGGATGCCCGGCGAGTCGTTCATCGCCATTTCATCAAAGGCGCACCGCGCCCGGCGCTTCAGCGTCCCGCTGAAAAACACCCTCAGCCGCGAGGGCGTCATGCCGTGCCGCCGCGCCAGCGCCTCCAGGCCCGGCGCGGACGGCGGGGGCCAGCCCTCCGCCAGCACATGCGGCGCCAGCTCACTCACCAGCTCCGCATGCGCGCTCGACTGGTGCTTGCGCACCAGGTAAACCCGCGCCGCGCTCCAGATTTCCCGCGCCAGCGCCAGATCGAAGTCCGGCCCCGGCTTCACAGGCGGCAGATCACCGTTCCTGCGGGCGCGCTCCGGCTCCGGCAGCCTTGGGGCGGGCGGTTGCACGCCGTTGCGCCCCGCGCCGTCATGCCCCGCCGCGCTCCCGCGCTTGTCCGTCAGGAAAGCCTGGAAGCACTCCATCACCCACTCGCCCAGGCAGCGCCCCTCCGCGGGGTCAAAGCGCTCCCAGCGCCCCTCGCCCGCCATGCCGGTGAGGAAATCCCGCGTCATCGCCCTGGCCGTCCCCGCGTCCAGCCCCTGCTCCCGCGCCAGGTTCAGCACCTGCGGATAATACTCCGTGCAAAGGCGCGCCAGCGCCGCGTCGCGCTCTTTCGAGCCGCCCTGCTTGAGCGTCCCGATCAGGTCCGGGGACGGCGCGCGGGAGGGGGAAGCGGTGGATGAAATGGCTCTCACAACCGGCGGTACTCCCTTTTTCATTTTCCGTTACACATTTTGCCAAACTTTTTTCCAGCCGCCCGCCTCCCGCCCCGCCGCGGCTCATTCCGGCGCGCGCCAAACCCCCGGTTGACTCCGCACTCCCGCCGCTCATGTCTAGGCCCCTATGCGCTTCGCCATCTGCAACGAAACCTGGCCCGACACCCCCTTTGAGAAAGTCTGCGCCGACGCCGCCGGCGCCGGCTACCACGCCCTTGAACTCGCCCCCTTCACCCTCAAGGACGACCCGCGCCAGCTCACCGAGGCCGACGCCCTCCGCCTCAGCCGCATCGCCTCCGACCACGGCCTCGACATCCTCGGCCTCCACTGGCTGCTCACCAAGCCCGCCTGGTTCCACATCACCACGCCTGACGCCCTCCTGCGCCGCGACACCGCCGCCTTCGGCCGCCACCTCGCCCGCTTCTGCGCCATGACCGGCGGACGCATCATGGTCTGGGGCAGCCCCAAGGCCCGCAACACCCTGCCCGAATGGCAATACGACGACGCCTTCCAGCGCGCCGCCGACACCGTCCGCCTCGTCGCCGAGGAAGCCGGCAAACACGGCGTCGTCATCGCCATGGAGCCCCTCGGCAGGAAGGAGACCAACTTCCTCAACACCGCCGCCGAGACCATCCGCTTCTGCCAGCTCGTGGACCACCCCGCCTGCAGGCTCCACCTCGACGTCAAAGCCATGAGCGACGAGGCCACCCCCATCCCCGAAATCATCCGCGCCAGCAAGGACTGGTTCGTCCACTTCCACGCCAACGACCCCAACCTCCTCGGCCCCGGCATGGGCGAGGTCAAATACGAGCCCGTCATCGCCGCCCTGCGCGACACCGCCTACACCGGCTACCTCTCCGTCGAAGTCTTCGACTACAGCCCCGGCCCCGCCCACATCGCCCGCGAGAGCATCCGCTACCTCAAGCAAGTCCTCGCCTGAACCGCGCCCACCTCCCGCCCCATGACCGCCGAATCCCGCCTCGCCGCGCTCCCGCTCACCCTC
>ERZ761607.515-NODE-515-length-66339-cov-5.997134_pt1 | contig 66339 bp, 62 predicted proteins | sample MGYA00511164_ERZ761607 | MGnify/ENA primary metagenome ERZ761607 (study PRJEB28899, sample SAMN02445080) | bioreactor sludge metagenome | biome: EBPR sludge | place: Australia: Brisbane, Thorneside Wastewater Treatment Plant | collected 2011-06-22 ...
GACGTAGACCGCGTGCCGGGTGACCGTGAGGTCGTTGAGGAATCGAGCGGTGCCGTCGGTCGACGGGAAGGAGAAGGTCGCGACGACGGCGCCGCTCTCGGCGTCCTGCGCGCGCACCTCGCCGGTCGGCCCGCCCGCGACCCAGAGCAGGTCACGACGGCGGTCGTAGTCGACGCCGACCGCCACGCGGCCGGGTGCTCCGGGGGCCAGTACCTCGCCGTCCCCGTCGCGCGGGCCGGCGACGTAGATCGCGCCGTCGGCGAGCGAACCGGCGTACAAGCGTTTCCCGTCGGTGGTGATCCCCTCGGGCTGCCATCCGTCGGGCAGGTCGATCTGCGCCGGGCCGTGTGCGTGCCCGGGACTGTGTCCGTGATTGTGCTCGTGACTGTGCCCGTGACCGCCGCGGGCGACGGCGACAGGTGCGGCCGCCAGGACGAGCACCAGTGCGGCGACACCGGTCAGGTGGATACGGCGGAGGTGGAGCATGGGGGTCCTCCCGAGGTGGATGGGGTCCTTCGACCCTCCTGAGTGCCTCAGTACGCGGTCAAGTGGATCGTCGTGATCTCACCCAACTCTCACGATCGCCCGCCTGACCGGTCCTGGGCTTCTTAGAAACGGTCGCGCCGCTCGGGGGTACCTGACACATTGACTCGGTGCTGAGCGAGGTGGCTGACGGTGTCTGGGTCCAACAGAGTGCGTGGGTGTGGAGTAACGCCACCGTGGTGCGTGGTGAGGACGGACTGGTCCTGGTCGATCCCGGCATCGACGGCGCCGAGCTCAACGAGCTTGCCGACGAGCTCGTTCGACTCGATGTCCCTGTGGTGGCAGGGCTCTCAACCCACCTCCACTGGGACCACCTGCTCTGGCACGACCGGTTCGGCGACGTACCCCGGTTCGCCATGCCGGCGAGCGTCGAGGCGGTCGGCGCGGCCCGGGAGCGGGCACAGGCGATGGCGGCGGAGAGTGCGTCCGGCATCCCGCTCGAGCTGATCGGGCACCTCACGCCGTTGCCGGCGGACGGGGGACCGGTGCCGGGCGAGGTCATGGAACACGAGGCGCACGCCATCGGGCACGCGGCGCTGCTCCTGGCGGACCGGGGCGTCCTGATCGCTGGCGACATGCTGTCCGACGTCCTGATCCCGTTCCTCGACCCGCGACGCCCCGGCCAGTTGGCTGCGTACGAGGGCGCCCTCGACCTGCTCGCCGATGCGTGCGGTCACGTCGAGGTGCTGATCCCTGGCCACGGCGCGACAGCCACCGGGCCCGAGGTGGCGGCTCGCCTCGCCGCCGACCGGGCCTACCTCGACGCCCTGCGGCAAGGGGTGGAGCCCGCCGACCCGCGACTCGAGCAGGAGTGGCTCGCCGGGCCACATCGGGCAAACGTCGACCTGGCCAGCAGCTGAGCCGGGTTCGGCCTCGGACCTGACCCCTCGGAGCCATGGCGGATGGCCGTTCGGATGATCTTGACGCGCTTCCGGCACGTCGCTGTCAAACCTCCTTTACGGTCGAAGCATCTGGGTCCCAACTCGGTCGGACCGCCGCGAAAATTCTGAAGGGAACGACGGCCCCATGTCTGGCTACCTCCGCTCGCTGCTCGGCTCGCGCACGACCAAGGACTCCGAGCGTGGCGCCTCGGCTGTCGAGTACGGCCTCCTCATCGCCGGCATCGCAGCGCTGATCGTCGTCGTGGTCTTCGCCTTCGGCGGGAGCCTCAAGGGCATCTTCACCAAAACCTGCTCCAAGGTCACCGCCAGCGCGACCACCAAGTCCTGCAGCTGACGCGAGGCATCCCTCCTCGTTCCGGAACAGCGCCGGAACAGGTCACGTCGGACGCTCGTCGGACGGCACTCGGTGAGAGTGGATCCGGGCGAGAGGCATGCCAGTGGTGGCATCCGGAACTCCGCCGACACCAGGGGGAGTTCGCATGCGTCAGTCACCGAGCTACGCCGAACGGGCGGGTCGCGTCGCGAGGGCGCGACTTCGGAGCTGGGTCGTCGTTGCCTTGGCCGTGCTGGTCGGCAACACGGCCTGGTCGCTCGGACTCTCCTCACCCGCGCACGCCGATCCAGGGGCGATCTCCGGAGCGATCCAGTTCCCGGCTGGGATGTTCCCGCCTGACATCGAGCCCGCCTTTCCGGACATCGCGGTCTTCGACCGCGGCGACGACGAGATCCACTACGAGGTCGTCGCCGTCTACGACAACGTCGCTCCCGCGATCGATGCCGCGCTCAGCTGGGACGTCGACAGCTCTCAACTGCGCTGGACCCTGGTCGGCCCCCCGAACCCGACGTACCGCTTCTTCGTGTTCTGGTCCAGGTGGGTCTACACCGGTCCGATCCCGCACCAGGTGGACTCGAAGCAGTTCTGGCTCTCGTCGTCCTCGACGTCCCTGTTGCCGGACATGAGCCAGGCGAGCGTCTACCCGGTGGGCACCAGCCCGCTGCAGTTCCACTGCGCCTACGGCTTCGAGGGCTGTGCCTCCGGGGGCGGCGGCAACACGCCTGCGGTCGGCGCTGGCACCCCGACGATCTCCGGTACGCCGCGGGTCGGGCAGCCGTTGACCGCCAACCCCGGTGCCTGGCAGCCCGCAGCGGCTCAGCTCACTTACCAGTGGATGCGTGACGGCGCCCCGATCTCGGGCGCCACCTCGACGACGTACCTGGCAGCCGCCGCCGACGCCGGGAGGAAGCTCAGCGTCAAGGTGACCGGCTCGCTGACCGGCTACACCGCGCAGTCGGCGACGAGCTCGCCGACGCAGGCAGTCGCCAGAGGCAAACTGGCAGCGCCGACGCCCAAGGTCACGGGCCCGGCCAAGGTCGGCAAGAAGCTGACCGCCAAGGCGGGCAAGTGGAAGCCCGCGGGAGTGACACTGACCTATCAGTGGTTCGCCGACGGCAAGAAGATCGCGAAGGCGACTCGCTCGACGTACACGATCACCGGATCGGTCAAGGGCAAGAAGATCGTCGTGAAGGTCACCGGATCGAAGCCCGGCTACACCACGGTCACGAAGGCGAGTCAGGCGACCACGAAGGTCAAGAGCTAGTGGTCATGTCCGTTGATGCGGGACACCCGACGAATCAACGGAGGTGACCACTAGCGCATCACCGGTCGTCGTGGTCGCGGACTGGCGGGCGGGTCGCGCGGTACGGCGTGCGAAGGCTCTGCTCCTCCGCTGCGGTCGGGCCGTGAGGTGGAGTCATTCCGATGTCCGGTAGGAGAGCGTGGTCATCATGCCCGCCTCGGCGTGGTAGAGGTTGTGGCAGTGGGTCGCCCACTGGCCGGGATTGTCTGCTTCGAACTCCACCTCCAGAGTCGCCATGGGCCGGACGATGGCGGTGTCCTTCCGGACCCCTCCACGCGTCAGGGCGAAGGTGTGCCCGTGCACGTGCATCGGGTGGAACATCATCGACTGGTTGACGAACCGCAGCCGGACCCGCTCGCCCTGCACCACGTCGAGCGGCTCGGTGTCGGGGAAGGTCCTGCCGTTGAGGGTCCAGCGGTAGGGCGCCATGGAGCCGCCCAACAGCAGGTCGTGGCGTCGGTCGGCGGATCGTCGGTCCAGCCGTGCCTCGTCGGTGGGCGAGAGATCGGTGCCCAGGAGCACCTGGCCGCCCAGTTCACGGATCTGGATGTCGGAGCTGGGTGGACGACCGGGTCCGGTGCGGATCACGGCCAGTCCCTGGCCCGACTTCCCCTCGGCGGAGGCGACCAGGGGGAACACGCCGTCACCGAGGGCGAGGGTGACGTCGAAGCGTTCGCCCATCCCGATCAGCAGGGCGTCGGTGGGCACCGGCTCGACCGGGAAGCCGTCGCTGTGGGTGATGGTCATCCGATGATCCCCGACGGCGAACCGGAACGCGGTGTCGGAGGCGGCGTTGACGATCCGGATCCGAACATGTTGATCGGGCTTGGCCGACAGTGTGACGGGACTGCTGGCGATCCGGCCGTTGACCAGGTAGTGCGGGTACGAGATGTCTCCTGCGCTGCCCAGCAGCGTGGACTGCATGCCGCCCATCCCCTCCATCCCGCCGTTCGACGAGCCGCCGTCCATCGAGCCGTGGTCCATCCCCTCCATTCCGTTCATGTCGCCCATGGCGTCATGCGCACCGTCGTCTCGCTGCAGGTCGACGAGGACTTCGTCGGGCGTGCGGCCGGTGCCGTCGATCCAGTCATCGAGGACGACGATCCACTCGGCGTCGTAGCGGCCGGGCTCGTGGGGGTCGTCGACGATCAGGACGCCGTAGAGGCCGCGGTCGAGCTGGACCCCGGAGTGCGGGTGGTAGAAGTAGGTGCCTGGGTCCGGGGCGGTGAACTCGTAGCGAAAGGTCGTCCCGGCATGGATCGGGTCCTGCGTGATGCCAGGGACGCCGTCCATGTCGTTGCGCAGCGCCACGCCGTGCCAGTGCACGCTCGTGTCGACCGGAAGCTGGTTCTCCACCTCGATCCGCAGGACGTCACCGGCGTCAGCGCGGAGCAACGGCCCGGGCGCCGTGTCGGCGTACGCCCAGGTGGGCACCGCCGGGCCGCCGAGTTCCAGCGTCACCGGTCGAGGGGTCAGTCGGGCGGAGACCAGCCGACCACCGGCCCGCCGGCGCGTGGCCTCCGCGGCCGCGACCGCCTCGGCACCGGGGTCGACCTCCGAGCCGGTGGACCCGGTGCAGGCGGCCAGCCCGCCCAGTGAGGCGACCCCGGCCAGACCGACGGCTCCGCGGAGGACTCCGCGGCGGGTGATCTCGGGCAAGGCAGAACTCCTGTCGGCGAAGGGCACGGTCGTGGGCTAGTGGTCATCTCCGTTGATTCGTCGGGTGCCGCGGAAGATCGCAAAGACCGCGACGACCACCATCGCCCAGAAGGCGACCATCGCCACGGTCATGAGCATCCAGCCGCCCCAGCCCATGGCGTCGTGGTACCAGCCCATCATCGTCCTCAGCTCCTGCGCTTGCCCGGTGACTCCACGCTCGCCCCATCACCCCGTCTTCTCGATCGCGTTCGTGTGAAGGTTTGCTCAAGAAGCCCGTTCGGTTGGGCTTCGCCGACGGCTCGGAGAGGCCCGGGCTGCGACCATGACGCCTATGGGCGATGACGCGATGGGCGCCGCAGCCATGCCGGGAGCCTGTGTCGGCGAGGCGCGTCCCCGGTCGGGTCTGCGGGCGATGGTGGTCGAGGACGAGACCCGGCTCGCCGGGCTCATCGGCAGCTACCTCGAGCGTGACGGCTTCGAGGTGAGCCTGGTCCACGACGGACGTGAGGCCGTGGACACCGCTCGGGAGGTCGACCCGGATGTGGTGGTGCTCGACCTCGGCCTGCCCGGTCTGGACGGCATCGAGGTCTGTCGGCGGCTGCGCACCTTCTCCGACGCCTATGTCGTGATGCTGACCGCGCGCAGCGAGGAGGTCGACACGCTCATCGGGCTCTCGGTCGGTGCGGACGACTACATGACCAAGCCCTTCAGTCCTCGTGAGCTGATGGCACGAGTGCAGGCCATGCTGCGCCGGCCGCGGCAGCCAGGGGCGGTCGAGGCCCTGGAAGGCCGACGTACCTTCGGTGCGTTGGTCATCGATCCGCTCGGACGCGACGTGTGGTTGTCGGGGGCGCCGGTGGCGCTGACTCGGACCGAGTTCGACCTTCTCGTAACGCTGTCGGAGCGGCCGCGGATGGCCTTCAGCCGTCGACAGCTCATCGAGGCCGTGTGGGGTCCTGCCTGGGTGGGCGACGAGCACCTGGTCGACGTACATATCGGCCACTTGCGCCGCAAGCTGGAGGACGATGCCACCCAGGGGCGATTCGTCCGCACGGTGCGCGGTGTCGGCTACCGCATGGGTGTCGGGCAGTGACGGGCACGTCCCTCCCCCTTGCGGGGGGTCGGATCAGGCCTCGCTTTGCCGCGCGCCTGCTCCTCGCCCAGACGTTGGTGCTGATGGCAGGGGCCCTGACCACCTGGCTGGTGGCCTCCGTCGTCGGCCCCACCATCTTCAGCGACCACCTCCGGCAGGCGGGCCTGGCACACACAGCGGAGGAGACCAGGCATGTGGACGAGGCTTTCGCCTCCGCACTGCTGATCTCGATCTCCCTGGCCCTGGTCGCCTCGGTGCTCGCCGCGTTCGCGGTCTCCTGGTACTTCAGCCGCCGAGTGCAGCGTTCGATCGGCAACGTCGCCGACAGCGCGTCGCAGATCGTCGCCGGCAGGTACGACGCCAGGGTGCCCGACCCGGGTCTGGGTGGCGAGTTCGCAACGCTCGCCCTCACCTACAACCAGCTCGCCGAGCGCCTGGGGGCGATCGAGTCGACCCGACGCAGCATGCTGGCCGATCTGGCCCACGAGATGCGCACTCCGTTGGCCACCATCGACGCGCACCTGGAGGCAGTCGAGGACGGGGTCCGCAGCTTGGACGACGAGACGCTGGGTGTCATCCGTGGGTCGACCCGGCGACTGCGGCGGCTGGCAGAGGACATGAGCGCGGTGTCACGCGCCGAAGAGGAAGGTCTCGACGTCACGCGCAACCCGGTCGCGGCCGCTGGACTTGCCGCCGCGGCGGCCGAGTTGGCCCGCGACCAGTTCGACGCCGAGGGGGTGCTCCTGCGCACCGAGCTGGCCGACGCCGGGCAGGTGCGCGTCGACGCAGACCGGATCGGCCAGGTGCTGGCCAACCTGCTCGACAACGCCCTACGGCACACACCCACGGGTGGCACCGTGACTCTGGCCTGCCGGCGGGTGGATCGCTGGGTCGAGTACAGCGTCGCCGATACGGGCGATGGTGTGGCGGCCGAGCACCTGCCGCATCTGTTCGATCGGTTCTACCGTGCCGACACGGCCCGCGACCGCGCCCACGGCGGCTCCGGCATCGGGCTGGCGATCGCCAAGGCGCTCGTGGATGCGCACGGCGGCAGCATCTCGGTGGCCAGTGCCGGGCCCGGGCACGGTGCCACGTTCACGGTCCGGGTTCCCAGCCACCGGTAGCCTCCGACGGGAGGCGGCCGCGTATCCCACCGTCGAGCGAGGATCGGGCCCGTCACGAAAGCGTGCCAGCGGGTGCGCGGGGGCCTCGATGGAATGTCTGCTCCGCCCGCGGTGTCAGCGACCGAGGATCCGGCGGAGCCAGCCGTCGTTGTTCGGGTCCTGGTGGCCGGAGCACCACTGGTCGGCGGGGACGAGGGCCTTGACCTGGGCGACGTGCTGGCCGCAGCCGGCCCAGGTGGTCTTGCCGCAGGTGCGGCACTTCTTGGGATGGCACATGCTGAGTCCTCTCGGAATGTCGGGTCAGGAGGGGGCTTCGCCGGCGTCGATGGCGTCGACGAACTCGCAGAAGGCGTCGAAGGCGCGCGCGCCGTGGATCGTCGCCGGGCCGCCGTGCATCAGGAAGGTCACCCCGATCGCCTCCGCCGCTTCCTGCGGCGTGGCACCGGCGCGGGCGGCTGCCTGGCCGTGCGATGCGACGCACCCGTCGCAGCCTCCGACGACACCGATCGCGAATGCGATGAGCTCCTTGGTCTTGCGGTCCAGGGCGCCGTCGGTGAATGCGGCCTTCGACAACTCACCGAAGCCCTTGTAGACGTCGGGGATCGCTCGCCGCAACTCCCGGTGGAGTGGTGCAATCTCCCGCAGGACGGCTTTGCCGTGCGGTGAGCCGTGCTCGTTCGTGGCGGTCATGGGCATTCCTCTTAGCCGTGCGAGAAGGTGATGTCGGGCAGGATCCGGTGCAACCAAGCCGGGGTGGCCCAGGCGGCGCGGCCGGAGAGGCGGAGCATCACGGGCAGCAGGACGAGCCGGACCAGGAAGGCGTCGAGCAGGACCGCGATGCCGAGGATGACGCCCATCTCCTTGGCCGGCAGCGGGCCGGACAGGGCGAAGGTGAAGAAGACCGCGACCATGACGCCGCCAGCGGCGAAGATCACTCGGCCCGAGTGGGCCACCGCGCCGACCATGGCCTCGTGTGGGTCGCCGGACTTCTCCCAGTGCTCCTTGGCCGAGGCGAGCAGGAAGACGGTGTAGTCCATCGCGATGGCGAAGATCATCGCGAAGAAGAACACCGGTGCCCAGGCGTCCAGGAAGCCTTGGTGCTCGAAGCCGAGGAGGCCGGAGCCGTGGCCGTCCTGGAAGACCAGCCGTGCGACACCGAATGCGGCCGCGGTGGAGAGCAGGCTGGCCAGCGTACCGAGCAGGGAGATCAGCGGCGCCTGCAACGCTACGAGGAGCAGCAAGAAGCCCAGGACCAGGACGACGCCGATCACCAGCGGGGTGTACTCGTCCAGCTGGGACTTCAGGTCGATGTTCTCGACGGCCGCACCGCCGACCAGCGCCGAGGCCGGCAGGTCACCGCGCAGTCGTGCGACGGTGGCGGCGAGCTCGGGGTCTGAGGGATCGACGGTCGGTACGGCCTGGATGAGGCGGCGGTCGCTGCCATCGGTGGCGGGTACGGCTGGCATCACCGTCGCGACCCCTGCGTCCTGCGCCAACGTTTCGGCTGCGGCCTGACTCTGGGGCGTCTTGACAACGATCTGGAGCGTCCCGGGCGCCCCGGGGCCGAAGGCGTCCTGGACCTGGTCGTATCCGATTCGCGCGCTCGCGTCCTCGGGCAGCACCTTGATCGAGGGCATCGCCGTCCTCAGGCCGAGGATCGGGGCGGCCAGGGCGACGAGCACGATCAACGAGGTGGCGCCCCACGCCACGGGGCGGCGCCAGAGGCGTTCGCCCCACGCCGCGAAGGCGGGGGAGCGGTGCTCGCCAGCGCGTACCCACGGCAGTGACAGCTTGTTGATCCTCTGGTCGAGCTTGACCAACACCAGGGGCAGCAGTGTCAGCGTCGCGGCGAGGACGAACAGGACCGAGAGCATGATCCCGCCGGCCATCGAGCGGAAGGACGGCGAGGGCACCAGCAGGACGGCGGAGAGCGACACCAACACGGTGGCGCCAGAGAGCAGGACCGCCTTGCCGGCGGTGTCCATCGTCTCCGCGATCGCCTGATCGGGCGACTCGTGTCGCCCCAGGCGGGCGGCGCGGTAGCGGACCACGAGGAACAGCGCGTAGTCGATGCCCAGGGCGAGGGAGAACATCATCGCGAAGTTCATCGCCCAGATGGATACCGGCATCAGCTCGTTGATCAACACCAGCGAGCCCGCGGACGCGACCAACCCGGCCAGGGTGAGGATCAGCGGCAGGCCGGCCGCGACGAGGGCACCGAAGGCCAGCACCAGGATGGCCAGGGTGACCGGCCACGAGAACATCTCCGAGGCGAGCATCGCCTCGAGGTTCGCCTCGTTGAAGTCCGACCACAGCAGCGATGAGCCGGTCGGGTTGACCTGCACTGTGTCGGTCGACAGGGCCTGCAGCCCCTGCTTCAGGTCCGTCGCGACCCGGACCATCTCGTTGGTGCCCACGTCGGCGCCGGCCAGCACGACGGCCGTCCGCCCGTCCGGTGAGAGGCTGGCGCCCGGCAGTGGGGCCACGACCTCCGCGAGTCGCGGTTCGGCCTCGAGGACCCGGGTCACCTCGCGGATGACCTGCGGTCCGTCGCCCTGGTCCAGGGGAGCGCCAGTGCTGTGCACGACGACCTGGATCGCGTGGCCGGCGTTGCCGCCGAAGTGCTCGCTCGCGAGCTCGCGCACCGTGACCGACTCCGAGCCGTTGGCCTGCCAGCCGGCGCCGGAGAGCTCGGTCTCCACCCGGGGCGCGAAGACGCCGAGGCCCACGATCACGATCAGCCAGGCCAAGGTCGTGATGCGGGCGTGGCCGCCGACCCAGATCCCGAGCCGGCCCAGTAGTCCGTAGCCGCGGGTGTCGAGCCCGGGGGCGTCCGAGGCCCGGTTCGCGGCCGGACTGGTCGGAGTGGACGTGGAGGTCATCCGGAGGTTCCTTCGGCGTTCGAGGTGATCGAGCGAGGTGATCGAGCCGCCGGGAGGAATGAACTATCCCCCCAGGGGGTTATGATGGCACCATATAGGAACCCCCCAGGGGGATAGCAAGTCGGCGTCAGCCGGCGGAAAGAACACCAGATGACGACGATGACCCTGACCGCGACGAACTTCGAGGACACCATCACGGGCAACGAGATCGTGCTCGTGGACTTCTGGGCGTCCTGGTGCGGCCCCTGCCGGCAGTTCGCGCCCGTCTTCGAGAAGGCCGCGGAGGACCACCCCGAGATCGTCTTCGGCAAGGTCGACACCGAGGCCGAGCGAGAGCTCGCCGCCGCGGCGCGGATCACCTCGATCCCCACGCTGATGGCCTTCAAGAACGGCCACCTGGTGTTCGCCCAGCCTGGCGCCCTGCCAGCCCCCGCGCTCGCGGAGCTGGTAGAGGCCGTCGCCCAACTGGACGTGGACGCGGCGATCGCCGAGCGGAGCGCCTCGTGAGCGATTACACGATCAGGGTGACGGTGGACCACCCGTTCGCGGAGACGGTGACTGCGGTTCGCGAGAGTCTGGCCGAGCAGGGCTTCGGTGTGCTCACCGAGATCGATGTCGCCGCGACGCTCAAGACGAAGCTGGACGTCGACGTACCGGCGCAGCTGATCCTCGGCGCCTGTCGGCCCCAGCTCGCGCACCGAGCCCTCGAGGCAGTGCCATCGATTGCGACCCTACTGCCGTGCAACGTCGTGGTGCGCGACGTCGGAGGGGCGACCGCCGTGGAGGCCGTCGACCCGAATGCCATGATGCGCCTGGCCGACGACGCCACCCTCCGCGAGGTGGCCACCGAGGCACGGGAGCGGCTCGTCGCCGCTCTGGCCGACCTGGAAGGAGCCCGCGGATGAAGCTGGAAGCAGATGAGATGACCGCGATCATCAACCGCGCCAAGCGTGCGCACGGGCACTTCGGCAAGGTGATCGCGATGATGGAGGAGGGCGCCAACTGCGAGGACGTGCTGACCCAGCTCGCCGCAGTCAACAGGGCGATCAGTCGCACCGGTTACGCGGTGGTCGCCACAGGTCTCCACCAGTGCCTTGCCGCCGGCGACGGCCCCGACAGCGTCGACGTCAAGAAGATGGAGAAGCTCTTCCTGGGCCTGGCCTGAAGCGGCTGGACCGGAGGTTGCACGAGGGCGTGCGTGTCGCCCTCGTGAGACAACCAGAGAAGGACGATGGCCCCGAGGAATCCCCGGGGCCATCGTGATCGAAGGTGGCGACTGGACCGACTGACGACCTAGATGTCGTAGTACTGACTGACTCACCCATGCTGACCTGCGCAAACGTCGAGATTCCCCGGCCATTTGTACCGGGCTTGTAACAGGCTAGTACTTCTTGCGAAGGTCCTGACCTTAGGTAGTCCATCTAGATTGGCCTAGAAAGCGTGCACTCTCTAGATCGTCCTGTCGAGGAGACGGGCCCGGAGAGGGCACACCCGGTCCTGGGTGCGAGGCTCCCCGCGACCACGCACACGAACTCGCCCGGACGCCGGCTGACACTCTCGCGAGAGAATGCTTGGGAGCGATCGGTCAGTCGTCACTGCGGGTCCGGCCCGCGAGGAGAGGATCTAGCTCCGAGCTGGTCGCGGCGAGACGGTGCATCTGCTCCCCGCCGTCGCAACTGAAAAGGCCCACCACGACCGACCTTTCGGATCGAGCCAGCACGCGCCAGTGGCCCCCAGAAGCCTCCCACCGGCGCAGGACCTCCACGGGGGCCTCGGGCGCGCCGGTCATGACGGGGAATCGGGGTGCTCGACGCCTCGACGCTCGGACTCCGATGTCGCCCGCGCCTTGACACAACACCTGCCCGGTTCGGGCTCCAGACAGGCAGTGACGTCGGAGGCCAGGCCGTCGGCCACCCCCTGCACGAACGCCTGATTGAGCCCGCACACCAGTGCCGTGTGCTTCTGAGCCAGGGCGTCGAAGGGGCAATTGAAGAGCGCAATCTCGCGGCCTTGGACATGTGGCTCGAAGCCCTGGCTGCGCAGTACCTCAGCCAGGGCACGCAGGGACGCGGCCTCATCGAGACCATCGACGACCTTGATCAGTGCCAGTCCCTCGCGGCGGGCGCACTCGTGCAGCGCTTCAGCGAGGGGCAAGCCCTCGGCGGCTCGCGTCACCGCAGCCGCCAAGATGTCACCGACCAAGTCGTAGCGCCGTGGCGGCAGGGAGACGGCAAACTCTCGCTTGGCACGGCGGTAGAGCTTGCTCGGCCGTCCGGCACCGGGACCGGTCTTGCCGCTGAGGCGCCGATACTCCACCTCGAGCAGGCCCTCGGTCACAAGCCGGTCGAGGTGGAAGTTCACGTTGTGCACGGCCAGGCCCAGCTCCGTCGCAGCCTGCTCGCGTCCTACCGGCTCGGCTTGCGAGGACACGTACTCAAACAGCGCCCGCCGGGTGTCATCGGCCAGCGCCCCGATGCCGGAGGCCTGCGCGCCCAAGTCCATACCTGAAGTCTAAAACAGAAATCTCTTGACACAAGAGGCTTGCCAGCAGTCTAATTCAAAACATCTTCTGTTTTAGAAAGGACAGGCCATGGCCACCACGACCAACCCGGCCGGAACTCCCGCCGACACGACCCACCCGAACCTCGGCGCCGACCGCGCCTTCATCCTGCTGCGCACGGTGTTCACGATCGCCCCGATCGCGTTCGGCCTGGACAAATTTTTCGACATTCTCACCGAGTGGGAGCAGTACCTGGCCCCGTGGATCAACGACATCGTCCCCGGGAATGCCCACCAGGCGATGCTGACCGTTGGAGTCATCGAGATCATCGCTGGTATCGCCGTCGCCGTCGCACCTCGCTACGGGTCCCTACTGGTCGCCGGATGGCTGGCCGGGATCGTCGTGAACCTGGTCAGCATGGGCGAGTACTACGACGTCGCCCTGCGCGACTTCGGGCTTCTAGTCGGCGCCATTGCCCTCGCGGTACTGGCCTGGGACCGCGGCAAGGCCACGGCGTGACCAGCACCGCCACCAACGCCACGAACCAGGCCACCCGGCCCGCTGTCGAGCAGGTCGCGGCTCGGCGGTGGCGGCCGCGTGTCACGCACACGCGGCCAGAGATCGACTCCGCGGCGGCAGAGCAGGCTGCCGCCGACCTGCTGACCGCCCTGGGGCTGGACCTGACCGACGAGAACCTCGCGGAGACACCGCGCCGTATGGCAAGGGCGCTGATCGAGATGACCAGTGGATCGGACTTCGAGCTGACCACCTTTCCCAACGACGAGGAGTACGACGAGCTCGTGCTGGTGCGCGACATCCCGCTGCGTTCGGTGTGCGAGCACCACATGCTCCCGTTCGTCGGCGTCGCCCATGTCGGCTACCTCCCGGGTGACCGCATCCTGGGGCTGTCGAAGTTCGCCCGGATGGTCGACCTCCACGCCCGTCGGCCCCAGACCCAGGAGCGCCTCACCAAACGCATCGCTGACCACCTCCAAGACGAGATGCAACCGCGCGGCGTCGGCGTGGTCATCGAGGCGGAGCACACCTGCATGAGCCTGCGCGGGGCCAGAGCCGCAGGCGCCCGCACCACCACCTCCGCGCTGTTTGGTCGGCTCCGCGACGACCCCCGCAGCCGCGCCGAGTTCCTCGCCCTCACCAGGAGGACGCCATGAACATCGTCGTGATCGGCGCCGGGCTCGCCGGCGCCAACGCGGTTGAAGAGCTTCGCACCCAGGGATACACCGGCGACATCACCCTGATCGGAGCCGAACCCCACCCGCCCTACGAGCGGCCACCGCTCTCCAAGGGCCTCCTCCTGGGCGCGGCCGACCCCGACTCGGTCTTCATCCACGACACCGCCTGGTACGCCGACCAGCAGGTCGACCTCCTCACCGACACCACGGTCACCGACATCGACCTGGACACCGGACACGTCTCACTCGCCGACCGACAACTGTCCTATGACCGCCTGCTCCTCGCCACGGGCGCCCAACCGCGGCGCCTCCCGCTCGCCGACGGCTCCGGAGCAGACGTCCTCTACCTCCGCACCCTCGACGACGCCCTCGCCCTCCACGCCAGACTTACCGAACATCTCCTCATCGTCGGCGCCGGCTGGATCGGACTCGAGGCCGCCGCGGCCGCACGCCAGGCAGGCGGCACCGTCACCGTCGTCGAGCCCGCAGCCCTCCCGCTGGCTCACGTGCTGGGCGACCAACTCGGTCTCCTCTTCGCCGACCTACACCGCGAGCACGGCGTCGACCTCCGGCTCAAGACCTCGGTTGCCGCGATCGACCACACTCGAGGCCGCACCACCGTCCGGCTCACCGACGGTCACGAGCTCACCCCCGACCTGATCCTGGTCGGCATCGGCGCCGAACCCGACGACCACCTCGCCGCCTCTGCCGGGCTGGCCACCGACCACGGCGTCCTGGTCGACGCCCGGCTCCGCGCCAGCGACCCGCATGTCTACGCCGCAGGCGACGTCGCCAACCACGACCACCCCCTCCTCGGCCGGATCCGAGTCGAACACTGGGACACCGCCATCCACCAAGGCCGGCACGCCGCCCGCACCATGCTCGGGGACGACGAGCCGTACACCCGGCAGCCATACTTCTTCACCGACCAGTACGACCTCGGCATGGAGTACGTCGGCCACGTCGGCCCAAACGGCTACGACGAGCTCGTGATCCGCGGCGAGTTCACCAGCCGCACCACCGCCTTCTGAATCAGAGACGACCACGTCGTGGCCGGCATGCACACCAACAACTGGGACGCCATCGACCAGATCCGTACATGGATCGGTCGCGAAGCCGACGGCGACCTTTGGAACCCCGCCATCCCGCTTGCCGACCTCGCGGCACCTGCTGGCGTGAAGCCGACAGCGAGTCGCTGAAGCACGACGAAGTCCGCGCGACTGAGTGAATGGACCATCCGATGACCACCGCGTTCGTCCTTACCGGAGGGGGAAGCCTCGGCGCCGTCCAGGTGGGCATGCTGCAAGCTCTTAGCGAGCGCGGCATCACCCCTGACCTGCTGGTGGGCACCTCCTGCGGCGCGCTGAACGCGGCCTGGGTGGCCGGACACGGAATGTCTCGGGACTCCCTGAGCGAGCTCGCCCGAGTGTGGACCAGTCTGCGGAGGAGCGACCTCTTCCCCGTGGACGCCCGTCAGGTGCTGCGCGGACTCGTGGGGCTGAGTCCGGCTGTGGTGTCGAATCGCAAGCTTCGCCAGTTCATCCACGCTCACGCCAGCATCCACGACCTCGCCAAGGCCCAGGTGCCGACTTACCTCGTCGCCGCGGACCTGCTCAGCGGCCGCGACGTGTTGATCTCGACCGGCGACCTCTCAACGGGTGTACTCGCAAGTTGCGCTATCCCCGGCGTGCTTCCGCCGGTGGAGCATGCTGGAGCGCAACTCATCGACGGGGCGCTCGCCCGTCACGCAGGCATCGCGCAAGCCGTCGACCTCGGTGCCTCGGTCGTGTACATCCTTCCCACCGGCGCCGCCTGCGCCCTACCCCGCCCTCCGCGCTCTGCAGCCGGCGCGGCGCTCCACTCGCTGACCCTGCTGATCCAACAGCGGCTCATCCACGAAACAGCCACCCTCCAGGCTGCGACTACGATCAAGCTCTTGCCGCCACTGTGTCCTCTGGCGGTCTCCGCCGCGGACTTCAGCCACGCCGACGAGCTCATCACTCGGGCACACCGGTCCAGCCTCGAATGGATCGACTCCGGCGGCACTGAGCTGGCGGAACCCGAACGGTTCCTCTCCCTCCACCACCACGACCGCGTGCCCGGCATCGCACCTCAGACAAGCACCCGCACCCGAGTCTCGCAGCCCCACCGCTCGCGCGGTGATTCCCCGAGCCCTCAGGTTGACTCGTGCGCGAGGTGACGGCCCGGAGCGCGGCTTGAGCGCAAGCGCCCGCCTCGAAGTATCTATGACCGCGCCTCGGATGACCGTGTGCGCACCAGGCGGATGTGCGGTCTCAGACGTGCCAACCGATTCCAGGCGAGCGCCGCCGTCGCACTCGAGAGGCGCGCGCGTTGCGAAGGTCGACGCGGGAAGGCGGGTGAGTTGGGCGGACGGTTTCGTCATCGGCGCTAGTTCCCGTGTCGGGCTGCGTCTATCCAGTCAGGATGCGCTCGATCTGTTCGTATCCCTTCGCCGTGGCGTGGCCTAGTACACAGAGTCCTCAACAACATGCTCTCGGTCGTTGACCTCGAGAAGCTCGACATCCCGCCGATGCTCGATGAGACCAAGGGGCTCTACGACAACTCGATCCTGACCGTGAAGGCCGTGCTGGCCGAACTGGCCCTCGAAGACCCCGCAGCTCGCACCTGCTCGACATGGGCTGCGGGCGCGGCCGGATCGCCCGCCACCTCGCGACCACGACTGGCGGCCAGGTCTCGGGCTACAACATCGACCCGGACCAGATCGAGAACGCCAACGACTGGGCCGGAGCGCTGCGACATGACCGATCGGCTGCAGTTCAAGGTCGACAACCACCACGACCCGCTCGACTATCCCTCGGAGACCTTCGACGGCTGCTTCTCCTTCCAGGCCGTCTGGCCGTTCTTCAAGAAGGAGGGGCTCGATCTGCACGCGCGCGAGATGTACCGGGTCCTCAAACCCGGGGCCCGCTACGCCTGCTCGGAGTACCTGCTGACTCCGTTCTTCGACTGGGACAACGAGAAGCACGTCGCGTTGCACCGGCTGATCCTGCCCACCCTGGCCGCGACCCAGTCGATGTACCCGGCCGACGTCTGCGCCGCCCTGGAGCGTGCCGGGTTCCGGATCGTGCTTGTCGGCGCCGTCGAAGAGTGAGGCCTGGCCGCTGTGCGAGCAGAAGCGCGACCTGATCTTGTGGGGACGCCGTCTGGTTCGCACCCTCGAAGCCATCCGCGTCGCCCCGGCCCGGGTCGAGGAGTCCCTCGACCTGCTCCAAAGAGGTGGTCAGGCCTGGACCGAAGCCGAGCGAGCCAAAATCGCCGACCTCAACTGGCGCATCGTCGCAGAGAAGTGAAGTCCCCACGGTCCGTCGGCGCATCGGTCACGAGGATCGAGAAATCCACACTCGCCGGGGCCGGGGCACCAGGTCTACGGCTTCCACGAGCCGCCCTCGCCTACCCAGCGATTGATCTGCTTTTCCGGCACCGAACCGTCGTCCTTCGAGGCGGGGTCGGTCGCGGGTCGTGGTGCGAGCGGTTCTTCCGCAGGATCACGTCCCTGCTGGGTACGCCGCCCACCACCCACCGTTGCAGCCGAGGTTGATCTCATCGTGGCCTCCACATGGCCTGGATAGTCATCATGCACCATGCGCCTGATCCCGACTGGCCCTCGTCTCCAGGGAGGCCCTGGTGATTCTCGGGCGTACAGGCTCGGGCTAGATGTGAACAAGCGGTCGGTGGCGCGGGCGGGACTGGACGCCACCGTCGGCCTCATCGGTGCCGCTGCCGCGGAGCTGGTGGTCGCTTTCCGGCGCTCCCGCGGTGAGACCCGCGCGACGACGCGCCCGAAGAGGACGCGCCCGAAGAAGACGCGCCAACTCATGGGGTGCTGCCGGTGTCGATGGCACTGGCGAGCTGTGATTGTCTGGATGCTGGCGGGCCTCAGTTGAGGTTTGCTGCGACCTGAGTCAGGTCCGCTGACTCGTCGGCGAGACTAGCGACGTGTTGGGTGCCGACGATGTGTCACGGAAGCTCCGCCGAGCAGGCGCCGAGAGCGACCTCGACAAGACCCGCCGCCGGCGTGACCACAGCTCGTAGTAGACCCGAGGCATTCAGCAACGAGGAGATCCCCATGCAAAAGGAGTCGCTGACGGCACTTGTTCGTCACCATCTTGAGACGGCCTCGACTTCGTCCAGCGGTCGCAGCGCTCACACGATCTATGGGGGCCACGAATGTGTACTGCGCCAAACGCTCATCGCCCTCCGAGCGGGGAGCGACCTTGACGAGCACGAAGGCCCTGGCGAAGCCACCCTTCAGGTTCTCCACGGTCGCGTCACTCTGGTGGCCGGGGAGAACCGATGGAACGGATCACCCGGTGATCTCATCGTCATCCCCGACTCCCGACACGCACTTGAAGCGGTCGAAGACTCGGTCGTTCTTCTGACCGTAGCCGTGCGAATCCGATGACTTCACACTCGTGGCGCCTTCCGTGCCGACCGCCGGACTCGAGCCCGAAGGTCTTCAGTCTCGCCGACCTGGTCCGCTCCTCGGTGATTTCCGAGGACGCCATATGACTGGGATGAACGCACGTCCCGCGGTCGTTCGTCTCGCATGTCGCGGCTAGTGCGGAGCGTAATCCCGAATCAGCGAGCACCCCTGCGTGCGAAACTCCGAGCGTGGCTGAAGGACTCCGTGATCGCGTCGGCCGGGCTGTCGAGGGGCTGACGCCTGGCTACTTCGCGCTGGTGATGGCCACGGGAATCCTGTCCGTCGGGATGCACCTTGAGCGCTTCGACATCCTGTCCGCGGTGCTGTTAGGGGTGTGCTGCTCAGCGTTCGTTGTGTTGTTGGCGTTGACCGGCTGGCGGCTGGTCGCCTACCGGAGTGCGGTGGTCGAGGACTTCACCGATCCGCGCCGGGGGTTCGGGTTCTTCACGTTCGTTGCCGGCACCAATGTCCTCGGGGTCCGACTGGGGATTGCTGGCTTCCACGAGGCGACCGCGGTGCTGCTCGTCCTCGCGGGTGTCGCCTGGCTGGCTCTCGGCTACGTGGTGCCCTGGACCGCAGTGCTGGGTCGCCAAGAACGCCCCGTGCTGGCTACCGCCAACGGCACCTGGTTCATCTGGGTGGTGGCCAGCCAGTCCGTCGCGGTGGCGGCGGCCACCATCGAACCGGTCTTCGACCCCGTGCGACGCGAGCTCGCGGTGCTGGCGATCATGTCGTGGTCGGTCGGAGTATTCCTGTACGGCGCGACCGGGATACTGGTCTCGCTGCGGCTGATGCTCTACGAGTTCGGCCCCGAGGAGCTGACCCCGCCGTACTGGGTCTCGATGGGCGCCCTGGCCATCACTGTGCTGGCCGGCGCCCGGATCGTGGAGATGGCCGATGCGCCGATGGTCGCGGTGACTCGTGACCTGATCGCGGGACTGGCCGTGGTGTTCTGGGCGTTCGCAACATGGTTGATCCCGGTGCTGGTCGCCGCTGGCTGGTGGCGTCACGTCCGGCGCCGGGTACCGCTGCGGTACGAGGCGACGCTGTGGAGCATCATCTTCCCGCTCGGCATGTACGCCGTTGCCGGGATCTACCTGGGCCGGGCCGACCACCTGCCGGTGGTGGAGGCAGTGGGACGCGCCGAGCTCTGGGTGGCGTTCCCTGCGTGCGTCCTGGTCTTCGCGATCATGCTTGTGCATTTGTTCCAAACCGTCATCGCTCCCACCGGCCCGCACCTGCCTCCGCTTGAGCCCAAGATCAAGGGGTGACCCGGAACAGCCCGTGCGCGCCGCGTTCGGCGTCGATCATCAAGTGCGAGACGAACGGGTAGTCACCGGGTTCAGGGAAGGTGAGCTCGACGAACCCACCTTGGGCGGCCTGCAGTCCGAGGCTCTGGGCCCCGCCGTGCCCGCGTCGCAGGAGGTAGGTGCCCTCGGCGTAGGTGGTGTCGAACTGGCCGCCGACCACGTGGAACGAGGTTGGCCGGTTGGGGCCGGCGTCGAGGACCCACACCCGGACCCGCTCCCCGACCCGCGCGGTCAGGGGGGCGTGGTCGTACTGGTTGGCGAAGCCGTTGAACACGACCAGGTCTGGGTCCTCGGCGGCCAGCTTGGTGACGTCGACCTCCCCGCCCTGGTTGCCGAGGTACAGCTCGGACTGCACGAGCAGGTAGCTGCGGTCCACTCGAGGCAGGTGTGGTGGCTCGATGACGACCGCGCCGAAGAGGCCGTTGGCGATGTGGGCCGACATCGGCATGGTGGAGCAGTGGTACATCCACACCCCCGCGCGGGTGGCGCGGAACCGGTAGGTCAGTGACTGACCGGGTGCGAGGGTGCGCATCGGGCGCTGCGGGGCGAGTGCTCCGGCGTGGAAGTCGATCGAGTGGCCGATCGACCCGTCGTTGGTCAAGGTGATCTCGAACCGGTCCCCGACCCGCCCGTGCAGCACCGGACCCGGGGCGGTGCCGCCGTAGGTCCACAGTCGCTGGGTGACCCCCGGCGCGACCTCGCGTACGACGTCTCGGACCACGAACGTACGCCGGTGCACCCGGCTACTCGACACCGCCGGCAACGGCGGCAAGGCAGCGTCGCGCGCCGCCCAACCCGGCGACGGATCGGCCATCAGATCCAGGTTGTCCGTAGCCGGGGTGGGCTCGGTATCGCCGGTCTCGTCGGTCTCGGCGGGGGACGGGTCGCCGTCGTTCCCGCCTGGCCCGTGCTCGTGACCGGCGTGACCCCCGGACGACCCGGCCGCCGTGGCAGGCGCGTTAACGGCGCCGGTGACGTGGACGGTGAGGACCATGCCCATCTGCTTGTGGCCGATGACCGAGCACCAGCCGTCGAGGTCGCGGCCCACCACTCCGACCTCGACGCGTGCGGTCTCGCCGGGGGAGAGTCGGCCGCTGTTGGCGCCGGTCTCGAGGACGAGGTCGTGCACGTCCTCCTCGTCGGTGTTGGTCAGCACGATCACCAGTCGGTTGCCGGCCTGCACCGAGATGGTGGCCGGGGTGAACCGCATGTCGTGCGCCTCGACCTCGACGGTGGTGGTCTCGCCGGTTGCGGTGACACCGGCCGCGGCCGAGGCGGTGTTGCCGCCGATTGCGGCCGAGTCGACTGCGACGCCAGCGGCCACCGCCATCACCACGAGGGAGAGTCCGGTCGCGGCGAGGCCGGAGATCTGGCCAGCAGGCCGACCGGGCGGAACTCGCGCGCTCTCTCGGGCACTCGTCGGGTGCGCCTTCGCGGAACGCGAGGCCCGCACCGCGAGAAGCAGCAACGGCAGCGTGGAGGCGAGGGCGACCAGGACGAGGATCGAGGCGAGCACCCGGACAGTGCTGGGCACCGGCAGTGCGCACAGCAGCAGGCCGGCGTTGGTCACCACCAGCCGCAGCGGGGCACCTCGGTCCAGGACCGCGTTCGCCGCCCGGACCGGCGTCGGCCCGCCACCGAGGGCGACCGGGACCAGGTAGGACAAGGCGCCGAGGAGTACCTGGGCAGCGAAGCCCGCGGCCAGGAACGGCGTCAGCCAGCCGAACACCTCATGGACACGAGGCCAGGAGGACGCGGCGCCGATGCCCGCACCGAGGGTGACCAGGGTGACGACCAGCCAGGTGAGCCCGGCCAGGACCGACCAGGCCGGGAACTCGGTGGGCGGTTTGCGACGCAGCGCGTCGACGAACGCCGGCGCGGTCAACAGCAGCCCGCTCACGTATCCGGCGATCCCGATCGCGGCGAGTGGACGCAGGCCCGCGGACGCGCCGCCGGCGGTCACCAGCACCGAGCAGACCAGCACCGGGAGCGCCCGCGCCGCGGCCCGCTCGGCGCCCGCGGCGATCCGGGTGCGCAGCATGGTCGGCCACAGGGTGACGAGCGTGCCGACCACGGTGAGACCGACCCAGCCGAGCAGGTTCACCGCCGCGTGCGCGACGACCAGACGGGTGTGCCAAGGGTCGGCGAGGCCACGCGCGAGCGCAGTGCCGAGGCCGGCGCCGACGGGCAGGAAGCAGGCCGCGGCCACGTAGTAGCGCACCGAGGGTCCGAACCGGGCCGGCAGGGCCGCACGCAGCTGACGCAGGATCGTCCAGCCGTGCCACAGGACCGCGAAGCCGACCGCGGTCGCGCCGAGCAGAGTCAGCGGCCACACATCGGAGGGGACGCCGACCACCACGAGGATGACGCCACCGTTGAGCAGCAACAGCCGCCGGTTCTGGCCGCGGCGGTCCTCGTCGGCCGAATGCAGCAGCGCGTTGGTGAAGTACCGGCTCCAGACCACGATGGCGTGGCTGACCGCGCCGAGCATGAGCAGATGGATCATCAGCCAGCGTGGCGCCGGTACGAACGGATGCACGAGTGCGACCACGACCGTGACCGCCAACCAGACCAGCACCGGCAGGTCGCGCAGCGGCCGAAAGCCACGGCTGCCCTGCCTGCTCACGACCGCCTGCTCGACACCGGCCTGCTCGCGACGACTGCTCACGCCGGGCTCCGGGTGCCGCGGACCGCGCATCCCACAGCGATCGCAACGAAGGAGAGCACGGCCGCGATGTTGAGCACGCCGCCGGTGACCCAGGCGCCGTGGCTGCCGAGGGCGTCGCCCACCCACAGCCGCAGCGCCAAGGAGCCGTGCAGCAGCACGGCCGGGGCGATGAGGGCCGGGTGGTAGGGCAGAGGTCGGCGCAGCACCGCAGGCAGGATCACTGGAGCGTGGGCCATGATCATCGACAGCGTGAACCCGAGGAACACCGCGTGCAGCAGCGCGTCGTGGCGCACGCCCTCGGTCGCCGGACCGCCGAGCATCAAAATGGCACCGGCGACGCCGAGCCAGCAGTACCCGGCCAGCATGCAGCCGGCCATGTAGCGGGGGAGCCCTCCCGTGCGGCCCGAGTTGTGGCTCGGGGCGTGGATGGTGCGTCGGGCGACGTCGTGGGCGGCGAGCCATCCGGTCAGGACGAGCATTGCCGCTCCGAGCAGCGCCGCGCCCGGTCGCGGCCACAGCAGTGCGGCCACGATGCCAGCCAGCAGCCCGGAAGCGAGGAGCACCAGCGTGGTGCCAGCCGAAGGGCCCATCGCGATCCGGGCGAGCTCGAGCCGCTCACCGGCGATGGTCAGCACGACGAACCCGACCAGCCACGGCGCCAGGACCGGCACATCGGTCCCGCCCAGCCACAGCACGGCGGCACCGAGGGCGAGCACCGCTCCGAGGGCCTGGACCAGGACCGCATCGTCGCGCTGTCGACGCCACAACGGCAGGTACAGGCCGACCAGCGCGGCGGCGCCGGCCGCGAGCAGACCTCGGCCGACCACGAGCGGTGCCGGCGAGAGCAGCACCAGGGCGCCCAGGCCGAGCAGCGCGGGGGCGACGAAGCCGAGGCGGCGACGCAAGGCAACGGCTCGTTCGAGCGCGATCAGGGTGCCCACGAATCCCAGGACCATGAGCATGCCGTGCACCTCGGGCAGCCGGTCAACGCGCACCGGGGCAGGCAGGTCAAGGAGGATCAGGGCGGCGTCCAGACCGGCCAGCAGGGCGATCCCGGCGGGAGCCAGCAACGCGACCCGGGGCACCAGCGACGCATGAACGCGGGGAGCGTGGCCGGCGCCGAGGTCGCTACCAGGGCCCTTGGGGCTGCGCTGGCGGGTGGTGGTGGTACTCATCGGGTGCGCCGCATCAGGTGCAGGCGGCAGGCGCCGGGCTCCGCGAACGGCAGCAGCTCGGTGCCGTCGGGGTCCGCGCCGTACTCCTCGAGTGCGCCTTGGGCGAGCCCGAGGTGCACGCCGCAGACGACATCCGGATACTGGTGGGCCGCCTCCAGCAACGGGCAACGGGTCAGCCGAACAACCGAGCTGCGGGCGTCGGCCTGGGGAGCGAACCCGACCTCGTCGAGCAGCGAGACCACCTCCCGCCTGGCCGCGACCGCACTCGGTGCCGGCCCGGCGCCGCGCTCGCGCGCGAGCTCATGCCCCCACTCCCGTCCGGCGGCGACCGCGTCCTCGCTCGGTGATGCGCTGGTCCGGTGAATCGCCGCTGCCAGCGCCGCGGCGAGCCCGGCGTACTCAGGCGCGGCGGCCGCGTCCATTCCGGCGGCCTCATAGAGCCAGGCGGGCCGTCCGCGTCCAGCCGGCGCCGCGGGGTGGCGGCGAGCGAGGCCCTGGCGCACCAACGCGTCGAGGTGTTCGCGGACCGTGTTGGCATGCAGGCCGGAGATAGCCACCAGCGCCGCGAGGGTCGTCGGCTCGGCCTGCGCCCGGAGGGTCTCCAGCAACGCCGCCCGCGACCTGGACAGCGGCGCGCGAGCCCGGCCAGCGCCCGGACGGGGACCGTAACCCGACGTCATCCGCGAGGGATTTGAGGGCCGATTATTTTCCACGGAACAGAGTGTAATAAAATCAGGGTCGACGTGCCAAAGCAGCCACTCAAGGAGACCGCAGAATGTCCGAACTCGTCATCGCCTCGAACGAGGCAGACGCCCACGCCGCCGAAGCGGTCAAGCAGCACCACGCCGCACTGGCCGGCGCCCTGAACCTGCACACCGAGGCACTGTTCACGACCGCCTCCGGACGCGACCCTGCCGCAGCCGAGCAGGCCCGCCGCGACCTGGTGGACTGGTGCGAGCGCGAACTGATACCGCACGCCCTGGCCGAGGAGCAGGCGCTGTACCCGGCCGCGCAGGCAACCATCGAAGGGAGGCTGCTCGTAGAAGCGATGCTCGGCGAGCACAAGGTTCTGACCCAGTTGCTGCGTGACGTGGCAGAGGTCGACGACCTGCTCCGGGCTGCCGCGTCGGCCACCGCCCTGCGGGAGGTCTTCGACTCCCACCTGACCAAGGAGAACGACCTGGTGGTGCCGCTGCTGGCCGCGACCCCTGGCGTCTCGCTGCATGACCTGCTCGGTGGCATGCACCAGCTGCTCGGCGAGGCGGCCGAGACCGGCACCCCGGGTGCGGACAACGTCGGCGCCGGGTGCGGTGGCCACGCCTGCTCGTGCGGTGAGGTCGACGGTCCTGGGTATCCCGAGCTGGACGTGCGCGCGGTCCCACACGCGATCCGGCACGCGACGATCTTCGGGGCGTTGGAGTCCGTCCAGCCGGGCGCCGGCCTGGAGCTGGTCGCGCCCCATGACCCGCTGCCGCTGCTCGACCAGATCAACCGGCGCTGGCCAGGAGCCTTCGCGGTGGCCTACCGCGAGCGCGGCCCCGAGGCATGGCGACTCACCCTGGAGCGCACCGATGCGTGAGACTGAAACCATTGGCAACACGAGCAACATCCGCAAGGGTGGAAGCCACGACGAGCTCGGGAGGACGGCGATCATGACGGCACCGATGGAGGAATCGACGCCCACCGATCGTCGTACCCGCGAGACTGTCGGCTCGCCGTGGCTGATGCTGGCCATGGCGACCCTCGGGTTCGCTGTCAACTTCTGGGCCTGGGCACTGATCAGCCCGCTCGGGCCCTTGTTCCGCGAGAAGGGCACTCTCGGGACACTCAGCGAGTCCGACGTCGCACTCATGGTGGCCGTGCCCGTCATCGTCGGTTCGCTGGGCCGGATCGTGGTCGGTGCCCTGACCGATCGGTACGGCGGCCGGGTGATGTTCCCGATCGTCTCGGGCGTCACCATCGTCCCGATCCTGTTCATCGCCTTCTTCGCGCTTGACTCCTACGCGCTACTGCTTGTGGGCGGGTTCTTCCTCGGCATCGCCGGCACCGCGTTCGCCGTCGGGGTGCCGTTCGTGAACGCCTGGTTTCCCCCGGAGCGCCGTGGCCTCGCGGTCGGCATCTTCGGCGCGGGCATGGGCGGGACCGCGATCAGCGCCCTGACCACCGTGAAGCTCTTCACCAACGTGGGCTCCAAGGCGCCGTTCCTGATCACCGCGACCGTGCTCGCGGTCTACGCGATCGCCGCCTGGCTCATCCTGCGCGACGCACCGGGCCGCACGGTCCCGACCACGCCCCTGTTGACCCGGCTCTCGGCCAACGCACGGCTTCCGATCACCTGGCAGGCATGCGCGCTCTACGCGGTCGCCTTCGGCGGATACGTTGCGTTCTCGGTGTACTTGCCGGCCTACCTCAAGACCGACTACGCGCTCACCCCGGCCGACGCCGCGAACCGGATGGCCGGCTTCGTGGTGGTCGCGGTGATCATGCGCCCGGTCGGGGGATGGCTCTCTGACCGGATCGGCCCGATCCCGGTCCTCGCCGGCGGGTTCGCCATCGTGGCGGTGGGGGCGGGGGTCGCCGCGACCCACCCCCTCCTCGAGCACGTCGGCACGGTCGCGTTCCTGGCTATGGCCGCCGCCCTTGGGTCCGGCAGCGGCGCCACGTTTGCGCTGATCGCGAAGGTCACCGATCCCTCCCGGGTTGGTGGGGTGACCGGTCTGGTGGGCGCTGCGGGCGGGCTCGGTGGGTTCGTGCCGCCGCTGATCATGGGCTACGTCTACGGCCGCACCGACTCCTACGCGATCGGTCTCTGGCTGCTGTCGGTGACGGCGGTGCTGACCTTGGTCTTGACCCTGACCGTGGTGCGTCGTACTGAACGCGCGCACGACGCCGCCGCAGCGGAAACGAGCCCAGCGTCTCGGTAACGTCCATCGAAGACCCTCCATCCCCGACGTCAGGATGAGCCAGTGAGCACAGAGGTCCAGCCCGAAGGACAACAGGACGGGCACCAGGACGGGCACCAGGTCGGGCACCGCGATGTCGGCCTGGACGGCGGGATCAGCGACGCCCTGGTGCGTACCCGACGCTTCTTCACCAAGGGTACGGTCTCCGACGACCTGCGGACGCTGAGCAAGAAGGGTGGCCGCCAGGCCGACGACTTCTACCGGGATCGGTGGAGCCACGACAAGGTGGTGCGCTCCACCCACGGCGTCAACTGCACCGGGTCCTGCTCGTGGAAGGTCTACGTCAAGGACGGGATCATCACCTGGGAGACCCAGCAGACCGACTACCCCTCGGTGGGGCCTGACAAGCCGGAGTACGAGCCTCGAGGCTGTCCCCGTGGGGCGGCGTTCTCTTGGTACACCTACTCGCCCACGCGGATCCGCTACCCCTACGTGCGCGGCGTGCTGCTGCAGATGTACCGCGAGGCCAAGGCCCAGCACGACGGTGATCCGGTCAAGGCGTGGGCGCACATCGTCGACAACCCGCTGCGCGCCAAGGCGTACAAGTCCGCGCGCGGCAAGGGCGGACTGGTCCGCGCCACGTGGGAGGAAGCGACCGAGATGGTGGCCGCCGCCTACGTCCACACGATCCAGAAGTGGGGACCGGACCGGGTCGCCGGGTTCTCGCCGATCCCGGCGATGTCGATGGTCTCCCACGCCTCCGGAGCTCGGTTCACCTCGCTGATCGGCGGCTCGATGCTGAGCTTCTACGACTGGTACGCCGACCTGCCGGTCGCGTCTCCGCAGGTCTTCGGCGACCAGACCGACGTGCCGGAGTCCGGCGACTGGTGGGACGCCGGCTACCTGATCATGTGGGGATCCAACGTGCCGGTCACCCGGACGCCGGACGCGCACTGGATGACCGAGGCGCGCTACCGCGGCCAGAAGGTGGTCGTGGTCTCGCCCGACTATGCCGACAACGTGAAGTTCGCCGACGAGTGGCTCGCGATCAAGCCGGGCACCGACGGGGCGCTGGCGATGGCGATGGGGCACGTCGTGCTCAAGGAGTTCTTTGTCGACAAGACCACGCCTTACTTCGCGGACTACACCAAGAAGTACACCGATCTGCCGTACCTGGTCGCCCTGGAATCCGTAAACGGCGGGGGCGGCGGTGCGTATCGTCCCGGGAAGTTCCTCACCGCCGCCGACCTGCCCAATCACGCCGGCGAGGAGAACGCCGACTTCAAGACCGTGCTGGTCGATGCCCGAACCGATGGCCTGGTCGTGCCGAACGGGTCGCTGGGCGACCGTTTCGGTGAGGCCGGGGTCGGCAGCTGGAACCTCGACCTCGGCGACGTCGATCCGCGACTGACCCTGCTCGCGCCCGGCGCTGACACCGCGTTGGTCGAGCTGCCCCGGTTCGACAACGTCGACGGCGCGCCCGGCTCGCTGACCCGCGAGGTCCCGGTACGCCGGGTCGGGGACGCCCTGGTGACCACGGTCTTCGACCTCATGCTCGCCCAGTACGGCGTGGGCCGCGAGGGCCTGGGCGGCGGCTACGCCACGTCGTACGAGGACGCGACGGCACCGTACACCCCGGCCTGGCAGGAGTCGATCACCGGCGTCCCCGCCTCCGCGGCGGCCCGGATCGCCCGCGAGTTCGCGGCCAACGCCGAGGAATCCCAGGGTCGCTCGATGATCCTGATGGGGGCAGGGACCAACCACTGGTTCCACTCCGACACGATCTACCGGGGCTTCCTCGGGCTGACCACGCTCACCGGCTGCCAGGGCGTCAACGGCGGCGGCTGGGCGCACTACGTCGGGCAGGAGAAGTGCCGCCCGGTGACCGGCTGGGCGCAGCTCGCGTTCGGGTTGGACTGGAAGCGGCCGCCGCGGCAGATGATCCACACGGCGTACTGGTACCTGCACACCGACCAGTTCCGCTACGACACGTTCGGCGCGGACACGGTCTCGGCGAAGACCGGTGCCGGCCTGCTGGCCGGGATGAGCACCGCCGACGTGATCGCCAAGAGCGCGCGGATGGGCTGGATGCCGTCCTACCCCACCTTCGACCGCAACCCGCTCGACCTCGCCGACGAGGCGGCCAAGGCCGGTCGTCCGGTGGCCGAGCACGTCGTGGACCAGCTCAAGTCGGGGGAGCTGCGGTTCGCCGCGGAGGACCCGGACTCGCCGGCGAACTTCCCGCGGGTACTGGCGATCTGGCGGGCGAACCTGCTCGGCTCGTCGGGCAAGGGCAACGAGTACTTCCTCAAGCACCTGCTCGGCACCGACAGCTCGCTGCGCGCGACCGAGGCGTCGGAGAGCCAGCGGCCCCAGGAGGTCGACTGGCACGAGGAGGCACCCGAGGGGAAGCTCGACCTGCTGCTCACGCTGGACTTCCGGCAGACCAGCACCACGATCTTCTCCGACGTGGTGCTGCCCGCGGCCACCTGGTACGAGAAGAACGACCTCAACACCACCGACATGCACCCGTTCGTGCATTCGTTCAACCCGGCGATCGCGCCGCCGTGGCAGACCCGCACCGACTGGGACGCCTGGCAGACGATCGCGACGAAGTTCAGCGAGCTCGCCGCGATCCACCTCGGCACCCGCAAGGACGTCGTGGCGGTGCCGCTGCTGCACGACACCCCCGACGCGATGGCCAACCCGCACGGGGTGGTCCGGGACTGGAAGCACGGCGAGTGCGAGCCGGTCCCCGGGGTGACGATGCCGAAGATCGTGGAGGTCGAGCGCGACTACGGCGCCGTCGGCGCGCAGATGCAGGCACTCGGGCCGCTGATGGAGAAGCTCGGCACGCTGACGAAGGGTGTCGCCTACGACGTCACGGCGTCCGTCGACTACCTGCTGCACAAGAACGGCGCGATCCGCGGCGGGGCGGCCAACGGGCGTCCGTCGCTGAAGCGGGACGTCCACGCCTGCGAGGCGATCCTCGCGCTGTCCGGTACCACCAACGGCCACCTCGCGACCCAGGGCTTCAAGACCCTCGAGGAGCGCACCGGCCGGCTGCTGCACGACCTGGCCGCCGAGCACGAGGGCAAGCAGATCACCTTCGCCGACACCCAGGCCGCGCCGGTGCCGGTGATCACCTCACCGGAGTGGTCGGGGTCAGAGACCGGCGGACGGCGCTACTCGCCGTTCACCATCAACGTCGAGCGGCTCAAGCCCTGGCACACGCTGACCGGGCGGCAGCACTTCTACCTCGACCACGACTGGATGACCGAACTCGGGGAGGGGCTCCCGGTCTACCGGCCGCCGCTGAACATGGGCGCGCTCTTCAGCGAGCCGGATGTCGGCGACGTGGGGGAGCTGGGGGTGACCGTGCGCTACCTGACCCCGCACAACAAGTGGTCGATCCACTCGGAGTACCAGGACAACCTGTTCATGCTGTCGCTCTCGCGGGGCGGGCAGACGATCTGGATGAGCGACAAGGACGCCGCGAAGGTCGGCGTCGAGGACAACGACTGGATCGAGGCGGTCAACCGCAACGGAGTCGTGGTCGCCCGCGCGATCGTGTCGCACCGGATGCCGGAGGGGACCGTTTACATGCACCACGCCCAGGACCGGCTGATCGACGTACCGATCGCGGAGACCTCAGGCAAGCGCGGCGGCATCCACAACTCGCTGACTCGGATCCTGGTCAAGCCCAGCCACCTGATCGGGGGCTACGCCCAGCTGTCCTTCGCGTTCAACTACCTCGGCCCCACCGGCAACCAGCGCGACGAGGTCACCGTCATCCGCAAGCGTTCGCAGGAGGTGACCTACTGATGAAGGTCATGGCTCAGATGGCGATGGTGATGAACCTCGACAAGTGCATCGGCTGCCACACCTGCTCGGTGACCTGCAAGCAGGCGTGGACCAACCGGACCGGCACCGAGTACGTCTGGTTCAACAACGTCGAGACCCGGCCCGGCCAGGGCTACCCGCGCCGCTACGAGGACCAGGAGGAGTGGCAGGGCGGCTGGGCGCTCAACAAGCGCGGCCGGCTCTCCCTCAGGGCCGGCGGGCGGTGGAAGAAGCTCGCCACGATCTTCTCTAATCCCAAGCTGCCCTCGATCAAGGACTACTACGAGCCCTGGACCTACGACTACGCCACGCTGACCGACGCCCCGGCCCAGGAGCACACCCCGGTCGCGCGGCCGAAGTCACTGATCTCGGGCAAGGACATGAAGATCGAGTGGTCCTCGAACTGGGACGACAACCTCGGCGGGTCGGCAGCGACCGAGAAGCACGACCCGATGCTGGCCAAGATCGCGGAGAAGGTGAAGTTCGAGTTCGAGCAGACCTTCATGTTCTACCTGCCCCGGATCTGCGAGCACTGCCTCAACCCCTCGTGCGCCGCGTCGTGCCCCTCCGGTGCGATCTACAAGCGCGCCGAGGACGGCATCGTTCTGGTCGACCAGGACCGGTGCCGGGGCTGGCGAATGTGCGTGTCCGGCTGCCCCTACAAGAAGGTCTACTTCAACCACCGCACCGGCAAGGCCGAGAAGTGCACGTTTTGCTTCCCGCGCATCGAGGTCGGCCTGCCGACCGTCTGCGCGGAGACCTGCGTCGGCAGGCTGCGCTACATCGGCCTGATCCTCTACGACGCCGACCGGGTGCTCGAGGCGGCCTCGGTGGCCAACGACCACGACCTCTACGAGGCCCAGCGCTCGGTGCTGCTGGACCCGAACGACCCCGAGGTGGTCCGTGCCGCCGAGCGCGACGGCATCCCTCGGGACTGGATCGACGCCGCCCAGCGGTCACCGATCCACGCGCTGATCAACGTCTTCAAGGTCGCGCTGCCGCTGCACCCGGAGTACCGCACGATGCCGATGGTCTGGTACATCCCGCCGCTGTCGCCGGTGATCGACGTGGTGCGCGACACCGGCGAGGACGCCGAGGACACCGGCAACCTGTTCGCGGCGATCGACGCGCTCCGGATCCCGGTCGAGTACCTCGCCGAGCTGTTCACGGCCGGTGACACCGTCCCGGTCGATGGGGTGCTCAAGAAGCTCGCCGCGATGCGCTCCTACATGCGCGACATCAACATGGGCCGCGACCCGAACGCCTCTATCCCCGCCGCCGTCGGCATGAGCGAGGAGGAGATGTACGACATGTACCGCCTGCTCGCCATCGCCAAGTACGAAGAGCGCTACGTCATCCCGCCGGCCCACGCCGAGCAGGCGCACTCGCTCGAGGAGATCGCCACCGAGTGCTCGGTCTCGGAGTACGGCGGAGGGAACCCCGAGATCTTCGGCGAGGGCTCCGGCAGCCAGACCCCGCTCGCGGTCGAGAACTTCCGGATGCTCCAGGACCGGCAGACCTCCGACACCATCGCCTCACCGAACGACAAGGCCGCGCGGGTCAACCTGCTCAACTGGGACGGCAAGGGCGCACCGCCCGGGCTGTTCCCGCCCAAGGACACCGTGCAGGGCCACGGGCAGGGTCACGGGCAGGGGGGCGAGCAGTGAGGGGCGCGGCCACGCGGTCTCGTCAGCAGGCGGCCCTCAGTGCCGAGCAGCTCACGATCGCCTGGCAGGCCGCCTCCCTGCTGCTCGACTACCCCTCCGAGGAGCTGCTCGACCACGTCGCCTTGGTGCGCTCGGCGTCGCGGGAGTTGCCCGACCGGCTCGGTGACCCGCTCCGCGGGTTCGCCGACCACGTGGAGCGCACCCCGTTGGCCGATCTTCAGGCGGAGTATGTCGAGACCTTCGACACCCGGCGGCGCTGCAACCTGTTCCTCACCTACTTCGCCCACGGCGACACCCGCAAGCGCGGGATGGCGCTGCTGCGGTTCAAGCAGGCCTACCTCGCCGCCGGCTTCGAGGTGACCGACGAGGAGCTGCCCGACCACCTGTGCGTGGTGCTGGAGTTCGCCGCCACCGGCGACCAGACCACCGGGCGGCAGCTGATGCTCGACCACCGCGCCGGGCTGGAGCTGCTGCGGATGTCGCTGCGCGACCTGGGCTCACCCTGGGCCGGGGTCGTCGAAACCGTGAGCGGCACGCTGCCGCCGCTGCGCGGCGACGAGGTCGAGGCGGTCCGCCGGCTCGCCGCCGAGGGCCCGCCGGAGGAGGAGGTCGGCCTCACGCCGTACGCCACCCCCGGGTTCGACCCGGGACCGGCCGTCCCCGGCTCGCCGATCGCGCTGCCGATGCCCTCGTTCCCCGCCCACTCGACGGGAGCCCGCTGACCATGGACACCTTCTTGTGGGTGATCGTCCCCTACCTCTGCCTGACCACGTTTGTCGTTGGCCATTTCTGGCGCTACCGCTACGACAAGTTCGGGTGGACCACCCGCTCCTCCCAGCTCTACGAGAACAAGCTCCTGCGGATCGGCAGCCCCCTGTTCCACTTCGGCATGCTCGGCGTCGTCGGCGGGCACATCGTCGGGCTGCTGGTCCCGCAGTCATGGACCGACGCGGTCGGGATCAGCCACGAGGCCTACCACGTGGTGGCCGTCACCGGCGGCCTGCTGGCCGGCATCATGGCGGTGGTCGGCATGGTCATCCTGATCTACCGGCGCCGCACCGTCGGCCCGGTCTTCTCCGCGACCACCGTGATGGACAAGGTGATGTACGCCTTCCTGGCCGTGGTGATCGTGCTGGGCATGTGGAACACCATCGCCGGCTCGATCATGACCATCGGCGGGGAGTACAACTATCGCGAGGGTGTATCGGTCTGGTACCGATCCTTCCTCGCCTTCCAACCCGACGCCTCCCTGATGGCCGACGCTCCGCTGGGATTCCAGCTGCACGCCCTAGTGGCCTTCGGGCTGTTCGCGCTGTGGCCGTTCACCCGGCTCGTCCACGTGTTCAGCGCACCACTGGGCTACCTCACACGGCCCTACATCGTCTACCGCAGCCGCGACGACCAGCTCGGTAGCCACCGGCCCCGACGCGGGTGGGACCGCATCTCCCAATGAACGGCTGCCAGACGTCGAGCTCCCGAACCGCGCGACCCGTTGAGGACCAGGCGCCCGCCGGACCGGACCCCCGCGTGTGCGACGTCATGCTCCGCCATCCGAAGGTCCTCGATGCCCAGACCACCGTCGACGAAGCACGTGCCGCCCTCACCAACGACCACGTCCACATGGTCCTGCTGACCGAGGGCAGCACCCTGGTCGGCACCCTGGTGCGCACCGACTTGCCGCCGCCAATCCAGGGGAGCGGCCAGGGGAGCGGCCCCGCCCTGATGTGGTCGATACTCCGGAATCGAACAGTGCCGTCCACGATGTCTGCCGAGGCTGTGCAAGAACTCCTGATCGAGCGTGGCCTGCGGCGGCTGGCCGTGGTCGACCGCGACGGCACCCTGCTCGGGCTGATGTGTCTCAAGCGCACCCGGACGGGGTTCTGCTCGGACGAGGACGTCGCATCCCGCGCCCAGTCACGGGCTATGTCACGTCAAGCCGCGGACTGAGAAGGACAAGCATGGGAGACCCCGCCGAGATCGACAGTGGCCACAACTGGGAGGACCAGCGATCCACCTACGACGCCCTGCGCGCCACATGCGCGGTGGCCCGCGAGGACGGCACATGGTTGGTGCTCAGACACGCAGAGGTGGTCGCAGCCGCGACAGACGCAGAGGCGTTCTCCAGCAAGGTCACTGCCCGTCGAGCCATCCCCAACAGCCTCGATGGCACCGACCATGCCGCCTACCGCGCCCTGGTCGACCGGTACCTGACCGAGGAGCGAGTGGCGCGGGAGGAGCCGCAATGTCGAGCGCACGCCGCAGCCATCGTCGACGCCCTGCCCCGCGGGGAGACCGTGAAGACCATCGCCCAGATCGGGACACCGTACGCGGTGCGCACGCAATCCACCTGGCTCGGCTGGCCCGCTGACCTGGAGGAAGAACTGATCGCGTGGATCCGCGACAACCACGCCGCAACGAGATCCGGAGACCGCCAGAGGACGGCCGAGGTGGCCGAGCGGTTCGACCAGATGATCCGCGTACTACTCGAGACCAGGCGCGGTGCACCGACTACCGATGTCACCAGCGAACTGCTCAACGACACCGTGGAGGGGGGGCGGCCCTTGACCACCGAGGAGATCGTCTCCATCCTGCGGAACTGGACCGCAGGCGACCTCGGATCATTGGCGACCTCGGTCGGTGTCATCGTCCACTTCCTCGCGACGAACCCGAACATCCAGCGAGACGTGCGGACGCTCGTCGCGGCGAGTGATCGCGCTGCCCTGGCCGCAGCCGCCGAGGAGATCCTCCGCATTGATGACCCCTTCGTGTCCAACCGTCGCGTCGCCACCCGAGCCGTCAACCTTGGCGGCGAGGAGATAGCGAAGGGCGAACAGCTTCTACTGAACTGGACCGCAGCGAACCGGGACCCGCTCGTCTTCGGCGACCCCGATCGCTACGACCCCGCCAGGAATGCCGACGCGAACCTGGTCTTCGGCATCGGGCCCCATGTCTGTCCCGGACGGGCGCTGACGCTCATGGAACTGCGCGTGATGCTCGAAGAGCTCATCGGCAGAACCAACTGGATCGATCCCGCGCCAGACCGCCCGGCGGTCCGGGAGACGCCGCCGGTGGGCGGTTGGGCGCGCGTCCCGATCGTGCTTCGCTGACACTGCGGGACCCCCAGGCACGAATCGGCAGCAACCCCTCGAGTTCGCACAGCACACGGCGCGCGTCCTCCTGTCGGGCCCGCCCAGGAGGGTGCCTAGCGCGAGCAAGGTTCGGGCCTCCCGGCGGGGCCAGCGAGGACCTTTGGCCCGAGGCCGAAGGTGCGAAGTGACGCAGCCTGGGGGTCATGAGTGCCCCTTCGATGCCAGCGGCAGCGGTCACCCCGCGGGACCCCTGGTTCCGACGTCACCCACCCCTTGCGCTGGCTGTCGCAGGGATCCTGTTCGCTGGCGTTCTCGGTCTGCGCATGTTGTTCGGCTCCCCAGTCGACGCGTACTCGATGCTCTACGCCCTGCCGATCGCCCTGATCGCCACCACATTCGGCCTCAGGGCCGGCACGGTCGCCGGGCTGCTCGCCGTCGGCCTCACCGTGCTGTGGGCGATGACCCAGAGCGTGCACCTCGCCCCGACCGGATGGGCCTCCCGGGTGCTGCCGCTCCTGCTGTTGGGCGTGCTCCTCGGGCACGCGACAGACAGGGAACGACGGGCACACGAGGAGCATCGGCGACTTGAAGCCGCCGCGCTACTCCACCGTGAGGCGATAGAAATCAACGACTCACTGGTACAAGGCATGGCAGCAGCCAAGTGGTCGTTCGAAGCCGGCCAGGTGGAGACCGGCACACGGATCCTCGACAGGACCATTACAGATGCGCACGACCTCGTTTCGAGCCTGATTCGGCGCGCCGACATGGGTGCTCGCACCGAACCACCGCACGACCGCTCGACGTCGCTGCACGGCCCAATTCGCATACTCGACAGCTCCGATGGCCCGGCCGAACGCAGCTGGGCCGAGGCCGACATCCCCCAGCAGAGGGACGCATCTGCATGACGTCCAGACGAAACTGACCCACGCACCCGGCAGCGCTCGGCTCGACGGTTGTCCCGGGACACATTCAGCGCGACCCTGGTGGAGACGCAAAGGGAGGAGCGATGACAAACGACGAGAGATGGTTCCCCAGTCACCTCAAAGAGCTCGGCGAGCCAGAGTGCCTCGAACTCCTGGCCGAGCACCACGTTGGAAGGGTGGCGTACTGCGACGACCTCGGGCCGGTCGTGCTGCCGGTGAACTACGCGGTCGACCAGGGCACCATCCTGATCCAAACCTCTCCGCACTCCACGCTCGCAAGTCGCCTGCGCACCGCGCCCGCGTCCTTTCAGATCGACGAGTTCGACGAGTACACCCAGACCGGCTGGAGCGTCCTGGTCCGCGGATCCGCGGCCTACGTCGACCCGACCGATCTGCCGGCAGACGAAGACCGCCCGCACACATGGGCGGAGGGCCAGCGCTCGCTCCACATCCGAATCACCCCACACGAGATCTCGGGCCGCCGTCTCCTGCCCGCCTGACCCGAATCCGGCTCAGAACTCCGGTGGCCCTGGAGACGTGCGACAGGTCCTCAACCACAGGGGTCTACCACGACCGAACTTCTCGCTCCGTGGCTGGACCTCACCGTCGGTTCCCCGGTTCGAGCTCTACGTGAGAAGTGACTACAGGTCGTAGTAGAGCTCGAACTCGTGCGGGTGCGGGCGCAGCTGCACGGGGGCGATCTCGTTGGTGCGCTTGTAGTCGACCCAGGTCTCGATCAGGTCGGGGGTGAAGACGTTGCCGACGGTGAGGAACTCGTGGTCGGCCTCGAGGGCGTCGAGGACGGCGCCGAGGGAGGTCGGGACCTGGTCGATCTCGGCCATCTCGTCCGGCGGGAGCTCGTAGATGTCCTTGTCGATCGGCGCGGCCGGTTCGGTCTTGTTCTTGATGCCGTCGACGCCGGCGAGCATCAGCGCTGAGAAGGCGAGGTAGGGGTTCGCCGACGGGTCGGGGAAGCGGCACTCGACGCGCTTGGCCTTGGGGTTGGAGCCGGTGATCGGGATCCGGACCGAGGCGGAGCGGTTGCGCGAGGAGTACACCAGCGAGATCGGCGCCTCGAAGCCGGGCACCAGGCGGTGGTAGGAGTTGACCGACGGGTTGGTGAAGGCCAGCAGCGCCGGGGCGTGCTGGAGGATCCCGCCGATGTACCAGCGCGCGGTGTCGGACAGGCCGCCGTACCCGGTCTCGTCGTAGAACAGCGGCTCGCCGGCCTTCCAGAGGGACTGGTGCACGTGCATGCCCGAACCGTTGTCGCCGAAGATCGGCTTGGGCATGAAGGTGACCGACTTGCCGTTCTCCCACGCGGTGTTCTTGATGAGGTACTTGAACTTCATCACGTCGTCGGCGGCCTTGAGCAGCGTGTCGAACTTGTAGTTGATCTCGGCCTGGCCCGCCGTGCCGACCTCGTGGTGCGCGCGCTCGACGTGCAGCCCGGACGCCTCGAGGTTCTTCACCATCTCGTCGCGCAGGTCGCTGTAGTGGTCGTACGGCGCGACCGGGAAGTAGCCGCCCTTGAACCGGGTCTTGTAGCCGCGGTTGTCGCCCTCCTGGCCGGAGTTCCACCAGCCCTCGACCGAGTCGATGTGGTAGTAGCCCTCGTTGGCGCCGGTGGAGTAGCGGACCGAGTCGAAGATGTAGAACTCCGCCTCGGGCGCGAAGAACGCCGTGTCGGCGATGCCGGTGGTGCCGAGATAGGTCAGCGCCTTGCGGGCGATGTTGCGCGGGTCGCGGGAGTAGGCCTCGCCGGTGATCGGATCGTGGATGAAGAAGCTCAGGTTGAGCGTCTTGTTGACCCGGAACGGGTCGACGAACGCGGTCGTCGGGTCGGGGAACAGCGCCATGTCCGACTCGTTGATGGCCTGGAAGCCACGGATCGAGGATCCGTCGAAGGCCAGCCCGTTGTCGAAGACGTCCTGGTCGAACGACGAGACGGGGACGGTGAAGTGCTGCTCGATGCCGGGCAGGTCGACGAAACGTACGTCGACGAACTCGACGCCTTCGTCCTTGACGAACTTGAGCAGCTCATCGCTGTTCTGGAACATGCAGCTCTCCTTGGCACGGTTGGCGACCAGCGCAACGTAGGCACGGGCAGTTTCCCGACCGTATCGCGGTTGTTTCGGCCGTGTAACAGCTGCCCGCCTGCTGATAGGAGAGCGGAGAGGACTACCGAGAACGTCAGAGGATGTAGAGCATCTCCTGGTACGTCGGCAGGGCCCACAGGTCGTCCGCGACCAGGCCTTCGAGGGTGTCCGCCGCAGCGCGCACGGCCGCCATCGCCGGCAGGATCGTGTCGCGGCAGTACGCCGCCTCCTCGATCCCCTCGTGCTCGTGCGCCCCCGCGACCGCGGTCGCCAGCTCGGCCAGACCGGCGCGCAGCGCGCCGATCGGTGCCGACACCGCCTCCAGTGTCGCGGTGTCCGCCTCGACGCCGGCCGCTTTCAGCGCCGCGACGTTGGACGCGAGCTCGGTCTGGTAGCGCAGCGCGGCCGGGAGGACCGTGGTCGACCCGATCTCGAGGGTCAGGTTGGCCTCGACGCCGACCGTCATGACGTACTGCTCGATGCCGACCTCGTAGCGGCTGTGCATCTCGCGCTCGTTGAAGACGCCGTACTTGCTGAACAGTTCCAGCGCGTCAGGCGCGACGAGCTCGGGCAGCGCGTCGACCGTGGTGCGCAGGTTCTTGAGCCCCCGCTGCTCGGCCTCGACCTGCCACTCGTCGGAGTAGCCGTTGCCGTTGAAGACGACCGCGCCGTGGTCGGAGATGATCGTGCTGAGCAGCTCCTGGACGGCGACGTCGAAGTCGGTGCCAGCCGCGACGGCTGCCTCGAGCGCTGTGGCGCAGTAGTCGAGCGCCTCGGCCATGATCGTGTTGAGGATGACCATCGGGCCGGCCACGGTCTGCATCGAACCCGGGGCCCGGAACTCGAAGCGGTTGCCGGTGAACGCGAACGGGCTGGTGCGGTTGCGGTCGCCGGGGTCCTTGGTCAGGTCGGGAAGCGTGTCCACCCCGATGATCAGCGTCCCCTTCTCCTTGGACCCGGTGGCCCCGCCCTTGGCGATCTGGTCGAACACGTCGGCCAGTTGTTCGCCGAGGAAGATCGAGATGATCGCGGGCGGCGCCTCGTTGGCGCCCAGCCGGTGGTCGTTGCTGGCCGAGGCGACCGAGACGCGCAACAGACCGCCGTACAGGTGCACCGCGCGGATGACGGCACCGCAGAACACGAGGAACTGCGCGTTGTCGTGAGGGGTGTCGCCGGGCAGCAGCAGGTTGCCCTGCGTCGCATTGCCGATCGAGAAGTTCACGTGCTTGCCTGACCCGTTGACGCCCGCGAACGGCTTCTCGTGGAACAGGCACTCCATGCCGTGCTTCTTGGCGACCGCCTTGAATGTCGTCATCAGCAACTGCTGGTGGTCCGAGGCCTCGTTGGCGCGTTCGAACATCGGCGCGACCTCGAACTGCCCGGGCGCGACCTCGTTGTGCCGGGTCTTGGCGGGGATGCCGAGCTTGAAGAGCTCCCGCTCGGTGTCCATCATGAAGCCGAGCACCCGCTCGGGGACGGCGCCGAAGTAATGGTCGTCGAACTCCTGGCCCTTCGGCGGCTTCGCGCCGAACAGCGTGCGGCCGGCGTTGAGCAGGTCGGGTCGCGACAGGAAGAAGTGGCTGTCGACCAGGAAGTACTCCTGCTCCGGGCCGCAGTAGGCGACGACGTTGTCAGGATTGGCGTGCCCGAAAAGCTCCAACACCCGCTTGGCCTGGGCCGACATCGCCTGCTGCGAGCGCAGGACCGGCGTCTTGTGGTCCAGTGCCTCGCCGGTCATCGAGATGAAGATCGTGGGGATGCACAGCGTGTTGCCGTTGGGGTTCTCCAGGACGTACGCCGGCGACATCACGTCCCAGCCGGTGTAGCCGCGCGCCTCGAAGGTGTTGCGCAGGCCACCGTTGGGGAAGCTCGACGCGTCCGGCTCGCCCTGCACCAGGGTCTTGCCCGAGAAAGACGCGAGGGCGGTGCCGTCGCCGACCGGGTCGAGGAAGCTGTCGTGCTTCTCGGCGGTCAGCCCGGTGAGCGGGTAGAAGACGTGGGCGTAGTGGGTCGCACCCTTCTCCAGCGCCCAGTCCTTCATCGCCGACGCCACCGCATCCGCGATCTCCGGGTCCAGCGGCGTCGACTTCTCGATCGTCGAGACGACGGACTTGTAGACGCTCTTGGGCAGCCGCTTCTGCATCACGGTCAGGCTGAAGACGTTCTCGCCGAAGATCTCCCCAGGCTCCTCGCCGGGGTCGAAGGTGATCGGCGGGGGCTGGTAGGCCTGGACGGCGGTGATGGCAGCCAGGCGGACGGGGTTGGCGCTCACTTCGGTTCTCCTCGCGGCGGGGCCGCCTCCCACGGCCACTGGTCGCGAACCTAGGAGGCCCGCGTCTCAGCGCTGTTACGGGCGGGTGACAGCAAGGCACGCACGCCCTGAGATGGTGATCACCTCGCCACGGCATGGCCGCCCGACTCGTCGCCACCCGTCCCACCCGGCCCATCCGGCCCGGTGTCGACGTCGGCGGCGATCGAGACGACGAGCCCGCCGAGCATGAACGCGACCAGGACCGCGATGAGCGTGGGCGTGGGGAACGACGGGATCAGCCGACGTGCGCCGGTGGCCTGGCCGGTGGCGCCGTGATACTCGTGGGTGAGCGCGTGGCCCTTGCCGCGCTGGAGCAGGTAGCGGTTGACCGGGAAGGCCGCGACGAACGCAGCGGCCAGCGCGATCGCCATGCCGATCCAGAACGTGGCGTTGACGAGACCCGCGTTCATGGCACCGGGGATGATCGCCATCACGGCGTTGTCGACGACCTCCATGGTGGCGATGGAGAGGGTGTCGGCGGCCAGTACGACGCTCAGTGCCGCGCCGAGCGTGAGGCCCGCCTTGAGCAGCGGAAGGGTCGAGAGGGTGTAGCCGAACAGGAACGCCAGCGCGATCGACAGGGCGATGGTCCAGCCGTTGGCCAGTCCGACCGCGGTGCCGATCATAAGCCCGGCGATCTCGCCGATCGCACAGCCGGTGAGGCAGTGCAGCGTGGCGGAGACGGCCATCGCGTTGATGCCGCCCGGGTGGTGGCCCGCGTGGTCGTGTTGAAGGTGCTGGCTGTGGTCGGCGTGGTCCATCTCGGTTCACCTCGAGCGGGGGAGTGGCGGACTTCTTCGACAGCACCAACATATACCCCACGGGGGTATATTCCGGGCTTCGCCGACCAGGCGCCTGAGAGGGTGGCCCGGTGGAGACCGCGACGTGGGCCCGAAGGATCGTGGCGCTGATCGTCGACTGGTTCGCCTCGACCCTCGTTGTGATCGTGCTGGTCGGAGGTGTCGACAACTGGGCGGGCGATCAGCAGGCGGGGTTCTACGTCCTGGCCGTCTTCGTCGTCGAGTCCGCGCTGTTCACCATGCTCAGCGGCGGCTCGTTCGGTCAGCTCGCCACCCGGTTGCGCGTGGTGCGCGAGAACGGCGACCCGCGGCCGATCCCTCCGCACCTGGCGCTGCTCCGGCAAGTGCTCATCGCGCTGGTCATCCCACCGCTGATCTACCGGCCCGACGGCCGCGGCCTGCACGACCTGGCCGCCGGTAGCGCGGTCGTGACGCTTCAGACGTTCCGCTCCCTGGCTGGGCGTGGGTCCGTACAGTCGTAGGGAACCTGCCCTTCACCTCCGGGAGCTCGACCGTGACCCTGCCCGTACGCCGCACGCTTGCGGCCGCAGCCGCCACCGCCACCCTGTTCGCGCTCGCCGGCTGCAACGGCGACGACAGCTCGGCAGACAAGGCCAGCGACCAGCCGGCCTCGTCGTCCTCGGCGACCGGCGAGTCGAGCCCGGACGCCTCGGATGCCGGTCCGAGCGACGGTGCTGACGCCCCGGCCGCGGGCACCGAGATCAGCGGTGCCGAGTTCGCCGGCGTCCTCAAGAAGGCGCTCGAGCAGGCCACCACCGCCCACCTCACCATGGACCTCGGTGGGACGCTCGGCTTCGGCGAGGGCGACGTCGACTACACCACGTCGCCGCCGGAGATGGCGATGACGCTGTCGATGCCCACGCTCGGTGGTGACGTCGAGGCCCGCCTCGTCGACGGTGCGATGTACCTCAAGAGCCCGACCATGGGCGACAAGTGGATCTCCCTGCCCCTCGACGACGAAAGTTCGCCGCTCGGCGCGCTCGGTGGTCAACTCGACGTCAAGAAGCAGATGGAGACCTTCGCGGCGGCCGTCACCTCGGCGACGTACGACGGGGCCGAGGACGTCGATGGTGAGTCCCTCGACCATTACACCGCCACGGTCGACGCCCAGAAGATGATCCAGGATCTCCCCTCCGCCGCGGTCGGCCAGGCCCAACTGCCCGACACTCTGACCCAAGAGTGGTGGCTCGACCAGGACGGGTACATCCGCAAGTTCTCCAGCGACTTCGGTCAGACCGCCACGACCATGACGATGTCCGACTGGGGCGCCGACGTGAACATCGAAGCGCCGCCCACCGACGAGGTGACGTCGCTCCCCGGGATGGGTGGTGCGGGCGCCTGACGCGCCGCTTTCGCCCGGGGTGGCGGTGGCCAATCAACCTGGTCGAGCCCGCGGGCGGTTGATCTCCCACCGCTGCCCGGTCAAGGCAGCCCGGTGTTGACGTCGAACCTCAGCGACCGCGCAGGTTGCCGCGCATCCCCTTCATGCTGGTCGGCACCGGTCCCTTAGGGAGCGGGATGGTCGACCGCTGGGCGTCCAGGGCCTTGATCCGGTTGAGGATGTCAGTCATCTCGGCGGGCTTCACGGAGCGGCCGAGCTTCTGCACGTAGCGGGTCAGCTTGGGCAGCGGGACCTCGCCTTCGCCATTGCCGCAGATGACCTCGTGGACGGGTACGTCGGCCACGACCCGCTCGTGCTTGCGCCTTTCGGTGGCCAGGAGCGTGCGGACACGGTTGGGGTTGCCCTCGCCGATCAGCACGATGCCGGGAGGACCGATGACCCGATGGACGACGTCCTGCTGCTTGGTGAATGCCACCGCGGGGTCGGTCCGCCAACCACGGCGCAGCATCCGGAGCGCGGCCGCGGCCGCGCCGGGCTGCCCCTCCATCTGGGAGTACGCCGAGCGCTGGGCGCGCCGCCCGAAGATGATCAGCGCCGCCAGCGTGCCGAACAGCAGCGCACCGACGACGGCGATGATCTTGCCCAGCAGGCTGTCGCCGGTCGGCAGCAGCACGAAGAACACCACGAACCCGAGCGCGCCGACCAGGAGGAACGCCCCGAGGATCCACAGGCCGATCCGGGGGTCGGTCTTCTTCGACATCCGGTAGGTCTCGCGGAACTGCTGGATCCGGCCGGTCTTGTCTGCATTGGACCCGGCCTGGGTCTTCTCCTTGGCCATGCGGCGGCGCTGCCTATCTCTCTGGTGCTCTGGGTCGCTCTGGGTCGTCAGGCGGAGGCGCCCTGACGGGCCTCCATGGCCTGACGGTACAACCGGCCAGCGCGGTAGGACGAACGGACCAGCGGTCCCGACATCACCCCGGAGAAGCCGATCTGCTCGGCCTCGACCGCCAGCTCGACGAACTCCTCGGGCTTGACCCACCGCTCGACCGGGTGGTGGCGCAGCGAGGGGCGGAGGTACTGGGTGATCGTGATCAGCTCGCAGCCGGCCTCGTGCAGGTCGCGCAGTGCCTGGGAGACCTCGGCACGGGTCTCGCCCATGCCGAGGATCAGGTTGGACTTGGTGACCAGGCCGAAGTCGCGGGCCTGGGTCAGCACGTCGAGGGACCGTTCGTAGCGGAACGCCGGACGGATCCGCTTGAAGATCCGCGGCACCGTCTCGACGTTGTGGGCCAGCACCTCGGGCCGTGACTCGAACACCTCGCGCAGCAGCTCCGGCTTGCCGTTGAAGTCGGGGATGAGGTTCTCCACCCCGGTGCCTGGATTGAGCTCGTGGATGACCCGCACCGTCTCGGCGTACAGCCAGGCCCCGCCATCGGGCAGGTCGTCGCGGGCGACACCGGTGATGGTGGCGTACCGCAACTCCATCGACCGCACCGACTCGGCCACCCGGCGCGGCTCGTCGCGATCGAGCGGCTGCGGCTTGCCGGTGTCGATCTGGCAGAAGTCGCACCGCCGGGTGCACTGGTCGCCACCGATGAGGAAGGTCGCCTCGCGGTCCTCCCAGCACTCGAAGATGTTGGGGCAGCCCGCCTCCTGGCAGACGGTGTGCAGCCCCTCGGACTTCACCAGCGACTGCAGCTCGGTGTAGGCCGGCCCCATCTTCGCCCGGGTCTTGATCCACGAGGGTTTGCGCTCGATCGGCGTCTCGGCGTTGCGGACCTCGAGCCGCAGCAGCTTGCGGCCTTCCGGGGCGGCGGGCGCTTGAGTCACGCGGTCAACCCTACGCGGGTGAGCCACCTCACTCCGACTTGGCGGGACCGCTGCAGTTGGCAATTGGTAGCCAGATGGTTACCATTAGCTCGTGGATGCGTTCGGGGCCCTGGCCGACCCGGTGCGCCGCTCGCTGCTGTCCGAGCTAGCGACGTCGCCGCGTCGGGTGGTCGACCTCGCGGCGGGCCGCGAGATCAGCCGGCCGGCGGTCAGCAAGCACCTGCGCCTGCTGCTCGACGCCGGCGTCGTCACCGTGACCGACCGCGGCCGCGAGCGGGTCTATGCGCTCGACCGGGAGGCGCTGAACGCGGTGACGACGTACGTCGCCTCCCTGACCGCGACCAGACCTGCTCCGCTGACGGGTCCGGCCCTGGACGCACTCGACACCGAGGTGCGCCGGACCACCCGCGAACGACGTACGGCCGCCGCCGGCACCGACCTACAGCACCAGCACGACCGGAAAGAGGAGACCGCATGACCCCGACCGGCACCATCGAGCAGCGTGACGGGGAGTTCGTCCTCGTCCAGACCCGGACCTTCGACGCCCCGATCGAGGACGTGTGGGCGGCGGTCACCGAGCCGGAGCGGCTGGCTCGCTGGATCGGGAGCTGGACCGGTGATCCGACGTCGGGGAGCGTGGAGTTCCGGATGCTCTTCGAGGGCGAGGACCACGCCGGCGAGGAGATGGAGATCCGGGTCTGCGAGCCGCCCCGGCGGCTGCACCTCACCTCCCGGGTGGGGGAGGAGGTCTGGCTGCTCGAGCTCGACCTCGCCCATGCCGACGGGGTGACGACGCTGACCTTCTGCCAACCCCGCGTCACCCAGGAGCAGGTCGGTGGCGTCGGCCCCGGCTGGGACTACTACCTCGATCGGCTCGTCGACGTCGAGACCGGGGCAGACCCGTCGCTGCGCGACTTCGACCGCGACTACTACCCCGCGACCTCGGAGCACTACACGTCGCAGTACCCCTGAGTCGACGCTCGCGACTCCGCACCCCTCAGGGCAGGTCGCGCCGACGGAACGACGCCAGTGACCCGACGAGCACCACGGCCAGGATCACGGCGAAGTACACCGCGGAGTCGGAGCGCTCGATGTGCCGGACCGGCACGCAGTCGGCGCTGAAGCAGTCGTCGTAGACGTAATAGTCGTAGCCGCCCACGACCCACGCCACGAAGTTCCCCCAGGGCATGACCCGTTCGGCCGACGCGACCCCCGCGGCCACCAGGATGACGCCCCCGAACCCGGTCGCGAACAGCACGCCCAAGGTGGCGACGGTGCTCCGCAGCAGCATGGTCAGCCCGAAGCCGAGCAGCCCCGCGGCGCACACGACCATCACCCCCAGCACGACCTGTTTGTACGCCGCCGCGACGGCCAGGTCGGGCTGGTCGAGGTTGCGGAGCGACGACACGGCGTACAGCCCGGTCCAGTGAGCCAGCAGCACGAGCGTCGAGAGCAGAGTTGCGACCAGCCCGACCGCCAGCAACTTGGCCAGCCAGACCCGGTGGCGGCGCGGTTCGAACAGCAGTTGGTTGCTGATCGACCCGGTGTTCCAGTCGTGGCCGGCGAAGGTGGTGCCGACCAGGAGCAGCACCAGGGTCAGCAGCGCGATCGCAGCGGGGCCACTGTTGGACTCGCGCTCGGCGCGCAGGTCGAGCTCGGCCTCGCCGTAGTAGCCGCTGATCACCCGCTCGCAGGCTCGCTGAACACCGTCGGATCCGCCCTGGTCGACGCCGTACCGGCGCGGATGCGCCACGCAGTCCTCGACCTGGGTGAGGACCTCCTTGCCGTACTGCTCCACCACCTCGTCGAACGGCTTGGCCTCGGTGCTGACCACGGTCGCGGCGAAGACCAGGGCGGGCGCCACGACGCCGAGCGCGAGGAGGGCGAGTACGGCGCGTCGCCAGCGCAGCCGGGTCAGCTCGACGCGTAGCAGGCCGATCATCGCTCGCCGCCCATCCGGTCGCGCTCGGTGAGCGAGAGGAAGACCGACTCGAGGTCGGCGTGCAGCGGGGTGAGCTCGGTGAGCCAGACGCCTGCCTCGCCGAGCGCCCGGGTCACCTCGCCGGGCTGCTCCGTGCCGACCACGAGCCCGCCAGACTCCTCGCGCAGCACGGTCAGGCCCGCCGCGGTGAGCGCCGTGCGGGCTGCCGCGAGGTCGGGGGCGACGACCCGGTGGGTAGTCGTTGCGCCGACCAGGTCGGCGACCGGACCGGAGGCCAAGGTGCGACCGTTGCCGAGGATCGTGGCGCTGGTGCACACCTGCTGCACCTCGGCGAGGATGTGCGAGCTCAGCAGCACGGTGACGCCATCGCGACCCAGGCCGCGGATCACCTCGCGCACCTCCCGGATACCGGCGGGGTCGAGGCCGTTGGTCGGCTCGTCGAGGATCAGCAGCCGGGGGTCCTTGAGCAGCGTCGCGGCGATCGCCAACCGCTGCTTCATCCCGAGCGAATAGGTCTTGTAGCGGTCTCGTTCGCGGCCCTGCAGGCCGACGGACTCGATCGACTGATCGACGCGCTGGTCGGCGACGCCGACCGATCGGGCGAGCAGCAGCAGGTTCTGCCGGCCGCTGAAGTTCGGCGAGAACTTCGGGGACTCGACGACCGCCCCGACCCGCCCGATCACCTCGGGCAGCGCCGCGGGGACTGGCCTGCCGAACAGCGCCATCTCGCCGCCGGTGGCGGACGCCAGCCCCAGGAGCATCCGGATGGTCGTGGTCTTGCCCGAGCCGTTCGGCCCGAGGAAGCCGTGCACCTCGCCCTCGGGGACCCGCAGATCGAGATCGGCGACGGCGACCCGGGTGCCGCGCCGACCGGTGTACTCCTTGCGCAGGCCGCGGGTCTCGACGATGGCCTCGGTCACCGGCCGAACCTAACCGCGCCAGGGGTTCATGACGGGGAGGCGCGAGTGGGTGTCAGGGGCGGACCAGCTCGATCCGAGGCCCGGCTTTGGCCGGATCGGGCCGCGGGTCGTAGTCGGGCGTTGCGGCGTACGGCGCCCAGGCGAGCAGCTCGGCCAGCCGGCGCTGGAGGACGGGCAGCACCTCCGCCACGCCGACTCGGCGGCCCACCTCCAGGGTGAGCGTGGTGACGCCGGCGTCGGCGATGCCGCAGGGCACGAACCGGTCGTACCACGACAGGTCGACATCGCAGTTGAGCGCGATGCCGTGCATGGTCACGCCCTGGCTGACCCGCAGCCCTATCGCGCCCACTTTGCGCTCCTGACGCAGCTCGTCGCCGCGGAGCCAGACACCGCTGCGGCCCGGGACCCGCGCGGTGGCCACACCGAAGTCGGCGCAGGTGGCGATCATCGCCTCTTCGAGACGGCGTACGAAGTCGACGACGAGCACGTGCTCGGGAAGCCGGACGATCGGGTACGCCACGAGTTGGCCCGGTCCGTGGAAGGTGATCTTGCCGCCGCGGTCGACCTCGATCACGGGCGCGCCGCCGCTGTCGACGGGCCGCTCGTGGGGCTCGGTGCGCTTGCCGGCGGTGTAGGTCGGTGGGTGCTCCAGGAGGAGCACGGTGTCGGGGCGCGCACCGGCGACGACCTCGGCGTGGACCCTTCGCTGGATCTCCCACGCGTCGAGGTAGTCGACCGCGTCATCGCCGATGCCGACGACCTCGAAGACGAGACCTGCCACGCCGTCGACCCTACCCGTCAGATGACGCCACCCAGGAACTGCAGCTGCGCGGGCAGTATCCGGCGCCAGTACCCGGGGGTGTGGCCACCCGGCTCGTCGGTGTGCACCTGGTCGCTCTCGTCGTAGAGCCCTCTGGCGTAGTCCTCGACCTCGAACCAGAACGGGTCGCCCTTCCCGATGTCGATCCGGACGGGGATCCCGGCCAGCTGCTGCTGGTCGTCCACGATGCTGTAGGTGCGGTACTCGTCGGCGTCGTCGAACCCGTCGCGCGACGCCTCGTCGGCATCGCGCCAGAGCGCCGGGCTGGCAGCGACCACGCCGGCGGTCGCATCCGGGCCGCGCAGTCCGGCCAGGCGCAGGGCGCCGTACCCACCCATCGACCAGCCGAGGTAGGCGACCCGGCGAGTGTCGTACCCACGGCCGTCGAGCTGCGGCAGCAACTCCTCGGTCACCATCGCGCCGCCGTCGTCTCCGTCATGGGGGTGCCAGTAGCCGCGGCCGCCGTCGGGTGCGGCGATCGCGAACGGAACGCCGTCGTCCTCGACGTACTGCGCGAGGAAGCGGTCCAGCCCCAGGCTGGGGCCGGTCAGCGTGGCGTGATCGGCGCCGAGCCAGTGCAGCGCCACGACGACCGGAAGCCTGGTCGACGCGTCGGTGCCTGGCGGCAGGATCAGCGACCAGCCCACGTCGATGCCGCCGCGGGCCGCGCTGGTGAACGAGTCCTCGAGCACGGGACCCGGCTCGACGTCGGGGATGACGCCGTCCTCGCCGTTGAGCCCCAGATGGGTATAGGCGAAGGTACGGCCGGGCAGCACGTCCTTCTCGACCCCGACCCCGATGCCCACGAGCGCCGCTGCCGCGCCGGCACCGCCGAGCAGGATTGTACGGCGAGTGGGCACGGCCGCAGTGTGCCCTAGTCGGCCTCCGACAGGCCTGCCTTGAGCACGGCCTCTACGTCCGGGTCGTGGAAGACATATCCCGACTTTTCGAGCGCGGCCGGTACGACGTTGAGCGAGCCGAGCAGCTCGGGGGCCATCCGTCCGGCCCCGAGCTGGAGGGCGAACCTCGGCACGGTGGCGAACTTCGGTCGATGCAGCTCGGCCGCCAGCGCGTCGGTGAACTCGGCATTGGTCGGCGTCCGGGAGCAGCACAGGTTGAACGGCCCCGACGCGTCGTCGTGCTCGGCCAGGTGGACCACCGCGCCCACCCAGTCGCGCAGCGAGATCATCGGCATCCGCTGCTGTCCGTCGCCTAGTCGACCCCCGAGGCCGGCGAGGAACAGCAGCCGCAGCTGCTTGAGTGGCTCGCTGCGCCGATCCATGACCGGTGCGGTGCGGAGCACGCAGAGCCGCGACCCGGCCACGGCCGCGGGTTGCGCCGCCGCCTGCCACTCCCGGGTGACGGAGGTGAGGAGCGCGTCGCCGCGGCTGTCGGCCTGTTCGTCGAGGACCGGGTCTCCCTCGTCGCGCCGGTCGCCGTAGTAGGAGATGCCGTTGCCGGCCAGGAACGCCGGGTGTCGGTCGGAGGCGGCGATCGCCTCGGCGAGCACCCGGGTGGTGGTGACCCGACTCTCACGCAGCGCCCGGGCCCACGACTGCGAGTGCGGGTTGCCCAGGGTCGGCGCGCCCGCGAGGTTGACCACGACGTCCGCCGTCTCGATGACCTCGCGGTCGAGCGTGCCGGTGTAGGGGTCCCACAGCGACTCACCCGGGCCGCGCACCGGCCGGCGTACCAGTGCCGTGACCGTGTGCCCGCGCCCCGCCAGAGCTTCGCGCAGGTGCGTGCCGAGGAATCCGGACGCGCCGGCGAGGAGGACGTGGCTCACGGGGGAGGGGTACCCGTCCGGCTCAGACCTCGAACGAACCGATTTCGAGTCGTCGCTTCACGTCCTGCAGGAAGCGACCCGCGTCGGCCCCATCGACCAGTCGGTGGTCGTAGGTGAGCGCGAGGTAGACCATGTAGCGCACCGCGATCGTCTCGCCGAGGTTGGGGTCGTCGATCACGACGGGCCGCTTCACGACCGTGCCGGGACCGAGGATCGCCACCTGCGGCTTGTTGATGATCGGGGTGTCGAACAGCGCGCCCACGCTGCCGAGGTTGGTGATCGTGAATGTCCCGCCGGAGAGTTCGTCGGGGCCGATCTTGTTGGTCCGGGTGCGCTCGGCGACGTCGGCGATCTTCTTGGCCAGCCCGGAGACCGAGAGATCCCCGGCATCGCGTACGACGGGCGTGATCAACCCCTTGTCGGTGTCGACGGCGAACGCGAGGTTCTCGCGGTCGTAGTAGGTGATCTCACCGGCCTCGGTGTCGATCGTGGCGTTGAGCTTGGGGTGCTCCTTGAGCGCGTCGATCGCGGCCTTGGCGAAGAACGGCAAGTACGTGAGCTTGACGCCCTCACGGGCCAGGAACTCCGCCTTCACCGACTCGCGCAGCCGCGCGACGTTGGTGACGTCGACCTCGATCACCTGAGTGAGCTGGGCCGAGGTCTGCAGCGAGTCGATCATCCGCTCGGCGATGATCTTGCGCAGCCGGCTGATCTTCTCGGTGGTGCCGCGCCGCGAGTCGGGGGTCACCGACGGAGCCACTGGCGCGGCGGGCGCTGCTGCGGCCGGACTGCTCGGGGCAGCGGTGGCCGGTTGGGCGGCCTGCTCGGCCTGGCGAGCCGCCTCGAGGACGTCCTGCTTGCGGATCCGGCCGCCCACGCCCGACCCGGTCACCGACGCCAGGTCGACGCCGTGCTGGGCCGCGAGCTTGCGGACCAGCGGGGTGACGTACCCGGCGGCATCGTCCGACCCGCTTGATGCGGCAGGCGCGGCCTGCGGGGCCGGCGTGGGCTCGGGCTCCTTCGCGGGCTCCGGCTCGGGCTCCGGCTCCGGCTCGGGCTCCGGCTCGGGCTCCGGCTCGGGCTCAGCCTGGGATTCCTCGGCCTGTGCCTCGGCCCGCTCCTGCTCCTTGTCCTCGCCGCCCCCTCCGGTGTCGTCACCGGTGTCGGTGCTGCCAGCGCTGCCATCGCTGCCATCGCTGCCGGCGCTGCCGGCGCTGTCAGGGCCGCTGGAAGGCTGACCCGAGCCGATGAGCGCCAGTTCGGCGCCCACCTCGACGGTCTCGTCCTCCTCGACCTTGATCTCGAGAAGCGTCCCGGCCACGGGGGAGGGGATCTCGGTATCGACCTTGTCGGTGGAGACCTCGAGCAGCGGCTCGTCGACCGCGACGTCGTCGCCGACCTGCTTCAGCCACCGGGTCACGGTGCCCTCGGTGACCGACTCGCCCAGTGCGGGCAGGGTCACCGAAGTCGCATCGCCGTTGGACGATTCGTCTGTGCTCCCACCGCTCGCCACCGGCTCAGCCTGCTCAGACGAATCCTCGGGCTCGGGCTCGGGCTCGGGCTCGGGCTCCGGCTCCGGCGCCGATTCGTCTGTGCTTTCACTGTCTTCCTCGGGCTCGGCCGGCGCAGACGAATCGTCGGCGTCGCCGATGACCGCGAGTACGGCGCCCACCTCGACGGTGTCGTCCTCGTTGGCTTTGATCTCGAGAAGCGTCCCGGCGACGGGGGAGGGGATCTCGGTGTCGACCTTGTCGGTGGAGACCTCGAGCAGCGGCTCGTCGACGGCGACCTGGTCACCGACCTGCTTGAGCCAGCGCGTGACGGTGCCCTCCGTGACGGACTCGCCCAGCGCCGGGAGGTTGACTTCGGTGGCCATGGAGCTCCTTAGCTCGTGGTTCGTGGGGTTCAGGAGTGGGCGTGCAGAGGTTTGCCGGCCAGGGCCAGATGGGCCTCGCCGAGGGCTTCGTTCTGGGTCGGGTGTGCGTGGACGAGCGGAGCCACGTCGTCTGGGTACCCCTCCCAGTTGTAGATCAGCTGCGCTTCGCCGATCAGTTCGCCGACGCGGTCGCCCACCAGGTGGATCCCCACCACCGGACCGTCCTTGCGGCGGACCAGCTTGACGAAGCCCTGGGTCTTGAGGATCTGGCTCTTGCCGTTGCCCCCGAGGTCGTAGATCAGCGCCTCGACCTGATCGGCGCCGAATCGCTCACCCGCCTGGGTCTCGGTCAGTCCGACCGAGGCGACCTCCGGGTGGGAGTAGGTGACCTTGGGGATCCCGGTCTCGTCGATGGGCGTAGGAGAGAGGCCGGCGATCTCCTCGGCCACGAAGATGCCCTGCTGGAAGCCGCGGTGCGCGAGCTGCAGCCCGGGGACGATGTCGCCGACCGCCCAGACGTTGTCGAGGTTGGTGCGGCAGCGCTCGTCGGCGAGGACGAACCCGCGGTCCATCGCCACCCCTTGCTCGTCGTACCCGAGCCCCTCGGTGGCCGGGCCGCGGCCTACGGCGACCAGCAGCAGCTCGGCCTCGAGCAGCTCGCCACCCTCGACGGTGACCGCGACGCCGTCGTCGGTCGTCTTCACGCTCTGGAACGGCGTGCCGGTCTTGAAGACGATGCCGCGCTTGCGGAAGGCCCGCTCGAGCGCCTTCGAGGACGCCTCGTCCTCGAGCGGCACCAGCCGGGGCAGCGCCTCGACGATGGTCACCTCGGCGCCGAAGCTGCGCCAGACGCTGGCGAACTCGCAGCCGATGACACCACCGCCGAGCACGATCACCGACGCCGGGACTCGGTCGAGCCGGAGCGCTTCCTCCGAGGTGATCACCTGGCGGCCGTCGATGTCGAGGCCGGGCAGGGAGCGCGGGTAGGAGCCGCTGGCGAGCACGACGTGCTCGGCGGAGTAAGCGGTCTCACCGACCGTGACCTCGCGGGGCCCGGTGAGCCGGCCGGCACCCTCGATGACGGTGATGCCCCGGCCCTTGATAAGGCCGGTCAGCCCTTTGAAGAGCCGCTGGACCACGCCGTCCTGGTAGGCCGTGACCGCGGGCATGTCGATGCCCTCGAAGCTCGCCCGGACGCCGAACTGCGCCGATTCGCGCGCGCTGTCCGCGACCTCGGCGGCGTGCAGGAGCGCCTTGGTCGGGATGCAGCCGATGTGGAGACAGGTGCCGCCGAGATTTCCCTTCTCGACCAGACCTACGCGGAGTCCGAGCTGGGCGGCTCGCAGGGCGCACGAGTATCCACCCGACCCGGCTCCGAGGATGAGGACGTCGAAGTCGGACACAACGCCATCTTTGCACCTGTCTGGCGAGTGTCCACACCGGCCTGAGGGGCGGCGAGGCACACTGGTCCCCATGTCATGGCTCGACCGGTTCAGAGGCGGTGGCCGCACGCGGACGAAGGCTCCTGCGAAGGACGCCTACCGCACCGGATCCACGCGGGTGCGTGCATCCGACTCCGTCGACACCGACCATCTCAATGAGTTCGTCCAGACCCGCAAGGGCGTCGAGGGGTTCGTCGAGCCCCGCACCGCGGTCAGCGACGTGACGCTCCTGCTGGTCGCCCACGACGGCGAGTGGACCAGGCGCCGGGTGCCCTCCGTCGAGTGGGCACACACCTTCTGCAACAAGTTCCAGGTGCCGTCCTACGACGCCGCCGTGGTCGGCATCCCCCAGCGGATGCGCGACTACAACCGCCGCAAGAAGCTAGAGGGTTAGGGGCGCCAGCGCATCCCGCGTCCGGGCGGTCTCCTCAATTCTGGAGGGAGCGCAGCGACCCGGTCTTTCGCGGCGGAGCCGCGCGCCCGGCGATCGGCCCCGATGGGCACGGCGACCGCGCCGAAGCGAGTGCCAGCGAGCCAGGCGCCTGCGAGCGGAGCGAGCGTCGCCGTGGCCTCGGGGCCGAAATTCGCCGGGGTATTCAGCACAGGGACTTCGCGTAGTCGACCAGGGTGGCGACGGCGAAGCCGGTGCCGCCGGAGGTGACGTGACCGTAGGGTCCGCCGGAGTTGTACGACGGGCCGGCGATGTCGAGGTGCGCCCAGGGGAGGCCGCCGGTGAACTCGCGCAGGAACGCCGCGGCGAACAGGCCGCCGCCCCAGCGCACCCAGTCGTGCTGGGCGAGATCGGCGATGCGGCTGCTGTGGATCCGTTCGTTCATCGCCTCGGGAATCGGCATCGGCCACTGCTCCTCGCCAGCCGACTGAGCGGCAGCGAGTACGGCGTCGACGATGTCGGGTGAGCCCATGACGCCGGCGACCTTGTCACCGAGGGCGACCACCATGTGCCCGGTCAGCGTGGCCACGTCGAGGATCACGTCGGGCTTGCGCTCGGTGGCCATCACCAGCGCGTCGCCGAGCACCAGTCGCCCCTCGGCGTCGGTGTTGGAGATCTCGACCGTCGTGCCGCCGTACATCGTCAGCACGTCGCCGGGCCGCATCGCCGAGCCGGAGACCATGTTCTCGGCCATGGGTGCGAACGTGGTCACCTTGAGCGGCAGCCCGAGCCGGGCGATCGCGAACGTCGCCTGGACGACGGCGGCGGCGCCGGCCATGTCGGACTTCATGTCACTCATCGAGGAGCCCGGCTTGATGGTGAGCCCGCCGGAGTCGAAGGTGATGCCCTTGCCGACCAGGGCGAGGTGCACCTGGGCGCCGCGCGGCGCGTAGGACAGCTCCACCAACCGCGGCGGGGCCGCCGACCCGCCGCCCACGCCGAGGATGCCCCCACACCCGAGCTCGGCGAGCTCCTTCTCGTCGCGCACCTTGATCGACACCTTCGGCCCGCGTCCCTTGGTGAGCTCCTTGACGGCGCCCTGGACCGTCTCGGCGAAGGTCGGCGGGGTGAAGTCTCCCGGGGGCGTGTTGACCCAGTCGCGGGTCGACGCGACCGCCTGGGCCAGGACCTGCGCGTCCGTGAAGGCTTGGGTGAACTCCTTCTTCCGCGCCGAGGGGCTGATCACGACGACCTCGCCCGGCTGACCCTTCGCCGACTCGTCGTCGGACCTCTTCTTGTACGTCGTGAACGCGTACCCGCCCAGCAGGAAGCCCTCGATGACCGCGCGGACCAGTTCGGGCGAATCGGCGGGGAGCGCGATCGCGACCGATGCGGCGTTGGTCACCCCGCGCGCGGCGGCGCCGGCGGCGCGGCGTACCACCGCCGGGGTGGGGGACTCGCCCTTGGCCAGTTTGCCCAGGCCCACGACCACGAGCACGGCGGAGGACAGCTGCTTGCCGGTGGGGATCTTCACCACCTCACCGACCTTCCCGGTCACGCCGAGCGAGGCGAGCAGCGGCCGGAACGAGCGGCCGTACGCCGAGGCGACCTCCTCGCCGCCCGGTGCGACGAGCAGTCCGTTGCCGGACTGCACCAACCCGACCACCACCGCGTCGCAGCGGGTCTTCGCGGGGTTGGCGTGGCGCAGCGTGTAGGTACTCACCGACGCAGGATAGTCACGATAGGTTCCGGAGCATGGACGGCACAGAGCCCGGGTCGACTGCCTCCCCACTCACCTCGCCGCTGCACGAGAGGCACGAGGCCCTGGGCGCGAAGTTCGCCGACTTCGGCGGCTGGTCGATGCCGCTGGAGTACCCCTCCGGCGTGGTGAAGGAGCACACGGCCGTCCGCGAGGCGGTCGGCATCTTCGACGTCAGCCATCTCGGCAAGATCACCATCGTCGGACCGGGGGCGGCGGACTACGTCAATGCGACGCTGACCAACGACCTCGGCCGGATCGAGCACGGCAAGGCGCAATACACGCTGTGCTGCGATGACGCCACGGGCGGGATCGTTGATGACTTGATCGCCTACCTGCACACCGACGACCGGGTCCTGCTGGTGCCCAACGCTGCCAACACCGCCGAGGTGGCCCGCCGACTGGCCGCGACCGCGCCCGAAGGGGTGACGGTCAAGGACCGGCATCGTGACTACGTCGTGCTGGCGATCCAGGGCACGAAGTCCGACGAGGTGCTGGAGAAGGTCGGCCTGCCGGCCGGCCACGACTACATGTCGTTCGTCGAGGCGCCGGTGCCGAACGCGGAGGGCACAGATCAAGGCGTCGTGGTCTGCCGCACCGGCTACACCGGCGAGCGCGGCTACGAGCTGATCGCCGCCAACGAGGTCGCCGTACCCCTCTGGGATGCGCTGATGGAGGCCGGCGCCGAGTTCGGGATGCTCCCGTGCGGCTTGGGCGCCCGCGACACGCTCCGCACCGAGATGGGCTACCCGCTGCACGGTCAAGACATCTCGCCGTCGGTCACGCCCAACGAGGGTCGCCTCGGTTGGGCCGTCGGCTGGCAGAAGCCCGCTTTCTGGGGCCGCGAGGTCCTCGTCCGCGAGAAGGAGGAGGGCCCTAAGCGGATCCTCCGGGGCATCGTCTCCACCGGCCGGGCCATCCCGCGGCCGGGGATGCGCGTGACGTTGACGCCCGACGTCGGGCTCGGCGAGGTGACCTCGGGGACCTTCTCGCCCACGCTCAAGAAGGGGGTCGGGCTCGCCCTGATCTCGACGGTCGCCGCACCCGACGCCGAAGTCGGCGTCGATGTCCGCGGTCGCCGCGAGATCTTCCAGCTCACCCCGCCGCCGTTCGTCCAGCCCTCGGTCCGCGAGTCGTGAATCTCCCGGAGCAGCCACCCACCTTCCGCCCGCCCACGGCGGCGGAGCGGCCCTGGGTGTGGCGGCTCGAGGACGCATCGGGCGCGACGGTCGACGTACCCAGCGACTTCGCCGACCGCCGCTTCTCCTCCCAGGCCGACGCCGAGTCGTGGGTCGGAGAGATCTGGTCGGAGCTCGCCGGGCTGGGCGTGGATGCCGTCACGCTGATGGAGGCCGACCGGGTGGTCTACGGCCCGATGTCGCTGCACGCCTGACCTGGTTTGCGGATCGCCCTGCACGAGCCTCGGCTGAGCGCGCAGTCTTCGTTGCGCTTGCGCCCGTGGCCGGTATGGTCTGCGATGCGCCACTGACACGTATCAGTGGCGCGTGTGTGCTGCCGCCGAGGGCGACCACGAAGGTCGCCGCAGCGAAGCAGTGACCACACCCGCACAACCCTGAGCTCCCTGCGGTCGAGGAAGGCCCGCCCAGCATCGCGCTGGGCGGGTCTTCTGCTTCTGCGGCGCGGCTCAGACCGAGCCGCGGCGGATCAGCTCGGCCTGCGGGTCGGGCAGCTCGGTGGGCGGGGGCTCGTCGTTGATCCGCCTGATCACGACCTCGATCAGAGCCTCGGCCAGCCGGTCGGTGTCGCTGGCGACGGTGGTCAGCGCCGGCTCGGTCAGCGCGGACAGGAGCTGGTCCCCGGCTCCGATGACGGCGAGCTCGCGGGGCACCTCGATCCCCGCCCGTCGGGCGCCGGCGAGCACGATCCCCGCGACATGGTCGTTGACCGCGCACACGGCGGTGATGCCCGCGGAGAGGAGGGTGCGCAGCCGAGCGCCGACCTCGTCGGGCGCCGCGGTGAAGGTGTGGTGCGCCGGCTGCTCGATGCCGAGGGCGTTGGCTACCTCCGGGAGCACCAGCAGCCGCGAGGCGGTGGTCAGTCGATGCTCGGCGTCGAGGGAGGCGAACACGATCCGCTCGTGCCCCGCGTCGCGCAGCGTCTGCAACTGCAGGGCGACGACCACGCGCTCGCTGTCCATCGCGATCGCCTGGATGTCGGCGTCGCCTCCGAACAGCGGCAGCACGAGCGGTACGCCGGCGGCGTGCATCGCACTCTGCTGCTCCGGGTCGATGGTGATGCACAGCACCGCCGCCGGGACGATGGTGCGCCAGACGTCGTCGATCTGCTCGCGACCGAAGCGGCCCGTGTGAGCCAGCAGAGTGAACCCCTCCTGCGCGAACCGGCGCGACATCTGGCTGAGCACGCGTCGCCCCCACTCCGCAAGGGTGACCTCGGCCGGGAAGACGAACAGGATGACGTCACTGCGGCCGCGGACCAGGGCTCGCGCGGCAGCCGATGGGCTGTACCGGAGCTGGTGCGCGGCCTCGATGACGCGCCGCCGGGTCGCCTCCGGGATCTGCTGATGCGGGGTGTTGTTGAGGACGTAGCTCACCGTGGTCCGGGAGACGCCCGCGAGCTGCGCGACATCGGCGGCGGTGGCGCGCTTCATCCGGCTCCTTCGACCCTGGCCATGGCTCTGCTGTGCTCGCCGAATCATCCCATCCGGCTGCTCCCCGAACGGCCGTACGAGCGGACGCACGACACCGCCGTACATCTGGATGGATCGGAATCTAGAGTCACCGCATGCGTGCCGACGCGGACTTCATGGTCTATGTCGGCGCGCGTTGGCCGTCGTTGGTGCGGGAGGCGGTGCTGCTGGGTGCCCCGGCCGACCGAGCCGCAGAGGTCACCACCGACGCGCTCAGCCGCTGCCGCCGGGACTGGGAGCGGGCCAGCCGCGAGGAGGACGTCGACGCGCTCGTCCGCCAGGAGCTGACGGCGGCCGTGGCCCGGCACCCCCGCACCGACGAGGCGTCGCGCGCAGAGCAGGCGGAGGAGCTGCTGATCCTTGCGCCGCCGACGCTCGAGGACCTCGTGCACCAGAAGCGGCAGAGCGATCGGGCGATGTTCAAGCAGGTCGCCAAGGTCTCGATCCCCGTCGTGGTGGCGGTGGCGGCCGTCGCGGCGTACTTCGTCATCACTGATGACCCGGCCGAGGTTCCCGATGGCGACGAGATCGGTCAGGTGGCGGTCGACCGGGTGGAGAACCCCGCCGCCGGCGCGGTCTGGTACGCCGACGGGAAGCTCCACCTCGAGCATGTCGTCCTCGACATCGACGGCCTGCGAGACATGACCCGGGTCGGCCCGGGCGTCGTGTACGGCGACGACGAGGGCCGGGTGATCTTCGTCGGCGACGACGGGGGCCGCGACCTGCTCGGCCACAAGGATCCCGACGTACCGGTCGCGGCGACCGACGAGACCGGCCTGGCGGCCTGGTTCGATCCCGAGACCGACCTGGTGCACGTGGTCGAGGCGAGCACCGGCGAGCCGCGCGTGGAGGCCGAGGTCGTCGACGATCCGCGGGTGGTCGCGGTCGACGGTGAGGTGGCGTTCCTGGTCGGAGCCGCCGGGGCGCGGGCGCTGGTGCCGGTCGGATCGGGTCACGAGCTTCCGGTCAGCCCCGCCAGCCTGCTCGACGTACGGTCCCGGATCCGGGTCTTCCAGAAAGATCCCGAGACCATCCAGGTCGTGCAGTCGGCGTTCAACACTGTCTTCGACCTCCCCGGGCGCGGGGCCGAGCTGTCCCCGGACGGCGACCTGGTCGCCACGAGCGGCGCCGACGGGGGAGTGCTGCTCTACGACACACGGAGCGGCGTTCAGCTGGACGGGCGCCTCGGCGGCGGCCCCGAGGTCCTGGCGGTCGCGCCGGGCGACAACGGCACCGTCACCTACGTCGTCCGCACCATCGACGGCGCCCAGCTGCGGACCTGCGAGCTGGCCGACCAGCACTGCCAGACGGTGGACCTGGTCGGCCTGGAGTCCACCGCGGTGCTGGCACGCTGACCCGCATGCATCCATTCGGGCATCCCTTCAGCCAGGTAGACGTCTTCGGATCCCGTCCGCTCTCCGGCAACCCCGTGGCGGTCGTCCACGACGCCGACGACCTCGACACCGAGCAGATGCAGCTGTTCGCGCAGTGGACCAACCTCAGCGAGACGACGTTCCTCCTCCGGCCGACCCGCGACGAGGCCGACTACCGGCTGCGCATCTTCACCCCGGCGCGCGAGCTGCCGTTCGCGGGACACCCGACCCTGGGCAGCTGCCACGCCTGGCTCGAGGCGGGTGGTACGCCGCGGGGCGAGTCGGTGGTCCAGGAGTGCGAGGCAGGGCTGCTCACCATCAGCCGCGGCGAGCACCTCGCGTTCCAGGCGCCGCCGCTGCTCCGCGAGGGTCCGGTCGACGAGGCCGACCTCCACGCCATCGCCGGGATCCTGGGCATCGCGCCAACCGACGTGGTCGACGCGCGCTGGCTCGACAACGGCCCTGGGTGGGTCGGCGTCCTCCTCGCGGACGCAGCCGCCGTACTCGCCCTGACCCCGGACCGCAGCCGGCTCGGTGGCTGGGACATCGGCGTGGCCGGACTCTGGGCCGATGGCGACTCCGACGCGGCGGTCGAGGTCCGCGCGTTCGACAACCTCAACGAGGACCCGGTCACCGGAAGCCTCAACGCCGGCCTCGGCCAATGGCTGGCCGGGCGCGTGCTCCCCGAGCAGTACGTCGCGGCGCAGGGTACGGCGATCGGCCGGCGCGGCCGGGTGCACGTGAGGCGGGAGGGGAACACGGTGTGGGTGGGAGGAGACACCCGCACGACGGTGCGTGGCGAGGTCTCCGTGGCCAACTAAGGTCGAGGGCGTGCAGCAGTATCTCGACCTCCTCACCCGGATCCTCGACGAGGGCGTCGAGAAGTCCGACCGCACCGGCACCGGCACCCGCTCGGTCTTCGGTCACCAGATGCGCTTCGACCTGGCGGCGGGCTTCCCGCTGGTCACCACGAAGAAGGTGCACACCCGGTCGATCTTCGCCGAGTTGCTGTGGTTCCTCCGGGGCGACACCAACGTCAAGTGGCTCCAGGACCGCGGCGTCACGATCTGGGACGAGTGGGCCGACGCGGACGGCGACCTCGGCCCGATCTACGGCTACCAGTGGCGCTCCTGGCCGACCCCTGATGGCCGCCACGTCGACCAGATCGCCCAGGTGGTCGATCAGATCCGCGGCAACCCCGACTCGCGCCGGCACATCGTCAGCGCCTGGAACGTCGCCGACATCCCCGACATGTCCCTCGCGCCGTGCCACACGATGTTCCAGTTCTACGTCGCGCCAGAGGCGGACGGACCGGGGCGGCTCAGCTGTCAGCTCTACCAGCGCAGCGCCGATGTCTTCCTCGGCGTCCCGTTCAACATCGCCTCCTACGCCCTGCTCACGCACATGGTGGCCCAGGTGACCGGGCTCGGGGTCGGCGACTTCGTGCACACCCTCGGCGACGCGCACCTCTACCTCAACCACCACGACCAGGCGCGGCTCCAGCTCACCCGCGAGCCGCGCCCGCTACCGACCCTGCGGCTCGACCCGACCGTGCTCGAGCTCGACGCGTTCGATCTGGAGCACATCGAGCTCGAGGGGTACGACCCGCACCCGGGCATCAAGGCCCCCATCGCCGTATGACGGTGACCCTGATCGCCGCGGTCGCCCGCAACGGCGTGATCGGGGCCGACGGCGGCATCCCCTGGCACCTGCCCGAGGACTTCGCGCACTTCAAGGCCACCACGCTCGGCCACACGCTCGTGATGGGGCGTGCGACGTACGACTCCATCGGCCGCCCCCTCCCCGGCCGCACCACGATCGTGCTGACCCGCGATCCCGAGTGGCGGGCCGACGGCGTGACCACGGCAGCCACGCTCGACGAGGCGCTCGGTCGCGCCGAGGGCGATGTCTACGTGGCGGGGGGAGCGGCCGTCTACGCGGCGGCGTTGCCGTACGCCGACGAGCAGCTGCTCAGCGAGGTCGACCTTGCGCCCGAGGGCGACACGTTCTACCCCGCCTTCGACCGCACGGAATGGCATGAGGTCTGCCGGAGGGCGCACGAGGGCTTCACGGTGGTGCGGTGGCGCCGCGACCGCCCGATACCCTGAACCCATGAGCGTCCTGCCTCCCGCCCCGTTCGGCCGCGTGCTGACTGCGATGGCGACGGCATTCAAGGACGACGGGTCCGTCGACCTCGACGGCACCGCCAAGATCGCCCACCACCTCGTCGAGCACGGCCACGACGGCGTCGTCGTCTCCGGCACGACGGGTGAGGCGCCGACCACGACGGTCGCCGAGGACGGCGAGATCCTGACCGCGGTCAAGGACGCCGTCGGCGACCGGGCCAGCGTGGTCGCGGGCGTCGGCACCAACTCCACGGCACACTCCCTCGAGCTCGCCCGGCAGGCCGAGAAGATCGGCGCCGACGGTCTGCTGCTGGTCACGCCGTACTACAACAAGCCGGGTCAGGCCGGGGTCCTCCACCACTTCCGCACGGTCGCCGAGGCGACCGGCGTACCCGTGATGCTCTACGACGTGCCGGGCCGGACCGGCACCCAGATCTCGATGGAGACCTACGTCGCCGCCCGCGAGCTCGACACCGTGGTCGCGGTCAAGGACGCCGTCGGCGACTTCGCGCGCGGCGTCCGGCTGCGCGAGCTCGGGTACGCCGTCTACTCCGGCGACGACATCAGCAACCTCGCCTGGCTGGCGCACGGCGCCTCCGGCTTCGTCTCGGTCGTGGGCCACGTCGCCGGCGACCAGACCCGCGCCATGCTCGAGGCCTTCGACGTCGGCGACCCCACCCGAGCGCTGGAGATCTTCACCAGCCTGCTGCCGGCGATCGACGCGGTGATGGGCGTGCCCAACTACGGCGCCACCACCGCCAAGGCCGGGCTGCAGTTGCTCGGTGTCCTCGACAACCGCAACGTGCGCGGTCCGCTGGTGCCACTCGACGACGACGAGGTCGCCGCGCTGCGGGTGGGCCTGGAGGCTTCCGGACTCTTGTGAGACTTATGCCTCACTAGCAACAGGAATCCCAACATCTGTTGGGATCCCTGACGTTCTTGGGCATTGCAACGGCCTAGAACGTCAGGAACCCCAACATCTGTTGGGATTCCTGCACCGGATCGGCCCCGCCCAGAAACGGACGGAGCCGACCGGGGTCGCAGCTAGCGGCTGAGCGCTAGCGGTGGTGCTTCTTCTTGTGCTTCACGGTCACCGTGAAGCTGTCCTGGCTGGCCGTCGTGGTGGCCGAGCCGAGGTACTTCGCGGTCAGCGTGTTCTTGCCGATCTTCAGCTGGTCGGCCTTGTGCTTGGAGATCTCGATGGTCACCTTGCCGTCAGCGCCGAGCGTGCCGGTGCCGAGCAGCTTGCTGCCCTTGTAGATCTCCACGGCGCCCGCTGCCGGGCCGCCGGCGGTGGTCACCTTCACCTTGACCTTGAAGCCGTGCCCGTCCTGGATCTGCTTGGGCTTGGCGGCGGCTTCGACGGTCGAGGACGCGGGTGGCGTCGTGACGACCTGGCAGTAGGTGACCTGGACGTTGTCGACGTACCACCCGTCGACACCGCCACAGCCGTCGCGCCCGATGTCGAACCGCAGCTGGACCGACTGGCCCGGCTGCACACCAGCTGCGGCGAGGTCCACCTGCGAGGTGCCCCACGAGCCCCGCGCCTCGCCACCGTCGGTGCCGGTGAACGCGTCCTGGCCCTGCATCGGGTTGGTGTTGCCCTGCGCCAGGGTAAGCAGCTTGGCGTTGGGCTTGTTGAAGACGTACGCCGCGGGCGGGATGGCTGTGAACTCCCCGCCGTTGACACTCATCTTCACGTTGCCACCGTCCACGGTGCCCTCGGTCGCCACGTAGTGGTCGAAGGAGAGGCGCAGGTTGGTCAGGCTGCCGGTCGGCACCTGGATCGCCGGACCGGTGATTGAGTCACGGCTGGAGAAGTCCTCGGCCGAGCCGTCGCACTGGCCCTCGTCGGGAGCGGGCCCGTAGGCGATCCCTCCGGCGTGACTGCCCGGTGCGGAGGTGCTGGCCGTCCATGGTTCGCCGTGGCCCGCAGGGGCGCCACCGACGTCAGCGACCTCCTGCGACGGGGTCCAGCCGGCCAGGCCGTCCTCGAAGTCCTCCTTGTAGACGGTGGTCGTGGTGAACCCAGGACCGCACAGGGAGGGCGTTGCCTTGTCGAGGAGCGGCTTGAACCCGCACTGGGTGACCGGCGTGCGCAGCTGCACCGCGGTGATCACCTTGCCGAGCTGGGTGCAGTCCGCCGCGGTGATCGGGGCGGCGTTGGGTGAGGTGTCGGCCGCCTTGGTCGTGGTCGCCGTGAGCGACTTCAACGTGGTGACGCCGGTCAGGGTCTGGCACGACGCGTCGAGTGCGTCGGCGAACTCGGTGAAGTTCGACGACGGTGTGAGGTACGACGTCTGCGCCTTCCACCAGATGTTCGCCGCCTTGTCGAGCCCGAGCCCGGTGATCGTCTGACCGTTGTAGCTGCCACCGTCGACGGCAAGGGCGTACGCGTGGTTGGGCACGCCCGAGTTGCCGTGTACCCCGCCGTGGTCGGTGTTGTTGAGGTCGCAGTTGTATTCGGCGTCGGTGACCTTGCCCGGGTTGCCGTAGCAGGTCGGCGTCCACATGTCGCGGATCGCGCCGCCGAAGGCCTCGGACTTCTCACCGATCAGCCATCGGGTTGAGTCGGTGCGGGTGGAGATGTCCTCGGCCTGGACCGAGACCTGAGCCGTGCCGGCCGTCTTGAACCGGGTGCCGTCGGCCTGGGTGACGGCGGTGCCGTAGAAGCCGGCGGGCGCCGTACCTGCGACGTTGGGGGGTACGCCGATCGTGTTGTTGCCGATCACGATCCCTGTCGCTCCCGCAGCGACCGCGTTGTTGATCTTGTTCTGGAACGGGCAGGTCCCACGGTCGACGAAGGCCCAGTTGCCGGACACGGCGGCCGCGTTGGTGAACGGCGCGGTGCAACCGTCGGTGGTGCTCGGGCCGGCGGCGTCGGCGGCGTCGGCCGCGGCCACGACAGTCGCGGTGACCGGCGTCGTGGTGAACGGCTGGCTGAAGCCGGTCGCGACGGCCGAGGTGCAGGGGCCGGCTTGGGCGGCCGGAGCGGTGATGCTCATGACGAGCTTCGGCGACGCGGTCGGGTCGCATTCGTTGTCCGGGCGCTTGGTGTTGAAAGTCTCGCCCTCGTCCTCACGACCGTTGACCAGGTCGAGCGTCTCGCCCCAGACGTCGGAGTAGGACTCGTTGAGCGCGCCCGACTGGAACTGATAGATCAGCCCGTCGGTGAACTGGGTGTAGGCGTGACCCCACTCGTGCGCCACGACGTCGTCGGAGGTGACGCCGTCGCAGTAGTTGGTGGTCGCGCCGTTCCAGTTGGCGTTGGGGCAGGCGATCCGAGGGTCGTTATTGACGGTGATGCGCTTGGCGCCGGCACCGTCGTAGGAGTCTCGGTTGAAGAGGTTCTTGAAGAACCAGTACGACTCGCCCGAGCTGTTGACGAGGTTCTGCTGGTCCTCGTTGAGGGTGCCGGGGAACTCGTCGCCCTCCTCCCACACCTTGGTGAGGATGACGTTGTCCGGGGTGCCGGTGGCCTCGTCCAGCTCGCGGTCGAGGGCATCGGAGCTCAGCGAGTAGCGGTTGAGGATCTTGCCGGTGGTGGCGTCGAAGATGAACTGGTCGTTCACTGCTGCGTTCTGGACCTTGATCGCCCAGGCCAGCGCGTTGGTGCCCGCCTCGCCCTTGACGAACCCGGTGCGGTAGACGACCAGTTGCGCGTCGGAGGCCTTCAGCCCGGAGGTGTCCGCACGGTGCTTTCCGTCCTCGGAGGTCGGCGGGTCGGCCTTCACGAAGGCGATCGCCCGGTCGCCGATGGTGCTCGCGGGCACGCGCGCGGCCGTTGGTACGTCGATGTCGGGTGCGGCGAAGCCGTTGACCGAGATCAGGTTGCCGACGCTGTCCAGGTTGGCCTTGACCATCGAGCCGAAGACCGGGAGGCCTTGGTAGATCTGTGCGTAGCTGGCGGTGTAGCCCGCGGCGTCCTGGGAGACGTCCTGGCGGACGAGTTCGCCGGGGGCGGCGCCGAGCAGGGCGCCGTAGCTGTCGACGAACGAGTCGGCCTTGGCACCAGCCTTGGCGACGCTGTTGCCGGCGACGTCGGGCAGCAGGTCGGCGTTGCCGCCGCTGGCCTGCACGAAGCCGGCCTCGCCGGTCGCCGGGTTGGTGCGGACGGACACGGTGCCGTCGGCCTGGCCACGCAGTTCGCGTACGAGGGCCTGGTCGCCGGCCACGCTCGACGGGGTCGCCGCCGCTTGCGTGGTCAGGGATGCCGGGACTGCCGCGAGCCCGGCTCCGAGCAGCGCAAGGCAGACGCCTTGCTTGAGGAATTTCACGAGATCTTCGCCTCCGAGAGAAATTTTCCAGTCATCGGCGGTCGGGCAGCCGAGGGAAAACCCCAGGACGAAGGTGCCCGAACACCTGTGCGGCACCTTAGGGAGTGGCTACGGCCGCGGTCTAGGGGTTGGGTCTGGGAGTTCTGGGGACGACACGCACTCCTGTGGTGCATGTGACTGGTGTGGCGAATGCCTAGGGTGGTGGCGTGGCGACCCGTACGTCTTCCCCGCCGGGTTCGCGCAGCAGGAGCGGTACGACTGGCAGCTCCTCGACTACGCGAGCACGGAGTACCCGCAATCAGAGCAGGACCTCGTCGAAGAAGAAGTCGGCGAGGCGACCGGCCGCGCGCGGCTCCGGCCGCGGCGGCAAGGGCGCCGCTCGCAACCGTCGACCGGCACCGCGGGCGGTCCGCACCGGGCGCGGGCCTATCGCACGGCTTTTCGACGCGGTCTTCCGGGCGGTCGCCAAGGTGTGGCTCGGCCTGGCGCACGGCATCGGCGCGATCGCGCGCGGCATCGGCCACGGCGCCCGCGATCTCGAACCCGAGCACCGCCGCGACGGGGTGGGGCTGTTCATCTTCGCGGTGGCCGTGGTCACCGCGGCTGCGGTCTGGTTCCAGCTCGGTGGGCCGCTCATGAGTGGCGTCCGGGTCGCCGTTACCGGCTGTGTCGGCAAGGTCGGCTGGCTGGTGCCGCTGGCGCTGCTCGTGCTCGGGTGGCGCAACCTGCGCGACCCGATCCACAACGGCCCGGCCGGCCGTCAGGTGGTGGGCTGGGGCGCGCTCGCACTCGGCATGCTCGGCATCGTCCACATCGCGGAGGGCAACCCCCAGCCGGCATCCGGCGACGCGGGGCCACTACGTGAGGGTGGCGGCGCGATCGGGTACGTCGTCTCCTCGCTGCTCCTCGACCTGCTCCGGACGCCGTACGTCGTCGTGCCGGTCCTGCTGCTGGTTGCCGGCTTCGGTCTGCTGGTCATC